>ERZ773070.1169-NODE-1169-length-16719-cov-3.454813_pt1 | contig 16719 bp, 14 predicted proteins | sample MGYA00580618_ERZ773070 | MGnify/ENA primary metagenome ERZ773070 (study PRJEB29015, sample SAMEA2738023) | human oral metagenome | biome: human oral; feature: human-associated habitat; material: dental | place: China | collected 2019 ... | reverse complement strand
GGGAGCAGCGCTGTTGGCCCGCCTGCACGACAACGAGGCTCGCGGAAACACAGAGGAACCCATCCTCAGCTTCCAACGCGCCGTCAGGACGTGGATCGCCGGGCTGCTCCAGTTCATCGAATCACCCCCGCCCATGCCTAGCGAGGACCTTCTGTCGGCCGGTCACCGGAGCGGACCGGCCGACATGGACCGAATCGCGGAGGTCTTGACCGCGATGTGCAAGACACCCGGGGGACGCTCGGTGTTTCGCAGGTTCATGGCGGAGGTAACTGCCCGAAGCCGGGGAGACGACGCCGCGGAAACGCCGTCCTGGCCGGAGGTTGAGAGCATGGCCCGGCGGATCTGGGAAGCACCACCCGGGTCCTTGCCTGAACGGCAGGAACGCTCCGTCCGCGACACCTCCGGTCTGGGACAGGCCCCCGACCATGGCTTCCCCGAGACATTCTGTTTCCGAGAAGTCTCCCGGATTGCCCGCAGGATGTCGCGGATGGCGGCCGAGCGAGCGGGAACCCATTCAGCTGGGGAGGGCAATGAAACTTTTGAGGGGGTGCGATGACCGGAATCACGCTGTCCTGGACCGGTGGTGTGCTGTGGCTGGAACCTGAGAATTACCGGCCGCCGACGTCACCAATGCGAACGGCCTCGATGGCCGTGGCCGGGGGGAGGGTGATCAGCGCCCCGGCCGCATCCAGGTTCGAACCGCCTGCCGCAGTGATCTTCGACCCTGACGAGGCCGCGGGGTGGCTACCCGGGGTTTACGGTGACGACGTGCTGAGGGCGGTCGCCGGGCATCGAGAGACGTTCGACGCCACCCCGGGTGACCTGACGCTGCCCGTGATGAAGCTCTTGCACGCCCGCTGGTTGCAGCGATGGTGGCATCCCCGAGGACACGACGAGGATCGACTGCCGGTGCTGGCTGAAGACATCGCGACCCTGATGGAGGAGGCCTGGGACTGCCTGCCCGAGACGGTTCCGGAGGATTGGGCGCCCCTAATCCTCCGCGCCGCGCGCAACACCTGGATCGAACCGAGCGATCAGCGGTTCGCCTTGGCGGCCGGGGTTTACCTGCCCGATGAGGACCGGTCCTTCACCGGCACCGTGGACTGGATGCAGGTCCCGGCCCGAAGCGCCACCGGGGAGGAGAACGACATCGAGGTGGACATCGGGGGCACGGAACTACTGGTTTGTGTGGCGGCCGGAATCGAACCCGTCGGGCAGTTGGGGGCGTTGTGCAAGTTCTCCGGCAACCCCTTCCCTGTGCCGATGCGACTCCGGCTTGACGGGGAATACTACGCCGGGGGGTTGGCGCTGGCCCGTGATGACATGGTCGAATCCGTCGATGTGGTGGCCTGGCCCCCGGGAGGACCGATGGGACGCCCGGTGAGGGAGCCTGACGAGGCCCGTCGTGACCGCGATCACGTGCGTCGCGTCATCGCGAACCGCTTGGGTGAAACCACGCCCGGTTCACTCGTCTGCGAGACCTGAGGGGTTCCGTGCGGGAACACATACCCGGGTGAAGCAGGAAACCAGGAAAGGAAATGACATGGGATCCCAGTCCAGTCCCCGTTCCCGCACCGTCCCCTCCGGCCGGATCGTCGAAACCGACGTGATCGATTACGTGTCGCAGCGCGACGAGTTCGGGGAGGAGGTCTACGTTCCCCGCGACATCACCCTCAATGACGGATTTCTCATCGACGAACGCCGCGACTCTGGCCCGCTGAGCGTCCTGCCCGACAACCGCATGTCGGGCAACTCCTGGGCGGAAATCACCAAAACGCTCCGCGACGCCGAGGAGGGCCGCGGTGGCAGGGACGTCGTGGTCAGCCCGGGTGGCGGGGTGACGGTGGTCGCCCCCGGTTCGGCACCGCGCACCTCCCGGCTGCCGCAGGGCCGGATGGCCGCCGTGAAACCTCTCATCCGCGCCTCGGACGTTGACGAGATCCGATACCTCGACCCGCACAACGTCGAGAACTGGATCCCCGTCCACACCGATCTTCTCGACGGCTGGAAGTTTCGTCTCCAGCCCAAGGAGGGCGGGTACGTGTTTGTTTTCCTTGCCTTCCGTTCACCGCTGGACGCCGGCCAGTGGCGGCTCTGGGTGCTGCGTCCCGACAAGGACAACTGCTTCGGCCACAAGGATCACATCGTGACGACCATGGTGGGGACCGAGAGGATACCGGTGATCTGCGGGAAACCGGGTGCGGCACCCGCCCGAACCCTGGCCGAGGCCCGCGCCATGGCCAGCAAGTGGGCGGTCTACACGCAGTGCCTGATGCTGGGCCAGAAACCGGGTTTCAGCGAGTGAACGGGAGGGAAAGCGAATGAGCGGAAGGGAAGAGGACATGGGACACATGCCAGAGGTTCGTGTGGCGGATGTTCTCATCAACGAGATTGGCCGTAGGCTCGCTGCCTTCGACCCGGAGCGGGGCGGCGCCCTGATCGGCTTCGACGGGGTCGCCCACATCCTCGTCGAGGACGACTTCGGAGCTTACGGGGCCACTTTCTGGGACATCTCGCGCGAGGTCTCGGATGCGGTCGGCCAGGTGGAGGCGAACGGTTACGGCCGGTTCATCGGTACCGTGCACACCCACCCCTCCGGGGTGTGCGACCCGTCGGAACAGGACCGGATCACCATGGCCCAGGCCTTGGAGCTCAACCCGCACATCGAACAGTTGATGATCTGCGTGGTCACCAAAGGCAATCCCCGCGCCACGGACGTCGCGATCCCGGGCGGACACCGGATGTCGGTGCACGTGATACGTCGCGTCGAGGGGGAACCCGAATGCCTGCGCGCCCGACCGGTGATCGTGCCGATTGCCCGGGTCCTTGAGGATGCCGGGATGCCCGTTCCTGGGGCGGTCACCGTCACCGATGTGCGGGCGGAGCGATTCGACGGGCTCGTGCCGGTGCTGGTCGTCGATGGGGCCGAGAAAATCGTCGTCGCCGTCCCGGAAACTGATGATGCCTGGCTTATGGGTTCTGACATTCTCGATGTCCCGCCGATCCTGATGAGCTTGCACGACGGGCGAGTCACGGCGGTGTCGGTGACCTGGGGGAGGGAAGAGGTTGCATCCCGGATGAGGAAGATGAACGAGGAACGCCGCCGAGTCGCGAAACCAGGACCCGAATCCGGGCAGGAGGGCACTCCCCTCGACCGGGTGGTGGAGCTCGTCGGTTCCATGGGGGAGCGTCGCGTCCTCGTCGCCGGGTGCGGTTCCGTCGGATCCCGCATCGCCGAGGACCTCGCGCGCTCTGGTGTACGACACTTCGTGCTGGTGGATCCCGACGAGGTGTCGCTGCCGAACATGGCCCGTAGCGTCTACGCCCGGGCGGATGTCGGACGAGCGAAAGTCGCGGTGCTCGCCGAACGTCTGCGGGGGATCGCTCCCGAAACGGAGGTGTCCACGACGCGCCGGTTCCTGCGCGAGATCACTCCGGAGGACATCCTCGACGGCATTGATCTGGTGGTCCTGGCCACCGACGACATGACTTTCGCTCACCTTGATAGGTGCAGTGTAGCGACCAGACTCTGCCGTTGGTTCACTCCCATCGGTCGTATAGACAATCGTGATGGGGCGTGAGGTCTGCAGAGTAAGCGATGTCGTGTCAGTGAAGGCCACAAAATTAAGAGAAGCACTCGCCTTGCTCCCTGGTAGAGGCTGCTCTGGTAGCGGGATGTGGTAATTTACCTTATGCTGATCCAGACGGATATAAGCACCGTTCAGACGACGCTCAAAGCTCTTGTAGTCCTTACGATCCTGTGGTGTCCAAGTTGCCTCCGCAAGCGCAATCACTCGGGGGAAGGCACGATACTGCATGATGTCCGTCGTATAGAGATACTCTGCCCACAGGTTAGCTTGAGCTCCCTTGATATGATGACGCTTGTCTGGAGCGATAGCAGCTGGGATTGGGTTATAGGAATACACCTTCTCTAGGGAGGCATAACAGCAAATAGCCACAGGCTCTATCTTCGAGTCTCCTTGATAATGGTCAATATAAAGTCCTCCGCTACCTGGGGTCATAATGACATCATGCCCCATGTTAGCCGCCTTGATTCCTCCATCTTCACCTCGCCAGCTCATGACAGTTGCAGAAGGAGCTAGTCCACCCTCTAGGATTTCGTCCCAACCGATGAGCTTCTTACCATGCTTGGCGAGCATCCTCTGCGCACGGCGAATGGTGTAGCTCTGTAGCTCTTCCTCATTCTTTAGTCCCTCTTCCTTGATACGACGCTGACAATCTGGGCATTCTTTCCATCGTATCTTGGGGCATTCATCACCACCAATATGGACATATTCGCTGGGGAAGAGCGGAAGGACTTCGTCTAGGACATCTTGGATGAACTTGAAGGTTGTTTCCTTCCCTGGGCAATAAACATCTTGTTCTATCCCCCACAGGTTACGCACCTCGTACACACGACGATGGGGGAAGCATGTGAGTTCGGGATAGGAAGCTATTGCCCCCATTGCATGACCCGGTAGCTCAATCTCAGGGATAACAGTGACGAAGCGATCAGAGGCATATTTCACGATGTCTCGTACCTGCTCCTGAGTGTAGAAGCCACCATAGACCGAGCCATCACCTTCGATACGCTTCGAGCCTACGGTCGTTAGTCGTGGGTACTTCTTTATCTCTATGCGCCAACCTTGGTCCTCGGTGAGGTGCCAGTGCATACGGTTGATCTTGAACATGGAGAGCAGGTCAATGTGCTTCTTCACCTCATCTACAGAGAGGAAGTGACGGCACACATCGACTAGAGCCCCTCTGTATTCAAAGGTAGGCTCGTCCTTAATGCTCACCGCAGGGATACGCCACGTCACCCCTGATATCTTAGTCGAAGACTCAATCGTAGGAGGGAGGAGCTGCAGGAGCGTCTGCATCCCATAATACAACCCTTGTCCCGTACGACCTGTGACAGTAATCCCCTGAGAGCTTGCACTCAGCGTATAGCCTTCTGCACCCAGAGGGAGATTTGGGTCTATTCGTAGGGTGATTGCACCACGACGAGGAGCCTTGCTAGCTATTGCCCGCAGATTAAAGCCCGTAGAAGCGTTGAGCTTGTCGGCGAAGAAGCGAGCGATCGTGAGGGCTGAATCCCCTTGTGCGAGCAGTGGGGTGCGAGCTGTGCGGGCAGGGATGGTGAGAGCGGTGGGGGTGAATAATTGAGTAATTGATATTTTTTTAATATCTTTGCACCTATATTTATATAAATCAATAATGAAAAGAGTTTTTATATTTTGGCTATTAGCTTGCTCTTTTGTTCAAGGGCAGACTTCTATTTGTATAGGTGAACAATTATCGGTTTCTTCTAAAGTGTTAGGTGAAACGCGTACTATAAGTGTGTATTTGCCTGATTCATATTATGATTCTACTTTGAAAACAGCAGATTATCCGGTGGTGTATCTGCTTGATGCAGAAACAAACTTCAACTATTTTACTACTTTGATGGAGAAATTGGCTCAGGGGATTCCTAATGTGCCTGAAATGATTGTCATTGGAATTGAAAACACTCAGCGTGAAAGGGATTTTGGGAGCGATAGTGACCGCTTTTGGCAGTTTATGGCTGATGAGCTTATTCCTTTGGTTAAAAAACAATACAGATGTAGTGATTTTCGCATTTTAGTGGGTCACTCATTGAGTGGATTGGCAGTGGTTTCTGCTCTTAACAAACATACAGAGTTGTTTAATGCTTATATTGCACACGACCCGAGTTTGTGGTGGGGGAAAAACGATGGAGAACGGTTGTTCGAAGCGAATAAAGGAAAAGATTTTAAACATCGGATATTCTATTTATCGTATTCGGGGAAGAAGGTGCGCAACAATGGACGCAGTAGGCATCGGGAGGCGATAGAGGCGGTGCAGGCAATGGCTGCAAAGGGGGCTTTTAAGAATTTGGAGACTTATTTTGTTGAATACCCTAACGAGAATCACGGCACAATACAAGTGGTAGGAAATATGGATTTGATGCGTAGGCTTTTTGCAGAGATGTTCATCGACCGCAACGATATTGAGGAGAATCCAGCAGTTATCCAGCAGCGGTATGAGGCGCTTTCTAAAAGGTTACATTATAAGTTTGTGCCGAGTGAGAAGTATTTGAGAAATACCGAGAAATGGCTGGAGAAAGTGAAACGTGAAAAGTAAAAATAGGAAAAAGGTGCTTAGAGAGATTGTCTTCTAAGCACCTTTTTGTTTTGTTATTTGAAGTGACCGATAGCGTTGATGAAAGAAGCTCCTTTTACAGTGAGACCTTTGGTAGCTACATTGGTAGCAGGATCAATTACATAGATAGCAGGATCACTGTTTTTTACATTTACTGGTAGATAGACTTTACCATTGTAGACAGCAAGCTCTACGGGGTTTGACGTCATATTGGCAAAATCAGAGAGAGCTGGCAGTCCGGTTACCCAGTTGAAAGATTTAGCTTCCATATCTACAATAGCAAAGCGGTTTACATCTACTCCATTGAGGGCAGCTTTTGAAGCATCATTAAAGAACTCAAGCAAGAACTTATTACCGGTGATATGCCATACACGACGGAAGATTCCGTTATCGGATACTGCTGAAATATCAAAGAAGTAAGAGCTATCAAAGTCGGTAGCACCTTGTTTGATACGCAAAGCACCTGCAGGTTTTGTTGAAGCAACATCGGGGGTTTGAGGAGCTTTTACTTTAGGAGGATTCTTAGCAATTGCTCCTGAGAACACATATACATCGCCATTGTCGGCTTTACCCATTTCTAACAAATATTGAGATTTGAAACGACCTGCGCTATAGCTGAGCTTATCGCTTTTATAGCTACGTTTGAGGTTCAAATCTTTATCGAGTACTCCTACATACACTACATCGGGATTGTGGATTTTACCAGTGCTTGAACCTTGAGCTACTTGTACATCTTTGTAATCAGAAACTATCATACCGCTGAAGAACTCACCGTTACCATTGTCTAAGATACCAGCAAACGACACGATTTCTTGAGTAGAAGAGGAGGTGTTCATCTCAGGAAGGAGATTTGCTGTATGGATAGTTTTGGTAAAAGCTTTGGTATAATTGTTGGCATTGCGGAAGTTGAAGGTTGCACCGTCCTTTTTGCCTTCGTATTCTTGTCCGCCTACTACAGTTATCCAATAATCACTAAAGAAACCGAAAGTAGTAGCACGTTCGGCTACGTCAAAATCAGTAAGATGTTTTACACCTTGAGCTGTTTTTTCGTAAGAAATACCGATACCAGCTCCTTTAAAGCCATAGGATAGACCTACTGCTGTGTTCTTGTTGAACTGCCAGAAATAGCCATTAGCTTCTTTGAATTGTTCTTGGTTAGCAGAAAGAGGGAGTTCACCATTTTCTACGTTTTTAGCGACCAATAGATAACGAGTTTTATTTTGATCACCTCCAGCATCGATGAAGAAGTTAGCTCCCTCTGCAGAAGGAGGAGGAACTGGAGTATTATCGTCTTTTTTGCAAGACGTAAGGGCTACGAAGCTAACTAATGAGCCTACAAGTAGCGTTTTTTTGAATGTTTGAAAATTGATATACATATATTTAGAAATTAGTTGTTAGAAATTAGGGGTTAGTAGAATCGGTAGGAGAGTTTTGCATAGAAAGCGCGACCGGCTTTTTGGAGGCTGTAGTTATCGTATAGGAGCTCATCGGTGATATTTTTGGCTTCTACGGAAAGACTTAACCGTTTGTTAGGAGTGTAGTAGGTAAGACTCACGTCGTGTGAAAGTTGGCGAGGGACTTTAATTTTTGTTCCTTCGCTTTGCCACGAGGTAAAAAACTCTTCGGTGAAAAAGAGATTATAGTTTAGTGATAGTTTGTCGCGTTTAGCAATGAGGCTTTCTATATTACAAGTAGCATCGGCGTTGCCAAATAGATAAGGCATATTAGGCAAACGGTCGTTATAGATAGCCGAAGGGCGACCTGTTTCAGTAAATTCTTCTTTGTTGTGCAAGTTCATATAAGACAAGTTGCCACCTACTGAAAATGCATCTTTATAGAAGAAATAGCGCAGGGTAGCATCGACTCCCATATTGAGTACCTTACCGTGATTTCGGCTTCCTGCGGAGCCTTCATTAGCTCCTGCACTGATAATACTTCTGATGATATAATCTTTGATATAACGATAGGCAAAACCCACTTCTACTAAGAATGAATGCACTTTGAACGCAGGTTGATAAGAGAGATTTACATTCAGGTTATCGCTATTTTCGGGTTTGAGCTTATAGTTACCAATCTCTAAATCGCCATCGCCAAAGAGTTCAGTATCAGTAGGTAGACGGAAGCTCTTTTCATAAGAGAGTTTGACTTGTAGAGGCTTTAAGAGCTGATAAGTAGTCGCCCCACCATACCCCCAAGCCTGAGTGTGATGAGTTTCCTCTTCATATACAGCGCGACTTCCATATCCAGTAACAATCACTGGACCTGTTACAGCTGTATTGTAATATTTACCGAAAGCTAATATATTCCAACGCTCGGAAGGGGTAAACTTATATGATAATCCAGAAATATTTTTTTCATTGACACGCCTCATAAAATCGGAATCGAGGGTATAGTTGGTAATGAGCATATTTTTGTTACGCCGAATGTAATTACTGAAGGTGTGTGTGAGTTGAAAGGAGTGTTTCTCAGTGAGTTGATAGTCTAAGTGTGAAGTAATATAGCCCGTTTTACCTTCAAAAATAGTATTCTGAAGTTGCGATTCACCACGAGTAACCATTGGTTCGTACTCACCCGTCCAGCTATAACGGCGGGCTTCTTCATCTACATTCTGAGTGGTGGTAAAATCATAACGCCCTGTAAGGAAGAAAGAGAGACCGTTGAGGATATTCTTTTTCTCATATTCTACTGAAGATGAATAGTTATGAGATTTGCGGTACTTACCTCCAAAGACTTTTTGCATTAGGTTGGCGTTTTGGAGTTGTTTATTCTCTTGACTATAATTGAGTGCAAAAGAAAGTTTATCAGCCCATTTTTCATCGAAGATATTCACACGACCTATGATAGCCTCGTTGTGATAACGGTCGTGAAAGCGTTTGAACCAACGTTTTTCTTTGGAGTAAGAGCCTGTTTGGAGGTCGAGATATTCAGTAAATACTTTATAGCTGTTATCGGAGTAATTTTGGTAAGCATTGAGTTCTACACTGATGTTATCGGTGAGGAATTGCCCGAGGTTTAAGGTACTTTTATGGGTGTTGAAAGAACCAAAAGTATAGGAAAGATTGCCGTAGTTGTATCGGCTTTTGCGCGTTACTACATTGATAGCGCCCCCAAGAGCATCGGCACCAAAAGTAACAGGCACCACACCTTTGTAGATTTCGATACGTTCGATAAGTTCAGCGGGAATATTGTTAATGCGAAAAGAGGCATTAGCTTCGTTCATAGGTACCCCATCGATAAAGATACGCACGTGACGACCGGTAAAGCCATTGAGATTGATATTCGCCTCTGCCCCTACCCCACCGGTTTCGCGCATCTTCACTCCCGATACACGAGCAAGCATATCGGCAGCATTGCTGTTGAGATTGCGGAGCTGTTGAGCTTCGATAGCAACCACGTTGTAAGCTGCTTTTTGCACTTGCTTGATAGGTGATTGCCCTGTGAGCACAACCTCACTGAGTTGCGTGACTTTTTCTTCAACAGGTTGAGAGAAGAGTTGAGTTGCACAAAAAGAAGTGAGTAAAAGGATTATATTTTTAGGTGATAAAGGCATTATCGTATCTCTGTTTTTAGAATAACGGAGGCAAAGGTACGAAAATTATTTTGAATAATCCTAAATTAGCAATAATTTATCTTCCCATATATATCAATAGAATACTAATATCGGCGGGAGAAACACCGCTGATACGAGAGGCTTGAGAAAGGGTTGCAGGGCGTATTTTCTTTAGTTTTTCACGTCCTTCGAAAGAGAGAGAAATGATTTTGTCATAATCAAAATTATCGGGAATACGCACGCTCTCTAAACGATTTAGTTTATCGGCATTATTGCGTTCTTTTTCTATATAACCTGCATATTTAACTTCTACTTCAGCACAAGTTTTTTCTTCTTCATTAAGGTTATTTTCCTTTATATAACTTGCGATGCGATCTATAGACTCAAAATCGGCGAGAGTTACATCGGGGCGTGAGAGTACTTTTTGGAGTTTATCACCTTGTTTCATTGGTGATGAATCGTATTTTTCGAGAATAGGATTCACTTCATCGGGGGTAACACTCAATTCCTTTATATAGGTAATGAACTCATTTACTTTGCGATTTTTGGTTTCCCAAGCGCGGTAACGCTCTTCACTTACCGTACCTATTTCATATCCCAGAGGAGTAAGGCGGCTATCGGCATTATCCTGACGGAGCAGAGTGCGGTATTCGGCACGTGAGGTGAACATACGGTAAGGTTCTTCGGTACCTTTGGTGATAAGGTCGTCGATGAGTACTCCTATATAAGCCTCGTCGCGTTTTAGTATAAAAGGTTCGCGTTCACGCACTTTTAGCACAGCGTTGATGCCCGCCATCAGTCCTTGAGCGGCAGCTTCCTCATAACCCGTTGTACCATTGATTTGTCCGGCGAAGTATAAGTTTTCTATCAGTTTTGTTTCGAGTGTATGTTTCAGTTGGGTAGGCGGGAAATAGTCGTATTCAATTGCATAACCAGGGCGGAGGAATTTCACTTTCTCAAAGCCTGCCACCTGACTAAGGGCAGCATATTGCACTTCTTCTGGCAAAGAGGTTGAAAAACCATTGACATACATTTCTACAGTATCCCATCCTTCGGGTTCTACGAATATTTGGTGACGCTCTTTATCGGCAAAACGATTGATTTTATCTTCGATTGAAGGGCAATAACGAGGTCCTACACCGTGTATAATTCCTTGGAACATAGGCGAGCGATCAAAGCCCGTACGAAGGATATTGTGTACGCGCTCACTGGTATAGGTCATATAACAATCTTTTTGTACAGCAAGAGGTTGGGTTTCAGAAGAAAAAGAGAATTTTTGAGGATGCTCATCACCTGGTTGAGGAACCATCTTGGTAAAATCGAGAGAACGAGCATCTACACGAGGTGGTGTACCGGTTTTCATACGACCAGCTTCAAAACCGTGTTGCACGAGACATTCGGTAAGTCCGTGAGCAGCGGGTTCGCCTACACGACCACCACCGAACTGTTTGAGCCCTATGTGCATCACCCCATTGAGGAAAGTACCATTGGTGAGCACCACACTTTTGGCTTTGATAGTAACCCCTAAAGAAGTGCGTACCCCCACTACCCTATCCTTTTCGATAAGCAGGTCGTTTACCATACCTTGGAAGAAATCGAGAGTAGGGAGGCTTTCCAACTGTAAGCGCCACGCTTCGGAAAACCGCATACGATCGGACTGAGCGCGCGGACTCCACATCGCAGGTCCTTTGGACTGGTTGAGCATCTTAAATTGGATAGCCGTTTTATCGGTAATAATACCCATATAGCCGCCCAGTGCATCAATTTCACGCACTATTTGTCCTTTGGCGATGCCCCCCACAGCGGGGTTGCAGCTCATTTGGGCTATATGTTGGAGGTTCATAGTAATAAGGAGGGTTTGTGCGCCCATATTGGCAGCAGCAGCAGCAGCTTCAGCACCTGCGTGCCCTCCGCCTACTACTATCACATCATATTCTGTTGTAAACATTTGTCGATTTTTTGATTTTTCGATTTGTCAATTGGGTAATGGGAGTGATTATCAGTGTAGCAACAAAAAATTTGTCAACCATCTTCAATTGACTATAATTTCAGGCGGCAAAGGTACAAAACAATTGACAATTAACAATTAATAATTAACAATTCACCTCGCGGTAAGCGCGCTCTAAAAAGCGGTATTGCTCTTTGGGCATCGTTACAGTAATAGGGGTATTGGGTTGTTGGCGGGTATAAATATGAGCTTCTTCTATTAGCGTATTACCTTTTTTTGAACGGCTGTGACGCTCTGAGCGATACGTCCATTTTAAGTGTGTTATATTGGTAAGCGGAATTCCCTCACTAAGATTTGACATAAAGTAGGCTTTCCCTTGGCAAATCACCACAAAAGGCGAATAGCGTTGGGCGAAGTTCATCAGTTGCATCATTTGGGTGAAACGCTCATAATCAGCATCACTCATTTCTTCTAATAACTTTTGTAAGTATTTAATATTTCGACTATCATAAAAATATAGGGCTAGACACCATCCCAAAAATCCTGCTGCAGTAGGGTAGATTATAAAAGGATGTTGCTGGGTATAGAGTAATAAATTTTCATAAAAAGAATGAGGCGTATCCAACAACTCTAAAAGTAGAAATGAGGAAAAAGTTAGGCAAAATAATATCCCTATAGATACTGATACTACCCCTACGTATTTCTTTAATTTAGCGATATACTGCTTTCGCTTTTCAGGCATATAGCGCGGACTGCTATAGTGCAAGTTGTTATCGGGTTTTCTATTGAAAAAATAGTAACCCGTTGCTATGCAGAGTGCCCAAAAAGGGATAGTAGCAACAAAACCCATTATTGATTTTTTGTTAAATAGTTGTAAAGAGCTTGAATACTTTTTTCAAATCGTTTAATGATTTTAGGGTTGGTAACCTTATGCCACAATTGAGGTTGTTCATACCAAGCGGTACTAGCACCTGCACGGCTATAGCCAAGTTCTAACTGTCCGTCGATATTTACTATAAAGTAGTAATCAGATGGGAAATAAGCATCTTTCACATCGAAGAAAACGATAGCTTTAGGGAGGTAGAAATCGCCGTATTCATAGGTAGTATGAGGCTTTTCGGTATTCCAAACCACAGCGTGTTTAAAAGATTTGTTATTATTCCAAAAAGCAAAGGTAGATTTTTTTTGAGGGAGCTCAAAAATTTGAAGCGCATCTTCGGGAATAAAGGCGCTGAGTGCTATAATTTTATCAAATAATTCAACTGTAATGACCTCGTTTTTCAGGGGTACATCGTGTAGTTTCTTTTCTCTATAGTAAATGCGTGGCATAATGATGTAAGTCTTTTTTGAGCGTGCAAAGTTAGTAATAATTTGGCAATTTGCCAATTACTCACTTGCTAATTAGGTTTGTAGTGTTTTTCTTTTTTGTTGTATTGCCATTCTATCATCACCTCTTGCTGGTTTGAAAGTTCTTCAGTACAAAAGCCTTCAGCATCAGGAATAATGCGTATTTGCTTGGTAGAACGATGTTCCATTAGAGCAAAAAAACCGTGTACTTTATGGGGCAAAATAGTAAAATGACTGGTAATTTCTTCTTTATTGCCATTGCAAGGGATATGCCCATTGCTAAGTTCACCACTTTCCATCTTCCCTGAATAACTCATTACATTGGCAGTGAATATATTATAAAAGTTTTTACCTTTGGATATCAACCAAATCAACTCCTCTCTTCCCGTAGGGCTGTAACGTACACTATTGGAAAAGAATGCTCTAAGTTGATAAGCAGGCGTTTTGCTGTTGAGCTGCTGAGGGGTGGGCACTATTTCTAAGCCTCGCAAAGAGGTGTCTTCGGATATAGTCCATTGATTTTCACCTTTGTAATAAGATTCTATTTTTTGTTTAGCTGTGTGGTAGTTTATCACGTACAAATCTAATTTCATAGCACCTTGTTCCCTTTTAACAAGTGGAAAAACAATAAGCTGATTTAAAGAATCACCTTGTACTGCTTGTGTGGTATAGAAATCCCAATAGACCTGCCGTTTATTGATTTTGAGTTTTTTTTCAATCGCCTTGAAAGCAGGGGTATCATAAGGGAGATTTTGAGCGATACTTCCTAAGGGTAAGAGCAGAAAAATGCTCATCCATTTTACAAATTGCCTGTTCATTGTTTAGAAATTACTACTTTTATACTGAGAAATTAACAAATTTAGCCACAAAAATACAAATAATTTATCAACTAACAAGTAATGATAAATAAAATATAGGCTACTACCTAACTATTTAAAATTTTGCTATTTCAAAAAAATGTTGTACTTTGCGCCCAATAAACTGCTATCATCTATGCAAACAAAAGAAAAATATCAATTGGAAGTGACTGTAAATGCCTCTCCTCAACTGATTTACCAGTATATTGCTACTCCCGCCGGACTCGCATCGTGGTATGCCGATGATGTGCGTGCTAACGAGGATACCTATACTTTTGTGTGGAATGGCATTGAAGAAACTGCCCAACTACTACGCCAAAAATTAGATGACCACATTCGTTTTCATTGGAAAGAAGATGAAGAGGCTACTACTTATTTTGAAATTAGAATTAGAGTGAACGACCTCACTCAAGAGGTATCTCTTGCTATCACCGATTTTGCCCCCTCCGACGAAATTGAAGAAGCTAAACAATTATGGATACTGCAAATAGCTGACCTCAAAGCTAAAATAGGTGCAAATTAGATGTTAGGTTTCAGGTGTTAGACTTTAAAAAGTAATAATGAAGATTAATTATAACGGCAATATTATCAGTGAGAATGACTCTTTTCTCACCATCAACAACCGCGCCTTCCGCTATGGTGATGGCGTATTCGACCTTTGTAAATACAGCTACCAAAAACTCATATTTTGGGAAGAACACTACCTCCGCCTAATGGCTGGTATGCGCATTTTGCGTATGAATATCCCGATGAGCTTTGCTATGGAATACCTTGAAGAAGAAATACTCAACCTCATCAAAGCCAATGGTATAGAAACAAAACCTGCCAAAGTGCGATTGAGTATCTTCCGCAAAGAGGGTACTTCTAATGAAATTGACTATCTCATCGAAACCAAAGTTATTGAAAACCCTTTCTACGTACTGAATGAAGAACCTTACGAGGTAGAACTCTTCAAAGATTTCTTCGTACAGCCCGATTTACTTGCTAATGTAAACCACCTCAACCGCAATGTAAATGTATTAGGACGCATTTTTGCCGACGAAAACGACTATCAGAATTGTATTTTGCTCAACAGCAACAAGAGTATTGCAGGAATGCTCGACGGCAATTTGTTTGTAGTAAATGGCAATATCCTCAAAACTCCTTCTCTCACTGATGGTGCTCTGAATGGTATCACCCGCAAGATGCTCATCAAAACCCTTGGTAAAACCAAAGATTACGAGGTGGTAGAGACTTCTATTTCGCCTTTTGAACTCCAAAAAGCTGATGAGCTTTTCTTTACCAATAGCATAGTGGGGATACAGCCTATTCGCCAATATAGAAAAAAAGCATACCCTTGTGAGGTAGCAAAAAGTTTGATAGGAAAACTCAATACCAGTGCGAGGTTTGGGGTTAGTTAAGAGGTAAGAGATAAGTTAATGAATTTAATTGTGAGTTGTATATGAAAAACATCGTCTTAATACTCTGTAGTATTCTAACACTCAGCGTATCAGCTCAAAAATCTATTACTGTTACTGGAGAATTTAAAGAAGATTTTATTACAAAAGAACCTTCTAAGCAATTGCGAAAAACACTTTTTGTATTGGAAAAAGGAGATATATATTTTCCTGAGGGAATGTTATTTGACCGGATGTATTTCTTAAAACTTTCTGATAAAGATGTTAAAAAATTAGGCGCAAAAGTTATTTTGATTTATCCTTTTTTTGATAGAGAAATCACCTTTATATACAACACTCCCATCACTTTAGATTTGCTTCCTATCCCTAATCTGCCTGATTGCTACTACAGCAAAAAGGCTTCTTGTGATCAAAAGTCTTCTACTTATCCTCAAAACTTACCTCTTTCAACAATGAATAAAATCAAACAAGTAGAAGTTTTTTTAGTAGAGAATTTTGAAAGAAACGACTATGATTTTCGCGATCTTCCTGAGTGGATTGAAGCTTTAGACAATGACAAGAAAGTACCTATCACCCGCACTCGAAGACTTTATCTCACCGATGACACTGAAAGAACTGAAGAAGAGCTTGATATGATTGCACTTTCAGATTTAGCTAAAATGAAAATGAAAAGTGTAAAGTATTTTTTCGGAGATATAGTACCCTTAACAGAAAACCCCACTAAAAAGGATTGGCAACAGTGGTGGAAGAAACTAATGTTGATAAAACTACCCTATGAACACCCTAAATCAGCTAAAAAATAAAAAGATACTTCTCGCTATTAGTGGCGGTATTGACAGCGTGGTACTCACGCATTTGCTACATTCTCACGGTACTGAATTATTGTTAGCTCACTGCAATTTCCAACTGCGTGGGGAGGAAAGCGACGGCGATGAGGCTTTTGTGCACGACGACCATTTGTATCGGATGAAAAAAGCATTTGAGCAACAGGTGCAGGTGGTGGTGACGAATATCCAAGTGGAGGTCGGAGGTCGGCGAAAGAACCGTCTTCTTTCGAACCTTATCAAGCGTTGTAGCCTGCATCATCCCGCATTGCTTTTTGCTTGTAACACCATTGGACCATGCGCTTGCGTAGCAGTGGTGCGCGAGTTGCTGCCGATGTTAGATGAAAAGCTCACGTGGTTGGTGGATGTGGAATGGTATTTTCGGTTGCTTAGGCATGCAAAAGTTGTTTATCTGCCCGCATGCTTTGTGCGTTCTCAACATGGACATGCAGAGCAAATCACGTTTAATATAGATATTATGCAGGCTTTGCGACAAGACCAAACCACAATCAAACAGAAGGACTATTACAACCGATGGATAGGCCGGGCGTTAGGGATGCAATGCTGGCTGCAACGTTTTAAAACGCAAAAACAATGAAAATCGTGAGAATTATCGGCGGGTTTGGCAACCAAATGT
>ERZ773070.1168-NODE-1168-length-16730-cov-6.656252_pt1 | contig 16730 bp, 15 predicted proteins | sample MGYA00580618_ERZ773070 | MGnify/ENA primary metagenome ERZ773070 (study PRJEB29015, sample SAMEA2738023) | human oral metagenome | biome: human oral; feature: human-associated habitat; material: dental | place: China | collected 2019 ... | reverse complement strand
CCCACGGCGCCGTTGATTTTACCCAAAAACTCCTGTTTCTCCAGCTGGGCGGTTTGGCGCTGCAAACGGGCGAGCACGTTGGCGATTTCTTTGCCCAGGGTGGTGGGGGTGGCGGGCTGGCCGTGGGTGCGGCTCATCATCGGCACGGCGGCCAAGCTCGGCTGCGCCCTGTCCATCGTTTTCGTGCTGCTGGGCGTGTATCTGTTCAGCCTGCTCTGAGTCCGCCGGGTCCGCTCCGTGGGCGCTCACTTGCGGATGGCAATGCTGTCAAGCCCCTCGCTGGCCGGCGGCTCGTTCAGGCGGATGGATGCGGGGCCGCCGCAGGCGGGCTTTTTTTCTTCAGGCAGCCCCTGATGCGCTCGCCGCGCACGCGGTGCGGGTTTTTCACGATCAGCAGCGACAGGTAATGCACGGTCTGCCCGCGCAAAGCCAGCAGGGCGCGGCCCGCCAGCGCCCGCTCGTCGGGCGCGCCGACGCGCTCGATGAAATGGGCCGCTTCCAGCAAGCCGCGCTGCTGGAGCCAGTCGAGCAGCTCGTCCATCAGCGGCTTGACTTTCATCAGCACCAGCGTGTCGAACTCCGGCAGCAGCCGGTCCACGGCGGCCACGCCGTAGGCGGCCGGGACGATGGCCACGGTGTCGTCTTGCTCGGCCAGCGGCACGCCCGCGTCCGCGCAGGCGGCCGTGAAGGCGTTCACGCCAGGCAGCGTTTGCACGGCAATGCGCGCATCCAGCCCGCGCACGGTGCGCGCCAGGTGGCCAAAGGTGGCGTAGGTGCTGGCGTCGCCCTCCACCAGAAAGAGCACGTCGCGCCCGGCTTGCAGCCAGGGCAGCACGGTTTGCGCGGCGCGCAGCCAGGCGCGGGCGAGCTTTTCGCCGTCGTGCGTCATGGGAAACAGCAGCGTGGCGGCATCCGGCGGCGGCGCCAGCTGCGCGCGCTCAAGAATGCCCAGCGCGTAGCTGGGCGTTTTGGCGCTGCGGGCCGGATACACCCAGGCCGCGTCCGTGCGCTGCAACTGCGCCCAGGCCGCGCGGGTGATCAGCCCCGGATCGCCCGGGCCGAGTGACACGCCGATGAGGCGGCCCGGCGTCCGGTGCGCGGCGTCAGGGTTTGGAGCGTTTGCGGTCATGCTGGAAAGGCGGAGAAAGGGTTCAGAAAAAGGAGCAAATTCAGGGCGGCGAAAAATAGCTTTCGCGCAGTTTTCACTAGGACCTGTTGCTATCGTATCGGTAGCTGAAAACCGGCCATTTCGTATCGGCTATTTCGCGTCACACCCCGTTGCGGTCCTGGCTGGCGGGCTTGCCCGCGCACACCACCCACACCGGGTTTTCGGCGGCCAGGCGGTGCATGTCCAGGATGGGGCGGCTGCGGGCGGCTTGCAGCTGGGTCACGTCCCACTCGATGCCTTGCGCTTCGTGCGCCTTTAGCGCGTCGCAGGCCGCATTCAGGTTTTCAAAGGTGACGAAGTTCATCACCAGATGCCCGCCCGCGCGCAGGCGGCGCAGGGCCAGGGCGATGAGGCCGGGCAGCTCGCCGCCGGAGCCGCCTATGAAAACGGCGTCCGGGTCAGGCCAGCTCTCAAGCCCTTGCGGCGCCTTGCCCAGATGCAGGCTGTAGTTGCTCACGCCAAAGGCGGCGTGGTTTTGCGCGGCAATGGCGTGATCGGCCCCGTTTTTTTCAATGGCCCACACGTGGCCTTGCGGGCACAGGCGCGCCGCTTCCAGGCCCACGGAGCCGGTGGCCGCGCCAATGTCCCACACCACGCTGTTGGCGCGCAGCTGCATGCGCGCCAGGCTCAAGGCGCGCGCTTCCAGCTTAGTGATCAGGCCCTTTTCGGGCTGGCGCTGCGCGTAAGCCGCGTCGGGCAGGCCAAAGCGCACGGGCTGCGGCGCAGGGCGGCTGCGCCAGAGGATGACGACGTTCAGCGGCGCGAAATCCATGCCCGCCGCTTCCTGCGGGGCCAGCTCGGCGTGCACGCGCTCGCCCGGCTGCAAGAGGTTTTCGGCCACGGCCATCAGAAAGTCATCGCCCAGCCCTTCGGCCAGCAGCATGCGGGCGATGCGCGCGGGCGTGTTGTCGGGGCTGGTGAGCACCAAAAGCCGCTCGTGCGCGCGCACGGCCTGCGCCAGCGCGTAAAGGCCGTGGCCGGGGGCGCTGCCGCGCTGCCACTCGCCCGCGTCTTTGCCGTGAACGGAGACGATGCGCGCGTCCTGCCAGGCCAGCCCCAGCCGCGCGCAAGCCACTTGCAAGGTGGAGAGATTGGGCAGCACGCGCAGTGCGTTCACGCACAAATGGCGCGCCAGATACGGCGCAATGCCGTGGCACAGCGGATCGCCTGTGGCCAGCACCACGCAGCTTTGGTTGGCCTGGCGCGCGGCCTGCGCCCACCGGGGCACTTGCGCCAGCTGCCCAGTGAGATCGCGCTGCGCCGCGCCCGCCTTGAACTCGTGCGACAAAAGCGCCAGCGCGCGCGTGCCGCCAATGACGAGATCGGCCGTGCGCACATGCGCCAGCGCCGTGGCCGACAGACTGGCCGCGCCATCATCGAGCACGCCAATGACGAGGCAGGGATTGGGATCGGTATGCAATGACATGAAATTCTGAAAGGGGAAAAGCAAGGCGGCCAGGCGGGGCGCGGGCCGGATTCGTTGCCGCTGCCGCAAGGGCACAATGCCGCCCCCGCCCAAGGAGACAAGCCCATGACCTACCTGCTGGCCCTGGACCAGGGCACCACCAGCAGCCGCGCCATCGCGTTTGACGCGCAAGGCCGCATCGCCGCGCTGGCGCAGCGCGAATTCACGCAGCATTTTCCCAGCCCCGGCCAAGTGGAGCACGACGCCGACGAAATCTGGCAAACGCAACTGGCCGTGGCGCGCGAATGCGTGCAAAAGCTCGGCTCGGCGGACGCGGACATGGCCGCCATTGCCCCCAACATCGCGGCCATCGGCATCACCAACCAGCGCGAAACCACCGTGCTCTGGAGCCGCGAAACGGGCCGCCCCGTGGCCCCGGCCATCGTCTGGCAAGACCGCCGCACCACCGCCCGCTGCGAAGCGCTGTCGCCCGCCGAACGCCAGCTCATCCAAAGCCGCACCGGGCTGGTGCCCGACGCCTACTTTTCCGCCACCAAACTGCAATGGCTGCTGGACAACGTGCCCGGCGCGCGCCGCCGCGCCGAAGCGGGCGAGCTGGCCTTCGGCACCGTGGATTCATGGCTGGCGTGGAACCTCAGCGGCGGCGCGAAAGGCAGCGCGAAAGGCGGCGCAACAGGCGGCGGCCTGCACGTCACGGACGCCAGCAACGCCAGCCGCACCATGCTCATGAACCTGCACACGCTCCAGTGGGACGATGAGCTGCTGGCGCTCTTTGGCATTCCGCGCGCCGTGCTGCCGCGCATCGTGCCCTCCAGCGGCGAAATCGGCGCCACCGCGCCCGATCTGCTGGGCGCGCCCATCCGCATTGCTGGCATCGCGGGCGACCAGCAAGCCGCCACCTTCGGCCACGGATGCCTGGCCCCCGGCATGGCCAAAAACACCTACGGCACCGGCTGCTTCATGCTCATGAACACCGGCGGCCAGCCCGCCGCCAGCCGCAACAACCTGCTGGGCACCGTCGGCTGGCTCGCGCCCGATACGGCCAACCATCCAGCGGGCCAGCCCCGCGCCGCCTACTGCCTGGAAGGCAGCGTCTTCATGGCCGGCGCCACCGTGCAATGGCTGCGCGACGGCCTGCAAATCATCCGCACCGCCGCCGAAGTGGAAGAGCTGGCCGCCAGCGTGCCCGACACGGGCGACGTCTTTCTCGTGCCCGCCTTCGCCGGCCTGGGCGCGCCCGACTGGGACGGCCGCGCGCGCGGCGCGCTCATCGGCATGACGCGCGGCACCACCCGCGCCCACATCGCCCGCGCCGCGCTCGAAGCCATCGCCCTGCAATCGGCCGACGTGTTCGCCGCCATGAGCGAAGACGCCGGCCTGCCCCTGCAAGAGCTGCGCGTGGACGGCGGCGCCAGCCGCAACAACCTGCTCATGCAAATGCAGGCCGACGCGCTGGGCGTGCCCGTCGTGCGCCCGCATGCCGCCGAAATCACCGCCCTGGGCGCGGCCCGCCTGGCGGGCCTGGCCGCCGGTTTCCGCTTTGACGAGCAGGCCCTGGCCGCCAGCCAAAGCGCCGCCCACCGCTTTGAGCCGCAATGGCCCGAAAGCCTGCGCCGCCAGCGCCTGGCCCGCTGGCGCGAAGCCGTCGCCCGCGCCAAAGACTGGGCGCGCGGCTGAAAGCCTGGCCCAAAAGGCGCCGGGCCATGTCAGAGACCGGCTTATTTAGCTCTTTTATCAATAGCATGAGGTCCTAGTAAAACGGGCGCTGATCTGTATTTAAGGCCCCTTTAATTTGCTCCTGTTTTGATAAATTCTGACCGGCATAAGCCGCCTAAAGGCCCTGCTTTGCCCATAGCGGCCTCGTATACCCGGCCTGGTTTGCGCGCCGTGGTTTCATCTGGCGGAAAGCAGGCCAGAAGAGAGAAAGCCTGTTTGCACTCTGGCCGCAATCTGGCCGCGAGGGGCAAAGACCGGGCTGAAGTGGGCTGTTTTTCAGTTGCCGGGTTTTTGGGCCTGCTCGCATGCGATCTGGATCAGCTCGCGGTCGCTTGCGTTTGGCCCCAGGCGCAGGGCGCTTAGGGAACCGCCCCAGACGCAGCCGGTGTCCAGCGGGAGGATGTCGGGGCGTTCGCGCCAGCCCAGGGTGGACCAGTGGCCGAAGGCGATGACATCGCCCGCCGTGCGGCGGCCGGGCACGTCAAACCACGGCATCAGGCCAGCGGGGGCGCTCGCAGTGCCTTCCTTGGTGGCGAATTCCATCTGCCCTTGTGCGGTGCAGTAGCGCAGGCGGGTGAGGGCGTTGGTGATGACGCGCAGGCGGTCTGCGCCTTGCAGGCTTTCGTTCCATGCGTCAGGCTGGTTGCCGTACATCTGGCGCAAAAAGCCGGGCCAGGCGGTGCCGCGCAGCACGCTTTGCACTTCGGCGGCCAGGCGCAGGGTGTCTTGCGCCGTCCAGGCAGGCAGCACGCCGGCATGCACGCACAGCACGCCCGCTTCGCGCACGGCCAGGGGGCGATGGCGCAGCCATTCGAGCAAGGCCGGGGCGTCAGGCGCGGCCAGCAGTTCGCCCAGTGTGTCGCTGCGGTGCGGCTTGCGCGCGCCGCAGGCCACGGCCAGCAGGTGCAAGTCATGGTTACCCAGCAGGCAGCAGGCGGCTTCACCATAGCCCACGAGGCGGCGCAGCACGCGGGCGGACTGGGGGCCGCGATTGACCAGATCGCCCAGAAGCACGAGGCGGTCGCGGCTGGGAGAAAAGGCAATGGCGTCCAGCAGGCGCTGCAAGGCGCCGTCGCAGCCTTGCACGTCGCCGATGAAGTAGAGTGACATGCTTGTGATTGTGATGCGGGCGCGCCTTTGCCAAAGCGCCCTGGATGCATGGAACTGCTGCTGATTTGTTTGTTGATCGTGCTCAATGGCGTGTTCGCCATGTCGGAAATGGCGCTGGCGTCCAGCCGCAAGGCGCGGCTGGAGGCGATGGCCGAGGGGGGAGACGCAGGCGCTGGCGTGGCGCTGCGGCTTATGGAAGACCCCACGCAGTTTCTTTCTACCGTGCAGGTGGGCATTACGTCCATTGGCGTGCTCAACGGCATTGTGGGCGAGTCGGCCTTCAGCGCCCCGGTTGCCAGCTGGCTGGGCGGGCTGGGCCTGAGCGAGAGGGCGGCGGGCATTGCCGCCACGGTGCTGGTGGTGGCCGCCATCACTTTCGTCACCATTATTTTTGGTGAGCTGGCGCCCAAGCGCATCGGCCAGCTCTACCCTGAAACCGTGGCGCGCTGGGTGTCGCCGCCCATGCGGGCGCTGGCGGCTTTCACGCGGCCCTTCGTGGCGCTGCTTTCCCTGTCTACCCAGGGCGTGCTGAAACTGCTGCGCATTGACAACCGCAGTGAACGCGCCGTCACGGCCGAAGAAATATCCGCCAGTCTGGAAGAAGGCGTGGACGCGGGCCTGATTGAGGCGCACGAACACCAGATGGTGCGCAACGTGTTTCACCTGGATGACCGGCCTTTGACGTCACTGATGGTGCCGCGCAGCGATATTGACTGGCTGGATGGCGCAAACACCGTGGCGCAGGCGCTGCAATATGTGGCTACTCGCGGTGAAAAACAATCGCATTCGTGGTATCCCGTGTGCGATGGCGGGCTGGATGACGTAATCGGCATCATCAGCGTGGCCCGCCTGCTTGAATTGGGTCCAAATGCCGAAGGCGCGCTGGCACAGCATTGTGAAAATGCCGCATTCGTGCCTGAAACCCTGAGCGGGCTGGAAATGCTGGAGCAATTGCGCGCCAAATCCGGACGGCTGCTGCTGGTGGTGGATGAATATGGCGTGGTGCAAGGCATGATGACGCCGCGTGATTTGCTGGAAGCCATCACGGGCGAACTCAAACCCGATACTGATATGGACGCATGGGCCACGCCCGCTGCCAATGGCGCATGGATTCTGGAGGGTTTGATGCCCGTCAATGAAATGAAGGCGCGCCTGGGCATTAAGGAATTGCCCCACGAAGCCAAAGGCCGCTACAACACCGTGGCAGGCTTGCTGCTGGCCGAGGCGGGAGATTTGCCACGCGCCGGAGACAAAATCCAGGCGGCGGACTGGGAATTTGAAGTGCTTTCGCTGCAAGGGCGGCGCATTGATAAAGTGATGGCGCGCCCCTTAATGCCGCAGGCCATTCAGTCAAAAAGCAGCGGCTGAAAAATGATGGTATATTCAAGTCTCCAGTTTCTAACTCACTCAAGGAGATTTCATGTCATCTCTCAAAGACCTGCTGCAACAGCGCGAACAACTGAATGCCCAAATTGAACAGGCCCGCCAAAGCGAGCTGTCTGAAGCATTGGCCAAAGTTCATGCCGTCATTCAGGAATATGGTTTGACACAGCAGGATATTTTCCCCTCCAGCGGCCGCCGCTCTTCCCGCACCGCTGGTTCCAAAGTGCCGCCCAAATACCGCGATCCCGCCACGGGCGCTACGTGGACGGGCCGTGGCAAACCGCCGAAGTGGATTGAAGGCAAGGACCGCAGCGCTTATCTCATTGCCTGATACTTCCTTGCGGCCCGCTTGGCGCGGCGTCACAAACCCAGCAAAGGCCTGCCATCCGTGCAGGCCTTTGTCGTATGTGGGCGATGGCAAATGAAGGGCGGTGGAATAATCCGCGCCTTCAGCGTTTTCCCTTCTTTCTGTTCCCCACGTTTTCACAAATCAGAGGAGTTCTTCCGTGAGCGACACGCAACAGCGCATTGATGCCATTGTCAAAGGCCATCCCATCGTCCTGTTCATGAAAGGCGATGCCAACTTTCCCATGTGCGGTTTTTCTGGCCGCGCCATTCAGGTGCTCAAGGCCGCCGGTATGGATCTGCACAAACTGGTAACGGTGAATGTGCTGGCCGACGAAGAAATCCGCCAGGGCATCAAGGATTACAGCCAGTGGCCCACCATTCCACAGCTTTATGTGAAAGGCGAATTCATTGGCGGCTCCGACATCATGATGGAGATGTTCGAGTCTGGCGAGCTGCAAAACCTGCTGGCTGAAAACGCCGCTTGAAAACCGCTTTCAGGCTCTTGCATACCAACGGACGCCCGGCAAGGCGTCCGTTTCTTTTTGCCCATGTCACGGCAAGGCTGCACTATTTCACACAATGCGAAGATCTTTCACTTAAAAACAAACCAGGGCTATACACAAAAGGCCAAAAAAATGCCAGCACATGGCAAACGCGCATGGGCTGGCAGGCAGCAAAATGTGGAAAAAGCGTCAGGCCGCAGGCTGTTTTTCCACCGCTGGTTTTTCTTCTGCGGGCGGTTCAACCGTTTCAGCAGCAGGCGGCATTTCTGCGGGTGGTGTTTCTGCGGCGGCCGCAGGCATTTCCGGCATGGGCGGTACGGCTGGTTTTTCTTCTTTGCTCGGCTCTTGCGCTGGCATTTCCCGGACAGGCGTTTGGGCGGGTGTTTCGACGGGCGTTTCCGGCTGGGTTTTTTGAGGCGCGGGAGCGGTTTCCACAGGTTGAACCGGGCTTGCGGGCGCGGGCTGCGGGGCGGCCACGGGCGCTGACGCTGGCGCAGGCACACCGTCGCCGCCCTGGCGGCAGTAGCTCAGGCCCAGCAGGCCGGCGGCGACCACGGCCACGGCAGGCCACAGCCACTTCATGCCGCCGCCGCTGGGCAAAGGGGCGGACAGCAGGGCTTGTCCGGCGCTGGCCACGCTGGCGATTTCAGCGGGCAGCGAGCCGGGCAGGCTGCCGCCGGGCGTGAGCTTGCCGACGATGTAGGGCAGCAAATAGCCCAAGGCGCCTGCAACGTCGTCGCGCGGCGCGTCCAGCCGCCCGGTCAGCTGCTCCAGCAGGCCGCCCGCGCTGCCCAAGGCGTTTTCAATCTGGCTGGCCGTCACAGCCTTGGCGCTGGGGCCGCCGCCCAGCCAGGATTGCACGGCGGGGCCAAGTCCGGCTGCCTTGAGCTTTTCAAGAAAGCCGGGCAGACCGCCCGTGTCCTGCCGAGTCATGCATGCCAGCAGCATTTGCAGCAAGGGCAGGGCCTTGTCGCCCAGGTTAAAGCGCACAGCCACTTCACGGATAAGAACGTCAAACATGCGGTGAAATCCTTCAAGTCAAAAATGAAAAATGATTATAGAAATGGGGGTTGCATTACCTTCGCGCAATCAGGGCGGAAAAACAAAAGAGCCGCTTTGGCGGCGCATGGCATTTCCGGATCTGAAACAGGCTCTGGCGCAGAAGGCCCGGCCCGAACGCATTACGTAACGCAACACATGAACATTCCGCGTGCACACCCTGCGCGAGCGCATCTGCGCCGGCTGGCCGCCTGCGCCTGGCTGTAGGCTGGCGATGCCAGCATGCGAGCCGCCCTCCTCTTGCGTACATGCTCTTTTTTCAGAAGCGAATTCAACGCCCAAAAAACGGCTGGTGTCCCCATGAAACGGGCGCTACCCGCTATCGGAACAAGAGCGAGAACTATTGCTGCCAGGCACTGTCCGCTTCGTCAAGCCGCGTTCGCGCCGCCGTAGTTGCCGCAGCGCCGGGCATTTGGCAGGCGGCCAGTAAACTGCGCTTCTTTCTTATGACGCCTTTTCAAAGCCTTTTCGTTCTTGTTTTTCTGATTGCCGCCAGCGCATTTTTCTCGCTGGCTGAAATGTCACTGGCCGCCTCGCGCCGCCTCAAGCTCACCCAGATGGCTGATGAGGGCGATGCCCGCGCCTTGCGCGTGATGCAGATTCAGGAGCATCCGGGCCGCTATTTCACAGTGGTTCAAATTGGTATCAACTCCGTTGCCATTCTGGGCGGCATCGTGGGTGAAGGCATGCTGGGGCCGTGGCTGGTCTGGATTTTCGAGCCGTGGATGGCCGCCGGATGGGCGGCGCGGCTGGCCTTTTTGCTGTCGGTCGCACTCGTCACCTCGCTTTTTGTGGTGTTTGCCGATCTCGTGCCCAAACAAGCGGGCATGGCCAACCCGGAGCGCCTGGCCGTGCGCCTGGTCGGCCCGATGGAGCGGCTGCTGGCCCTGCTCAAGCCCTTGGCCTGGCTCTACAACAAATGCGCCAGCGCCGCCATGCGCGTGCTGGGGCTGCCCATGCAACGCGATGAACGCATCACCTCTGACGACATCCTGGCCCTGACAGAAGCGGGCGCGCAGGCAGGCGTGCTGGAGCGCCCCGAACAGCAAGTGATTGAAAACGTCTTCGAGCTGGACACCCGCCCCGTCTCCAGCGCCATGACGCTGCGCGGCAGCGTGGCCTGGTTCGACATCCGCGACAGCGACGAAAGCGTGCGCGTGCGCATCGCCGCCGAACCTTTTTCCACCTACCCCGTGTGCGACGGCGGGCTGGACAACGTCGTGGGCTACGTGGACGCCAAAGACCTCTTTCAGCGCGTGCTCAACCAGCGCCCCATCGTGCTCACCGACGAGGGCCTCATCCACAAGGCGCTGGTCGTGCCCGACCGTCTCAGCCTGGCCGAAGTGCTGGCCCAGTTCCGGCAGGCGCATGAAGACTTCGCCATCATCGTCAATGAATACAGCACCGTCGTCGGCGTGGTCACGCTCAATGACGTGATGAGCACCGTCATGGGCGAGCTGGTCACGCCCGCCGATGAAGACCTCATCGTGCGCCGCGATGACGGCTCCTGGCTGGTGGACGGCATGACCCCCATGCCTGATGTGCAACGCGCCCTCAGCCTCTACGACTGGCCCGACAAGGACGAATACGAAACCCTGGCCGGCTTTCTCATGGTCATGCTCCGCCGCGTGCCCCGCCGCACCGACTGCGTGGAATGGGGCGGATACCGCTTTGAAGTGATGGACGTGGACAGCTACCGCATTGACCAGGTGCTGGTCACGCCGCGAAAAGAAAACGTGCAATAAGGCGCAACAGGCCAGTAAGGTGAAGACGGAGCGGGGCGCGCGGAGCCTGAATGCCCGGCGCTGGCTTGCGCCGCTACCCATCAAAAATAAAACTTCCGTTTGCCGCCTCGGCTTTGCAGGGAGCAACGTGTTGAGAAGCTACAGCTATACCAGCATGGCCTGCAATCTTTGCAGCAGCTGCGGCATCAGCTCGCCAATTTGCTCCGTGAGCGTATGCACCACAGTTGAAAGCATGACGACCCACGCCAGCACGGCGGCCAGCCCTTTGAGCGACGATGAAATGGGCAGCAAGTTGAGCTGCGGGGCGTAGCGATTCATCAGCCCCAGCGACAGGTCAATCATGTACAGCATCACCAGTGCAGGCGCGGCCAGCACGAACATGAGGCTGGCGAAATGGGAGAACACCCCTTCGAACACCACCACGCCTTCTCTTTTGGGCAGCAGGTTCATCTGGCCCAGCGGCCACAGGGCAAAACTTTCCATCAGCGCGCCTACCCACAACAGCATGCCGCCTGAAAACATGAACATGAAAACAGCCAGGCGTCCCAGAAAAGCGCCCGTGAGCGAAGTCTGGCGGCCCGAGAGTGGATCGACGATTTGCGCCATGCTCATGCCGCTGGCCCCGTCCACGATTTCGCCTGCGGCATGAAACGCCCAGAGCACCGCTGCCAGCATGGCTCCCATGGCCAAGCCAAGAAAAGCCTCCTTGGCAAACAGCAGCAGCCATTGCTGCGCCGTCAAGCCATTCACGTCCAGCAGCGGTTGCACCGCCAGCGTGATGACGCCAAAGCCCAGAAACAGCGCCCCCCGCACCGTGGCGGGCACCGTCTCTTGCGCCAGCACAGGCAGCAGCAGAAAGGCCACGGCAAAGCGCGTGCTGGCCAGAGCGGCCAGCAAGGCCATGTCGCCCAGATTGCCAAACGCGGCAAAGTCCATTGCGTCCGCCCGCCGCCTTTACTTGCGCACCATGGCCGGAAATTCCGTCATCACCCGGTCCGCAAAGCGATACAGCGAGCTGCCCAGCAGCGACGCTGTCACGAAGATGGTGAGCACGATGGCGAAAAACTTGAGCGCGTATTGCAGCGTTTGCTCCTGAATCTGCGTGGCCGCCTGCACCAGCGCAATGAGCAGGCCCACGACGGCCGCCGCCAGCACGGGAGGCGCTGAAAGCATCAGCACCAGCCACAGGGCCTGATAGACGAGTTGCAAAGCTTCACTGTTCAGCATGCAGCCTCTCCCCCATCAGTAAGACAGAACCAGCCCGTGCGAGAGCTTGACCCAGCCATCGACCAGCACGAACAGCAGCAGCTTGAACGGCAGCGAAATCGTCGTGGGCGAAAGCATCATCATCCCCATCGCCATGAGGATGTTGGCAATGATGAGATCCACGATGAGAAACGGCAAAAAGATGAGAAAGCCGATCTGGAATGCCGCTGACAACTCGCTTACCGTGAAAGCCGGCACCACGATCACGAAATCACGCTCGGTCAGCTGCGCGGCGCGCTCCGCTGGCAGGTTCTTCTGCGCTGTTTGCAGAAAAAAGGCTCGCTCGCGCGGGCTGGAATGCTTGATGAGAAAGTCACGCAGCGGCTCCTTGGCGGCGTCAGCGGCCTGCATCATGTTGGCGCTGCTGTTGCCTCCCGCAGCCTGAGGCAGCGCGCCCACGCGGGCATAGGCGTCCAAGCCCACAGGCAGCATCACGTAAATGGTGAGCACCAGCGCCATGCCATTGAGCACCACATTGGGCGGCACCTGCTGAAGGCCCAGCGCATTGCGCAACAAGCTCAACACCACCACGATTTTGGTGAAGGAGGTCACCATCACCCCCACGAACGGGGCCAGCGCCACGAGGATGACGGTGATCAGCGCTGAAGAGGGAGAAAACTGGGAAAGATCCATAGCGTTTGTTTTCGTGTAATCAGGAAAAGCGCAAGAACCAGTTCAAAGAAACAGGCCGGGTTCAGCTTTCCAGCGCCTGCACGTGCAAGCCGCAGCCGCTGCCCAGCGGCAACAGCGCGCCGCTGGCTTGACGCTGCCCGTTGGCGTGCAATTCAGCAGGCCACGGAGCAGGCAGGGGCCAGTGAAACGCAGGCTGCCCCTGGCGCGGCCAGCCTAGCCAAACATCCAGCGGAATGCTGACCGTCTGCTCCAGCATGGCCTGCCCGGCGCCTTCAGTTTCATCTTGCGTTGCGCTGCCAGGCGCGGCGCTGCCATTCACATTCAATGCCAGGCGGGCGTCAGGCAAATCAAGCCAAGCGGCGGCGGGCGGCAGATGACAGCTCATGTCATGCAGCGTTACTGCCCAGCGGTTGGCAAAGGCGGCCGGCAGCCACACCAGCGCTCCGGCTTCCAGCGCCTGTATCGCCTCGGCTGGCACGCTGCCCAGCAGCACCTGCCCGGTTACGGCGCTCCAGGCCAGATGCGGCGCCAGCAGTGCGGCTGGCGGCTGGCCGCCTGGCAACAGGCCGGGCATCAGCGCCAGGCGCGAGCCAGCAGGCGCGAGCGCCGGGGCCTGCACCACGGCCGCCAGCGCGCCCGCAGGCGGCCCTTCCTGCGCCGGAGCCGGGTCCCAGCCTGCATGCAGCCACTCTTCCACGCAAGCAACCAGCGCCTCGGCTTCGGCCAGGCGCAGCACCTGCTCCTCGCCTGTGGGCGGCGCTGCTGGCGCATCAGCCGCGCGAGGAATGCTCAAGTGCACCCAGCCCCTTGATGTCGCGCCGCTGTAGTGCAGCCATTCAGACGGAAAGGCGGAATCATCCTCGGCTGGCGCGGCGGCAGCGTCATGCGGCGGGTCGGTCAGTGAATCAGCGTTCATGCTCAGGCTCGTCAACGGGGCGGCAATGGTAGTTCGTGCTTTGCAACGTATCGTGTCAGTATGTAGTCTTGCCAACACTCTCGCACCTTTGTGTTGGTTCTTCATCAAAAACAGGAGCTAATTCAAGGCCTTGAAAACACATGAGGTCCTAGATGAACATGGAAAGCGCGCTATTGCTTCAGGAGCGAAATATTCCCTTTTGTTCCACACGTGCCGCCCAGGCCAACGGCTCAGCCGCTGGTGGGCGTGGCCGATAATCGCCGCCCTTTGCGCCGGCGCTTTCCACTGGCGGCGTATTTCTTCTTTTCTGCTTTTCCCAGACCACCCAATGGCCCAATACGTCTTTTCCATGAACCGCGTCAGCAAGATCGTGCCCCCGAAGCGCGCGATCCTGAAAGACATTTCCCTGAGCTTTTTCCCTGGCGCCAAGATTGGCGTGCTGGGCCTGAACGGCGCGGGCAAGTCCACCTTGCTGAAAATCATGGCAGGCATCGACAAGGAAATTGAAGGCGAAGCCCTGCCCATGCCGGGGCTGGACATTGGCTACCTGCCGCAGGAACCCCAGCTCAATCCCGAACACACCGTGCGCCAGGCGGTGGAAGAGGCCATGAAAGAGGTGAACGATGCGCGCGCGCGGCTGGAAGAAATCTACGCCGCCTATGCCGAGCCGGACGCCGACTTCGACGCCTTGAGCGAAGAGCAAGGCCGGCTGGAAGCTCTCATTGCCGCTGCGGGCACCGACAGCGAGCACCAGCTTGAAATCGCCGCCGATGCGCTGCGCCTGCCGCCGTGGGACGCCGTCATCAAGAACCTCTCGGGCGGCGAAAAGCGCCGCGTGGCGCTGTGCAAGCTGCTCTTGAGCAAGCCCGACATGCTGCTGCTGGACGAGCCGACCAACCACCTGGACGCCGAAAGCGTGCAGTGGCTGGAAATCTTCCTGCAACGCTTTCCCGGCACCGTGGTGGCCATCACGCACGACCGCTACTTTCTTGACAACGCCGCCGAATGGATTCTGGAGCTGGACCGTGGCCACGGCATTCCCTACAAGGGCAACTACTCCAGCTGGCTGGAGCAAAAAGAGGCGCGCTTGAAGCAGGAGCAAAAAAGCGAAGACGCCCGCGCCAAAGCCATCAAGAAAGAGCTGGAGTGGGCGCGCCAAAACCCCAAGGGCCGCCAGGCCAAGAGCAAGGCGCGCCTGGCCCGCTTCGAGGAGCTGAGCGACTACGAATACCAAAAGCGCAATGAAACGCAGGAAATCTTCATTCCCGTGGCCGAGCGCCTGGGCTCCGAAGTCATCGAGTTCAAAGGCGTCAGCAAAAGCTTTGGCGACCGTCTGCTGATCGACAACCTGAGCTTCAAGGTGCCCGCCGGGGCCATCGTCGGCATCATCGGCCCCAACGGCGCGGGCAAGTCCACGCTCTTCAAGCTCATCGCGGGCAAGGAGCAGCCCGACGCCGGTGAAGTCACGCTGGGCAAAACCGTGAAGATGGCCTTCGTCGATCAAAGCCGCGACGATCTGGCCAATGACAAAACCGTGTGGGAAGACATCTCCGGCGGGCTGGACATCATCACCGTCGGCAAATTCCAGATGCCCAGCCGCGCCTACTGCGGGCGCTTCAACTTCAACGGGCAAGACCAGCAAAAGAAAGTGGGCATGCTCTCTGGCGGCGAACGCGGCCGCCTGCACCTGGCCAAAACCCTCATGCAAGGCGGCAACGTGCTGCTGCTGGACGAACCCAGCAACGACCTGGACGTGGAAACCCTGCGTGCGCTGGAAGACGCGCTGCTCGAATTTGCCGGCAGCGTCATGGTCATCAGCCACGACCGCTGGTTTCTCGACCGCATCTGCACCCACATCCTCGCCGCCGAAGGCGACAGCCAATGGGTGTTTTTCGACGGCAACTACCAAGAATACGAAGCCGACAAGATCAAGCGCCTGGGCGAAGAAGGCGCCCGCCCGCACCGCATGCGCTACAAGGCGCTGAAGTAACTTTCCGCCGCGCCATCCGCGCGTCACGAAAGAGCCGGGGCATCCCGGCTTTTTTCATGCCCAAACCGCCCGCAAGTTCCGGCGCAGGCTGGACTGGCTGCTATGGTTTTTGAAGGAAACAAGGGCAAGCCATGCTGTATAAATCTTTCAGCCTCTCTCCTTATCTCCCTTCCTTGAACAGACTGAACCTTGCCCATGACCCATACCCCGCCGCATGAACCGCCCGAGCTGGCAGGCCGCCGCATCCTTCTGGGCCTGACAGGCAGCGTGGCCTGCTACAAGGCCGCCGAGCTGTGCCGCCTGCTCACGCAAGCGGGCGCCCGCGTGCAGGTGGCCATGAGCGAAGGCGCGCAGCACTTCATCACGGCCGCGACGATGCAGGCGCTCTCCGGCCAGCCGGTGTTCACCTCGCAGTGGGACGAACGCCCTGCGGGTGGCATGGCGCACATCCAGCTGGGCCGCGAGGCAGACGCCATCCTCGTGGCCCCCGCCAGCGCCGACTTTCTGGCCCGGCTGGCGGCAGGCCGGGCGGACGATTTGCTCTCGCTGCTGTGCCTGGCGCGCCCGCGCGAGCGCGCGCCGCTGCTGCTGGCGCCTGCCATGAACCGTGAAATGTGGTCGCACCCGGCCACGCAGCGCAACGTGCGGCAGGCGGCCTCTGACGGCGCGCGCGTGCTGGCCGTAGGCTTTGGCGCGCAAGCCTGCGGCGAAACGGGCGATGGCCGCATGCTGCAAGCGCCCGAACTGCTGGAAGAAGTCATCGCCGCGCTCACCCCGCAAACACTGGCGGGCCGCCGCGTGGTGGTCACGGCCGGGCCGACGTTTGAAGCCATCGACCCCGTCCGGGGCCTCACCAACCGCTCCAGCGGCAAGATGGGCTTTGCCATTGCGCGCGCGGCGCGCCTGGCGGGCGCGCAAGTCACGCTGATCGCCGGCCCCGTGCATCTGCCCACGCCGCATGGCGTGGCGCGGGTGGATGTGGAATCGGCCCTGCAAATGCAAGCCGCCTTGCAGCCCGCGCTGCAAGGGGCCGATGTGCTGATTGCCGCCGCTGCCGTGGCCGACTGGCGCGCCGCCGAAGTGGCCGCGCAGAAGATGAAAAAAGACGGCAGCGGCCTGCCGCCGCCCCTGCGCTTCGTGGAAAACCCCGATTTGCTGGCCGCCGCCGCCCGCAGCCCGCGCGCGCAAGCCGGGCAGCTGTATTGCGTGGGCTTTGCCGCCGAAAGCGAACGGGTGTCGGAATACGCCCGCGCCAAACGCATCAGGAAAAACATTCCGCTGATTGCCGCCAACGACGTTTCGGTCGCCATGGGCAAAGCGTCGAACCAAATCACCCTTATCGACGATGCGGGCGAAACCGCCCTGCCCCTCTGCGGCAAAGACGAAACCGCCGCCGCCATCGTCCGCCGCATTGCCGAACTGCTGCCCGCCCGCTGATGCGGTGCCGTTTATCCCGCTTCATCCGCA
>ERZ773070.1167-NODE-1167-length-16750-cov-8.374543_pt1 | contig 16750 bp, 21 predicted proteins | sample MGYA00580618_ERZ773070 | MGnify/ENA primary metagenome ERZ773070 (study PRJEB29015, sample SAMEA2738023) | human oral metagenome | biome: human oral; feature: human-associated habitat; material: dental | place: China | collected 2019 ... | reverse complement strand
TTTAAATTCTTCCATGTTCTTTCCTTACTATAATTTAAGTTAATTTTACCATTTTTCCCTAAAAAACTCAAATTATCGCCCATTTTCTAATCTCTTTTTTATATTTTAGTAATATTACTTTTACTTTTAGGTAATAATACAAAAATACCTGTAAATTATATATTACAGGTATCTTAACTATTTTTCTAGTATTTTTTCTAATTCTTTAATCTTATCTCTTATCTCTGCCGCTTTTTCAAAGTTTAATTCTTTTGCATATGTTATCATTTCATCTGTTAGTTTAGATATAACCTTTTCTATATCTTCTTCTGTTGATATTTCATATTCTAATTTTTCTTCATATAATTTTCCGGATAGATATAAGCTGTCTAATATCTTTCTTAATTGTTTGTGGCACTATATTATGTTTCTTATTATATTCTTCTTGAATTGCTCTTCTTCTATTTGTTTCATTCATAGCGGCAAACATTGAATCTGTAATCTCATTCCCATACATTATAACAGTACCATTACTATTTCTTGCTGCTCTTCCGTATAGTTTGTATTAATGACCTTTCAGACCTTAAAAATCCTTCTTTATCTGCATTTAATATTGCTACAAGTGATACTTCTGGTATATCAAGTCCTTCACGAAGAAGATTTATTCCTATAAGGACATCAAATTTACCCATTCTAAGTTCTTTAATTATCTTAAGTCTCTCAAGTGCCTTTATATCTGAATGTAGATATTCTGCTTTTATCCCTATATTTTTTAAATATTGTGTTAAATCTTCTGCTTGTTTTTTAGTAAGTGTTGTTACAAGTACTCTTTCTTTTTTATCCTCATCATCAATATTAACTCTTTTTTGTATTTCAGATATAAGGTCATCTATTTGGTTTTCACTTGGTCTAAGTATAACTTTAGGGTCTAGTAGTCCTGTCGGCCTTATAATCTGTTCTACAATATTACCATTTGAATGTTCTTTTTCATATTCTGCAGGTGTTGCACTTACAAATATACATTGGTTTATCTTTTTTTCAAATTCATCAAATTTAAGTGGCCTATTATCAAATGCTGATGGTAATCTAAAACCATAGTTTACTAAGCTTTCTTTTCTTGCTCTATCTCCATTATACATTGCTCTTACCTGTGGTATTGTTGCATGTGACTCGTCTATAACCAAGACAAAATCATCTGGCATATAGCTAAATAATGTATATGGTTCTGTCCCTTCTTTTCTTCCTGCAATATGTCTACTATAGTTTTCTATCCCTTGGCAGAATCCTGTTTCTCTTAGCATTTCTATATCAAAATGTGTTCTTTCTGCTATTCTTTGTGCTTCTACATATTTTTCATTATCTTTAAAATATTTAACTCTTTCTTCTAACTCTTCTTCTATTCTAGTTATGGCTGTTTCTATCTTATCTTTTGTTGTAACATAATGTGAGTTTGGATATATCATTACATGGTTTCTTACTACTGTCTTTTTACCTGTAAGTGGATTTATCTCATATACTCCGGTCTATCTCATCTCCAAAAAAGTCCACCCTTATAGCTGATTCTTCTTGATTTGATGGATATATTTCAAGTACATCACCTTTTGCTCTAAACATACCTCTTTTAAATTCTATCTCATTTCTATCATATTGCATGTTTATAAGCTTTCTAATAACTTCATCTCTATCTACAACCATACCGTGGTCTTAAAGATACTGTCATATTTTTGTAGTCTATAGGGTCACCGCAATCCATATATACATGATACAGATGCAATTATAATTATGTTTCTTGTTTCAAAAAGTGCTGATGTTGCAGAGTGTCTTAATTTATCTATCTCATCATTTATACTTGCATCTTTTTCTATATATGTATCACTATGTGCTATATATGCTTCTGGTTGATAATAATCATAATATGATACAAAGTATTCTACCCTATTATCTGGAAAAAATTCCTTAAATTCACTATATAACTGTCCTGCAAGTGTCTTATTATGTGCAAGTACTAGTACTGGTCTATCTACATTTTTTATAACATTTGCTATTGTATATGTTTTACCTGTTCCTGTTGCTCCTAGTAATGTTTGAAACTTTTTCCCTTCTATTATTCCTTCTGTTAATTCTTTTATTGCTTTTGGTTGGTCACCTGCTGGTTTGAATTTTGATACCAAGTTATACATGTTTTCTCCTATTCTTTAATTATCCATTTTCCTGATTTACGACTTCCTACATATTCTATCTTATTTTTTTCTTTAAGCTCTTTTAGATCACGTTCTATTGTTCTTGCTGTGAAATTTAATATTTTACTTATTTCAATTGCACTTATATTTCCATTGTCTTTTATAATCTTAAGTATTGAATTTTGTCTTAACTCAGTATTCATTTTTTCACTATCATTTATTCCGACATTTTCTCGTTTTATTCCGACATTTATTTCTTCATTTATTCCGACATTTTCTCGTTTATAATTAATTATCCATTTTCCTGATTTACGACTTCCTATATATTTTATCTTGTTTTCTTCTTTAAGTTCTTTTAAGTCACGTTCGACTGTAGACTTTGAAACTTCAATATTTTCTACAATTTGTTGTATTGAAATTTTTTCGTTTTCTTCAATAAGTTTTAATATAATATTTTTTCTTTCTTCAGTATTTAATTTTTGACCGACATTTATAACGTCATTTATATCTTCATTTATAACCTCATTTTGAGCCTCATTTTCTTTTTCATTATAATTCATATTATATAATGTTACTATTATTCCATTATCTGAAATACTATATTCAGGTTGTTTATCAAACCCTATATAATCTTTGAATATTCTTCTTACACCAGATGCATAGTTTTCTATTGCATCTAACTTATCTAATATCTCTACTGTAATCTTATTTCTCTTAGCTACCATTCCTTGTTTAATATTTTCAAGTGTTAATCCATCTGGAAGTCCTCCGTGGAGAAAATATTTGAACTCTATCATCATAAAACTCAATTTTTATATCTCCACTTAAAGTCCAATCTCTATGACAATAACAATTTACAATAGCTTCTCTTAATGCCATTTTAGGTATATCTAAATATTCTTCATGGTCTGGTTTTCCTGTTATTACTATTTTCTTACGGTTAGATAAATTTGCAAAATATAATATACTGTCTAGTTGCTCTATAAGAGAACCTCTAAACTCTTTTTTATCTAAAAATACTGCTACATCTGTTCCTTGAAATACAGCAAACTTACTTATAGTGTCATTTTGGTCACTAAAAAGAAGAGCTACATTATTATAGTTTCCATCCTTATCTACTAATGATAATGCATTTTTATCAAATTCTATTCCTTTTTCATTTAATCTTTTTTTAAGATAATCAAATGTTAAATCATCTCTATTACATAGTCTTGTTTCATATTCATGTGCATATCTCATTTTTACCATTCTTGTTATTTCATCATAACTTGCAACTCTTTTTGTACTACCCACTCTTATATATACACCTCTTGAGTTCATTCCTTCTCCGGTCCTTATAATAATATGGTTTAGTATCTCCTTTTTTAATCTTTATCTTAAAAGGCTTTTCATCTGGATGTATTGTTATAAGTTTTTAAACATTTGGTTCAAAAGCATTACAAATCCAGTTAGATAATATTTCTTCCCATTCTTTCTTATGTTCTTCTATAATTTCATCTATTATATTTCCATTATCATCAACACCTAAATATATTTCGCCGCCTTCACTATTTAAAAAAGAAACTATTTCTGCTTTTAATAGGTTCATTTTCTTAGGAATCTCCCTCTTATACTCTATATTGTAGTTTTCCATGTGCCTCCCTTTAATATATGAATTAATTATTATTATCATTCTATCACAAACATTGTCTTTTTAATATATAAAAGCCACATAATAATAGTTCATTATGTGATTTTTGATATTAATTTATTTTCTTTCATCTCTTATTATATGAGTAGTTTTATCTGGTATATTTTGTAATATTGGTATAATATAGTCTGGTTTAAAACTTATATTCCTTAAGTCTTCCTTATCTATCCACATATATCTATACTTTTCTCCTTCAATACCAGCAAATTCACCTTCTTTTTGTAATAATTCTGAATCTTCTGGTAATTGTAATAAGTAGTTAAATGCTAGTTCATGATATGTGCTACTTTTTATATCAAAGAAACTTTCTGTTATAGCAACTAATTTATCTATTGTTACTTTAATTCCTAATTCTTCTTCTATTTCTCTTAATATAGCTTTTTTAGTATCTTCTAACATTTCTACTCTTCCTCCTGGTAATAACCAAAAGTCAAAGTTTGATAGTCTATGTATTAATATTTTCTTTTTATCAGGACTTTCTATTATACCACCTACTCTAAAATTAAACTTGTTTGTATTTTCTTCATAAGAAATCATTTTAATATCTCCTTTAAAATATTTATACTATTCCATTTCTTTTGTTTCTAAATCATTTAATGAAAGTCCTTCTTTTGTCTTCCATAACTCTTTCCCATTTATACTTCTTCCCAATACAAAAGAAGCTGCATATGAAGGACTTGAAAACAATTTATCTTTCTGTAGTATTCCATCTATTATTTCATTATTTTCTATACATTTTTCTTTTAATAATCTTACTGAATTTGGTGCTGATTCCTTATAATTCGATTCAATCATACTACCTGCAAGAACAACAAATCCTTCATCAGTTCTTTTACATTGACCTTTAGTAGGCTTCTCTGCTCCTTTTCTTTTGGCAGATATATATAACATTAATTCTTCTTGATCTTCTTTTGATTGTATTTCCACTTGTTTTTTTATTAATGGTACAAATATCTTATAACCTAAAACTCCTAATATCATTTTAGAATAATCTATAAAATCTTCAAGCTCGGATTCTTTTTCTTCTGTTACATTACTTCCATTCGGTGTATTCTTGTTTATTACAGTATATCTAGCATTATCTATTGCTAAATTAGTAAACCTATTTTCAAGATAACTGATCTCTGTCTTACCAAACGAATTATTTTGTGTAGTAAGTATTACAACATCCGAAAAATATTCTTTGTCTTTTTCTTTATCTTTAATTGAATGCTGTATTATTCTTGATAATACACCAGTTCCATCGTTTCTTACATCTGCTTGTCCAATATATACTTGTTCTTCATCTTGATTATTTTTCCCAAATAGAAAGTATACTCCACTTTGTTTTAAATCTGCTCTTTCTTTACACTTTTCTAAATATGTTCTTGGTATCTTATATGCAATACCTGTCCAATTTGCTAGTGTACATTTTATTCTTCCTGTGGCTTCACCATCCATTAGGAATAGATTAAAGTTTTTACCATTCGCCATGTTTTTCTCCTATTTAATTTATACTCAATCCAAAATATTTTTCAAAGAATTTAAGTATTTTACCTATTATAGTTTGCTTTCTTTCATTTTTGTTGCCTCCACCAAATCTACGCATAGGTGGTAAGATTTTTTCAATATCTGTTCCTGTTGTTTTAACTTGTCCGTCTCTAAAAGAATTATCCATAAACTTTCTTGTTTCTTCTTCGTTTAAGTTTTCATTTGTTATTAGCTCTTTTAAGTCATTTTCTTTTTGCTCTTTAACAAATTTAGCCCAATCATTCATTACATCTGTATTAGCATTTATTCTAGATATAAAACTATCTATTAAGTCTTTCTTTGAACGTAATGTTAAGCTTGACTTAATTGCTTTATCAATAGATATAAGTATTTCTTTATCTTCACAGTTAGATTGGTGATATTTTGCTACTAACATTAAAATATAGTCTATATTCACTTCTACTTGTTTTACAAGTTCCATTTCAAATACTAAATCCTCTTTTATACTTTCACTATCTGTTTTACTATGTTTAAACTCTTCATATAAGTCTGTATATGTACCAATATAGTCTTGAAAATCTCTTTCTGAAAGTATTTCATTTCCTTTAAACTTATCAAAAGATGATAATATATTTCTTAATCTTAATATATTCCCCATAGAGATTATAAAGTCTTTTTTAGCACTTTCCCCTATAATTTGTTCTCCTAAAGGATATTTTTGTAAAAGTGTTGCTATTCTTTCTTCATAACCTATTTGTTTCTTACCATTATCATCTTCATATCCATAATAGTAATCTTCAAATGATTTTAATAACACTATTCCTGTAGCATTCTTATCTCCAAATAATGCTATTGCATCATTTGTTTGTTGTTGTAAGTTTCTAAAACATACTATATTCCCATAAGTTTTTACAGAGTTTAATATTCTATTTGTTCTTGAATATGCTTGTATTAACCCATGTTGTTGTAAGTTTTTATCTACCCATAATGTATTTAATGTTGTTGCATCAAATCCAGTAAGAAACATGTTAACAACTATAAGTAGGTCTATTTCTCTTTTTTTAACCTTATCAGATAGGTCTTTGTAATAGTCTTGGAATCCATTTCCTTCTGATGAGAAGTTTGTCTTAAACCTCTTATTATATTCCCCAATTGCAAAATCTAAAAACTCTCTTGAACTTTTGTCTAGTAGGTTTGTTTCAAATCCTTCATCATCTAATATACCATCTGAATTATCTTCTTCATTTACTGCAAATGAATATATTGTAGCAATTGTTAAATCCTTATCCTTTTCTTCTAATTGCTTTTTAAATTCTAAATAGTATTTTTTAGCCATTGGAATAGATGCTACTGCAAACATTGAATTAAATCCATTAACTCTTTGTCCTTTTAAGTCATAGAATGAACTACGTTTAGTCTTTTGATCAAAATGTTCAATTATATATTCAACTACCTTGCTCACTCTTTCATGTGATGCTAATGCCTCTTCTGTGTTAATAGCCTGTACTTCCTTATCTGTCATTCCTTCTTTCTTTTTAACTGTATTTACATAGTCAATTCTAAAAGGAAGTACATTACCATCATTAATAGCATCAACAATAGTATATGTATGTAGTTTATCTCCAAATGCTTGTTCTGTTGTACAAAATTCTGGATTTGTTTTTGTAGCATTTTTAGCAAATATAGGTGTTCCAGTAAATCCGGAATAAGTGATAATTCTTAAAGTTCTTAACTATTAATTTATGCATATCTCCAAATTGTGATCTGTGGCATTCATCAAATATTAGAACTATGTGTTTTTGAAATGCTGGGTGTGTTGCATTTCTCTTAACAAATTCGCTTAGTTTTTGTATTGTTGTTACAATAATCCTTACATTACTATCTTCTATTTGCTTTTGTAATATTTTTGTATTTCTGTTACCATTAGCGGCACCTTTTTCAAATCTATCATATTCTCTCATTGTTTGATAGTCTAAGTCTTTTCTGTCTACAACAAACAATACCTTATCAATATAATCAAGTTTGCTTGCAAGCTGTGCTGTTTTAAATGATGTAAGTGTTTTTCCAGAACCTGTTGTATGCCAAATATATCCACCAGATTCAGTGGTTCCCATCTTTTTGTAATTTGTAGCAACCTGAATCTTATTTAGTATCCTTTCAGTTGCTACAATTTGATATGGACGCATTACAAGTAACAATTCTTCTGATGTAAACACACAATATTTTGTTAATATATTTAGTATTGTATGTTTAGAAAAGAATGTTCTAGTAAAATCAACTAAATCTGCTATAACCTTGTTGTTTGCATCTGCCCAATAAGAAGTAAACTCAAAACTGTTGCTTGTTTTCTTGCTCTTATTCTTACCAGATATTTTCTCCTTTATATGACTTTCTCTTGTTGTATTAGAATAATATTTTGTATTTGTTCCATTAGATATTACAAATATTTGTACATACTCATAAAGCCCACATCCTGCCCAAAAGCTATCTTTTTGGTATCTGTTTATTTGGTTAAATGCTTCTTTTAAAGCTACACCACGCCTTTTTAACTCTATATGTACAAGTGGTAATCCATTTACTAATATAGTCACATCATACCTATTATCATAATTACCACCATTTTCTACATATTGATTAACAACCTGAAGCCTATTATTATGTATATTCTTCTTGTCTATTAGATATATATTCCTACTTGTCCCATCATCTTTTTTTAATACCTGAATATGGTCTTCTTGTATCTTTTTACTCTTTTCTACTATCCCTTCATTATTATTAGAGATATTATTATTAAAAAATCTAAGCCATTCATTTTCACTAAACCTATAATCATTTAATAACTCTAACTGAGTACGAAGGTTATTAACAAGTCCATCTGCATCATGCACTCTTAAATACTCATACCCTTGTTCACTAAGCATTTTTACAAATTCTTTTTCAAGTGCTGCTTCACTTTGATATGCATCAGACTTTTTCTTTAGTGGTTCATATTCAGTAACTACTGTAGATTTATTCATTTCAAATACTATATTGTATTTACTCATTTTTCCCCTCTTTCTGTTCCATATATTCTAAATAACATGCTACCCTTATAAGCATTTTTATTTCATCAAAATCCATTTCTTTTGGTTTAATAACAACCCACTTTTTAGAAAAACCTTGTGCAAACAATTCTGCTTGTTTTAATCCCCATTCTATATCATCTCTATTATCATTTTCATAATTTAAATAATCGTATATCTTTTCTAGCTGATAATGTATTTTGTTATCTGTCTTTGGTCTTACAAACAATATAAATGATATAATATTATACAATTCTTCTATATCATATAAATCTATTGCATCACATATGCTAGGTATTATTCTTTTTATTTCATTCCTATACTTGTTTACATTTTCTATATTTTCTTTCAAAGAGTTTTCACATGTTAAATAAGTTATTAGCTTCTCTACTTCATCTGTATCCATGTATCTTTCTTCTAAAATATTAACACAATCTTTTAATACTTCTACATCTTCTTGCTTTCTATTTACTTTATGTTTTTTCCACTCAGTTTCTTTTTCATCTATAATTTCCTTTAACTTTTTTATAACATCATTTAGTTCCTCATATTTACCTTTTATATATTCTTTAAGACTTTCAAATGATATTAAAAGAGGTTCCATAATTTCTCTTTTATTACTATATATTGCTGTACCTATTGGATCTATAAATGTTGTTGTATATAAAGGTTCCATCACAATATATGGTGAATACTGTATTTCATTTTCTTCACTCATTGGAATTGATCTACTTGTATATAATGGATGTGCAAATATTAGTGATCTAAAATAAGAAAAAAACTTATCATCATCAAATTTAATATTTTCTGTAATTTTAATTGGTTCTTCTCTGTATACATATTCAAAAATCTTTCTGTCTTCACTTTTCCCGATTTTAAGACTCTTTTTTATATAATCTATTCCATCTTTAATAATACATGAATATACCATAAATATAATTAATTCTTCTTGAGAATCAGGCTTTTTTTGATGCTCATTTATATATTTTACTACAGTATCAAATCTATCCATCAATGCACATATAAAAAGAAATTTTTCACTTTCTTTTTTATCCTTCAAAAAAATATCTGTTTCATTTATTACATCTCTTAGTTCATCACATAATTGTTGATTAAGTAAGTTACCCATTATTTTTTCTCCTTAAATGTCAACAATTTATCTCTATAATATTCATATCTTTTATTGTTCAATTCTATCTCTGCAGGTAGTCCAGATGTTATATCATTACATAATTTATCAAATCTATCTAATATATCTACTATTTTAATTTGTTCCTGTAAAGAAGGAATAGGCAATTCTAATTTTTTAATTATATTTGAATTTATATTAGTTTGACTTCCTTGCCCTAATGATTTGATATGGTCATACTTTTCTAATAACCAATAAAATAAATATTTATAGTTTGCTTTAATTTCATTAATTTCAATATTGCAGCAAGCTTGATTAGTTGTTAAAGGAATTTTATTGATTCCTGCTCTTCCAACTGTCGCACCATACATTGCAACAATAACACAATTTGCAGGTATCATTTTTACTGACGAGTTTTGTAATGCTAAATTAGTAATTTTCACTTTTGTATCCCATATTTCATTAAAGTTCACTTCTTGTGTCCTTAACCAAGGAATCTCTCCATTATAATACTCTGTAATAGATGTTGATGGAGTTCCCCCACTAGAAATATTTTTACTAATATCTTGTATTTTCATTATTTCTGACTTTTCTACTACTTCTTCAAATAATTTTTTTCTATAATATTCATATTGTTTCCTTCTAGCTGTAAGCTCTGCTGTAAGCTCTGCTGTAAGCTCTGCTGTAAGTAATGTAAACTTGTCCAAAATACGGACAATTTCACATTGCACCTCCAACGGAGGTACAGGGAATCTCAAACTATTTATATCTTTTAAACTTACACTTGGAATTCCTGCACCTACCTGTGAATTTTTCAATTCTATCTCTTTTGATTTTAAAAAATGATAAATATACCTATAAATTATATCATCATTAACACTAGCTACAATATAGCAATGAGCACCTGCCCAAAATTTTGTTTTAATATAATTTACATATCCTGCTGATGCACCTCCTTGGCTTATTGTAATTAAGTTTTCAGAATAATTGTACTCATTCCAAAAACCTGATGGAGATATTCCTCCATTAATTACAGGATATAGATTTTCTTCATATTTATCAAACAAATGTGTCTTGTTTAATTGTTTACCTTTTTCTATTTTTATTAAATCTCCCAGTTTCTTATACACCACCCCATCAGGGCATAATTCTTGTATTAACTCATCTAACTTACTCATGATCTGCCTCGATTTCTGCAATAATCTTGCTTATTTCATCACGAAGTATATTTTCTCTTGCAACTATTTCTTCTAACTGTTTATTTAATTCTTTTATATCTATTACTTCTCTTGTATCTTCTTTTTCAACATAAGTAGATACAGATAAGTTGTAATTGTTTTCCGCTATTTCCTTATTAGATACTAATCTTGCTACAAATTGTACATCTTCTCTATTTTTAAATATTTTAAGGATATTCTCTATATTTTCATCTATTAATCTGTTATTATTTGTAACTTTAACAGCTTCTTTTGATGCATCTATAAATAGGGTGCTGTTGTCTATTTTGTTCTTCTTAAGTACCATAATACAAGTTGCAATACTTGTTCCAAAGAATAGATTTTCTGGTAATTGAATAATACAATCGATAAAATTGTTATCAATTAAGTATTTTCTTATTTTTTGCTCTGCTCCTGTCCTATATAATATACCTGGAAAACAAACTATTGATGCTGTACCATTTGATGCAAGCCATGCAAGTGAGTGCATGATAAATGCAAAGTCAGCTTTTGATTTTGGTGCTAATACTCCTGCTGGTGAATAACGTGGATCGTTTATAAGCATTGCATTATCATCTCCAGCCCACTTAACTGAATATGGTGGATTTGATACTATAACCTCAAAAGGTTCATCATCCCAATGCATAGGTGTTAATAATGTATCTTCACAAGCAATATCAAATTTATCATAGTCAATATCATGTAAGAACATATTAATTCTACAAAGGTTATATGTTGTTAAGTTTAATTCTTGTCCAAAAAAACCATTTTTAACATTATCTTTTCCCAATATTTTTGCAGATTTTAATAGTAATGATCCAGAACCACATGCAGGGTCATATACCTTATTTACTGATGTTTTACCAACTATTGCAAGTTTTGTTAATAATTCACTAACTTCTTGTGGCGTATAATATTCTCCACCTGATTTACCTGCATTAGAAGCATACATACTCATTAAAAACTCATAAGCATCACCAAATGCATCAATATTATTATCTTGATAGTTTCCAAGTTTAATCCCTGCTATACCATCTAAAATCTTAACAAGTTTTTCATTTCTCTTTGCAACTGTGGCCCCAAGCTTATTGCTATTAACATCTATATCATCAAAAAGTCCTGAAAAATCATCTTCACTTTCTGCACCCTTGGCAGAGTTTTCAATATTATTAAAAATCATTTCTAAATATTCATTTAAGTTATCTTTTATACTTTTAGTTTTCCCCTCTATATCTGTAAATGTTGCATTATCACTCTTTGCTGATTTTATAACATTGCAAAATAGTTCTGATGGACGTATAAAAAATCCTTTTTCTTTTACTAAGTTATCTCTTTCATATTCTGCTTCACTATCACTTAACTTAGCATAATCAAAAGAAGCATCTCCTGCTTTTCTTTCCCCTTCATTTATATAATTTGTTATATTTTCAGATATATACCTATAGAACATTATACCTAATATATATTGTTTAAAGTCCCAACCGTCTACTGCTCCTCTTAAATCATCTGCAATAGACCATATTGCTTTATGTAATTCTTCTCTTTCTCTATTACTTGCCATTTTTTATAAACTCCCCCCTTTTTGTACTTTAATTCTAGCATCTTAATACACTTGTTTCAACAATATTCATAATAATTATACCTATAAGTAATATTAAAGCCTAAAAAAAGAGCCCATTTAGGCTCTTAATCTTAAAACAACTTCCTACACTCGTTATACTCACTCTCTAAAAAAGCACATAATTTAACACATATATCTTTGTCCTTGTAGTCTTGTATAAAATCATTATATGCTTGTATACATTGTTTACATGACTCTTTAACAGGATTATCTAGATTTCCACCAAAAATACCAGAACTTATTAACGGAAGAGAAATTGAACTTAATCCATTTTCTACTAATACCTTAAAAGAATTATAATATGCATCATATAGCTGTTTAAAAGCATTTGGTGTATAACTAAAATTAGGTCCTACTGAGTGTATTATGTACTTACAATTTGTCATATTAAATGCTGGTGTTATAACAGCATCTCCATCTTTTAGTGGAGTTGTATATTTTTTACAGCTTTCAGCAAGTTCATTATATCCTGCTTTTTTAAATATAACTCCACAAATTCCTCCACCTGCAGATAAGTTACGGTTAGCAGCATTTACAACTGCATCTACATTTTGGTCTGCACATGACCCTTGCATTAATTCTAAACTACTTATTTTTCTCCTATTATTATTTTACTATATATTAAGCTTAATCCCTTTTCCTGCTAAGTTCTCTATACACTCAAGTAAATATTCATCATTATGTTCTTTGTAGATTGGACTAGATATATTTGTTTCTTCTATATTAGAATAACTTTCTGCTTTCTGTCCTCTGTAATTCTTATCTCTCCACTCTGTAGAAACTCTATATCCTCTTTTTTCCATTTCATCCATGATTTTAGAATGATAGATAAATAAGTTATATGGAGAATATGTAAATACATAATCTACCGTTTTGTGTTTCTTATTCCAACCTTTACCCCTAAGTGCACAACATTCTCTATGTTGACCAAGTAGCTGATTTTTAGGTAATAGGTGAATAATTTGTTCATGCCATAACCTCATTTTTTTCTCCTTTAATATATTATATTTTTACTCTGCTATAAACATGCAAATATTCCCTAATATCTTTTCTCTGTCTTCTTCATTAATTAAGTATTTACCTGTAGTAAATGCTTCAGGTTGTAATCCTGCACCAATAGAACTTGTAGATACACTCATTTGCATAAATGTTAATAGTTTTGTAAGCTCAGATATAACATAACTTGCCTTAGATTCTCCTGCAACACCTGTTAAATATACTCTCTTGCCTTGTATATATTCTGGTGTTCCAAATTCTCTTATTTCCTTTCTAGATGCCCAATCAAGCATATTTTTAAGTACTCCTGGATAGCTATGATTATATTCTGCAGATACTATTATTATCTTATCAGCCCATTTAAGATTATCTCTTAAACTTTTTACTTCCTTATTTCCATCAAACTCTATATCTTGTGAAAACATTGGAAGATTTGCATAATCAAGCATTCTTACATCATATTTATCACTTTCTTCCATTTGTGGAGTTATTTCATTTACTATCTTATCTTGTATTTCTTTTGCTAGATTATAGTTAAATCCATTTTTTCTTAAACTTCCTACTATTATCAATATATTTTTCATACTTTTACCTCTTTTCTTTTGTCTTCTTATATTATTTTATTTGTTATTTTTTTAATTACCCTGTACTGCTGTTATATATATAACACCATATATATCATCTACTGTACTTCCTCTTGATAGGTCATTTACAGGTATGTTTAAACCTTGGCATAATGGACCATATGCATTAGCATTTGCAAATCTTTGTACAAGCTTATACCCAATATTACCTGCATTAAGGTCTGGAAATATTAGTGTATTTGCTTTACCTGCAACTGTACTTCCCTTTGCCTTACTTTTAGCTATATCTTCCATTATTGCTGCATCTAATTGTAATTCTCCGGTCTACATTAGGTATGTTTTCTTCTTTTAGTTTTCTTGTAGCATTTTGAACCTTTTCTACTAAAGGTGATGAAGCACTTCCCATTGTAGAATATGATAACATTGCAGTATAGCTAGTTTCTCCTATTATATTTTCATAACTATTTCTTGATGCTTTTGCAATATCTACTAGTTGTTCTTCTGTTGGATTTTCTACAAGTCCACCATCTGAGAATATATATTCATCATATTTTAATATATTTTTAGTATTATCCCTATTTTCAGGCATTTCCATGATAAAAAATGATGATACAATATTACTCTTATTCTTATCTACACCTATTATTTGAAGTGTTGGTTTTAATGTATCTTTTGTTGAATGAATTGCACCAGATACAAGTCCATCTGCAAATCCCTTTTTAAGTATAAGTATACCAAAATATACCTCATTTTTTGTAAGCTTCTCTGCCTCTTTTAAAGTTAATCCTTTATGTTTTCTTAAATCATATAGGTATGTAGAAAGCTCGTTATACAACATTTCTTCTTTTTCAACATCATATATTTTTAAACTTCCATCTTTAATATATTTATCTATATCTAAGCTCTTTTCGTTAATATTCTCATTATTTAAATCTTCTAATATTTTCTCATTATTTCCTACAAGAATAATATTAACTACACCATCTTCTAATACTCTAAGTGCCGCTTTTAAAACCCTTTCATCCTCTGCTTCTGGCAAAATAATTGTCTTTTTTATTTTATTTTCTTTTAGCCTATTTTGTATTTTAGTTATAAGTTTACTCATAATTACTCCTCTTCAAGTTTATTATTATATATTTGTTATAATCCTTATATATTTATCAAAATATGTATTATTTTCTTTAAGATATTTCTTTTCTTCTTTAAGTTCTTGTAATTCATCTGTTATTATTCCATCTACAGGTTGTCTTAAATATTTTCTTATTTTTATCATATCATTTATAGTCCATATCATAAGTTTCTTATTTTTTACTTTTGCTTGTATTGCTAAAGATTCATTATATGAAAAGTCTTCTAATGCATAAAAATCGAGATTTGTATCTGGTAAATCTCCTAATAATAATGGTATTATATATCCTACTTGTGCCTCTGGCATTATCTTTTTTATTTCTTCTACTAATTTTAGATCTAATGATACAATCATATATTCTTTTTCTATACCGAGTTCTTTAAACTTATTTACAACAATATTTGCAATATCTTTTGGTTCTTTTCCATGTAATTTAACTTCTACTAATAGTTTTTGGCCAAGTTTTTTTGCTTTTTTTACATATTCATCAAATGACACATATCTACCTACATTACCATCTTGTCTTGTTTTTATACCTACAATTTCATTAAGATTTAAGTTATATATATATGAATTCTTATTTGCAAGTCTTCTTAAATTAAAATCATGTGATACTACAAATTTACCATCTTTTGTTAAGACTATATCCATTTCTACAAAATCTGCACCTTCCTTATTTGCTTCTTCTAATGCTTCTATAGAATTTTCTACAGCTTTTGTTATAACCCCTCTATGTGCTATTGCATGTACTGTTTCATTTAAATCATTTCTAGAAATTAAAAGTCCGGTTATACATGAAATATCCTAATAATATTAATATTCCTACAAAAACTCTTGTCTTTATTTTAAAACTATCTTCTGGCTTATGATTTACAATATCATCTGCAAACGCTTTATTTTTTTCTATTATAACAACAATTGCAGTAACCATTGCAATTTTAGTAAAAAGTATAAACATAAGTTTTAATACTTTTATAATCGTTGTAAAAATAACGGTTAATATCATATTTTTTCCGAGCAGGATCTAAAATATTAAATACTAATGTTATGCCAAAACCTATAGATATATATATTAAAAATAATATAATTCCTATAGTTATAAATGTAAACGGTACTCTTAATTTTTCTATTTTTGTTATTCTTAAACTAATCATTGCATTTTTAAAAAACGAATTATTATTACTTGCTACAAGTGGAAGCAAGAAAAACAACCTATAGTTTATATATATAAGTATTAGATATGCTGCAGATATAAGTGCAAAACCTGGTAATGTTTTAATACCTTCTGTTATAAGAAAATCAGGTATATGTACTTTTTCTAATATAATACTATTTAATCCTAAATTTGCAATAGGAATTATTGCTAGGATATATAGTATAAATAGTATCATTTGAAAACCAAACAATTTTCTTGTTTTAAATAATGTTTTTTTAACAGCCGTTTTCCATGAAAAATGATTATTATTAATACTTCCATATATCATAAGAGTAAGTAGAGAAAACTCTAAATACACAAAAAATGCAAATATAAATATATATAATAATGATAATAGTATACTTGCTGGATTTGATAATATTAATAATAATGTTTTTTGATTTAAATTTATTTGTCTAATAGAAAATAGTATAAGTTTAAAAACTCCTCCGAAGTAAAAACTTACCTACTATTGTTATAAATATCTGTAATATTGAT
>ERZ773070.1163-NODE-1163-length-16788-cov-7.278970_pt1 | contig 16788 bp, 19 predicted proteins | sample MGYA00580618_ERZ773070 | MGnify/ENA primary metagenome ERZ773070 (study PRJEB29015, sample SAMEA2738023) | human oral metagenome | biome: human oral; feature: human-associated habitat; material: dental | place: China | collected 2019 ... | reverse complement strand
CTGATCATCGAGTGCCTGTCCAAGGATCCGACCGCGCCCACTCAGGAACCGACCGGTCCGTCGGGACCCAGACGAATCGACATCGAGGAGTGAACATGCGGATCATCCTGTACACCGGCAAAGGCGGGGTCGGCAAGCGCAGGGTCTTCGTGGAGTTCGGTCAGCAGGTCATGCAGGAGCCGGCGTCGCAGCCAGCTCATGTCATGGGCATACTCGGGGTATTGGGACTTGAGGGCCAGGACGCTGCGACCTGCAGCCAGCGTCTGCGCCGTCAGGGGCGCACGAGGCGCAAGCCACTCGACCAGCTCGCGCTCGGCCTGGGCCAGTACGGGCAGTACCGGCCACAGCGTATCGTCCAGGTCCAGCGTGATGGCCCGAATGCCCTGGAACGGCCCACCGCCCTGCCCTGTCACTTCTGATACTTCAGAAGCAGGGTCTCGTATTCCGAGAGGATCTTCTCCCACTGGAACTCGGCCAGGAAGCGCTCGCGCGAGGCCTTACGCATGCTGTCGAGACGGGTGGGATCGGCCAGGATGGCGTCGAGCTGCGCGGCAAAGCCGGCTGCGCCGTCGAAGAAGGCAGCACCGGGGCCAGCCACCCAGCGGTTGAAGCGGTTGTCGTGGGCGATGACGGCATTGCCAGCGCCCAGGGCCTCGACCAGCGACGGGTTGGTACCGCCCACCTGGTGACCGTGCACGTAGGCCGCGGAATGGAAGCGCAGCGCCTGAACCACCTTCTTGTCGTAGATGGCGCCCAGGAACATCACTTCGTTGCCGGCAGCTGCCTTGACGGCCTGATGATAGGCATTGCTGTCTTCATACTTGCCCAGCACGGCCAGCTTCATGCCGCGCGGCTTGCGCGAGAAGCCCTCGACGATTTCCAGCAGCGAGTTCTCGGGTTCGGCCCGGGCGATGACGCTGAGGTACCTGCCCGGCTCCAGGCCCAGGGCCTCGACCGTCTTGATGCCGTCCGCGGTGGAGGTGTAGAGCTTCTCGTTGATCTCGCCAACGACGCCGTCTTCCTCGCCGCCGACCGCGCCGACCTCAATCTCGAGGATGGTGTTGGCCTTGACGGACATGGCGAGCAGTTCCTTCGCGATCTCGAGGTTTTCGTCGAGCGGAATCGCGGAACCATCCCACATGTGGGACTGGAAGGTGGGCAGCTTGCCTTCGGCGACCTGGTCGGCCTCGATCTCGAGGAGGGGGCGGACCCAGGAGTCGATGTTCTGCTTGGCGCAGTGGTCGGTGTGCAGAGCCACGGTGATGCCGTAGTTCTTGGCAACCTCGTAGGCGTAGGCGGCGAGGGCCAGCGAGCCGGTGACGCGGTTCTTGATGGTGGAGCCGGAGCCGTACTCGGCGCCGCCAACGGACACCTGGATGATGCCGTCAGACTCGGCCTCGGCGAAGCCCTGGAGGGCGGCGGTGATGGTCTGGGACGAGGTCACGTTGATCGCAGGGTAGGCGAACTTGCCATCCCGTGCGCGATTCAGCATCTCTGCGTAGACCTCAGGGGTTGCGATAGGCACTTGGAGCCTCCTAATCGAGTGACAGTTTTGTCGTGATAGATTCTCTCACATTTTGCACGAGCGGGGAGGGGAAGGAAGTCCCGTTTGGACGGTTTTCTTCCAACCCCTCCCCGACTGGTATGCGTCAGTTGGAGCGGCCGATGCGGACTCCGAGTTCGGCGACGGACATGACGTCCGTCAGGTCCTTAGCAACGTCGGCCTGGGCCGAGGTACCGCGGAATCGGAGTAGGAGCCGTTGCCCGCAACCGGGATGTCCACGGTGCCGGGGACGTTCGCCAGGGAGGTCGCGAGGACGGGGTTGCCCTGTGCGCTCGGGTTGCCCTTGTTGTCGCCCTGCCCCTTGAGGCCGTCGGCGGAGCCGGCGAGGTAGATCTGGACGTCCTTGTCGCGGCCCGAGGCCTTGGGGCCGTTGCCGGCACGCGGCGTGTAGGAGACGGCGCAGACGTCGTATCCAGTGGCGCCGTCGCCGATCGTCAGGTCGATCCAGTAGGGCTACTTGCGGGCGTTGTCGGTGCCGGGCAGCTTGGCCTTGTTGGCGTCGAGTGCCAGTAGGTCGCGGGGTCACCGTCGGTGGCCATGGATTCCTTGCCGCGCTCCCAGCGGGTTTCGACAGAGTCGGCTGCCGCGGCCTCGGCCTTGATGCGGGGGCCGTACACGCCGATCAGGCCTTCGCTGGCCACGGTCTTCTCACCACCGTTGGGGCGGCGCGACAGGTAGCCGGAGTCGATGACGCTCAGGTACTGGTTGGTCATGGCGTTGCGCAGGCGGAAGCCGTCGCCGGCGGTTTCCGCGACCCACTTCTGGGGGTTGCGCGTCGCGTAGTCGCCCTGGAACGTGGGGGTGAACTCCTGGCTCATGTCAGCGCACGCGTAGGCGGTTACCGGGTGTCCGGGAGTCGTCTACACGTGGGTCTCAGAGTTCGGTATTTCCTCTGAGTAGACGGCGAGGCAACGGTTCGCGTTGACCGAGCGGATCTGGTAGTAGCCGTCGGGGGTGGCGGCCAGCTCCCAGTTATCGGAGGCGGTGCCCGCGTTCGGGGTGCCACCCGACACGCTGAGTGCTCGTCCGTCAGACAGCGCGATCGTGTACTGGCCGGGGGCGAGGGTGTCGCGCGTAGGGTCGACGTAGGTGGAGGGTTCACCCAGGGCCTTGATGCGCACCTTGAAAGCCTCAGCGTTTCCATCAGCCTTGGGGGTCTTGGTGTTCCAGAACATCTGGGCGCCGTAGTGACTGCGAATCTGTGCGAGGTACGTCTTGACGTCGCCGGGGCCCTGCTTGAAGAAGAACTCATCGGCGCCCATGTGCCATTCGGTGGACCCGAAGGCTTCCATGTACTCGTCGATGCGGTCGAAGGGGAACTGCTGGGCGACGGGGTACTTGTCGGACTTGATGCGCAGCTCGAGGGACAGGTAGTTCATCTTCAGGTCGGGCATGCGGTCGATCTGTCGGGTGATCCAGTCCGGGGTGATGTGGGTGCCGCAGGCGCACAGGGTGGCGCCACGGTCGGCGAAGCGCGGGATGTCGGTGATGCTACCGGCGGGCACGGTTCCCTGGCCGGTGCACACCGCCTGTTCGATGGTGCGGGCACCCCACAGGAGGCCGGAGCGGTTGGCACCCACGACCTGGGCTCCGTTTGCGTTGACGGTCAGCTGGTAGCCCTCATCACCGAGGTCGGTGCGGGACGCGTTGATCGTGAGGATGAGCGCGACTTTCGCTCGGGTGCGCGCGAGCCGCGGCGCCCGCGCATGGCTTGGCGATGACTGAGGCATTAGTTCTCCTGCTCAACGTTTTGCTTCCACGCAAACTGTCCAAAGCCCGAATGAAAAAGGATGCTCAGTGTCCATTCCGACTACTTTTTGGCTTGCAAATAGCATCAAAGATCGGAGGATGAAAACAATAGAAACGGTAAAAGATCGGTGGGTCAGCGAGAATATCGGCCAACCGGGTTAATTAAGGGATTTCAGTTTGATACTTCGCCTACAAGTCAGGAGGTTTCCGCGCCCTCCAGACGCGACGCGTGCGCCCACATAACGATCGCGGCAGCATGACCAACATTCATGGACCGAGTCGAACCGCGCTGAGTAATGGCGACGACACTATCGCACGCCCGGATCATCTCCTCGCTTAATCCGGAAGCCTCGGATCCAAAAACGAGGCACGCGCGCTCCGGCAGCACCGCGCCTTCGAGCGCGACGGACCCCTCAACATTGTCGACGCCGACGAGTGTCAAGCCTTCCTTCGAGCAATGCTCCACGAGTTCACGCACTTCGGGACGGTGATCCACCGGCAGGTAGCGGTCGGTGACCATCGCGCCGCGTCGGTTCCACCGCTTGCGCCCCACGACGTGCACGCGGCGCGCACCCATGGCATTCGCCGTTCGCACAATCGACCCGATGTTGAAGTCGTGATCGAGATTCTCCACTGCCACCTCGAAGGGCAGCGAGCGGGCAGCAATGTCCGCTCGAATCGCGTCCATCGTCCAGTAGCGGTACCGGTCTTCGACGTTGCGCCGATCCCCCGCCTTCAGGAGCTCCCGATCGTAGTGCTCGCCGACCGGCCAGGCGGCCTCCCCACCCGGCCACGGACCGACCCCGACCTGCCCGGACTGCGCAGCCCAGGCCTCGTCGTTCCCGCACGCGCCATCACGCGCGATGTCACACCCGTTATCGAACTCGTTCACGGATCCCACCCTAGCGGCACCGTAGAATGGAGGCATGACTGCCCTGACGCACGAACCGACACCCCTAACCGATCTGCCTCCCGTCACCGCGTGGCTCTCCGACATGGACGGCGTCCTGGTCAAGGAGAATCGGGCGCTTCCGGGCGCGAACGAGTTCCTCGCCGCTCTGCGCGGGAAGAATATCCCCTTCCTGGTCCTCACCAACAATTCGGTGTTCACGAACCGCGACCTGTCCGCACGCCTCGCGAACTCCGGCCTGGACATCCCCGAAGAGAACATCTGGACCTCCGCGAACGCGACGGCCGCGTTCCTGCACCAGCAGTCGCCCGGCTCAACCGCGTACGTCATCGGAGAGGCCGGCCTGACCACCGCAATCCACTCCGCGGGATACGTCATGACTGAGATCGATCCCGAGTTCGTGGTGCTCGGCGAAGTGCGTTCCTACGACTTCCATGCGCTGACTCACGCGATCCGCCTCATTGAGGGCGGCGCAAAGTTCATCGCGACCAACCCCGACGTGTCTGGCCCCTCCGACGAGGGCACCCTCCCCGCCTGCGGCGCCATCGCGGCGATGATCACGGCGGCGACCGGGCAGAAACCCTACTTCGTCGGCAAGCCGAACCCCGTCATGATCCGCGCTGGCCTGAACAAGATCGGCGCGCACTCCGAGAGCGCCGCAATGGTCGGCGACCGCATGGACACGGACGTGCGCGCTGGCGTCGAGGCCGGCCTGCGCACCCACCTGGTCCTGTCAGGTTCCACGGCCCGCGAGGACATCAACAATTTCCCGTTCCGCCCCTTCGGCATCCACGAGGGCATCGGCGATCTCATCGAGCTCGTCGAGGCGGCGCACTGACCCACACCGATCCGGAAGGAACACCCATGACCAACGATTCCCACAAGGCGCGCCTGGCCACCCTCGTCCAGGAACTCTCCGTCATCCACGAGAAGGTCACCCTGGCGTCGGGGCGCGAGTCCGACTTCTACGTCGACATGCGCCGATCGACCCTCCACCACGAGGCGGCCCCCCTCATCGGCCACGTCATGCTGGACCTCCTGGAGGAGTCCGGCTTCGCGGTCGGCGAGGAGTACGTGGCCGTCGGCGGTCTGACGATGGGCGCTGACCCCGTTGCGACCGCGATGATGCACGCCGCCGCGTCACGCGGCCTGGACCTGGACGCATTCGTCGTGCGTAAGGCCGCGAAGGATCACGGCATGAAGCGCCGCATCGAGGGCCCGGACGTCGCCGGCAAGCGCGTCATCGTCCTGGAGGACACCTCCACGACGGGCGGCTCCCCGCTGGAGGCGGTCGGGGTCCTGCGCGAGGCCGGCGCCGAGGTGCTGGCCGTCGCCGTCATCGTGGACCGCTCCACCGGGGCGCGCGAGCGCATCGAGGAGGCGGGCCTGCCCTACCACGCCGCCCTCGGCCTGGCCGACCTCGGCCTCGACTGAGGGCCCGCGGTCCCGCATCGCTGGATCGTCACGGTTCAACGGAGCCCCCACCTCGACTCTTTCGAAAATCGAAAACTCCGACTATCCTGGTGGCATGGAGAGGATCGCGGAGCGGGTGAAGGAAGCCCTTGGCGCTTCTGGACTGACGCAGGCCGAGCTCGCGCGTCAGGTGGCGATGAGCGAGTCCGCCTTGTCCAAGGCCCTCGGGGGGACACGGTCCTTCGCGGCGGTCGAACTCGCCGAGATCGCCTCCGCTCTTGACGCTTCGCTGCACTACCTCATCACTGGTGAACCGGACCCCTTCGAGGCGCGCGCCGCCGCGAGACATGCCTATGACCGCGCATCGCGCAGGTATGCGGCGCATGCCGAGCCCGATCGCGAGGTTCTTGAGGGGATCGCCCTGCTCTACCGCCAGGCCGCACTGGCATGATGGGGGCATCTGACAGCCGGAGTCCTGGCGAACTGAGACGGACCCTTGGCAAGGGCTTTCCCCTCGACTTCATCGCGCGAGTAGAGGGCGGGCTCGGCATTGATGTCATCATCGTTCCGCTCGAGGGCTCCGGCTACTCGCTCACACTGGGCGGAAAGCCCGTCATTGTGCTCCCGGCCAGCAGGAACTGGTTCCGGAGTACCTTCACTCTCGCGCACGAGCTGGGTCACCTCTTCGATCCCCGTGCCGACCCAGGCGATGGCGCCGATCCCCGTCCCGCGGAGAACGCCGCGAACTCCTATGCGGCCGAACTCCTCATGCCGTGTGAACTGATGCGGCGTCAGCCCTGGTCCAGCGCTGCTGATGTCGCGACTGCGGTGTGGGGGCTCGGGGTGTCCACGCATGCCCTGAGAACCCGTCTGAGCTACTTGCGGTTAGAGGTGCCGTCGGAGGCGAAGGGCGCCTTGAACATGGCGACGCCGACTCTTCTCTCGGCCTATCTGCCGGAGAGTGTGGCCACACCCGATGAGGTCACGCTCAGGGGAGTGGCTTGGGCGACTCGTCGTTTCCCGGCGCACCTGCTGACCTCGCTCCGGCTCGCGGTGGAGCAGGGCAAAGCTCCTCAAGCCTCCTTGGATTGGGCTCTCGGCATCACCCCCGAGGAAGACGCTGGTGCCGAGGAGGACGACGAGGCAGTGCCTACCCCGGACGTCCTGGATGAACTGGACCTCGAACTACTTGGCGACCTGGGGTGAACCGTGCCGGATTCCCCCTTCTTCTTCCCCGACAACACGGTTCTCATCAACTTCGCCATCTTGCGGCGCGTTGACCTGCTCTCATGGTTTCTGCGAGGCAGGGGGCGATGGTGCGCATCGGTCGAATGGGAGTGGCGTAGGAGCATGAGAGCGCTGAGCCTTCAGCGTGCCGATCAGGGGATTCGAGAAGTTTGTGGTGTGGCGCTCTTTCCTGACAGGCGAGAGCAGATCAATATCGATTCCCTCGTCAACTCGCTCAGAGCCCCGGGTGATCCGCTCAGCCAGCACCGAGGCGAGGCGGAGACCGTTGTGCTGATCCGCGATCGTGCCGACCTGAACGGGTCGGTCTTCATCTCTGACGATGCGGGCGCTCTGCGCCTGGCGGAACACGAACTGCACGGCTCCAGGTGCTACACGACTGTCGACATCCTGGTCCGAGCGGAGGTCGCGGGGCGCATCACCAACGACGAAGCGCATGACGACCTCCGCCGCCTGCGGCAGGAAGAACGGTACGTGCGACCAGCGGATGCCGCGGGCTACGACATCAAGGTGGCAAGGTTGCGCGACGTCCTCCTCCGATCGCGAGGAGTCCAGCGTGGCGCCTGAGGACTACTGGGCGGCGCTGCCGCCCGACGCGGACTCCCCCGCCGATCGTCGCGAGGTCGGCGTGGGGCCATGGCCGGGCGGGCCCGATGCCTGGCCCGATGATCCCCACTACGACCCCGATCTGCTCGCCAAGGGGGATCGGCGCAACGTCGTCGACCGCTACCGCTACTGGAGAGTGGAGGCCATCCGCGCCGACCTCGCCTCCCGCACCCATCCGCTCCGGGTGGCCATCGAGAATGTCAGCCAGGACCTCAATATCGGCTCCATCGTGCGCAGCGCCAACGCCTTCAATGTCTCAGGCGTGCACATCGTGGGCCGGCGCCGCTGGAACAAGCGCGGCGCGATGGTCACCGACCGCTACCTCACCGTGCGCCACCACCCCGGCCCTGACTCCCTCCTCTCCTGGGCCGGCGCCGAGGGCTACGAGCCGATCGCCATCGACAACGGCCCTGGCTCCACGCCCCTGGAGGAGGCGCGCCTCCCTGAGCGCTGCCTCATGGTCTTCGGCTCCGAGGGCGAGGGCATCAGCCCCGAGCTCCTCGCCGGCTGCGCCCGGCTCCACCGGATCGGCCAGTACGGCTCCACCCGGTCCATCAATGTGGCCGCCGCGGCGGCAGTGGCCATGCATGCCTGGATCTGCCAGCACGGCGGTCCCGCGCCCGACTGACCCGCCCGCCCTCCCGCTGTGCCGCCGGACTGGCCCGCGCGGCCCGCCGGGCCGGGCCTGAGCCCTCCCGCCTGGACACACCCGCGCGTTCCCCGGTCGGGATCTCGGGACCATCGCCCGGTATCCGATCGGTCCGATCCGTGGAAGAATCGGCCACGCACCATTGCCACATCTCACCCAGGAGGCACCCAGTGGCCATCGCAACCCCGGAGTCATACGCTGACATGCTTGATCGCGCGAAGGCTGGCAAGTACGCCATCCCCGCCATCAACGTCACCTCCTCCCAGACTCTCTCCGCCGCCCTCAAGGGTTTCGCCGACGCCGAGTCGGACGGCATCGTTCAGATCTCCAACGGCGGCGCCGCCTACTGGTCCGGCTCCTCTCGCGCTGACAGGGTCAAGGGCTCCATCGCCTTCGCCGCCTACGCCCGCGCCGTCGGCGACCTCTACCCGGTCCAGATCGGCCTGCACACCGACCACTGCCCCAAGCCGATGCTCGAGCCCTGGGTCCTCCCGCTCCTCGAGATCGAGGCCGAGCAGGTCAAGCGCGGTGAGCTCCCGATGTTCAACTCCCACATGTGGGACGGCTCCGCCGAGTCGCTCGACGACAACATCGACATCGCCGTCGACATGCTCGCCCGCGCGAAGGCCGCCAACGTCATCCTCGAGATCGAGATCGGCGCCGTCGGCGGCGAGGAGGATGGCATCAAGGGCGAGGAGAACGCCAACCTCTACACCACGGCGGACGACGCCTGGCGCGCCATCGAGGCCCTGGGCCTGGGCGAGAACGGCCGCTACATCACGGCCCTCACCTTCGGCAACGTCCACGGCGCCTACAAGCCCGGCCACGTCAAGCTCCGCCCCGAGATCCTCGGCGAGATCCAGGACGACGTCGCGGCCCGCCTCGGCGACCGCCTCTCCTCCAAGGTCGGCACCAAGGACTCGCCGTTCGACCTCGTCATGCACGGCGGCTCCGGCTCCACCGACGAGGAGATCGCCACCGCGGTGCGCAACGGCGTCATCAAGATGAACGTCGACACCGACACCCAGTACGCCTTCACCCGCCCGATCGCGGACTGGATGTACCGCAACTACGACGGCGTCCTGAAGGTCGACGGCGAGGTCGGCTCCAAGAAGAAGTACGACCCCCGCGCCTGGGGCAAGGCTGCTGAGGAGGGCATGGCCGCCCGCGTGGTCGAGGCCTGTGAGCGCCTCGGCTCGGTCGGCTCCGCCAAGCGCTGAGCAGCTGCCCGCAAGGGGCGGTACCGCCGCGGCCCTAGGGGTCGCGAGCCACACGGTCGGCCCGGTCTCACGCTGGTGGGGCCGGGCCGACCTAATCCCGATCGTTACCAAACTGTGTCTTGCGCGGGAGCGTTCTGCATGAGATACTGAAACGGATGTATAACTAGCCCTGATAGAGGGTCTCATGACTTATAGGTACATCCACATCCCCTCCCCTCCCTTCCTCGTCCTCCTCACCTTGATCGTCCTCACGGTTGGTGCCACCTCCCCGTCGTTGCCGGACGGTGAGGTCCCCCTGGGTGGAGGCTGGGCACTGACCTGCCGGTTCTTCCCCTGGCTGTGGTGGTGCCAGGTATGAGTGCCGGGCAGGTGCCTGGCATTGGTGGCCAGCTCCCTCTGCGGCGTCAGGCAGAGCGGATCCTCGCTCGTCGGGAGGTGGTCCCGGCGGGGGCGGCGCTGGCCCTCCTGGTCCTGGACTGGATTCCGCCAGGTGTCCAGAGGCCGTCAGGGCTCACTCTTCTCGCCTCAGTTGTTATAGCGGTCTGCGTGGGGCTCTCGGGCTGGTACCCACGGCTCGCGGGCGGTGCCGCCCTGGTGGTGACGGCGGTGGTGAACGCTCTTCCCAGCGACGTCGCCGTGCTGACGGCGCCGGCAATCGGCTCGGTCCTGGTGATCGGCGGCTGGGTGGCACGTCGCTGGAACCTGGCCGTACTCGTAGCGGGCACGGCCCTGCTGGCTGGCTCAGTCATAGGTGGTGACCCCGACCGTGTCAGGTCCTTCGTGGCGTGGTCCTTCCAGATCGTCGTGGGGGTCGGGGTCGGGCTGGTAGTTCGTCTTTATAAGGACCGCCTACAGGTGGCCGACGAGCAGGTCGGGTACTGGCGTCTCAGGGTGGAGGCCGAGGACTCCCGGGTGCGCTCGGTCCTGGCCGCGCAGCTCCATGACTCGGTGGTGGCCTGTCTGGCCCGGATCGTGGTGAACACGGAGTACCTGATCCGCGAGCCGTCTAGGGGCCGCACGCAGGTGTGCGAGGAGCAGATCCTGGCCGACGCCCAGAGCGCAATGCGGCAGATCCGCCAGATCATTCACGCGAGCACCCCGGCGGCTGAGGCGGTCCGAGACGACGGGTCCTGGGTGGCGGTCCTGAAGGAGTACAGGACGCTCCTGGCCGCTGCTGGCCTTGAGCTCCGCCCCTCAGTCCCCTCAGAGCAGGAGCTGGCTGAGGTGCTTGACGGTCCCCGCCTGTCGGTACTGGCGGTGGCGCTGAGGGAGGGCTGCCTCAACGCCTTGAAGTACGCCGGACGAGGGACGTCGGTGAGGGTCCAGGTGGTGCTTGACCCGGACCAGGTCGAGCTCATGGTCAGGTCTACGACGGCCCCGTCGGGCACGCCTGAGGAGGCCTGGCGCAGGGGGCTGGAAGGCGGCATGGGCCTGACCATGTTGACGCGCCGGGCTGAGCAGGTCGGAGGCTACGTCAGCTACGGGCCCCTGAAGGACGACTGGTTGCTTGGAGTCGCCCTGCCGTACCCCGCGGCAGGGGTAGGAACAGATCACGGCACCGACGAGGTGCCGCTAGACAAGGAGGAAGAACATGACTGAGAACACTGGTGCTGCCTTGGAGAAGAAGGAGCCGGTCCGCGTACTCCTGGCTGATGATGACGAGGGGTACCGCCGTCAGCTCAGCAGCCTCCTCGGCACCGTCCCCTACATTAACGTGGTCGCTGTAGCTGGAGACGGTCGTGAGGCTCTTAATGCGCTGGAGAAGTGTCAGGCAGACGTGGCCCTTGTAGATATTGCTATGCCATCTATGGATGGCGTTGAGGTGACTAAGGTCATAACTGAGCGTTATCCGGATACGAAGGTCGTCATCCTCTCGGGGCTGGTGCCCGAGGACTACATGGAGAAGGTCCTGACCACCGAGACGATGGGGTTCCTGACCAAGGACATGGGAGTGGACGACATTGCCAGGGGTCTGCGTGCAGCCTCCCAAGGGCAGCAGGTGCTCGGCCCCGAGCCGACGAGGCTCCTGGTGGAGGGCTACCGGCGGCAGGCCCGGTTCCGGGAGGAGAACGCGGACTTCCTCGAGGGCGTGAGGAAGCTGCCGAAGCGCCAGCGAATGGTGTACGACATGCTGGTCCTCCACGCGCCCTGCACGGACAAGGAGATCGCGCAGGCCATTGGGTATGCCAGGACGACCGTACGTGACGACCTGGTAGAGATCCGGCGCCGATTGGGCTGCCGTACTCGTGTCGAGATCATCCAGAAGGCTGCCCTGCTTGGGTCACGGTGAAACTACCTACATTTGTCGGTAGCGGATCTCGCGCTGCGTGTGCCATCCTGGACTCAGGTCGCAGGAGCGACCGTCATGATTTTGGAGGACGAACATGTTGTTCAGGAAGAAGCTTCTTGCCGCTATCGCCTCGGCACTGGTGATCGTGGGGATCCCCGGCGCCGCTCAGGCGTCAGAGTCGGACGTTTCTAACTCATTCAGTGCGGACGTGAAGTCCACAACGGCAAGCCTTTTCTATAGGTGTACTTCGTCGAGGTTTATCACTCTTGCCAATGGCTGGCCCACGGCTTCACCTACAGACCGTAGCGGGAGCCGCTATTGCTGGCTCGAGGTTAGTGATCTCCACAACAATGCAAGTCACCGTTCTCCAGTTTAACCTGAATTCGGCCGAAGGTATGAGCGTTGACGTTGACGGATACTATGGTCAAGGAACGCGCCGGGCTGTCATGCAGGTTCAGCGAAGGTATAACTTGACGCCGGACGGTGAGTATGGTCCAAAGACCGGTCATAGGATGCGCTGGCGTGCAGTAAACGGCTCTGTGTCGCGTTGGGCTTGAGTCTCAAAGGGTGCGCGGAGGACTACTTCCGCGCACCCTTGAGATTATTTGGGAGGCACATCGAGTGCCCTATAGCTATGTGTCGTTGTGGTCTTTGTGCAGCTAGGCAAACATTTGCTTATGTGAACGCACCTATTTTCAGGGAGGTTGGGCATGGTTAATTATTGTTCTCGTCTACGTCCTGGACTCGCTGGTGTTGCGTGTCTGCTAATATTTCTAGGAGCGTGTTCCCAGGGATCTATTTCCGGAAATCAGGTCTCTTCAGGCGCTGATAATACCTCCGAGGTGGCAGTATCGGAGGCGGAGGTGGTGAAGGACCAGTCTCAGTGGACTCTGCCTACTGACCCCTACTATGGTGGGCAAATTTCGGCTTTGACTTCTCAGGCCGAGGAGACCGTGGTCAAGAACTGCATGGTCAAGGCGGGGTTTTCTGACTATCGTGTGCGTATGGATGCTTCGGCGCCAGCGCCCGCCAACCTTGCTGGTGACGGTATCTCCGTTCTCTTTAACGAGACCACTGCGAAGCAGTTTGGATACCGTCGGGCTCCCGATCCGAGGGATCTTCTGGAGGCGGAGATTGAGGCTTCTGGGGGTGACCTTTTTAATGGAAAGAGCAATGAGTTCTTTGACCAATTGGACATCTGCAACCTAGAGGGGCAGGCCGCAGTGGCAGGGGTGAGCGTCGATGAGTTCAAGGCGAGCCATCAAGAGTCGGCAGGATCGGCAGATGCGGTTCAAGAGGATCCTGCGTCCATCGGGTCCCAGCTCAACCGGATTGGTGTGGATCTTAATTCGCCTGAGTTGAGTGCGGCGGCTGCGTCGTGGCGTGAGTGCATGGTGCCCCTGGGTATCTCTGACCTGCCGGACCGCCCCTGGAACGCGGGTTCCACGAGAGAGCTTCCTGAGTCCCTTCGGGACAAGTGGGGTTGGAAGCCGACAGGTAAGCCTTCTGCCGATGAGATCGCTACGGCGAGTGCTGACGCCGCCTGTCGGGCCTCATCGGGGTGGACCGACACCCTCTACCAGCAGGAGTGGGATACGCGCCAGGCCTTCGTGGACGCCCACCGCGCCGAGCTGGCACCTGTCCTAGCCGAGCACCAGGCCGAGGCCGCCCGCGCCCGGGAGATCATCGCCAGGGGAGGAGCATAAGGTAGAACGAGTAAGAGGGCCCAGAGCTCCACCATGAGGTGCCCTACGTGGCACCTCATGGTTGGTTGCTACGGAGTCGAGTCATTTCCGCGCATCTAGATGGGTCAGGAGGCTCGTCAAAAGTCGAGTCATCCTGGTGCGCTCACACGTAAGAGGTGTATGATCCTCTGTAGGAGGTACCGCATCGCGACCATCTCACACGTCGTAGTGTCCTAGCAGTGAGGGCGACTGCGACTGTGGCGACGGGAGGCCCGGTGCAGATTCGGGGCTTCAGGAAGGTGCCTCGCAGTCTCGGGTATCGTCTATAACGGTTTGCGTCCCAGAGAGCAATAGTATTGACGACCATAGCTCTTTATGTTCCTGAACCGTTCGACGTACTTATCCATGAGGAGAACAGACAATGACCGACAGTCGCTCGTCCCTACGTTCTATTAGTGCTGTCGTGCTGGGTATGACCATGTTCCTGGGGGCGTGCTCCCAGGGAGGGAAGACAAGCGGGCAAGGGGCCTCGGCGCCGCCTGACGGGCAAACCTCGTCATCTACAGTTGCAGCTTCTAGCGCCGTCACGACGACAGGGGCCGAGGTGACGAAGGACCAGTCTCACTGGACCCTTCCCACTGACCCCTACTATGGTGGGCAGACTATGGCCTTGACCCTTCAAGCCGAAGGTACTGTAGCCAGGAACTGCATGGTCAAGGCGGGGTTCTCTGACTATCGTGTGCGCATGGATGCTTCGGCCCCGCCGCCCGCCAATCTTGCTGGTGACGGCATCTCCACCTTCTTTAACGAGACCACTGCCAGCCAGTTCGGATACCATCAGGCCCCTGATCCTCGGGATCTTCTGAGGGACGAGGTCGAGGCCGCTGGAGGCAGTCTTTACGCCGGAAGAGGTGACGGGTTCCTTGACCAGCTAAGTATCTGTAACCTGGAAGGGCAGGCTGCTGTGGCGGGGGTAAGTGTGGAGGAGTTTAAGGAGCGGTTCAATAAGTCGGTTGAGGATGCCCAGGCCGATCCTTCCTCTATTAGCTCCCAACTCAACCGGCTGGGAACAGACCGTACCTCCCCTGAGTTGAGTGCGGCGGCTGCGTCGTGGCGTGAGTGCATGGCGCCCTTGGGGATCTCTGACCTGCCGGACCGTCCCTGGGACGCGGGTTCCACGGGAGGACTTCCTGAGTCCCTTCGGGACAAGTGGAACTGGAGGCCGATCGCTACGCCGTCAGCTGATGAGATCGCTACGGCGAGCGCTGACGCCGCCTGTCGGGCCTCCTCGGGGTGGACCGACACCCTCTACCAGCAGGAGTGGGATACGCGCCAGGCCTTCGTGGACGCCCACCGCGCCGAGCTGGCACCTGTCCTAGCCGAGCACCAGGCTGAGGCCGCCCGCGCCCGCGAGATTATCGCCAAGGGAGGTGTCTGAGCTCCACCTGCCTACCGCCCCCGTAATCCCCGTGGAATTTCCCTTACCTCACCCCTAGGACCCAGTATGCGTCTCATCCGAACCTCTCGCTCCGATTCCTCAGCCACTCGTGAGAAAGGCGTCAGGGCGCGCTGGTGGTGGGCGGTACTGGCCGTGGTCGCCGCCGTCGGACTCGTTGCCGGGACCTGGGCACTGGCCTCCCGCTTCGAGTCCCCGGCACAGCGCGAGGCAGCCGCCGCACCGCCCTCCGCCAATGCCGTCGTGGTGGAGGTGACTCGTGGTGACCTGAAGGAGCAGACCACCGTCATGGCCTCTGCTGAGGCCAGCGGGGCCCGCAGCCTGCCCCTTCCACGCCCCAACGGGACCGCAGTGGTCACCGCTACCGGGGTGAACGTGGGCGAGGACCTCAGCAGCGGCCAGGTGGTGACCTGGGTCAATGACCGGCCGGTGTTCGCCCTGGCTGGTACCTTCCCCATGTACCGGGACATTGGTGAGGGGGACTCCGGTGCGGACGTGACCATGGTCCAGGAGGCCCTGAGGGACCTGGGCTACAACATCACGGCCACCGGCAGCTTTGGGCCGCTGACCGCCTCCTGCATCCAGAGCCTCTACCAGAAGGTCGGCTCCCAGGCCCCGACGCGCCCGGCTGCCTCTGGTGACGGCCCCGGGGACTCCTCCTCAGCACAAGGCGGGGCCGACAAGGACGACGGGACCCCCGCGCCTGCCGCGGCCCCGGCCACCAAGGCCGCCGCGCAGATCATGCTGCCGGCCTCAGAGGTCATGGTGCTCTCAGGCCTGCCCTCCAAGGTCGCCCAGGTCCCCGACGTGGGTACGGTCCTGACGGACAGCAGCGCCACCCTGGGACTGTCCAGCTCCACCATGACCTTGACCGCGCCGGTCCCCGGTAACATGGCCGCCCGCCTGGGGAGCGGCAAGGTCTCGGGGACAGCCGTCCTGGACGGTACCAGCGTGCCGGTCAAGGTGGCCTCAGTGGACGAGAAGAAGCCGGACTCCACCGGTCAGGGCGGTGAGGGGGCAGGCAGCCCGGGCAAGGAGGGCTCCCGCGACTCCGGAGGAGGGGCAGGCGGCTCAGGATCCGTGGCCTCCCTGACGCCCACCAGCGGGGAGATCCCCGCCTCCTGGGCCGGACGCAAGGACGTGCTGGTCACCCTGAACCTGACCGCCCCCCTGACCGGTGTCCTCACCGTGCCCCAGCGTGCCATTGCCACAGACGCTCAAGGCTCCTCCAGCGTCCTGGTCCAAGGGGCCGACGGGGGCTTCACCCAGGTGACGGTGACCGTCTCCGGCTGCGTGGCCGGCACCTGCGCACTGGCTGAGCCCGAGGCCGGCAGCGTCCTGACTGAGGGCGCCAAGGTGAGGGTGGACCGCTAATGGCCACCCTCACCCTGGAGCACGTGTCTAGGACCTACCGGGGCGCCTCACCCGTGGAGGCCCTCAAGGACGTGTCCCTGACGATCAGCCAGGGGGAGTACGTCGCTATTGAGGGGCCCTCCGGCTCGGGCAAGTCCACCCTGCTCAACCAGCTCGCCCTGCTGGACGTACCCACCGAGGGGGAGTACCTCATTGACTCCCACCCCACCACCGGCCTGTCCGACGCCGGGCGGGCCCGCCTGCGCAGCGCCACCTTCGCCTTTATCTTCCAGTCCTTCCACCTGCTGGAGGGACGCAGCGTGCTGGACAACGTGGCCCTGGGCACCTTGTACCGGGGCCTGGCTGCCTCCCGCCGCCGGGAGCTGGCCCGTCAGGCCCTGGAGGTCGTAGGCCTGGCCGCCAAGGCCGGGGAGCGGGCCGCACGCCTGTCCGGGGGTGAGCGGCAGCGGGTGGCGATCGCCCGGGCCATTGCCTCGGGCGCCCCTGTGGTGGTGGCCGACGAGCCCACCGGCAACCTCGACTCCGCCAACTCCCTGACCGTGATGGAGACCCTGGAGGAGCTCAACACCAGGGGCTCCACCCTCATTGTGGTCACCCACGACCCTGCCCTGGCGTCCCGGGCCCGAC
>ERZ773070.1160-NODE-1160-length-16817-cov-4.242930_pt1 | contig 16817 bp, 22 predicted proteins | sample MGYA00580618_ERZ773070 | MGnify/ENA primary metagenome ERZ773070 (study PRJEB29015, sample SAMEA2738023) | human oral metagenome | biome: human oral; feature: human-associated habitat; material: dental | place: China | collected 2019 ... | reverse complement strand
GAAACTTCTTGCTAGATATTGTTAAATTTTGAATATTATTGTTATAGAATTTTAAGAAATTTAGTTCTATTTTATTTATTAAAAATTTATTCAAAATAACAAATTTTATACTAAAAAGGAAGTGTTTTAAATGGGAATATATGAAATGATTGTAGGAACAATGTTTATACCATTTTTATTTATTTTATCAATATTTTTTTCTTTAACATTAAGAAAAAGAAACATGCAAAAAATTATATCCGCTGAAATTAGTGATGCTTTAAAAGACTTAAAACCACGAGAATTTTTTTATAATTTATTAAAAATGGAAAGAACAGCAAAACCAGTTTACTATGCAGAATTTTTTTTATTGGTAATAGACACCATTTATATCTTATTCGGTGGGTATGCTGAATATCTAAAAGAATTAAAATTTGCACAAGAGTTTCCTAATTTTCCAATCAATCCTATGTCATTTGTATTTATTAAATTTGGTATTCCTATTTTTTTATGGTTTATTATACTTTTTCTATTATTATTTGCCTTATTTATGAAAAAGAAGGAAAATAAAAGATTATCCGAAATTTTTATTATATAAAAACGATATTGAAAATATTGTTGTAAAAAATATAGAAAAAATACAAAAATCTGATTTTATAGAAAATTTTCATTTATATGCTGTTAATTCTACATTTACACCTGAATTACAAGTAATTATATATTAATTTACAGATATGGAGTGATTTTTATTTGAACAAGCAGTTTTAGAATTTGTAAAATATTTTCCAGAAGAAACTCAAAGAAAACCTTTTTTCTATCACTCTATAAGAGTTTGAGTTTTTTGTGGAATCAGTGATACTCTGAAGAAATACAAATTGCTGGACTTTTACATGATACACTTGAAGATACCAGTATTTCAGAAAATACTATAGAAAATTTATTTTGAAAAAAGTGCTTTGAATAGTTAAAGCAAATTCTAAAAACCTCTCTTTAGCAAAAGAAGAAGTTTTAGAAGATATTGTAAAAAGGTGTTCAGATTATGGAATTGATGCTATGATTGTTAAAATAGCTGATGTTTATGATAATTTTCTGTTTTATAAAAAAGTAAATAATATTCCTGAAATTGAAAGATGCAAAAAATTATCAAACCTGATTTTAAAATACAAAAAAGATTATAATGATAAAATTTTTAACTTTTTAGAAGAAATAATTTCTTTTGAGACTTAAAAAAGCCCCCAAGGGCTTTTTATTTTTTATCTGTTTTTCGATATTTTCGGCCAACCAATTCATCAGGAAAGTGCTGCTGATTGGATTTTTTATTTTCTAAATCGTGTGCGTATTCATAGTTTTTCCCGTATCCAATATCTTTCATTAATTTGGTTGGAGAAGCAAAAATTCTTGGTTTGAAAATGAAGTAATTCACGAATTTCAAAAATTAGTTCAAGAAATTATTAAATTTTGTGCGTCTGATAAACATACGAAATCATATCCAAAAAAGTAGGATATTTTTGCAAAAATCATGTAAAATCTGTATTTTCAATCACTTTTCGCTCATCTTCTGGAGAAAATCACATCACAACATTTGCTTCCTGATCATGAAATGCGATTTGTTCATCCAATTGAAACAATAAAATTTTTCGGATATATTCAAAATCTCTTTCATTGGGTGGATTTATAATCATTTCTTTCAAAAAATTTTCTTTCAAAAAATCTGGGCTATAAAAATGCAGAACACCTAAAATATATTCATTTTCATACACATTAAAGCTGTCAGTATCATAAATTTTTCCTGTATATTGCAAATTTTCTTTTATTTGTCATCGCACCCATTCCCAAAAAAATATAAAATATTCATACTCTCTTGCGAAAATTGGCAAAATCATTGCAGTCATTGTTCCCGATTTATCCCAAAAAATTTTTTCAGAAATTATTGGAAATTTCCAAAGGTTTTTTGAAAATTTTTGTCCTTCTGTCCCACGAAAATCTTTACAAATTCGCATTCAAGAAAAAACATTTTTGAGATTTTTTGGAAGATTTTTTTCTGAAATTTGATTCAAGGCATCAAATTTTTTCTCCCAAAGGCTTGTTGCAAAACTTCCAAAATATTGTCGTTGTCGAATTTTCCATTCTTTTTCTTCTGCTTCAAAGCGAAGTTTTTCTTCTTCTGTCCATTCTGGTAGATCAAAATTTTCAATATTTTTGAAAAAATACAAAAATTTTTCAGCATCTTGAGAAGAATTTGTTGTCAAGGAAAATCGTATTCAGCGAGAATATGCCATTCAGTTTGTTTTACTCTGTATATCATCATGAATATTGGCAAATTCTGGAATAAGAAAAATTCTGTGTTCTAATTCGTGTACTGCTGAAAGTGTCAATTTTTCTCGTGTCTGTAAATACACATCAATAAATTGGAGCATATTAAATAATTATTAATTGTAATAATTAAAAGAAGCAGGGATATATAATCCCTGCTAAAGAATAAGCTTCTTTTATTTATTCCTCATCTATCCAGGAAGTCTAATTATCGATTACCACCGCGACTAGGCTTACCCGAGCTACGACCAGGACTGGATTGAGTATGGTTTTCACCGTTACGACTTGGGGATCCTCTTGTACCGCGATTTTCACGATGAGATCCTTTACCCTTATTAGCATAGTAATATTTTTAAGAAAATCAAGATTTTTTGAAAATTATTTTACATCTTGTGGATAGCCAAAAAGTCCCCAAAGGCTTTTTATTTTTTATCTGTTTTTCGATATTTTCGGCCAACCAATTCATCAGGAAAGTGCTGCTGATTGGATTTTTTATTTTCTAAATCGTGTGCGTATTCATAGTTTTTCCCGTATCCAATATCTTTCATTAATTTGGTTGGCGCATTTCGAAGATGCATCGGCACCGCAAGATTTCCAAAATTTTGCAAATCCTCGTGCATCGCCATTTGAGCGAGATAAATCGCATTATTTTTCGGTAAATCAGCGAGATAATACGCGAGATTGAGCATCGGCAATTCACATTCGGGCATCCCCATTTTTTCACAAATTTCGTACACAGAATTTGCTAAAATAATCGCTTGTGGATCAAATACATCCTCAGACGCAAAATTCATCATGCGACGGACAATATATCGCGGATCTTCACCACCCGCGAGCATTCGCCCAATCCAATAAATCGCCGCATCACCATCAGAATCCCGCAAGCTTTTGTGCATCGCAGAAATCAGGTTGTAATGTTCCTCGCCATTTTTATCATAATTGAGATTTTTGTTTCCCGATTCTAGAATAATTTCTCGTGAAATTTTCCCTTCCTGTTGCAAAATACACGCTGTTTCGAGCAAATTGAGCGTATTACGCAAATCACCATCACCAATTTCGGAAATCAGTTTCAATGCCTCATCATCAAGAGAAATATTCGGAAATCGGCTTTCAATCGTCTCAATATGTTTTTTGAGAAAAAGTTCAATGTCCTGTGGCTCAAGCGACTTGAGCACATAAGTCCGACAACGCGACAAAAGCGCATTATTGACAGTAAAACTAGGATTTTCCGTCGTCGCGCCAATCAGTGTGATAATCCCTTTTTCTACCCACGGCAACAGCGTGTCTTGCTGCGATTTGGACCAACGATGAATTTCATCCAAAAACAAAATAGTCTGACGCCCAGACTGAAAATTGGTCTGCGATTTGGAAATAATTTTGATAACATCATCTTTTTTGGAAAGCACGCCTGAGAGATGAAAAAATTCGGCATCAAGGGAATTGGCGATGATTCTCGCAAGCGAAGTTTTTCCGGTTCCAGGCGGTCACCAAAGCAAAAGTGACGGAATTTTTCCGGCTTTCAAAAAAGTATGAATTGGCTTCCCAGGCGCCACCAAATGTGATTGCCCGACATAATCATTCAAAAACATTGGTCGCAAAAGTGACGCGAGTGGCGTAATCGATGCTGAAAAAAGTGATTCCATAAAAAATTTTAATACACAAATTATATCAATTTTCCTAAAAAAAGAAATAAAAATATGTTGGAGAAATCGCATCAAAAAATTCCCAAATTGGGAATTTTTATTCAAATCGAAGTGCTTCGATGGCATCCATTTTGGCCGCTCGCCAAGCTGGCAAAAGTCCAAAAATCACACCCATCAACACTGAAAATCCTGTCGCGATAAAAATCATTTCTATACTGATAATCATCGATAGCGATGGTGCAAAAAAGTGAACTCCGGCAGAAATCGCATATGATACAAGTACCGCAATTACTCCACCAATAAACGATAAGATCACTGATTCCACCAAAAATTGCAAAATAATATCTTTTCTCTTGGCACCAATCGCCTTACGAATACCAATTTCTCGCGTTCGTTCTGTCACAGAAACGAGCATAATATTCATAATTCCGATACCACCAACGAGAAGCGAAATCCCCGCAATTCCCGAAATAAACATCGTAATCGTTCCTGTTTGCTTTTCGATCATATCCATGAATTGACGATTGGTCGCAAGGTTAAAATTCAGCTCAGAAGGATCACTCGCACCCGTCAATTTCATGAGGTAATATCCAATGTTTTTTTGCAAAAAATTGATATCTTCAACGCGTTTCGCATAAATCTCAATAGATTCAATTTTTTGCTTTCCAAAGCGTTTTGAGGCAGTCTGATACGGAATATAATACGCATTATCTGTCGCGTAATCTTTCGTTTTTTCCAAAAGGCCAATCACCGTGAAGGCTTGATCATTGATATAAATCGTTTGTCCTACGGGATTTTGTCCTTGAAATTCTCGTTCCAAGTCAGAACCCGCCACCACGACATTTTCAAAATTTTCTGTTTGAGATTTTTGGAAAAAAATTCCTCGTGCAAGTTTGATGTCACGCGCTTTAAAAAATGCATCTTCGACTACGCGCACTGATCCGTTGGATTCTTTTCCCATAACTACGGGCGAAGAATTAGATCGGAATGGCATCGTTGGAACAATTGCTTTGATTTTGTCTCCAAAAAGTTTTTGAATCATCTCAATTGTTTCTGTCGAAAAAACCTGTTCTGTCGCGATTCGCTGAGTAATTGATGGTTCAGTTTTTTCTGATGGGCCAGTTGAAGAAATCGGACCACCATTTGGGTTCGCTACGAGGCCGCCACCAGACTTTCCTGGTTGTCCAGCTTGAAGCGTAATGATATTTTGTGTCGCCGCCATATCTTCAATAATTTTGGCTTTCATACCATCTCAAAATGCCCTGAGAACAACCACAGACGCAATCCCAATCATAATTCCCAAGAGTGAGAGTATGGAACGCATTTTATTTTGAACAAGTGTTCAAAGTGCTTCCTTGATGTAAGAGAGTAAATTCATAATTATCCTGTAACTAATCCATCCTTAATATGTACAATTCGCTTAGCATTGGCCGCGATTTCTGGCGAGTGCGTAATAATAATGATCGTCACACCATCGCGATTGAGTTCTGTAAAAAGTTCCATCACATCCTCGCTGGTTTTAGAGTCAAGCGCCCCAGTCGGTTCATCCGCTAAAATAATTTTTGGTCGAGTCACGAGCGCACGAGCAATAGCAACACGCTGTTTTTGTCCACCAGAAAGCTGTTCTGGTTTTTTGTAGAGATGTTCACCAAGCCCCACACGCTGAAGTGCCTTGATGGCACGCTCTTTTTTTTCTGAACCGCCCACACCATGGTATGAAAGCGGCAGCATTACCTGCTCAATCACCGAAAGTCGTGGAATCAACGAATAATTCTGAAATACAAAACCAATTTTTTTTCCGCGAATTTCTGATTGCGCCAAATCGTTGAGCTGACTCATATCTTGTCCATCAAGAAAATATTTTCCCGCCGTGGGCCGATCAAGAAGCCCAATAATATTCATCAGCGTACTTTTTCCTGATCCAGAAGGCCCAATAATCGTCACAAATTCTCACTCATCGATGCGAAGATTCACATTTTGAATAATGGGAATCTCCGTATCTTCCAAAAAGTATGATTTTTTAATATTTTCAAAAACGAGCATAATATTAGAAATAAGAAATTTCGAAATTTCCGCCATCAAAGGTATTTCCTGAAAAATCAATCGTTTCAACCGCTTGCCCTTCTTCAAGTCCTGACAAAATCTGAATCTGTCCTTTCGCAGATTTTCCAGTTGTTACCTTAGTTTTTGTTTTTGATCCGTCTTTAGAAACAACATTTACATAACTGTCACCCGTTGCAGGATCCTGAGAAACCGCTGTCAAAGGCACAAGTAATGTTTCTTCGCTTGACCCAAGAGAAATATTCACCGCAGCATTCATACCAGAATAAATTGGATGACTTCCGCGTTCTGCCGAAATAATCACATTGTATGTCGAAAGTCCTGTTCCAGAAGAATCTGATGGTGTTGAAGAAATTTCTGTAATCGTTCCTTCAAGTTTTGCGTCTGGAACAGCTTCAAATGTAATTGTGGCTTTTTGTTTCATTTTTACCTTGACGATATCAAGCTGATTGAGGCCAACTTTCACATTGATAATTTCAGAATTTTCTAGCAAAATCACTTTATCTGCATCGGCATTTCCTTCGGATTTTCCAAGCACATCACCTGTTTTGAATTTGATCGCGCGAATCGTTCCAGCAAATGGTGCACGGATTTCGTATGTTTCCTCCTTGGTTCGAAGTTTTTCTATTTCTGCTTCCTGATCTTTTTTGGTGGTCAAAAGATTTTCAAGCGTGCCATTTTTTCCACTTTTCAATTTTGCAAGATCTTCTTTTTTCGTCACAATGCTATCTTTTTGATCCTGAATAGCGGATTGCTTGTCGGCGATTTCACGGCGCAAAGAATCATCCTGAACAACATTGTCAGAAATAATTTTGATATCTTTTTCGCTTTGAGAAATCTGAATTTCTAGACGACGAATCGCGTCTTCTGCTGTTTCCAAAGCAAATTTTTTCGTCTGCAAATCTGCCAAAAATTTTTCTTTAATTTTTTCAGGACTATCAATCACTAGAAGTGAATCACGATTTTTGGTGTATGTATCAATTTTTCCAGTAATCGTATTTCGAATCGTTCCAATATCGCCCAAAATTTTATTCAAATCAGAGCGAGTAAACGATGAATTCTCATATACTTCAGTAGCATCAGCTGCGCGGCGCGCAACATCGGCTGCTTCAAGTAATTTTTTATATACTCGGATAGCTTCCTGAGATAATCCTTGTGCATCTTTAGCATCTTTTGAATCATGTTTTATATCAAAAGACAATCGAGAATATCCATCAATATCATTTCGAAGTTCCTTCCATAAGTCATTTAATTGTCCTCGTAATGAAGCATTATGATTGGCAATATGTCCCGAAATAAAGCGATCTTGTGAAGACATTTCTGAAACATCAAAGCCAAAAATCTTATTTATATCCTTATGCAATTGTCTCATTTCAGAAAGTTCTGTAGATGAACTTTGAATGATATTTTCTACCAATTTTCGTCCTTCTTCTATTTTTGACTTAATAAGCTCATCTTTTTTTGAAAATTCTTTTTCGTAATTTGATTTATCAATTTCGTATTTTTCTTTTTGTGCCGCCAAATCTCGTTTTTTTGCATTCAAATCAAGCAATTTTTCCTGAGATTTTCCTGGCGAATTTTGTACGGCTTTTTCAAGATTTTCCTGCATTTCTTCGAGTTTGCGCTCCATCGCGGCAATTTCTCGTTCCATACGGCGAGCCTCGGTTCCATGCGATTTTTCGCGTTCTTCCTTGATTTCACGATTTGTTTTATCAAGGCGATTCTGCGCTTGCGCGAGTTCTTGGAAAAATTCTCGCTTATCAAGGCTCGCGAGCACCTGATCTTTTTCGACAGTGTCGCCAACTTTGGTATAAATCTCAGCGATTTTTCCATTTTGTCCAAAACGAAGTTTTTGTTCATTGGCAAGCTCCGCTTTTCCCGTTACATCAATTCCGTCGTCAAGGCGACCTTTTGTAACGGTTGCTACTGTTGAGCCAATTGTCGCCATATCATTATTGGAATTTGTTCCCCAAAATTGCTGATACAAATAATAACTTCCGCCAGAAATAATGGCCAGTAACAGCAAAATAAAAACAATTTTACGAATATTCATGCTAAAAAAATAAAAATTAAGTGATAGGAATATATTGAACAACTTTAAAACAAGTTTAAGAAATTATAGTAAATAATATTTTTTTGTCAAAAGATACTTTGTATTACAAGGTTTTCTAAAGAAAAATGAGCTTTTCTCGTGAAAAATTTGATTATTTTTCAAATCTGCGTATATTATAAAAACTTTTTATTTCTAAAATTTTTTTTTGGAACCTCTTTCGATACTCACGTTTATAATTCTTATTTTTCTTTCGGCGTTTTTTTCTGGAACAGAAATTGCGCTTATGACAACTTCAAAACACGCGGTTTCATCGCTTGTTCGAGAAAATCGTTTTGGCGCGCGGTCGCTTGAAATCATTAAAGGCAATACCGACAAACTGCTCATCACGATTCTCATCGGAAACAATATCGTAAATACAGCGTCTGCGACGCTTGCGGCGACGGTGGCACTCAATCTTGCTCAAGCGAGTGGTCTTAATCAAGAACAAGGAATGGTAATTTCTACGGCCGTGGTGACGATTCTTTTGTTGCTTTTTGGTGAAATCACACCAAAAACGATTTGTACGCGTTATAGTGTTCCGATTGCGCTTTTCGTAGCTCCGATTTATCGCGTTTTGATGTTTGTTTTCACACCAATTTCATTTTTTATTGAAATTTTCTTGAAAGGAATTATGAAAATTTTTGGTGGTGACAATTTTGTGAAAAAAATTTCGTACCAAGAAGTTGAGGCGTTCATTGATATGTCTCACGAAGAGGGCGAGGTTCAGGCAGATGAGCATCGCCAGATGAAAAATCTCCTTTCATTGCGCGATATGGATGCAGAAAGTGTGATGACTCCGCGTGTGAATGTGAATTTCTTGGATATGGAAATGACAGTGGATGAGGCTTGTGAATTTTTCCTTCAAAACTCGCATTCTCGTATGCCAGTGGCTGGGAAAAATACGGATGATGTGGATTTTATGCTTACTTTCCGTGAAGCATTTCAGCTACGCAATGATGGTCAGGGAATGAAAAAACTTTCAGAAATTTCTCTGGAAAAAATCATGAAAATCCCACTCACTCAGACGCTTGACGATCTTTTTGAAAAATTTCAAAAATCACGTCGTCATATGGCGCTCGTATTTGATGAATTTGGTGGAACCGCGGGCCTTATTACAATGGAAGATATTCTAGAAGAAGTATTCGGTGATATTAAGGATGAGGTCGATCAAGAAGAAATTTTTATGAAGAAAAAATCTGATACGATGATTGAGGCGGTTGGAAGCGTATTGATTGATGATATTTTGGAAGAATTTGGAATGCGCGCGGATGATCTCGAAATCCCAAACGAATATATGGGCGAGACGATTTCTTATGTTGTAATGGCTGAGGAAGAATCTTTCCCAACGGAAGGTGTGGAAGTAATTTTTGGAAATGATGACGAAAAACTTTCTCTGACTGTTCTTTCCGTTCATCACAATGTGATTGAAAAAATCGAATGTCGAAAAATTATTCCTGAAGAAAAATAATAAAATCCCCAAATGGGGATTTTATTTTCGAGTAACGATTTCGCCTTTTTGTTTCTGTTTTTCTGCCTGTACATTGACAAAAATTTGCTGAACAATCATAAAGAGCAAACCAATCCACCAATACAACCCAAGCCCGATCGGGAAAAAAAGTGCAGAAATACCGATCATAAACGGAAATACATAAAGTGTCATTTTTTGCATCACACGCGGATCAAGCGTTGGCATTGCGGGGTCACCATCTTTTTTTGGTTCTTCTTTTGGAAGTGGTGGCTGAGCCTTGATAGAAAGATATGACTGCAAAAATTGTGTTAACATCAAGATTCCTGCAAGTACAAACGCGACAACCCCACCAGACTGTAATAAATTTTGTCCAAAGAAAAATGTATTGATTTCAGTAGGATTAAATGCTGCAAGAAAATCGTATCGGTGATAAATATTAGAAATATCCGTAATTCCCATAATCACCCAATACAGAGCGATCAAAATCGGAAATTGAATCAATAGCGGCAAACATGAACCCATTGGGCTCACTTTTTCCTGTTTGTAAAGCTCCATCATTTTCATTCCTTGTGTCGCACGATCATTGGCATATTCTTTTTGAATCGCACGAATTTTTGGGTTCAAAGACGCCATTTTTCGTGTATTTTCAAGCATTCGATGCTGTGGATACAAGAGAATCAAGCGAATAATCACCGTCACAATCACAATCGCCCAACCAAGTGAATAATCCGTTACAAATGCAATCAATCCAGCAAAAAGATTATAAATCGGATTATAAATAAGCGTTCTTAAAAAATTTCGGAAAAATCCTGGTGCCTCCACCTGAAACGAAATATTTCTTTCGCCCGCTGTATGCGTATCAAGCGACAAAATATAATTTGCTGGTTTGGAAGCAAATAATTTATGAAGTGATGACAAAGCCAATTCTGTATGAGAATTGGTACCAAATTCCACATCGCGACAAAAATCAGTTGAAAAAGTTTCGATTTTTACCGGTTGAGAATTTTGTGTCAAGCGAATATCATTACAAGTATTGATCGTGAAAGCATTGCTCGTTGTATTATGAACTGTCACTTTCGGAATGTTTGGAATCGTTACGCTGTTCGGAACCACAGAAATCGAAACCTCATTTGTGGGAACTGTTGTTTGTTTCGGCTGAAAAAGATTAATAAAAAGAACAATCAATAGCGACAAAAGCGCAATATTAATAATTTTGAGAGGATTCATAAGTTATTGAGAAAAAATTTTTTGAAAAATAAAATCAAGATTTTGTTGGAAATTTTCCAAATCCTGAGGATTTTTGTGAGACAATTTTGTTCATTTTTTCAGAACAACGACCACATCATATTCACTTTCGAGAATTTGCCAAGCAGATTTATAAAAAATCCGGCGAAATGCGTTACGATTGACGCTGCCAGGTGTATTTTTCCCCGACAACAAAATTCCCACGCGAGCATGGGGAAGATTATTTTTGCGAACATTCGCCACCATCATAGACGAAAAAAAAGGTTTTTTCTCTCGAAAAACCCTTTTTAATTCACGCTCCGAAAGACGATATTTTTTGGCTATCATCAGAATTGGAGATTAGTTTAAAATACTTGGACGGAATCGTTCAGTTGTTCCCTGGAGAGTTACCACGCGAGCAGTTCCACCAGCAATGTTGTGATGTTTGCTTTTTCCGCGAACATTTTTAAAGCGATTTGGGTAGCTCACAGCAAGAGAATGACGTCCTTTGCGGCGACGAGCCTGCAGAACTTTTTTCCCATCTACTGTAGATTTGCGAGACAAAAATCCGTGTACACGAAGTCGTTTTCGTTTTTTAAGTTTACCTAGCATAATAGTATAAAGAAAAATAACTCCCGAATTGTATAAAAAATATCAAAAATGTCAAAAGTTTTTTCGCTTTTTTGGATTTTTTACAAAATTCAAGAAAAAATTATAAAATATTATCTGAAATCGTCAAGATTTGCAGTGGTAGAAATTGAAATAATCGGATTTTCATTTTTAATGCGACGACGCAAGCCATGAGAAAATCAAAGTTCCAGAGAATACCGCATATATGGATGGATAAATGGGCTTGTTCCTGTACAATTTCCTATACAATCAGGCGACGCGGCAGCGAGCCATGGATCTTTTTTTGGAAATAAATCCAGATGGAATTTTCGAACTGATACGGTATTTGGGAAAAGATTAATCCACTCACTGTCAGATCCTGTCGCGAGTCGTCATTCGCCAATATCTTTTCCAGCACAAGACCAACCATCTTCACAAATCCATGTATCAATCACTCCATCATACGCATCAGCACCAGTTCCGTCATGCTTAGAACCACGATCCAATCCTCGTAATTTGAGCATTTGAATCATTCCAAGACAATGATCATCAGCGGTAAAATATCCATCGGCATCCTGAGTTATTTCACAAGAATCACCAGCACTTTTATTTGGATCATCAATAATTTTCCATCGGAAAAATGTGCGGGTTGGGTTTTTTGGGTCTGTTTTATTGATCAGATATAACTCGTGAACAGATCCACTAAAAACTTCTGGCCCATTCCAGAGATTACGATCATCTTCATCACCAACAATATTTCCATCACGATTTTCATCACCGCCATCATTATTGGCATTTCCATTATAATCCCAAAATTGCAAGGCATACTGGCCATAGCGCTTCATCTGTCCCTCCAGATTCGCACCAACAGTATTGAGAATTGACTCTTTAACGCATCACTCAGAGCCCATTCGATGAGAAGCATCTTGGCTACGACAATAGAAAAAATTTTCTCCAAAATAATCTCGCTTTAAGTCTATCACGCGGCCAGTGGTGGCATGTCCAAAATTTCCAAGCCCAGACGCAAATTTGTAATGCGAACCATTCATTTCTGTGTTGTATGTCTTACGATTCCAGTATTCTTCATAATCAATCGTTCCACCTTCTTTGATTGCTGTGAACAATTGTTCTGAGAAAAAATACAATTCTTCCGTGAGCGCGATGCGGTTCATACTTTTGATGCGCGCTACCATCATTGACTGCACAGACGACAAAATAAAAATCATAATCAACGAAAAAATTGTCATACTGAGCATCAATTCGACCAACGTTAAACCTTTTTTACGAATTTTTATCATTTTCTGAGGAAACATTTTTTTGAGAAAAAAGAAACAAAATCGGAGAAAAAATCGCCCTACCAAGCCGAATTGTCGTCGGAAAAGCAAAAAATCGCGCTGGTCATTTTTCAAGCATTTCTTCTAAAAATGGAAACTTTTTGTCCACATTTTTGTGCATTGTATTGATTTTTCGAAAAAAGAGAAGAGAAAAAATTCAAAAAATCGCAATTTTGAAAAAACGAAAAATTCCGATAAAAAGAAGAATAAAAATGTTGCGAGAATTTTTTATCATTTTGAAAAAGAGAAGAAAAATTTTTGGAAAAAATGGCGAAAAATTTTGAGGAAAAATCTTTGGAAAAATCTTGAAAAAAAAATATTTTTGACTACTCTGTGAACATATAATTTTTCGATATGTCACAGTATAACACAAATATTCAAAATAGAAAATTAAAAAAACAAATTTTGAATTTTTTCTCGCGTTTGGGCTTTGGGGCTGGGAAATTACCATTTTCAGGAAGGTTAATTTTGGTGATGGCATTTTTGTTATTTGTGTCGCTTTTTATGCCGTGGCTCGAAATTACCTCCAACACGAATGGCGTGCAAACTTTTGGGCCATTTAGTCGATATCTCGGATTTATTGGATACGGAATTTTGGTGAGCGTGATTATTGTACCATTTTTTCTTCTTTCACATACCAAAAAAGAACAAATTCGCGCCTATGTTCCATTCAGACTTTCTGATACGCAAGCGGTTGTTTTTGTTTCGACGATGATTTTGGTGGCGATTATGCAAATTATTTTTCTCTCGCCTGCATATAATGTTTTTGGCGCGACGGAATTCAAAAGTGGATTTCCGCTTGCTGGAGCGAGTGTTGTATGTATGATTATTTGTGGATTTTTTCTTTCAAAACGCGTAAAAATTCAAAATACCGAGAGTTATTATCTTGATAAACAAATGAAAGAAAATTTGTGAGAGTACAAAAATATTATACATCCTGATGCGCATCAGGAAAACGAAAGAAAAAAACAAAATATGTCACTTCCTTTTTAAAAAAACGCTTGACTTTTCAAAAAATATCATATTATATTAACTAGTTTATTTCTTATTTCAGTGAGTGAACTGCTTATTATGACTACTACTGCTCAAGTAACTGCTGGTTTTCATTCCATTCTCGATTCGTTAACAGAAAAAGAAAAATCAGTTATCATGCGTCGAATTGGGTTTAACGGAAATAAGGAAACCCTTCAAGAAATTGGGAATGCGTACGGAATTACTCGTGAGCGCGTTCGACAAATCGAAGATGTGGGAATCCGAAAAATTGGACGCATCATGCGAACCAGTGACCTCGTAGTGATTCAGAATTCTGGAGAAAAAATCCTAAAAATGCACGGTGGCGTGATGATTCGAGATCGCTTGATTAACGCGATTATCGCTGATATTGGCCTCGATTCAACGCTCAATGCCAATATTATTGATATTCTTCTTCAGGCAGACTATCAACTTCAAAAATCAAAGCCGCAATTGGGGACAAATTCGTATTTTCACTTTCCAGAAGTTTCGAAAAAAATGATTGAAACTATCCACAAGGAAGCTGTAAAAATCCTTAAAAAGCGCGGTGATATCATGGAAACAGTAGCTTTGTATGATACCATTCGCACGAATCTTTTTGCTCAATTTGGAAAACTTGAGGCGATTATGATTGATTCAGTAATGGATATTTTCTTGGATGTTGTGAAGGGCGAAGGAAAATATATTGGTCTCGAAAAATGGAAAATTTTGAATCCAGCAACTCTGAAAGATAAAGCGATTTATACACTCAAAAAATCTCGCGAACCAATGCATTTTATGGATATTGCGAACGCGATTACTGAATATTTTGGTGAAGTAGTGAAAATTTCCACGATTCACAACGAGCTTATTCGCAATGAAGAATTTGTTCTGATTGGGCGCGGAATCTATGTTTTGAAAGAATGGGGATATAAAGAAGGAACTGTTCTCGATGTGATTTTGGATATTTTCAAGAAAAATGAAGGACCACTTTCAACGGAAGAAATTACTGATAAAGTTCTCAAAATTCGTCAAGTAAAAAGTACAACAATTTATATGAATCTCCAAAATAAAGATTTTATCGAACGAGTGGGACGAAATCTCTACCAGGCAAAAGTTGCATAAAAAATTCCCTTTTGGGAATTTTATTTTCGTCTGAGAAGCTTACGCGTGGCGGTTGCACCTGAAAGAATTTCCCAATCGGCGCCCGTTATTTTTTTCAAAAATCCGACTAACTCATCATTTGCTTTTCAATTTTCTGGAACCGCCTTGATGCGAATTTTGAGTGTTCCATCATCCATAGTTCCAATAATTTCCGTTTTTTTCGCGCGCGGAATCACTTTTATTTTGACAATTTCTTCAAAAATCATATCTTGTAGCATATTTTTTTGATTATGGAATACAAAGTTTTTGGTTGTAAAACGAATAAATATTTTGCTGAAAAATGGCTTGCCCATCCACATTTGGAGGATAAAGTGGGTTATTTTATCGCATCTTGTGTGGTAACCGATCGTGCCAAGGCAAAATGGGTGAAACACGCACTCAAAAAGCTCAAAACTCTCAAAGAAGGTGAAAAACTCTACCTGTCTGGGTGTGGGAATATTCGCGATGGTGTGGTGGATCCAAAATTTTATGAAATATATCACGAATTGAAAAATTTTCAAGATAAAATCGAGGTTTTACCAGAAGATCCGAGCGATTTTGCGATGAGCGAAGAAGAAAAGAAAAAAATGATGCAAACAAAACTTCGTTCACTTCGGAGTAAAAATCTGAAACAGATTTTTACACGAAAATATATGGTCGTACAGACTGGATGTGATAATTTTTGTACTTTTTGTCTGACAGTTCAAGCTCGTGGGCGACACAAATTCCGGCCGATTGATGAGATTCTTGATGAAATCCATACATTTGTTCGCGGCGGTGGAAAAGAAATTGTACTGACAGGAATCAATCTGGGCGCTTGGGGAGCGGAAAGTTCCAATGATTTTCAAGATTCTCAATTTGTGAATCTTATCAAAACTATTCTCGAAGAAACCGAAATTGAACGCGTGAGAATTTCTTCGCTTGGCGTAGAATTTTTCTCTGATGAGCTCATTGATTTGTTCAAAAATGAACGCATCATCGCGTATGTACACCTCTCGATCCAATCAGGTTCGACGCCAATTCTCGCCAAAATGAATCGCCATTATGATGGAACAAAAGTTCGCGAAGTACTTGGAAAATTGCGCGGACTTAATCGTGAAGATGGCGTAACCCTGAATATTGGTGCTGATATTATCGCTGGCTTTCCGGGTGAAACGGACGAGAATTTTGCTGATACACTCGCACTCATTGATGATTTTGGAATTACGCAATTGCACGCATTTCCGTTTTCTGGACACGTTGATCATTACAGTGTTCCTGCTGGTGTTTTCCCAAATCAGGTGCCCAACCATATCGCACAACAGCGAACCAAAACTCTCTTGGAACACGGGCAGATTGAAAAGAAAAAATTGGCAGAAAAATCTATTGGAAAAATTTTGAAAGTACTGATTGAAAAAGCTGATGCAACGGGAAAATTTTTTGGTTCAACGGAAAATTATTTAGCGTGTAACGAGACCAATTTTGAGCCACTTCCTGATCAAAAAATAGCACGAGGAAAAATCGTGCTAGGAAAATATCTCAAAATGATTGATACAAGTGTGGAGGACTAATTATTTGAAGTATTGGGTAATTTTGGAAACAATCAGTCCCGGAATTTGATCAAGATTGCGCGTAAACGACATGATAGACTCAAAAAAAGTGAGAATATTATCAATTCTGTCCATATTTTTATAAACACGCCACAAAATCATAGAAAAAAGCACAAAAACTGGAATAAGTCCAAACGCCAATACGAGAAAAAGAAAATCAAGAGCGTTAATCATACAATTTTTTTAAAAATTAAAATACAAGAGGATCTTCAGAAGAAGACTCTTTTTTTGTATCAGAAATAATATTTTCAGAAATATGCTCATTATTTTCAGAAACTTTTTCCTCAGATTTTTTTGCAAAATAATCGCGTTTATCCGCATTCCACCACGCTTCAATTTCAGCAAAATCATGAAAACGAGCCACTTCTTCAC
>ERZ773070.1158-NODE-1158-length-16825-cov-4.457722_pt1 | contig 16825 bp, 16 predicted proteins | sample MGYA00580618_ERZ773070 | MGnify/ENA primary metagenome ERZ773070 (study PRJEB29015, sample SAMEA2738023) | human oral metagenome | biome: human oral; feature: human-associated habitat; material: dental | place: China | collected 2019 ... | reverse complement strand
CAATAGATGAAATCTTCTTTATCATGATACACACTTCTCCAATTTTTTTATAGATGTAAAATTTGTATAAATTTTACATCTATAATTGTATTTTAGCAAGTACTGGATATGAAACACGTTGTGATTTATAGCTGTAGTCATCACAACCCAAACGCCTAGAATAAAATAACAGAAAGTGCGAGGTTCTGGCAGTATCCGCGGTTTACGCCGATGCAGATTAACATAGACGAGAATTGTTTCAGTATTACAAGTCTCGCAGACTTTGTATAATCTGCCAAGTAAACGCAGTCTGCTGCCAGCTGCTCACTTCCGCTTACCCAGTCATCGCAGTTAAGAGTCGTGGAAATTAAAAAGTGAAGCGTGAGGTTTCGGCAAGTTTAAGGTTTGCGCTGTAACGAATTAATGAAAGCGAGAATTGTTTCAGCGCATCAAGTTTCGCAGCTTTCATATAATTCGTCAAGCAAACGAGACTCTTTGCCGAGGCTCACGCTTCACTTTTTTATTGGAACATCATGGAAAGCGAATCATCCGCAAAGAACGTATTCGCATTATAAAGGAACAGCACATCAGTTATTCCTTCCGACGCAATCAAATCATCGACATTATCGAAGTAATATCTAGGATCCACTACCACGATTTCACGGTAATGCTGTGCCAGCATAGGAATCACACTGTTCGCATATGAGTCCTTAATCAGGAGCAGCCTCCTGTTAGACTCTGTCGGAGCCTTGACCGTGTACATCGGATGGTTGCTGCCTCCGAATACAGTGTACGCATCCTTCTTATCTAGGTTCTTAAGCTGATAGAACTTAGTAGTCTTCTTCTTAGTGTCGCCATAATAGATGACCGAAGGCTTAGCCGCCTTCTTATTCTTAGGCAGATTAATCCTGATACTATCGTATCTTCCGCCTGTAAATCCGCTCTTCGAGTACATCGTTCCCGCAAAGTCGTTCTTAACAATTTTACTCTCAAACTCCATCGGCATACCTGCACCTAGTGCTGGCACAATTGCCTTATACGCAAGGTAAGCGCCGTCGCTAGTCCAGTGGTGGTCGGTTCTGTAGTAGAGCTGAACGTCCTCTTTCTTCTTATTGAAAGTCTTCCTCACATCGATCGGCTTAATTCCCGACGCCTTGATATTCTTGTAAAAATCGTCTATGCTCTTGTTCTGATCCGCCATGCTGACAGTTAGCGGCAGCTTGTCGGACATGATATTCCCTGCATTTGGAGCGAGGAGGAATGCCATATTTAGCTTAGGATACTTAGCCTTGAAATTCTTGAGCGCAGTTTCAGCAGAGCTAATTGTCTTCTGATCTGGAGTCACTATATCCTCGATTAGATATCCATCACGAGCTCTATACACCCCGTTAGCTTTGAGCTTTCCTTCAGTCACATCGACTGCCGACTTAACCTTGATAAAAGACCCTCGCATAAGGAACTGATCGTTCACGTAGCTCTCCATCTTGGATTCTAGCCTACCGCCGAAATAGTTCGAAACAGACATACTAGGAAACTCCTGTAGCATGCGGTTTTCAGAAGCCGAGAATGACTTGTCTGGAACTATGAGATTTATAAGGAATACAGCCGCAAGAACAAACACAAATATGACACCGGTATACGCTGCCATCTTGTTCTCCGAACTTTGCTTCAGTTCGGCCTTTATTTCATTTCTAAAACGGTTAATCTTCTTCAAAACTTACTCCTCTACGCTAGAATCTGAAGTACAGGAACGGATTGTACGAACCATATACCAGATATGCGACAGAAACGATGAGTACTGCGAACACCAGCGCAGTTCCTACCGCCGGTTTCTTCCTATACAGCTCTCTGAATTTCTCTATTGGATATGGTGTTGCCACGCAAGCACCAACAGCTAGGATGATGAAATTCGTTCTTATGTAATAGAGCGCTGTAATATTTATAAACGACACCTTGCCGAGTCCAAACATGACAGCGAGATACGAAAGCGCCTTGCTGATATCTGTGATGCTGAAGAAAACCCAGCTTACCATAACTATGACTATCGCATATGCGTGTCTAAACCAATTTGGTGCCTTCTCGAGATATTTACCATAAACGTACTTCTCGAGTATCAGCAGCACTCCGAAGTATGCACCCCAGAGCACGAAGTTCCAGCTCGCACCATGCCATAGGCCCGTCAGAGACCATACTATTAGCAGGTTTAAAATGTGTCTATGAACCTTTACTCTGTTTCCTCCGAGTGGAATGTACACGTACTCAAGGAACCAAGTAGATAGCGACATGTGCCATCTGCGCCAGAAATCCGTGATAGTCGACGCGATATACGGATAGTTGAAGTTCTCGTCGAACACGAAGCCGAACATTTTACCGAGACCTATCGCCATGTCGGAATATCCGCTAAAGTCAAAGTAAATTTGTAAGGTGTACGCCGCAATCCCAATCCAGTACAGTACCACCGATACCTGACCGTGCGGCAGACTCGAAATCTCTGTATAGAGCGAGCCTAGCGCGTTGGCAAGAATTACCTTCTTGCCCAGTCCAAGGATAAACCTCGATGACCCCTCTCCAAATTTAATGAGTGTGGTTTCGCGATTATCTATCTGAAGTTCAACGTCTCTATACTTAACGATAGGTCCTGCGATGAGCTGAGGGAAGAACGACAGATATAACGAGAACTTGAGCAAGCTATACTGCGGTGCAACCTTTCCCTTGTACACGTCAAATACGTATGACATCGCCTGGAAAGTGTAGAATGAAATTCCGATTGGTAGTGCGAGTGACGTGTAATGAATATGCCATCCTGTAATCGATGTTATTGTATCCATGAGGAATCCGAAATACTTGAAGAAACCGAGAATCAGCAGGTCTACCACCACTGTAAATAGCAGATTCCTCCTACCGGTGCCTCCATACTTCTGCTCATTATGAATCTGAATAGCCATGAAGTAGTTGAAGAACGCACTGTACAGCATCAAGAATAGATATACCGGTTCTCCCCAGCTGTAAAAGAACAAGCTGGCAACAAGTAGCACAATATTGCGCTTCCCCGTCTGCTCCTTCGGAATCAGATAATATACGAGCATCGTAATCGGAAGGAAATAGAATATGAAGATAATACTGCTAAATAACACTTAATAGCACCTCCTCATACTTATCTGGATCCTTGGCGACTCCATAGAAGACATACTTGCCCCTTGAAGTTACGATTGCGTTCTTAAGTTCCTTGACCTGCTCAGGTCCGTAGTTGTCAAATGCCTCTATCTGGCTTGTGATGCGCTTTTCTACAGCATCTTTGACAGCTTTAACATCTGACTTGTTCTTGACCTTGATGACCAGAACCTCGTCAACAGACAGAGCCTCCTTGCTCTTGTAATACAGAACAGCCTCATAATTATTAGCATCTAGTCCTATGAACTGTACGAGATCACGAGGTTTCTGTTTCTGCAGTTTCTCTATATTAGTCTTCTTGATAAGCTGCGCCTCAATCTTGTCCATCGAGACATCCTTTGCATTTTCACGGCTATACACGATAGCGAGAAAAGCAAACAGGACAACGAGAAGCACACATTTGAGGATTCTGCCATATCTTATAACGTCTCTGCGTGATTTGCTATTCATCTACAGTTCTGCCTCCTCAATCATCCTATCTAGCCAGTACGGATAATACGTAGCCTGAGCGTGAATGCCGTCACCAGCGTATAGCTCTGGATGCTTCTGCAGAATATCCGCAGTTGGAATATATACGTACTTGTTCTTAGCGCACATCTTCTTGATAGCACTGTTAAATTTCTTATAATTGCTAATCGACTTGTTCTTAGCCATCGCTGAATCAGTAGGTGCCGAGATGCCGCACACACAAATCTTCGTCTTAGGTGAAGCCTTGTGGAAAGCCTTTAATCTTGCTTCATACTTCTTGATAAATGCTTTTTCATCGCCTCTGTAATTACCCATATCGTTCATGCCAAATGCAAAGAACGCAGTGCTTGGATAAGTTCCCGCAGCACTCGAGAACAGGTCATCTCCAGTCATTACACTTGAACCGATCTTGCTAAATACCTGATCATCGCTCAACCAGCCATACACGCTGAGGCCCTCAGTAACAGAGTCACCGACAACAATGCTGCCCTTGAACTTGCTCATATATCTCGCCTTGTTGCTCTGACCATTTGCAGACACCTCTCCGCCGAGTGCAGAAACAGCCTCTTCAACGCTAGTTACAGAGCTCTTCTGCAGTGCCTCAACGCTCTTCTTATTCTTCTCAATTTCATCCTTTCCTACCGGTACCTTGCGGTTGAACTTCAGTAGGTTGAATAAAAAAACGACAAGAAAAAGCAGCAAGATGATACTTGCTACTTTATTCTTATCCATGTCTTTGATATATTCTTTTGCTACATTTGTAGCACGATTATTATTCTTAACTCTAGCCATATTTCCTCTTCTAGGTAAAATCCTTAGACTATATAGTAACATCTATACAACCTTTTTGTGGCTATTTTTTTTAATCTAATTCATGAATTTTTTATGCCTTTTTGAGTTTGCGATAGAATAAAGTTCCGTACTTATTCACGATCTCTATTACCATGAATCCCATAGCAATTCCTAGGCAGTTCAGAACTAGCTGCTTGCCTTCACTCGCAGTCTCCTTAGGCATATCCATAACCATAGCGTACATTACGAAGTAAAGGTTGTTTCCCGGTACTAAAGGAAATGCACAAACGCTCTGGAATATCGTTGCAGGTGCTTTATTGACCCTCGCCATAACCTGCGCGTAGCCAGCTACAAATATAGCGCTGACAAGCGTCGCCAAGAAGTAGTTATGGAGAATTCCATCACTAATTACGTACATCCCCCATGTGCAGAATGCCCCGATTCCGCAGAAGAGCACCTGCTTGCCTTTAACGTTAAACCATAGACCGAAGCCCACACAGGCAGCGGTACAAGAAATAAATTGTATTATTATACTTGGATTTAATTCGGTCATCTTAGAACACCCCCTTGAATAATAGAATTGCTGAAGCTATTCCGAAGGCGATTCCCGCTGCTCCGATTATAGCGTTTGAAATGTTAAGTATTCCAGCAAGTGTATCCTTGTGAAGCAGGTCGCTGATTCCATTCGTAAATCCGAGCGCACTGACTAGGAGCATTACTACACCGACCGTGATGTTACCTGACTTTTCTGCAAATCCAACATATACAGAAAGAATGATGAATACCTCTGTGATAAATGACTGAATGAAGTTGGAAATCAGAGGATTACTCTCTGTCTTAGCCAATCTCCTACCTAGGAAAACAATAATTATCGAAGATATGGCAGCGATAATCGCATCCTTAACCCCGCAGTTAAAGAATACGCCGAAGCCTGTTCCCCCGAGGATTCCTGCCAGATACTCTAGGTATGCAGGCTGAGGTGTCCTGTCCAGAACCTCTTGTAGCATGTTTGCAACCTCATCTGGGCTTGGTGTCTGACGACATACGCGTCTCGATAAATTGTTGAGATAGTCGAGTTTATCAAAGTTCGATGAAGTAGACGCTATATGTCTAATCTGAGTTATGATGTCACCCTCCGCTGTCTCAACTGTTGCCTGAATGTTGCTGTAGATAACCCAGATATCTGCATGCTTGAAGCCATAGCTCTTGCACATTCTGTACATACTGTCCTCAACTCTGCTCACCTCAGCTCCTGCACGTAGCATCTCTCTGCCGATGTTCAGAATTTCCTTAAGAATCCTCTTGTAATCCATTTCTTTCCTTTCCTAAAAAATAATATTTAAACGCCTTGAATAGCGTCCATAAACGCTGGTATGAGCTGTTTCTTTCTCGATAGCAACCCGTCTATCTTAAACCCTCCATCTGTCGGAACTGCCAATGGAAATGCACTCATTATCATCTCTCGGGCATGTTCCCCAGCATAAAGCATCTCTGACGAGGAATGTTTGATATCGGTAAGCAGAAAGAATACCATTGATACTTTGTTCTTACCACACTCATGCTCCATGAGCGGAAGAAGCATCTCTTTTATATTGCTAAGCTCCCCTTCGTTCATCGAGCTTATCTGTCCAACACCGAAGCTTGAGCTTCCGAATGTGAACTTCTTATAATCCTGATAGAAAATCTCCTCTGCCGACTTATCCTTGAGATCCGAGCCTGCTTCGAACATCTCTGTGGCAAATGATTCTATGTCAATGCCCGCAATTAATGCGAGTGCCCCAGCAGCCATCTTATCCTGTGTCGTACATGTCGGTGATCTAAACATCAGTGTGTCAGATACGATTGCCGCACATAATAGCCCTGCAATGTGCTTAGGTACATCTATGCCACGCTCTATATACATCTGGTACAGGATTGTAGCAGTGCAGCCAACTGGCTGAAGATTGAAGAATATTGGCTGAAGTGTCTGGATAGTCCCTAGCCTATGGTGATCCACAATCTCAAGTATGTCCGCATCATCGATATTGTCCACTGCCTGTGACTTCTCATTATGGTCTACGAGAATTACCTGTTTCTTCCTGATATTGAGCAGATTACGCCTCGAAACTGTTCCGATGTAGCGGCCTTTGCTATCTGTAACCGGAAACGCGCGATGCCTCGTAGCTCCCATCTCAGCTTTGACGCTGTCTGTATAGTCGTCCAGCTTAAAACCTTCGATTCCATCAGATGTCATAAATGCTTCTAGCGGTACGCTCTTGTTGATCTCCCTCGATACTGAGAACGTATCAAGGTCAGTTTCAATGATAACTGCGCCCTTGGCTTTAGCAAGCTCTGCGACTTCCTTAGAGGCCTTCGCACCAAGACACAAGATTATGCATCCTGCGCCTGCCTCGAGTGCCCCAATTTGGTTTTCCTTGCGGTCAACAAGGATTACTAAATCGTGCTCCTGAACGACGCCCTGCATCCTTTCGACTAGCGCCGCTCCTACTAGGACCTTTCCCTTGTCGAAGTGAAGCTCCCCACCACCGATTACGATATGTCCGTCAATCGTAGCAGCAATATCGCTGAACCTAGGTGATGTGCTCGAAAGAAAAGAGCTGCTCTCCGCATCCATAAATGTACGCGCGATATCACCCTTCGTAATGAGCCCGATAACCTTGTCAGCCTCAGTAATTGGCTGGGTTACAGCCTCGCTTTTGCCCATGATGCTCCAGGCTTCCTTAATAGTCATCTCCTTAGGAACTCCCGGGGTGTGCCTAATCTCCATATCCCTGACCTGAGTAGCGACATTATCCACATATTCAGGCACTTTAATGCCGAATCTCTGCAGCACAAATTCCGTCTCGCCGTTGATTTCACCAGCGCGTCGAGCAACGTAATTGTTGGTATTCGTAATTCGATTCTTAATCTCAGCATAGCCAATCGCTGAGCAAATAGAATCGGTGTCGGGATTCTTATGTCCAATTATTATTATCTTCTTATCGGATTCCACGGGCACCTCCGGATATCTTAAAAATTGGGAACGCCACACTCGTAGGAGTGCGGCGAAACTTCGTATATAGCAGTTCGAAATGCTCCGATACCTACATATGAAAGCATTACTACTTAATTGTAATAGTCTTGATTACCTGATCTTCGTTAGGCTTGTCCATCATGTTACGTGGAACGGAAACGATGCGGTCTGCTTCTTCCATGCCTTCTGTAACCTTTCCAAATGCAGCGTACTGTCCGTCCAGATGCGGTGCATCCTCAACCATGATAAAGAACTGTGAGCCAGCTGAGTTAGGATTCATCGATCTAGCCATAGAGAGAACTCCTCTAGTGTGCTTGAGGTCGTTCTTGAATCCATTAGATGAGAACTCTCCTGGAATACTGTATCCAGGACCGCCCATACCAGTTCCATCTGGGCATCCACCCTGAATCATGAAGCCTGGAATAACTCTGTGGAAAATAAGGCCGTCATAGAAACCCTTTTCACAAAGTTCCACGAAATTTTCAACTGATTTAGGTGCAACATCCTCGTAGAGCTCGCCGCTCATGGTAGCACCATTTTCCATCTCAATTACGAAATGTTTCATCTATATCTCCTTCATTTTATACAAAAATCAAATGCTAATTTGTTCAACTTTATTAATTTTACATCATGCATATGTTCGCCGCAAGATACAATAAGCTTTATTTAAAAATAATCACTCTTTAGCTTTTTTTCGGTATTTTTCAGCTAAAAAATAAGATTAATAAGGCCAAGCACGAATCCAATTAGCGCACCTAGATTGACGATAGTAGTTAACTCCTTCGACATCACCTCCATGACCATGTCCTCGAGCTGCTCAACTTCCATGTCCTCGATTTTCTGACTGACCATACCAGCGATATCCATTTTAGCGATAAGCTCCGGAATAACAGCTTTGATAGTCTTCCTATATATCTCTCTTACCTTCGCCCTCAGTTCCTCGTCGCTAACACCATTACTAGTTATCATGTCGTAAATGTTATCGCTACGCAGCTTCTCCATACTGCGGCTAACCTCAGGTGCTAAGAAGTTATAACAGTGGTCATCAACATATCTTCCGATATTATCCGAAATAGACCCGAGGATGCTATCTATCATCTCCGGATTTATGAACATCCCAAGCATAGATCCGCCGAGCTGCTCTCCGATTATCTGACCACCCTTTACTTTGATTATATCTGAAAAATTAATGCTCTTAACCGCATCCGCCATTCGTAGAGCTACCGCATAGTCGAGATTCGTCGTAATCATCTCATACTCCTCTTCAGAGGATGAAATTGCTCTAAACCCACTATCGATATCTGATTTCAGCATCTTCATGATTCGCTCAGTAACAGCTGCTTCTGTCTCTTCATTAAGCGCCTTACTCTCGATGTCTTCGCTCGTGACGAGGTGATTCGATATAACAGCCCCGACAGACTTTGCAAGCCTAGTTTTCCCCTTCGGAATAGCTCCAGGGGTCAGCGGAACCTTGTGACCGAAGATATATTTCTCATGGCGCGGCCTGAACAGCATCTTGACCGCAATATAATTGGTACAATATCCTATAAGTACTCCGATTAGCGGAGCAGCGATATATTTAAACATCGTTAAAACCTCCAGTTCATACGAACGAAATTATATCACTAACTGGACGTTGTTTGCATAATAATGTAAGATATTTCAGTGATTTATTGCAATATATTTTATTGATTTGGCTTTGTAAATTTCGGTATAAAGCACAGGGGTTCGAGTCCCCTGCGAGTATATGATTAATCAATTTTCAAGAAGTGAATTAATATATGGAAAAGACGCACTCGCGACCCTTAAGGGCTGCCGAGTTGCGGTTTTTGGTGTCGGCGGTGTCGGTGGTTACGTAGTGGAAGCGCTCGCTAGAGCTGGAATCGGTGCTCTTGACATCATCGATAACGACAATGTCAGCCTGACAAATATAAATAGACAGATAATCGCTACCCATGATACTATCGGTGAAAGCAAGGTAGCGGTGTGTGAGTCGCGAATTAAGATACTGAACCCAGACTGCGAGGTGCGCGGACACCAGATGTTCTACTTGCCTGATACTGCTGAGCATTTTGACTTCACCGAGTACGACTACGTTGTAGATGCGGTAGATACTGTTTCAGCAAAGCTCGATATCATAGAAAGATGCAAAAGCGTGGGAGTTCCGATAATTTCCTGTATGGGGTGTGGTAACCGCATTGATCCTACAAAACTACATATTATGGATATAGCAAAGACCTCGATGGATCCGCTGGCTAAGGTTATACGGAAAGGACTCAAAGATAGGCGTATCAAGGGTGTAAAGGTTCTGTGCTCCAGCGAGGAGCCTATCGTGCCGATTATTCCAGAGGGGGAAGCGGCTGAAGGTAAAGGTACAGCCGGTAGAGCAGCTCCTGGCTCAACGCCTTTTGTCCCTGCTGCTGCAGGGCTTGCAATAGCTAGTGAAGTCGTTAAGGATCTCACGGGCTTTGATTCACGAGATAGAACAAAAGGTGGACACTAGGTCCACCTTTTTCTAATCTTAACTATATCACTAGAATCACTTCTGACACTCAGGACAGTACACACTGCTCCTGCCTGCAATTACAGCTCTCTCAAGCTTGCTTCCGCACCCAGGACATTCCTCTCCAGCGTGGTTATATACCTGCAGAAACGGAGTATTTCTATAGTCCGTCCCTTTTCCTGCCAAATAGTCCTCTTCAGAAATCTGATTCTTTTCTATCATGAACTCCATCATCTTCGGAATCTCATTGGCGAGAGCCTGCCACTCATCATCGGTAAGCGAATTACAAGCTCTAGTCGGAATAATTCCGCAGCGGTATAGGACTTCGTCGGTGTAAATATTTCCAAGGCCTGCGATAACGCTTTGGTCAAGGAGCCCCGTCTTGATGGCAGACTTTCTCTTCGCTAGATGACTCTTCAGATACTCTCCTTCAAGAGTGTCGTCCGTCGCCTCTGCTCCAAGCTGACCGATACCGGTCGCCCTAAATTCTGCACCTGTCGTTATAGCCCATATGCCGCCAAATTGCCGCTGGTCGATATAGCGGAGCTCTTTCTCGGTGCCATTATCATCTCGCAGCTTAAACACAATATGCGTGTGCTTGAGTTCCTCATACCCAGGCGGCGTCACCAAGAGAACGCCAGTCATGCGGTAGTGAGCTACGAGTTTAAGCTCCTCTGGCGCCCCTTCACGCTTCGGTGTGAGCATGTTGAAAATCAGAAATTTACCACGGCGCAGTACGGTATCAAACTTACTACCGAGCACCAGCTTCTTGAACTCTTCGGGACTGTACTTCTTGATGCTCTTTGCAAGCCTAATCTCGACATCTTCGATTGTACAGCCGTTTAGCTGTGGCGCGAGAACCCTTCTCGCAGTTTCAACCTCTACTAGTTCAGGCATCTTGGCTACTCCCTTCAAACTAATTATAATACATACTGAGTGAAATAATGCAAATAAAATAGTCGGTGCAAATCGGCAACCTGCCCATGCACCAACTAGTTTTAGTTATATCTCGCGTCTTCCTTCCATCGCCTTGAGCAGAGTCACTTCGTCGGCATACTCGAGGTCTCCACCTACTGGAATACCGTGCGCGATTCTCGTCACCTTGATTCCAGACGGCTTTAGCAGCCTAGCGATATACATAGCGGTTGCTTCTCCCTCGATATTAGGATTAGTAGCCACGATTATTTCGTCTATCTCTTCGTGCTGCTGGAGCCTTGTGATTAGGGATTTGAGATTTATCTCGTTAGGTCCGATTCCCTCTACAGGCGAAATAGCACCGTGAAGCACATGGTACAGCCCTTTAAATTCCCTGATTCGCTCCATAGCTATCACATCCTGAGGTGTCTCGACAACACATACCTTAGTCCTATCTCGCGATTCATCACTGCAAATCTCGCACGGATCGGTATCTGTCAGATTGCCGCACACCGAGCAGTAGTGAAGGCTTCTCTTTGCATTCACGATTGAATTTGCAAGAGATGTCGCCTCACTCTCCTCGAGCGCAAGGATGTGGAACGCTAAACGCTGTGCGGTCTTGCCACCAATTCCAGGTAGCTTAGACAGCTCATTTATTAACTTGTTCAGTGGCTTTGGATACTGCCTCATCTGAACGCCTTTCTACAGTCCTAGTCCCGGAATATTGAGTCCGCCTGTTACTTTGCCCATCTCATTCTCAGCAATTGCATCGATCTGGCGCATACCCTCGTTTACAGCTGCCATGATGAGATCCTGAAGCATTTCTACATCGTCTGGATCAACAACGTCTCTATCGATTACGAGCTTTGTAATCTCCTTGTTGCCGTTAACAGTGACCTCAACTGCACCGCCGCCAGCAGTTGCAGTTGTCTCCTGCTCAGCTATAGAAGCCTGTGCAGCCTCCATATCGCGCTGCATAGCCTGAAGCTGCTTCATCTGCTGCTGCATGCTTCCTGCACTGCCGCCAACCTTCTTTTTCTTACCTGCTCTCATACCTTTGCCCATGATTGTTTCCTCCAATATTTGTTACTTTATGTCTATCTTATCTACGCCAAAAAAGTCAGCCACATCCCTCGCCACTTCTTCGGCTATCTCGTCTTTTTCTTCTGTTGCCTCGATTAGCTCATCATCGAATCTCGGAAGGCTAGGTTCATCCGCCTGGCTAAGCTCCCTTGCATCTGCCGGATTATACTCCACAACTCTAAGCGCGATGTAGAACTTATCACCATATAGCGCCTTAGTTATCCTGTTGAGCTCACCTAGTGCATCATCAGCCATCAGGCTCTTGGTCTTCTTAACTTCCACAGTTAGCTCGCTGCCGTGCAGATCGACTAACCTCGTGTACTTCGCAACCATCGCCATAAACATGGCATCCGATCTCGCCATCTGGTCACAGATTCTATCCCACATCTCATCGAGGTTTTGATTAGCTTCAAATTCCACGATATGCCTATCTGGTGGTGCTCCCTCCAGCGGGTTGAATTTCTGTTCGAATAGAGGCTGCGGTTCCTCGGTTTCTTGCGTTCTCTGAGTGCTAGAATTTACCTGAGGCTGAGCTTGCTGCTCACCGGTATCAGCAGCTTGTGGCCCCACCTTCTGAATTCCCCTTTGCGAAACTTCCGTGTTCCCTGCTGCTGGTCTCTTCATCTCTGGTGCAGCACTTGTCTCTGGAGCGGGTCCTGGCTGCGACCTTGGAGTCCTTGTGCTTATCGAAATATTTGAGTTTATCCGAGCTGGCTCTGCCTTGACCTCAGTTCCCTCGCCTACAATTAGTTTAATAACAGATGTCTCCAGCAAAATCCTCGGCATAGTCGAAAATTTCGCCTTATTGACAGTATCTGAAAGTAAGCGAATGCCATAATTTATCGCTTCGTCGCTCAGAGACTTTGCCTGTGTGACGATTCTCGCAGTGTTCTCGCTAGAAGCATTTACAAGCTCCGAAGGATCCAGCACGTACTTACAAATCATGAGATTTCTATAATGCAGTAGCCAATCCGCAAGCAGCTGCTTGGCATCCTTGCCTATCCTAACCATGGCATCTATATCAGCGAGCGCAGTTCCAGCTTCACCTGCTCTAATCGCATCTGTTAGCTCTATACAGAAATCATCTCCCGCGCCACCCGTGTACTCTAGAACCAGCTCTCTGGTTATCAGCTCATCACCTGCATTGATACACTGCTCGAGCAAGCTGAGCGCATCTCGTACGGAGCCGTCTGCTTTGCGGGCAATAACTGCTAGGGCATCTTCTTCTATGTTAATCGCTTTCTTCTGGCAAATCCTTCTCATGCCGTCCAGCAGATCATTTTCTGAGACATGCCTGAAGTTGAGCGTTAGACATCTTGATTTTATCGTCGCTTTGATCTTCTCCGGATTGGTTGTCGCCAGTATGAATATTACGTGTGCCGGCGGTTCTTCGAGCGTCTTGAGAAACGCATTTTCCGCCGAATCGGTGAGCATGTGCGCCTCGTCTATGATGTAGACCTTGTATTTCCCAACGGTTGGCGGATATTGTACAGACTCAGTAATCTGCCTCAGGCTCTCAACACCATTGTTGGATGCTGCGTCCAGCTCTACTACGTCGAGAAATCTCCCCTCTGTAATCGCCCTACAATTAGCGCACTCACCACACGGTAGGTCTACGCCGGGATCACTGCATGTGCAGTTAACAGCTTTTGCAAGAATCCTCGCAGTCGTCGTCTTACCTGTACCGCGAGTTCCCGCAAACAGATACGATTGACTCACAGTTCCCTTCTTGATCTGATTGCGAAGTATCTTCACAATATGCTTCTGTCCAATTATCTCTTCAAAGCGTTCCGGCCTTTCAGACCTATATAGTGCCAGATGCATATCGTACCTCCTCGTAGTAATCGGATGCGTCTCACATTACGCAACCCCATATATTAATCGAGCTCTTAGACACCTTGCGATCGGTAGGAGGCGAATCTGCGGCACATGAGATGTCCCGCTTAATGCTGCTTCCTCTCGGACCTGACATGGTTCACAGTATCCCATTGCGCAGGACCCCCTACAAACCGCAAGCTGCCTAAGAGCACCTAAACATTATATTATCTATATTAACTAGTGTCAATCAGACATGGTGCAGAAATGTGTGTAGCTTTACAATAGATTATCTACACCAAGTGTAGGTGTACTTGAGACCTCATCAATCGAAAGAATTTACGCTTGCCTTGTTACCATCTATTGTGCTCATATTATCAAGGTTTGATATGGATTCAGAACCTAGACCCTGTGTAATGTCCATTATTGATGACGCCACGCTATTAAGAGTTGCTTCTTTTATTTTAATTTCTTCACTCATTTTAAGCCTCCATTAATCTAGCTCGTATAAAACCTTGCCGGAGTTATTGATGTAGTAATTTTTTGCTGATTTATCATTCACAGCGTCATAGTAGTTAACATGTTCATTGTCTTTTACCCACTCCGAAATAAGAATATTATCCCCTATTGCAGCCAATATCTTAATATTTTTATTTGGGGTTGTGTATATTTCTCTATCTTCTCCTGTATTAATATCAAACATAATAAGCTTAGTTTTATCAGGAGAAACATAGTAGATTTTATCTTTTTCCATGACAGAATTATCTATTAAAGTGCTGCCTGTTTTTTTGAATACATTTTTGGTCCTATATTCCACCCTTATTTCTTCTACTTCATATATTGAATCCACATCTAGTCCGCGTAACCATATGCTCCCATTTGCTATTCCTAAAATCTTGCTTGCTTTTTTCCCTTCTCCATTTATACTTCCAAAACCTATTGCTTCAGTTGGACTCTTTATCCAAAGGCTTGCTCTTCTTTTATTTATTTTTACTTTTACCATTTTTAAAGCACCTGTTTCAAAATAAAGAGTCTTGCCTTTTTTATCAACCCCTGCAAAATTATTGCACTCCTCCTTATTAAGAGTTCTTTTTCGACCGTTTATAAGCGAAAGTCTAGTCAATGCATTATCGAGGTTGTATATATAGTCATCAATAACCATATGAGGAACTGGTGATTCCTTTTTTATTAACTTTTCTTTTTTACCATCGAAATCACAGCTATAGATATCATAATAACTGTTTGAATATCCCAAATCTTTTGATTTAGTGTAGATGAGTGTGTTTTTATATATGAATAGTGCCGAACCATACTCGTCCCCAATATCTTTTTTTAGCAGCTTCTTTTCGCCGCTATTTTTATCTATGCGGATCAAAGGGAACGAATCTTTTACGCGATTCACATAAAAGATATATTTATCATTTTCTACAATAGAACACGAGCTGCCATATCGATTATTCAGAGCGGCGCTTACGCTATTCCCCAGTTTTTGGGGTACATAGTTATCCAATGAAATCCATGTTGAAGCTATGATTGCCATTATGGCTATTGTGACCACTGCCAGACTCGACATATGTATAATTTTTTTTCTAATTCTAATCTTCATCAACCAGTTTCACTCCTTTTTCAACTATTTCTATTCCATCACTTAACTTTCCCGTTATGGATTTTACAACACTATCTGGTTCTTTATCGCTTATTAATTCTAAATGGGGATAACATTTGGGATTTTCTACAATCATGCCTTTGCAGTTGCCCTTAGGTAAATTTGATAAACTTGCAACAAATCTCGCAGTATTATAATGTGTCTCAGCATTAGCCTTTTCATCGAAGTAGGTACTTACTATACTAAATGGAATTGTCATTCCATATTTAACTGGCAGTTCTCCCACACCCATCAAAGCCGTTGCAGCAGTGTTTATTTTTATTTTTTTCTCTATCTGATCCCCCTTTGCGGTGCTATAGTGTTTTTCTATATCTGCACTCCCTGATTCTTGTTTAATGTTTCTTAATGGAAATATTGTATACTCAAGTTTTTCTTTAGAGTATTGTGGTGAAAAAAATGTTCGCTTATCATATACAGTTACATCTATGCAATCCTTTGCCTTATACTCGTCATACCCAACATCTCGTATCTTAATTCTTGGTATTCCACAAATCGAGCTGGTCTTTTGCAAATACCCCCAGACTATTGAATTTCGTATCTTTGAATCAGGCGAATTAACAGTAAGATTAGAGTAAAGTGCTTTATTTATCCTAGGAATTTTATCATTGAATTCATATTCATCGATTGCAGAATTCGCTAGCCTTCCTTTCTTATATGTACAGCTCTTCAAAACCAAATTTATAAAATCCACCTTCTTCTGGGAATCGATATTGCAATTAACGATGTAATTCTCAATATTTTGCCACTCCATTTTTTCAAGAGTAGTCATATCATCGTAAGGCTTTTTGCATATGCGTGCTATCTCAGCATCGCTTTTCCCCTCTAATTTACCATTACCGATGGCCATCTTTTGTGCCATAGTTTTCATATCGGAATTTATACCGTTAATCCATTCACTTCCTATACAGCTTTTGAATGTGCTTCCCTCAAATGCACGCCCTAGGGCACTCAATCCGCTTTTAACCTTAGTTTTTAGTGCTTTACTTGTGGTAATTGGGTCTGCGGTCAATGCATTAATTTCAGTAAGTTCCTGTCCTTTTTCTTCCCATACGGCTGCCTGTCTCTTATATACAATTGCAAGATTCTCATAATCTTTTGATTGGTTATAGTATAATGTCATACATGGAGATATTCCATCTTGATATTTTTTCATATAACTTTCAGCTCGTTCCATATTTTCATTATACATATGGGCCGCATATCTATACTTCTCATTTATCTCATCGCCAAGCAGTATCTCAGATTTTACATCTTCTTTAAATTTCCTGTAATCAAAGATGTCACCTTCGCAGGCACTTTTCTGAGCAGTAATCACCAGCTTATATTCGTTAAGGTGTGCTTTTACCGCATCAATAGCTTTGCCTGAATTAGAATTATCAATTGCAAATCTATCAATTGAATCTAAAACCCTATCTAGCTT
>ERZ773070.1156-NODE-1156-length-16848-cov-10.801405_pt1 | contig 16848 bp, 15 predicted proteins | sample MGYA00580618_ERZ773070 | MGnify/ENA primary metagenome ERZ773070 (study PRJEB29015, sample SAMEA2738023) | human oral metagenome | biome: human oral; feature: human-associated habitat; material: dental | place: China | collected 2019 ... | reverse complement strand
CCAGTTGGTGCGCATTTTGCCACACTGAAATGGAATGGTTGGAAAAACTGGGAATCGATTTCATTAAAAAAGACATCGAAGCAGAACCTGCCGCTAAAGAAGAATTGTTGGCAAAAAACGGCGGTAATTTCCAAGGCGTGCCAGTCACCGACATTAACGGGGAATTAGTACTTGGCTTTGACCGACCAAAGCTGCAAGATTTGCTGCGCAAGAATGGCTTGTTAGCTGATTAAAGAATACGTGTTTGAATACGAATTATCCCGCCTGACAGTGGCGGGATTTTTATTCTGCGCCGATTTGTATGACCTCGCCACCAATCTCTTGGCGGAAATAATTGTCGTGGCTGACGTACAGGATAGCGCCAGAATATTTCGCCAGTGCCGTCTCCAGCTCCTCGATGCTTGGCAGATCAAGGTGGTTGGTCGGCTCATCCAAGATTAGCAGCTGCGGGTCATTTGCCAGCATAGCAATGATCTGAAAGCGGGCTTTTTGACCGCCCGACAGGCGCGCCAGTGGCGTCATCCGATCGGCTTCGGTGAACAGATAGTCAGCCAGTAGTTGGCGAATTTTTGTCTCAGAAATCGGCAGGTCACGGCCAAGATATAATTTCTCGATCGCCGCCTCCAACGGATCCGCCAAATACCGCTCATCGATCTCTTGCTCATACACACCCACCCGTACCTGCGGGTCGAGGAAGAGATTACCAGAGTAGAGAATAGGAGTGACGGCTGCGCCACACTCCTGCGCCGGAGTACTCTTTTCGCTTGCATCTCCACTGGAGATACTACGCGAGCGTTCGGCTGAAACGTCCGCTCCTCGCGAACGTTTCACAGCCTCCAGCGCAGGAGGTGTCGCGAGCGCCGCATTCTCATGAGGAGATGAAGTGCGGCGCTTATACGAGACTTTGCCGACGACGTTGTCGCGGGTGGTGCCGGCTTCGCGGGCAACGATGGCGGTGCGAGCACGCGTCAAGCGATTGAACAATGAACTTTTGCCAATATTGGCCTGGCCGATGATGGCGACGGTTGGTAATTTATGAGGCATAAGTACGCCTATTATATCAGAGGCGCGATGATTTCGCGAGAGCCATGAGCCAGGACTACCCGGCTTGGCCAAGGAAACCGAGGCGGTATAGCGAGTAATACACAATGCCGCCGATACATAGAATCGCCAAACCGAACAACAGGTAACTACTGCTGCGCCAGAGGCGTTTGCCTGATGGTGCTTTGGTCCGTGCGGCTCGGCGGCGAGCCAGGACGGCGAAGACGAGTAGTACTGCTAAAATAACTATTTCGATGCCGAGTGCATAGAGATTCAGTCCGAACTTTGGCTGACTCCCAAGCGGTATAACATGTGGCTCAGTGGTATACGCTTCCTTTTTGTCGAGCAGGCAGAGTTCGCGCTCGCGCACCGGCGTAAGGGTGAACTTCACGAAGTCTCCTGGGTGAGTGAATGGGCGACTGAAATTTACGTAATGCTCCTTCCAGTGATAAGGAACACCGGGTGCAGATGGATATTGACGGTAGACATACACATGACGTAATTATACACGATACATTGCGCAAAACACAAACTTTAATGACACGCGGCACTCTCAAACATCACCCAACGACAGGATAGCCAGCTGGCGTAATAGTGATTGCAAAATAAAGCACAGATGGTATAATTAGACCTAACCAATGAGTATAGAACGATTCCCCTTCTCTACCAAAATAGCCAACGATTATTTAGCACGTGGGATTGAGGACACATGGAAGGCCTTGCAGACGTCGCAGATGGTTGACTCGATGGGGGGGTACGCAGCCACCTTAGCGCGGCGTGTTGAGCAGCTAGAGATCATGAGTCCTGCACTGGCGCGAGCCCCCGATGGCTCACAGTATAGCTATATTAAGGCGCCTCAAGAAACCTGGTGTCGTATTCAGGAGACTGACCGTATTCCTATCGTCGCGGCTCCCTCAGCGTATCCGTTTTGGTGTCCAGAGATATTACAGACATCTGAGCAGCTTGGCTACATTGAAAATCAGCTGAGCGGGCTGGAAGAGGGGTTGCAGGAGCAAATTCGTGATGATATTCGTTGTGGTGTACAAATGACTGCTGATCATCCACTTCTACCCTGTCAGAGAGATAAACTCTCGCTTCGTAACGCCTTGTGTGTTGACCCTAGGAGGTATTATCGCATCGGTGAAGATGAAACTGTACAGGTGTCTAGTTGTAGACCAACATTGTGTCTTAGTCGTCAGCCCATATATGAGCATAAGCGAGTATTACCGCACATCTTAGCTCATGAGCTATGTCATATAAATGAGTGTATTTCGCGGCCAGTTCGAAAGATCACTGGTCCCGAAGGGCAATATCGAGATAACTTATCTGATGAGCTGGCAGCGTATTTTACTCAGACACGGTTCTTTGAGGTGACTTCACACTGGGGTGACAAAGATAGGTGGGGATATCCGTACGATGGTCACTGGCAGTGTGTTGAGCAAATTCGTGCTGCAGTAAACGGTTGCTCGCCTGAACTGAAGGATCTATTTGAGCCGAATGATGAGATTATAAGAAAGCTTGCGCGGGCCGGTCTGTCTTTTGTTGTCTCGATACCGCCGCCATCTCAATTTCTTGAAACTGCCCCCGTGTAAGTTGGCCAAGGGTGTAGGTGCCGAAGTCTGTCCGGTGGAGTTTGCGGACGGTGTAGCCAAGGGCGGCAAAGGTGCGGCGGATTTGGCGGTTGCGGCCTTCGCTCATCAGGACGATCCAGCGGTAGTCGTCGCCATCATGCTGGCGCTCGAGCGTCAATTGACTCGGCCCATCTGGTAGCTGGACACCAAAGTCGCTGATCATTTGCCGGTGCAGCGGCTGCAGAGGCTGGTCGAGGGTGACCAGGTAGCGTTTGCGTTTGTGAAACGATGGATGGGTCATTTGGTGGGCAAAATCACCATCGTTGGTCAGGAGGATAAGCCCGGAGCTGTCTTTGTCGAGGCGACCGACCGGCTTGAGGTGGTGGAGCTTCTTTGGGAGTAGCTGGTAGATCGTCGGCACCCCACCCTGCGAGGCACGCGAGCAGAGGTAGCCGACCGGTTTGTGTAGCATAATTAGCTGGTGTGGCTGGGCAGCGAGAGTCTGAGTACGATATACCACGGTATCGCTGGGGAGGTACGGTTGGCCAAGCCGGGCCGTGACACCGTTTACTGTGATGAGATTATGGCAGATCAATTCATCTGCCTTGCGGCGCGATATTCCGAGGGCGGTGGCAACAAATTTATTCAGGCGAATGGAGGACGTTGGGCGGTCAGTCATAATATGAACACATTTTTTATTAGGTTATGTCAAATGGTGAGGGTTGTGGGCGCGGCGGCGCAGTCGGCATTGGCCGGGCGTCGGCAGTTGGCTGAGCTGGTGGTGTTGGTGCCGGCGTGGCCTCAAACGCCATAGCCTCTGGCGCTGGCGTGGTGGCTGGTTGGGTAGTTGGTTGATAGGCTGGCCTATCTGGGATAGTCAGCGCTGGGTCGATTCGCTCACCAGACGGCTCGGCAACGATTGAGGCCCCACCGATGATTGAGGCGCCGCCCACGGGCGCCACTGTTGGTTGGTTTTGTGGCGCAGGCTGGGCAAGTTCTTGCTCTATCTGGATGCTGATAGGTGGTTGGTTAGTCTGGGCTGGCTCGAGCGGCTGGATCACTCGGTCATTAGGCCTTGCTGGTCGTGGTGGCTGAGCTGGCGGTGTTGGCTGAGGCAGTGGCGATGAGCTGTCGTCGGCTGGTGCTGATACGGGTGCTGGTGTATCGCCCAGCACGTCGTGGACGGTTCTGACGACATCTTCAATCCCGACTTGCGATTTCACCAAGTAGCGGTCTGCCCCCAAAACCTCGCTACGGTGGCGCTGGTCGTCAGACGATAGCGCGGTCATCATGATAACTTTGACATCACGAGTTTCGGTGGTCGAGCGAAGAATGTCAAGCATGTCGAAGCCAGAAATTTTTGGCATCATGACGTCGCTCAGAATCAAGGCCGGGCGCTCTTTGATCGCCATGGCCAGCGCTTCTTCGCCGTCGCCAGCGGACACGATGTCATACCCCTCAGCCAGCAAGCGAACACCATAGATTTCACGTAAGTTTTTATCATCTTCTACTAGTAAAATTTTCGTCATAGTTACCTCGTGCCTCTTACTATACTGAAAGACTGACGAAAAATCTATACCCCTTATGGTTGATTTGCTGGTTTTGCGATATCAATACGTCTTTGCGCCTGTGGCCGCTGTGCTAGTTGCTGCTCAATATGGGCAATAGTGGCGGTGCCAGAGGTGTCGTGCTGGTGTGGTGTTGGGCGTTGAGCTGACGGCTGGCTTGACTGAGCCGGCTGGTTGGCGGCAGCGACAACGGGGATTGATCGTGACTGTTGGGCTAATTGGCTGGCAGCTCGCTGGATCTTTTCTTCATCTAGCCTGGCCATGGCGTCGTGGTGGCTGATTCGCGGGATTTCTAGCCTGAATATACTCCCACGCTTATACTGACTTTCCACATGGATGTTGCCTGACATGTTTTCGGCGAGCCGCCGCGATAAGTAGAGGCCGAGGCCGGTGCCATTGATCTCGCGAGTTTCTGAGTTGTCAACCCGGTAGAATTTCTGGAATAAATGTGGCACATCTTCGGCGGGGATACCGATGCCGCTATCGGCGACGCTGATCGCAATACGCTCATCGTCGCCAGCGACATCGACGACCACCCGCCCCTCTGGAGTGTACTTGATGGCGTTCTCGATCAGGTTGGTGATGACCTCGCGCAGGTGATCTGGGTCGACATGGCTATAGTAGACGGGGTCGATGACTCGCTCTGAATCATTTGCCTGGCGGGCGATATCTGGCCGAAAGACATACTGAAGCTGCTTCTCGGCGGCGAGGGGAGCGAGACCTTCAAAGATTGTCTTGGTGAAGCGATTGATATTGATCACCCGTGGCTCATTCTTGAGGCGACCATCTTCTGCCTTGCTGACATCGAGCAGATCTTGCAATAAGCGCCCCAGGTGGCGGGCCGACTCATGGGCTTTGGTGACGAAATTACGGGCTCTGGTGTCGATACGAGCAGTCGCTGGATTTAATACCAGCCCCAGGTAGCCCTCGATAGTGGCGACTGGGTTGCGCATTTCGTGACTGGCGGTCGAGATAAATTCCGCCTGTTGGCGCTCCTCGGCTTTCTCTTTGGTGATATTACGAAAGACTACGATAACGCCATCACTGGTTTCATCCTCACCGATCGGCGAAGAGACAATCGACACCAATATTCGCTTGTCAGAGCTGGTCAGCATCATCAGTTTGTCGGAGTGGGTTGGTTTGTGAAAACGAAGTGCCTGGACAATAGGGTTGTCAGAGGCGCTCGCCTCGCGGCCATCACTGTTGACGAGCTTGATAACACTCTGCCAGTGGAGCCCCAAGGCATCACCGCCCTGCCAGCCGATGATTTGTTGGGCGGATGGGTTGATGAGCTCGATTGCGCCGTCTTGGGCGATCGCCAATACGCCATCGTCGATCGCATTGATGACGATATCGGACTTATTCTCGACATGTGAGAGCCGATTCTCGAGGTCAGAATAGGTTTTGTCGCGGCTGTCGCCTCGCGGGTGTTTTTTCCAGATGTGAATGACTGCGCGGCAGCTCAGCGCGCCAGCGAAGGCACCGACCGGCAGCCATGTGGTGGTCAAGTTTGAGTGTGGATCACCCGTGATAAAAATTGTACCCAGCGTAAACAAGGTCAAAAGACACAGGCCGATACCGACAGTCAATTGCTTCTGCTGTGGCGGCCACAGCAAGACGACTGTCGTACTGCTCGAGAGAACCAAACTGCTGAGCGCGGTCACATCGCTGAGTAACTCACCAATTTGTAGCCGATAGACTGAGCCAAAAAACCGCGACCACAGATAAAAAATCAGAATTGTCGCACTGACAAACAGCGCCGTCTCGCATAAACGACGCAGCCAAAAACTAATCGATGCTTCTGAATTCCTGATGCCCTCCCGCTGCATAGGCTCTATTATGATCGATTCGATCAAAAAGCGCAACCGTATGGCTGCTAGACAGGCCGAATATTTTGTAGTATACTGATCGACGTCCCATTATATGATATGCGGCCTCATCGTCTAACGGTTAGGACATCAGGTTCTCATCCTGGCAATCGGGGTTCGATTCCCCGTGAGGTCACCACGTGATTATCACAACATTATATATGATGAGTGGGGAGTGATATGATACCGCGTCGTCTACATCGAGGCGGTTTCTTTTTGTGTCTGACAGATGGTGTAATCGTGTGCTGGAGCGGCTGAAGTAAATAAGAGCGCTAGTGATAGCGCGGAAGCTGTCATCCCGCCATCGTCGCGATGATATCCACTAATGTGCGCGGGGTGATATCAGCCTTGATCAGATAGCCATCAACTCGCTGGATGATCGCTGACTTAGCCTGGTCGTCTTGCTCAAAGTTGGTCATGATAAGGATTTTGCTCTGTGGCACGAGGTCTATCTGGCTGTGAAGCGGCCGTAGCACTTCAAGGATTTGGTCGCCACGCTGCTCTGGCAGCATGAGATCGAGAATAATCAGATCAAATGGCTGCTCGCGGGCTCGCCGCAAGCCGTCGTCACCATCGATCACCCAGGTGACATCGTAGCCAGCTTTTTGTAAGCTGCGGACATACATTTCGCCGATAAACTGATCGTCCTCGATACACAAAATTGTCTTGATTTTCGCCATCGCAACCCCCTTCTATTGCCGGTACATAGCATGATTTTTGATCCAACCGCTGCCCTTGCGGATAAGTTGGCGGTTCAGCTGGCCATCTTCGAGCAGCCGGTCTTGCACACTGGCGTAGGTCGGCACGGTAAAGGAAAAGCTTGACCCCTCGTGCTCGCGGCTACGGACCGAGATAGAGCCGCCATGGCTCTCGACAAACGCCTTGCAGATATACAAACCGATACCGGTGCCGGCGACGTTCTTGCGGCTACGGTGTGAGCGATAAAATTTGTGAAAGAGATTTTTCACTACATTTGGTGGCATACCAACCCCGTTGTCGCGGACAGTCAGCTCGACGAACTCTCCCTTTTGCGCGGCGGTGACTGATATCACACCACCTTCGAAGCTATATTTGATGGCGTTGTCGATCAGATTACTAATCACCTCGCTGATACTGCCGCGATCGGCCGCCACAGTCGGTAAATTCTCTGGCAGCGAGACATTGAGAATCCGTTGCTGGGTTGAAGCTCGCAGCGCCATATCATCGGCAATTGAGGCGTAAATATCGCTAAGGCGATCTTCGCTGAGATGGACGATCAAGTGATGACGGTCAAAGCGCGAGACGTTGAGAATGTTGTTGATATAGCTCGACAAGCGGTTGGCTGAGACGATGAGTCGCTCGAGTAGCTGCGGCTCATCGCCGTGTAGTCGGTCCGCCAGCTCTTGCGTCAGTACGTCAAGATACCCCCGGATAATGGTGACCGGCCCACGCAGCTCATGGGCGGCGAAAGCGATGAAGTTAAGATCTTCCTCTTCTGGTAGGTAGTGGTCTGACCGATCAAAAAGCACGATAACCGTCTCGCCGGCAGCACCTCGCTGGTAAGAGGCCGTAATGTCAAAAAAACGAGTTTGCTGGATGCGTGCGGGGTCGGTGCTAATTCGTCGCCACTGCCGCTCAGCGCTGACTGCAGTTGTCTCGATAGCTTCGAGCCAGTCGGTCAGTGGCTGATCGTCAAGAAAGTCGAGTGCCAAGTATGGCTCACCAGTCGCGTCTTTGACGACTGGGGCAGCGCTGTTGGCGGCGATAATTTGCTTCTGGGGGTTCAAGACGACAATACCACAGCTGGTGTGATCAAGCGCCTCGGCGAGTATATCGCTAGCAGGCCGAGCCTGAGGCTGGCTATCGGCATAGAGGTAAATCGCCTGCAAAACGGCGCTGAAGCCAGTGCGAGTATAGTGCTTGGCGTTGGGGTGTGGCGGCTTCGGTGCCTGTGGATCACCGACCTTATGAGCCAGCGCTGTCAGCATTGTATCCATCGGCTCTGTCATAGTTGGCAGGAGTAGCATATACAGCCCTCCCCCAAGCAAAAAGATGAGCAACAGTATCGACCATAAGAGCGGCGACTGCCACGATAGCACCCCGGCCCATTGGAGGATGAATCCGACGCTCAGGCTGACCACGGCATGGACTCCGATACAGATCAGGATATGGCTGCGATGGTAAAAATGTTTATAGTCAGATAACGTCTTGGTGCCTGGCGTTATTGCCACGACACACCTCCTCGCCCTGGCGTGATGGTGGCGATCCATGTCTGGCCACGGTTGAGTGCAATTGGTTTGTTGGCTGCATCGACCAAGGTGAGCGGCTTGCTCATGCCCTCTTTGCGCCAGGTCGCTTCTACCACGGTGCCGTTTTGAAAGACGTGTGCTTTGCCGGTACCCGTGGTCACCACGTCTTCGTAGGCGTCAGCGGTGCCAGCTCGTCGCTCGATGGGTGCTTCGAGTACAACCACTACGTGCGGGGCAATCTGCCCCTCTTCTCGGTCGGTATGTGGTGCCCCGGCCATTGCGCGGACATAAGTATTTGCAGCCTTGTCGTACACGTAGCTAGTGTTGTAAAGATTACTACTTAGGTTGACGGTGATCTGGTTGGCAATTGGTGCGGCAGGCTGCTTCGTCTGTTTTTTGGTGCTCTCCGGCGTGACCGGCTTGGGATCTTGGCGGGCAAAACTTTGGAAGACAGACTCTTTGTACCCTTTGGCGGCGTTCAGCTGATCGAGGCGCTCACCAGAGGTGTACATATTGTGCGGAGCTCGCCGGTCATTTGCTCGCCAATAGCTTCCCGCATTGAAGAACTGGTCAATATCGCGGTAGTTGCCGTTTCGGACCTCGGCGAGGGCGTTTGGGCTGCCGCCCACATGGGCGATCGATGCCTGATACTGGGCGCCCCAGCTGAGATAATAGAGCCGTAGGCTACGGACTGGCCCGATCAGGGCTGGCTTATCGTGCTGGTAGACCGCTAAGAAACGAGTGATACCACCTTCGGCCACCGCCTCATACACGACGCCAGCTTTTTTGAGGCCAGATTGTGGCCGGGCACTGGGGCTATTCTCGATCATCACCGCAGTGACTGGCTGTGTGGTGGCGGCTTGGTTGGCGACTGGCAGGCCGGTCAGCGGTGAATAGTATTTTTTGGGCGCTTGCTTTTTGACGCTTAGTGGCATGTTGCGGTAGTTTGGTTTTTTGTGAAGCAAAAAGTAAGTGATCGAACCGCTGATCAAAATAAGCGCGATGCCACATACCACAGTGGTGGCCAAGTGGTGCTGATTGACAAAGGCTCGTAACCGCTGCAGTTTGCTGCGGTGGTCGGTGGTGTGGTGGGGTGCTGGTTTGATTTTTTTCATGGTTATGGTTAGTATAGCATGTCTTGCGAGTCGAGGCAAAGTGAGGCGGCCTACTCTAGCTGAGCATCAGCGTGGTCGAGCCGCGCCAGTGTTCGCTGGCGGCCTAGGAGCGCTAGTGTATCATTAAGCTGCGGGCTAAATGGAGCCCAGGTGGTCGCGATACGAATCAAGCTAAACAAGACGGCCGGCTTCTGGGCCGTCTCGCACAGTAGCTGGTTAAGGCACTGCTGGATTGCCTCTGGTGTCCAGGTGGTGAGGTCAGCGAGGGCCTGGCGCGCGGCTTGGAGAAGCTGCCGTTGCTCGGCGGGGGCGAGTTTTTTGAGTTGTTTATGCTGAGCGAGCAAACCTCTATTGACCGTTGGCTCAGCAAAGAAGTAGTCGGTGAGCCCCGGTAAATCGCCCAGTGTCTTAAGCCGATCCTGGACGAGCGCCAACACCTGCGTTTTGTACGCCTCGTCGTGCTGCTGAGCACTGGCTGGCCAAAATCGAGCCACTCGCTGAGAGAGCTCATCTAGCGGTAGTCGCCTAATCCACTGGCCATTGAGCCAAAGCAGGCGCTGCTCATCAAATCGAGCACCAGATTTTTGGACGCGATCTAAGCGAAAGCTGTCGATGAGCTCTTGGCGGCTAAAAATCTCTTGCTCTGTACCATCGTTCCAGCCGAGCTGTGCCAAAAAGTTCATCATCGCCTCTGGTAGAATCCCCTCATCGCGGTACTCGGTGGCAGATTTGGCGCCGTCGCGCTTCCCCAACTTTTTGGTGCCGGTGGGCGCCATGATGTGCGGCGCACAGGCGAGTACCGGCGGCTCTAGCTCAAGAGCCTCGTAGAGTGACAGATACTTTGGTGTGCTGGCGATATATTCTGACCCGCGAATGACATGGGTGACCTGCATTTCATAATCATCGACAATGTGGGCGAAGTTGTAGGTCGGGAGACCGTCTGACTTCATCAATACAAAATCATCCAAGGCTTCAGGCCCGGCGCTTAACTGCCCCATAATTGGGTCATGCCAGGTGTAACGCTTGATCGTCGGTACGCGAAAGCGGAGTGGCTGCGAACCATCCCACACTGGCGGGTTCGCTGGCCGGTGGTCACGGTATAAGAAAGCTCGTTTCTCAGCATGAGCGTGCTGGCGAAAAGCTTGCACCTCCTCTGGTGTGTAGGGGTCGGCATAGGCGAGACCCTGCGAGACCAAGCGCTCAGCCCACTGCTGGTAGAGTGCCCGGCGATCTGTTTGATGGTAGGGCCCATGCGCGCCAATTTCGTGACCATCGGCGGTTGGGCCTTCATCCCAGTCAAGGCCGAGCCAGCTGAGCGTCTCGAGGATAGTAGCTTCGGCTCCCTCCACAAAGCGTGCTTGGTCGGTGTCTTCGATTCGCAGCAAAAATTGACCACCATGATGGCGCGCGACCAGCCAGGCAAACAGCGCGGTTCGCAGATTACCGATGTGCATATAGCCGGTCGGACTTGGGGCAAAACGAGTACGAATAGTTGTCATGCTGTCTATTATACCCTACCCTGGCGCTATTCACATGATTCATAGGCTAGCGATAATACGCTGGACCTGCTGGCGTGAAAGTGGAGCGGGGCCACTGATATGGTAGAGTATACCGCCGTTCACCCAGGTGGTGAGTTGGTCTGTACGATAAACGGTCAATCCATCGATCAAGATAGTGGTGATAGTTTGGTGCTGGCGAGTCAGGGATTCTTTGACCGCTGCCGAGTCCCAGCTGCTTTTTTGTTGCGAGATCGTGTACCACGTACTATCGCCGCCACCACGGTAGCGAAAGGTCAGCGAGACGCGACCATCGTGTGTCTTGATTGATCGGTCGAGCGTATACCCGTCTGGTTGATACCCTGGTAGTTTTGCCTGAATACCCGCCTGTATTGCCGCTATACGCACCGAAACAGCTGGCAGATTGAGATACACCAAATAGCCACCGAGGCTAAGCCCACTCAGCCCAATGACCGCCACCAAGAGCCACTGCCAGGCCGTTAGTCTGCGCCGCCACGGCGTACCGCTGCGTGCCAACTGCTGGTGCGGCTTTGGCGCTGGGCTATGCAGCGATTTGGGCGGGTGGCTAGGGGCGGTTGTCATCGGGTGAGCTCCTGAGGTGTGTCAGCTTATTTCTCTTAATCATACTAAAGCGCCTATGGTTCCTGCAAGGGCTGGTCTGTGATATAATTCGCCTGATATGTATCATCGTAGAAATCATAAAAAAGAAGTGGTTCGTCGGACGTTTGTCTATGCGATTATGACGATCACCACGTTTGTGTTGTTATTTATTTTGATGTTCCGAATGCTCGGCTACCGGCTTGATCTTACTCGGCATACTATCGAGCAGACCGGTTTGGTGCAATATGATTCGTTTCCGCGTAGTGCGCTGGTCAGTGTCGATGGGATGAACCTCGAGGTGACGCGCACCAAAAATACCGTCTTGCCAGGCCCGCACACCTTTCGGATGACCCTCAAGGGCTATCAATCCTGGCAAAAAAACATGACAATCAAATCTGACACAGTCACTCAGCTCAACTACGCCCGACTAATACCAGAGCAAAAAAAGGTGTCTACGATGCACGAGTTCGCCCAGCTCTCAGCAGTGAAATTTGCACCAGCTGGCCAGTATGTATTGGGTATTAGTGCTCAGCATGCCGCGCCAGCTGCCGTCTGGGGTGACCTCCGTGATGTCAAAAACCCAAAGTTTACCAGCCAGGCGCTCGATAAGTCAGTAGTCAAGGGGTATGATCACGCAGAAACCACGCATGCCTTTGTGATCAGCGAATGGGATACCAGCGGCCGCTTTGCCCTGGTCAAACACACCTACACCACCAAGGAGCAAGCTGATGCAGCTGCCAGCAAGCAAACTACCGCCACAGGGTCGGTTCAGTGGCTACGGCTTGACCGTGAACACCCGACCGAGCTGGTCGATGTAACCCAGGTGGTAGGCTTGGATGTCCAGTATGCATCGTTTAGTGGCACAAATGGCAATGACATGTATATTTTGCAGTCGAATGGTGACGTTCGCTCGGTGCGGGTTGCTGATGCGACGATTTCTCGCCCGCTCATCCAAGGAGTACAGTCGTTCACTATGTATGGCAATGACACCCTGGCCTATGTGGCGGCGGCACAAGATGGCCACCGCGACGCCGGTGTCTGGAAAAAGGGCTGGAAAACACCTCAGGTAATCCGTACACTCTCGGCGGCAGAGTCTGCGCCGGTCCATATCCGGGTGTCACACTATTTCCACAAAGACACAGTGGTCGTGAGCGTAGGTGCCCACGTGACAATATATCGCGGTAAGCTTCCGGAAGATCGTGAGGCGTTGCAGCGTTTTCTGAAAAACAGTCGCACCTTTGACTTTGGTCGGCCAGTTGCCAAAATGACCATGAGCAATAACGGCCGGTTTATTGTGGTGAATGACCAGACTGGCTACATGAGCTATGACATAGAGCGGCTATCGCGTTCATCATATATCTCCCTGCCGAACGGTACGCCACTTACGTGGCTTGATGAGTTCCACCTCTGGCATGTCGATCAATCAGGCTCGCTGGTCATGCAGGAATTTGATGGTGCCAATCGCAGCCAGCTGACTCCAGCGACCGCCGGCCTCGATGCGGTGCTCTCGCGTGATGAAAAGTATATATTTGTCTTGCTTAAGTCAGCTGGTGCCGAGACGGTCAAATTACAGCGGTTATCGATGACCATCAACGAATAAATCAACAGGGCCGCGATATTCACGCTATTCACTCGCTTGAGGTTTTACGCTTTCATATTGTTAGTGTCTGCCGCGGTAGGTACCGGTAGCTGTTCAGCCTCTACCCCCCTACCCCGGCTCAAAGCAGTGTGGCAGGGTAGCGATCTGTATAGGAAACATACGGAAGGAGTATAAAAATCGCGGTCTCTCGCCGAGATGTAGCGCCTTGTTTAGCGGTGAAATAGCCGCTCGATAACCGTCTGATTTGGCTTGCCAGGGATGCCTTTTGAACTGCCGGTGTCGCTGGTTGTATTGGTGCTTGGCGCTGCTTTACTTGGGTCGGGGCTGATCTGCTCCGCGAAGACCAATAGGCGCTTCTCGGCTGTCCCAAGTGGTACGCAGCTGACCAATGTGAGCATCGGTTTGGTGGTTTTGAGCTGGACTTTGCTGACCGCGTCTGGCAACACGACCTCGGTACTGGTGATGCTGTAGGTGTAGCGCTTCCCTTCGTAATTCATGTAGATCAAGTCACCCTTGGCGAGCTTCTCGTTCTGTGCGAACACAAACTTATAGTCGCCGGCGGCAAAGGCGTCGTTTGACGAATGAGCGGCGAACACTGCGTTGCCCACCTGGCCAGGTACTGCGCTGGCGCCAGCAATTGCGAAATGGGCGATCCCCTTCTCCATAGCCTTCATCTGTGATTTTTCATCTGACCCTGCACCATACACCACCGGTGCATCGACATTGATTTTGGGGATAATCATCCGAGGCTCTGGGGCGACTGCCACATTATTCGTTGGGTCGACAATGATGTTTTGTGGGTCAATGTTTCCGGGGGTGGTGTACGCGGCGACGGCGCCAAAGATGATACGGTTGTACTGCAGGAATAGTAAGACAACGAGTACAGTGAGGCCGGTAAGCACTGGGATAAAGTGTCGTGAGGCAGTGGCTTTGCGAGCGCCATCCTTGACTTTCTGGCGAATTTGGGCCCGGAGTTTTTTGATAGCGGTCTCTTCGGCGGGGTCAGGTTGTGTGGATTGCGCCTTGGTGAGCTCGGCTAGCTCTTTTTCTTTGGCGCTGAGATGATTGGCGTAGTAGCGCTCATAATACATTTGGTAATATTTTTGCCAGGCAGTGTGGTACTGGCGCCACTGTTCGGCGGTTGCGTGGGGAGTGTGCTGACTACCTGAGCGCTGCAAGGTCGTGGGGATATCCTGTACCTGCTGTACCTGGGGCGACTGGGGAGCGGGCGTAGGCTGAGCTGGCGACGGTGGCTGGGTCGGTAAGTGCTGCTGCGCTGCTGCGGTAGATCGAGTAGTTGTGGCCTGGGCGGCTTGAGTGGCTACACCGGCAGGGCTCCCTTGCTGGCTGGGCTTCGCTGGCCTTGCTGGCGGCTGAGTATTTTGGTGTGGCGATGATGGCTGGGCTGGTTGAGCTGGCTGAGGCCTTGGCACGGTATGCTGAGCTGTAGCCTGTGGTGGATTGTAGGGTCGCCGCTGGCTGGCTGGTGAGGTAGGCCTCGCTTGACGAGGCGGCTGGCCACGGTAGATCGAATCAAGCTGCTTACGGATCAACTGGGCAGCTGCAGTACGTTGGGTCGAATAATTGCGTGGTGGTGGCGTGGTGGTACGGGGCTGATATGACGGATGAGACGGATTACCTGACCGCCCGCTCGACTGATTATTCGTCGGGTTCATCAGTCTAATTATACCGCATAATAGCTGGAAGATAAAGCAGTACTGGTTGCAGCCAGCTACCCAGTGTGCTAGTATGAAAAGCAGATTTGGAGTGCTCTCTCGTGCCGCGGTGGCGGAATTGGTAGACGCGCTAGACTCAAAATCTGGTGAGCAATCGCTCGTGCCGGTTCAAGTCCGGCCCGCGGTACCAGAGGTCGCTCCAGGTCTTTTTTATATTGAATTATTGGCCGAGCCGACTAGCGAGCGTCGGATGGGGGACGTGCACAGCGCCACTAGCAGCAGCGGCCAAAGGGGTGTGGGCAAGCCACAGCAGGTGGCTAGCTATATAGCTTGCGACAGTGCCTCGCCAGATAGTGAGTGGTGTCGCCCAGGCCTGGGTGATCACTTGGCCGCCCTGCGCCATGATGAGCTGCTCTGCATGAAAGGTGACAATCGTCGCTGGGTAGGTGATGGTAAATTTGTGAAGCGCTTCGACCAGCTGAGCTAACTGCATATGAAACGTCACTAACTTTGGGTAATACACCGCGCGGAACATCTTTTGGAGCTGTGCCAGCGAGACGACATATAATAATTGTGGCTTTTCGAGCAGGGCTGCGGCATTGTGCTGCACGAGGTCGACTGCATCGCGCGTCAGCACGACTGGCCGCTGGGTGTCGTGCAAGAAGGATTCATATAGACTGGCAGTTTGGCTGTTTTTGCCAGCATCACCGATCAGCAAGATACCATCAGCCCAGCTATCTAGGGCACGTAGGGCTGCGATGGCCTCTGAAGACATCCCGCCAGAAGGAGTGGTCGGCGCAAATAGCACATCAGTCATCTGAGGTGGCACGCTTTTTTGCAGGGCATCAGGCAGGATGACTCGCACCTGCCCCGCCCCAGCGTGGTGCGTCGCTTGATAGCTATGCGCCACCGCCGACGGCAAACCCTTCCGCCCCAGCGATTGGGCCGAGCGGCTGTGCGGCCTGCTCTCCTCTTTTGGCAAAGAACACCGCCTCTGCTACCACGAATGGGTGCGCCCGCTGCTCATCGGCAAAGTGCGCAGCGTAACCGTGGGCAAACGGCTGGAAACCATCAATCCGCCGATGTTCCAATTCTTAATGGATTTCGCCGCCACCAACGGCCTGCAAGTGCTGGATGAAGCCGGGCTGAAAGAACTGTTGGGCGACGAGATAAACAACACCGCCACATAAAGCGGCTCATTCCAATCCCTGAGATTGGATAAAACAAATATAAAATCGCATACAATATTTTCAGGTAGCCTATTCGGCCATGCGCGAGGCACTGCAATACCACATCGACCGTGTGCAGCAATGCGTGGCCGACACGCACCGCCTGCGGACAACGCTGCCGCATATCCGCCAGGTGTAAATTGCTGCCGTATGCCGCATACAGTTTCTGCTTCATGATTTTTTTGCCTTTATATCGGTTAAACAAGCGGCGCAAAGTATAGCGGAGGCAACGAAGAAGCGGTTTTCTCAACCCAAAAATTGGGTCGAAGGAGATTTACCTCGATCTTGTACTCTCCTTCTCACTACCAGTTATCAACAGGTTAAAAAATAATCCCGCCATGGAGCGAGATTATTTATTGGATATTTTAAGAGCGTGTTCATAGTCTTCGTAGCAGGACTCCCAAGAAAGCCAAAGCGACCATTTGCAGACTGGTACTCAACTTACGCTCGCAGTTTTTCCAAAGCCGCCTGTTCTTTTCCAACCAGGAAAAGCTGCGCTCTACTACCCATCGCTTCGGCAATACTGCAAAACGGTGCAATTCGTTTCGTTTGGCAATCTCTACCTCCGCACCAATCAACTCCTGTACCGACGAAGCAAATGCCTTACCCGTGTAACCACCGTCAGCAAGGATTTTTTGTATCGCACCAAGATTATCCCGCCCACGTTCCAATGCCACCAGGCAGCCTTTTCTATCCGTAACATCCGCCGTCGTTACCGCAAGGGCATGCGGCAAACCCTGCGTGTCAACCGCTATATGCCGCTTGATACCGCTAACCTTTTTGCCCGCATCGTAGCCTTTTTCCATGGCCGTATCCGTGTTCTTCACACTCTGCG
>ERZ773070.1152-NODE-1152-length-16889-cov-6.073363_pt1 | contig 16889 bp, 8 predicted proteins | sample MGYA00580618_ERZ773070 | MGnify/ENA primary metagenome ERZ773070 (study PRJEB29015, sample SAMEA2738023) | human oral metagenome | biome: human oral; feature: human-associated habitat; material: dental | place: China | collected 2019 ... | reverse complement strand
GCATACGCGAACGCATCCAACGGCAAATCTAGTGAATTTATTTTACAAACGCAAGCGCACGAACGACAATGCGCATCCCCATTAACCATTTTTACATTAGAGTGTTTTCAGTTAAAAAATATGTCTATGAATGTTATTGTGAGCGAAATAATAGAACTGCGGAGCACACGCAGGAGCATCGAACGGGTACATACACTGATGGGATGACACCCCCACACGGCCATGCGTCCAAAGAAAAAGCCTTTTCACGGCGCGTGCGCAATAGTGTTGGGTTACATTTATACTTAATATGAGCTCACCCAATAAGAAAACGAAACGCGAACACAAAGCCTTGATAATCAATAAACAAAACTTGTGACGTGTTACATGCATTTGGGACTGCTGTTACATGTCACATGGAACAAGGTTACAGATAAGATGGAACAAAGTTACAGATGATATGGAACAGGGTTATAGCTTACATATAACACGGCGGGAGTTATGAAAGCTTTGTTGAAAAGCTTATCTGTCACTTCGCATTGGTTATATCGTGGCGCGACATGCAGCGTGATAGGGCTTGGAGAAAATATAGCCAAGGCCTTGTTTGCTATTGTTATACCCCACTTTAGAGCCATAAGAAATCCATGCAAAAACTTAACACAATAAGACGAAAAACACTGCAACGACACCCTAAATGCCCTCTACTTACATGGCAACAAAACTAATAACAATACCGAAATAACGAAAAGAGGGATTATTCAGGTTGTCTTAAATATTGCTAACAACGATAAAATTGTAAAATAAAAAAGTATCTTTGTGCTACAAAAGCGAGAGAAGAGACTCACCCTCTACTCCTCTCGGCCTCACCCCCAACCCCCATCCAAGGGGAGAGGAGAGTAATATGTCTTGTGAATTCAGTTTGAGAGAAATAAGGAAAACAAAAATAGTTCGAGGATTTAAGAAGTAAAGAAGTAAGGAGATAAAAAGTAAGAAAAGAATAAAAAGTAGGTGATAAGGAGAGTAAGAAGTAAAGAATAAGGGAGTAAGGAATAAGTAGCTTAGGCGCATGTCTTGACGGCGTTAGCCATCTTTTCACTTTTCCACCCTTTCACCTTTACAGGGCGTTAGCCATCTTTTCACCCTTTCCCCTCTTCACCTTTTCACTTTTCCCCTTTCACCCTTTTCACTTTTTCACCCTTTTACCTCTTCACTCTTTCACCTTTTACAAACACCATAACAATGCGAATAACCGTAATTGCCAAAAACGCAGGCAGAAGAAAGGAGCTGGGAAAACGCCCAATAGAGTTGGCGAAGTCACCCCAGACGCTGCAACAACTGCTAGAAGAACTTACATTGATGGGCTTGGCCGATGCACAAGCCGAACGTACAAACCTCCCCCTATCGCAAAGCGACATCGATGCGCAGGCCGAAGAGGGGCGTGTACGATTTGCCGAGGGCTACGCCACCAACAACGACACACCCGAGAAATCGCTCGAACGTATGCGACAAGCATTCGATGATGGCTTGTTTCGCGTGTTTGCCGATGGTGAAGAACTTACCCAATGGCAGGCACCACTGGCCTTGCACGAAGACAGTGAGTTGGTTTTCATTCGCTTCACCATGCTTACAGGCCTTTGTTGGCGAATGATTTTCTAGAAGATTTTTGTGCACCAGCGTGCAAACGCCCAAAACAAACGCCTACGAAAAGAACTAAAAAAGGCCATCGGCCACACATGACGGCAATTTAACAAACGCCTAAACCACACCTTATATATAATATGCAAACCTTCAAAGAACTGGTGGCGCAATGCCACGACTATCTGAAAGCCCTCGACAAGGGCAAGCTCAACAAGTATGAAAAGCAATTTGTTGAACGACTGCTTAACGACAAAGACGACATTCGCGAGTATTCTTTCAATCGCGAAATCATTTCCACGATGCCCCTACAAAGTGCCGATGCACTGGTAAAAGCTGGTGGCGCGCTACCCAACCTCTTACCCGCCGAACTGTCGGAGATGCTGGCAAGCTACCTACACGCTCTCGGCAACTTCTCGCCTACACGTGGCATCTATCGCATTAGCTTACGCCAAAGAAAAGACGGACTTGAAAACCGACTAGAAGACATCAAGGAAGCTTACTTCGCCTTCTTCATGTTCGCACGACTGGGTGGCGACATCTCACTTCTTACCCGCGACCAATACCAGGTGAAAGACTGGGATTATGGTCGTCCGCGTTACGAGCATGTGATAACGGCCTACCTGCTGGCACGCGACGAACGCACCATTGAAGCGGCACGCGAGGTGCTTACCAGCGAAAACAACGTGGGCGTTTTGACGGGTGGTTTGATACGAAGCATCGAACGAACGGATAACGAAGAGCTGCACACGCTGCTGTTACAAACGCTGAAAGCTGCACAACTGCAAGAGGGTTTAAGGCAAAGCATCGTTGAAACGGGCGACGAATATAACCTAAACTTTTACCAACGACTGCTGCAAACCATCGACGAAGAGAACATGTTACGCTTCGCATCCGTGAGGCGAGCTGTGCAAACGTGGGCTGGCGTGGGATATGAAGACATCGACGACAAGGACATCAAGACCATCTTTAACGCCATCCGCACCTTCCTTTGCAACCCCGAGATGCGCGAAGAAGCCTATCGTGGCGACAACCCTTTACTCACTTATGTGGCCCTTTACTCGGCTGGGCTTGACGATTACGCACAAAGCGAAACGGCCGCCCTTAACCTCATCGACAGTCAATGCCCACAACAAATACGCGTGGCAGCCATATATTACCTGCACCGCGCCGACAGTTTCGAGGGCGAAAAGCATCTCGAACTGCTGTGCCGACACCTCGACGACAAGTATGTGCTTGGCCTGATAACATGCGAACTCAATGATACGAAACTATTTAAAAAGGTAGATATGGGCGAGCTGGGGCGCTATACGGGCAACGAACACACGCTGCACATGCAACTTTTCGAGACCGTTTACCAATGGCACAAACAGCTGAAATCCAATGAGACTTTGCGTTATGGTGGCTTCGAATGGTTTTCCATGAACATCGGAACATCTACCACCATCGACGTTTTGTGGTATTTGGCAGCCCGACTAGGCGACCAAAGCTGCATCGACCGTTTCCTCATGCTGAAGCAACCATCGTCTTACGTGCACTGTATGCGCGACTATATCTGGGGCGAAGAAAAGAAAAAGCGCGTGCCGGTAGATGCTTTCATCGAAGATTTCTTCTCTCAAGGCAGTGCCGAATGTCGTGCCCAGTTTGTGGTTAACAACCTCGTGGGCATGGAAAGCGGTAAGTTCGAACGCTTTGCAAAGGTTGCCGCCAAGCAAACTTACAACGAAGAGCAGGTGAAGACGCTAGAAAACAAGTTGAAGTCGAAGGTTTCTACCACTCGCCAACGTGTCGTTGCGATGCTCTTGTGGTTGCCCGACGAACAGCTTATTGAGAGCTATACACGCCTACAAAAACTAAAAGCACCCGACATCGAGGGAACGCTGAGCGAACTACGTGAGGGTTCGGCCGCCCTGACTAAGGCTTTCGGCGCCCCCACAACACAAGGCAAAGGTCAGGCCATGAAGGTTTATCCTGGCGAAGAAGGTGGCTACGGCCTGTACAAACCCGCAGAGATTGCCGAACCCGAAGTGGCTTATCCCTTTACCGAAGCACCACAAAGCGCGCTAAAAAACGCCCTTTCGAAAATCACGGGCAAAAATGGCGCACCCGACTTGAGCAGTGTTTTCGCCTATACCTACGAGCAACTGCACGGCATCTACCAGAAACTGGAAGACATTGTAAATGCCAATGCCGACAAGCAATATAAGGACAAGTGGAACGACGACCAACTATTGGGTGACACTTACTTGCGCCGAACCAACCACGACAACAACTTCAATAGTCTGCCTTTCCCCGAACTGTGGCGACAATTCTTACAAGAAAGCGGCATAAAGGATGAAGAGTTGTATGGTATTTATCTGATGCTCGATTGGCGAGGCAACAATAACGACGACAAGCTGTTTATCGACTTGCCCAACTATCCTTTGACGAAAGAACGCCCACAGCTGGAAATGAAGTATCTTTCGCACTTCCGACAGGTGATTGAAGCACATTATGAGGAGGTAAAGGAGCAACGTCCCGAACTGTTTTTCGAACCCGCTTACCAGATCGCCGCCCTCTTCTACTTCTTCTTTAACGAGAAAAAAATCGTAAGGAAAACAACATACAGCACCTACGTTTATCCCATACCAACCTGCAAACCGCTGTGCGAGGCGGTGCATACCATTGCAAGGACGTGGCAAACCGATGAGCAATTTACCCGTGCGGCCAAGCTTTTGCTGGCCATTAGTCGTAAATTTTACCTCGAAGGGGGTGGCACTTACAGAAGCAACTACCAACTGCCGTCGCTCATGGCTGCACGAATGAACCTCGAAGGCATGCTAACCGACGACCAGCTGATGCAGATGTTGATGTCTGAAATAGGCAGTATGCTCGAGAATGCCACGTTCAACCTATACTACGATGGCGACTATCGCCGCAAGCCCATTTGGGATATTGCGCCCAAGAAGCCACGTTACGATAAGGCCGTGTACGAACATCTGCGCTCGGTGGTTAACCGCATAGCCAACCACCTGCTAGAAATAGAACTGACACGGCGTAACGCACCTACGCCGGCAACCAACCTTTTGGCAGGCAGCTATCGTAGCAATGTGGTGCTATGGGGCACTGCCACGCTGCAAAAGGCCATGTCGGCACTAGGCAAAGAACACTTGGTGCGCGATTGTAGCGGCAAAGAAAAGCGCGCTGTGCTTACCGCCTGCATCGTGCATTGTTATCCGCTAGACACCGATACACCCAACATGCTGAAGGGTATAGACCCCGAACGACTGGTGGAACTGGCCTTCTTCGCTCCACAATGGATGCCATTGGTGCGCCAACACTTGGATTGGAAAGGTTTCGACGAGGCTTATTATTACTTCGTGGCACACACCAAAGAGAGCGACAGCGAAGAGAAGCGTGCGCAAATTGCCCTCTACACCGACCTTGCTCCCGAAGACCTGGCCGATGGTGCCTTTGATGCGCGCCTCTTTAACGAGGCATTTAAGAAGGTGGGGAAAAAGCGTTTCGCCCTTTTCTACGATGCTGCCAAGTACATGGGTAGCAGCAACTACCATGGTCGTGCACGCCGATTCGCCGACGTTACGCAAGGCCTGATAAAAGAAAAGCAACTGATGGAGCAGATAGACAAGACGCGCAACAAAGACGCATTGTGCGCCTTGGGCCTTGTGCCACTGCCAAAGAAAAACATAGACACGGCTTTACTGAAACGCTACAAACGCATTCAGGCCTTCTTGAAAGAAAGCAAGGAGTTTGGCGCACAGCGTCAGGCATCGGAAAAACGCACCGTGGAAATTGCCTTGATTAACCTTGCGCGCTCGGCAGGATACGACGACGTGATACAGTTGGTGTGGCGTATGGAAGGCCATTTGGTGGCCGACAACAAGGCCATGCTCGATGGCATGAAGGCCGAAGGCTACCTTATCCGCGTTGAGATTGCACCCGATGGCACGAACAAGGTGGTGATAGAGAAAGACGAGAAACCGCTGAAGACGGTGCCAACGAAACTGAAGAAGAACGCCACTTACCTGCAAGTGACCCAAACGCACAAGGAGTGGACACTGCAACATCGTCGTGCACGCGAGATATTCGAAGACATGATGCGCCAGCAAACAACCATCATGCCTGCCGATGCAGCCGTTATCGAGAGCAATCCCATTGTGGCCCCGCTCTTCGCGAAACTGTTGGTGCAACAGCACGAACACATCGGACTATATGCCGAAGGTAAGCTGCAAACGCTGGATGGCGCACAAAACATTGACCCCGAAACGCCCCTAACCATCGCACACCCCTATCACCTGCACGCGTCGGGCAAGTGGGCGGTATGGCAGAGTAGGCTGTTCGAGATGCAACTGGTACAACCTTTCAAACAAGTTTTCCGCGAATTGTACGTGCCCATTCAAGAAGAAGCCGACAAAGACGAGAGCCGTCGTTACAGCGGTTACCAAATACAGGTGCGCCAAACGTTGGCAACACTGCGCTCGCGAGGTTGGGTGGCCGACTACGAAGCGGGTCTGCGGAAGGTGTTCCATAAGCAAGGGGTGGTGGTTACGCTATATGCGCGAGCCGATTGGTTCAGTCCGTCGGACGCTGAAGCGCCCGCCATCGAATACGTTCGCTTCGATCGCACGCGCGGTATAGACCCTTTACACATTGCCGATGTAGACCCCGTGCTTTACAGCGAGGTGATGCGCGACGTTGATTTGGCCGTAAGCATCGCCTTCGTAGGTGGCGTTGATCCCGAGACGGGTCAGTCTACGCGCGAGCTTCGTGCAGCAATCGTTCGCTGTACGGCCGAAATGCTCAAGCTTAACAACGTGCGTGTGGATGGCAACTTCGCCTTTATCGAGGGCAGCTTGGCCGCTTACACCGTGCATTTAGGTTCTGCCAACGTGCGCCAACAGGGTGGAAAGGAAATCCCCATCGTGCCCGTGCATGGCGCACAACGTGGCAAGCTCTACCTGCCCTTTGTCGACGAAGATCCCAAGACGGTGGAAATCGTGTCGAAAGTGGTGCTGTTGGCCGAAGACCATAAGCTGAAAGACCCCACCATTTTACAGTGGATTGAAAGGAGATAAGGGGTAAGAGAACAAGGAGTAAAGAGGTTAAGAAGTAAGTAGTAAGAGAAGAAGGCGTAAGAAGTTAAGCCGTATGCCTTGCTACTGAGAAGCAAAGTTCCCTTTGTAAACTCGTCAACTGAGTAAGCTCCTCTACTTACATTCTCGGCAACCCATCAACTTATCAACCCAATAACTTATAAACTCGCCATATAATCACTTCGTTAGCTTAACAAGGAGTTAAGCCGAAAGACGTTACTAGGTAAACTCAAACCGCCGCACTTCACGCCTTTATAGGATGTAGTGCGGCGGTTTTTAATGGGAGATTTTCACCCAAATCGTTGGCAAGGAGGCAATGGAACAAGTAGATTGGCAAGCTAGAGCCTTATCAAATACTTGCACGAGTTCGGGATAAAACTCAATCGTTATCCAACTGCCGCGTAGCACTAGTTGGCGAGATAGCCATTCGTTTACCTCTTCTGTCTTGTTCAAAAGGCATGTTATCTTATCCCGAACGCGCCAATTAACCCCTCCCTCGTTTGCATTTTCATAGTTCCGAAAATGCGCTTGCTATGCCCTGATGATGCATGATTACATTAATCGTCGTGTTAAAGATGTTTTGGACGCCTGTTCCATGTTAGCTGGAATGCTGTTCCAGTTGAATTGGAACGCTGTTCCAACTTATCTGGAACAGGAGTCCAACTTAGCTGTAACAAGGCGGAAGCTTAATTCGATGACTGCAAGGGGTTATTTATGGGATTTCGGATGATGAATTCTAAACTTGTTTGAGCATTATCATAATAAGGAGATACACCGTTCGGGGAACGCGAAAAGAACCCTCTACTGATGCTTATCACACGCTATTTACTCCGCTTCACATGCATTCACGAAGGCTTGCAGGTGGCATTTTGCTTATCGAAAAAACATTCTATTTCTTTCCAATTCTTGCAAAATTGGAAAGAAATACATAACTTTGCGAAAACGTTCAAATAGTAAATTGGCTATGTGTAAAATAGAACTTCCACCACAGATTGACTTTAAGAAGATTGCAAGAGCCTTACTAGAAGTTCAAGATAAAGAACTGGTTACGCTTGTAGATAAGGTTAACGAGGGGTACGAATATTGGGACACGGTGAAATATAAGCCGCTACCCGAGGGGTGTACGCCAGAACAATTGTGGCTGAACGTAAAGGCATCGCGCCTGAAAAACAAGATGCTTCTATGGCCGAAGTATGCCATCTCGTTAAGCCTTACTAGCCACATGCAGCGGCTATGCCACGAGTTTGACATGAATTTTGGGGGTACATGGATGACCGACAACACGTTGCCACCCGATGCGAAGGAGCGTTATCTGGTAAGCTCGCTTATGGAAGAGGCCATCTCTTCAAGTCAGATGGAGGGGGCTAACACCACGCGCCGAGTGGCAAAAGACATGTTGCGCAAGCAAACCAAGCCCAAGGATAAGTCGCAACGAATGATTGCGAACAACTACCAGACCATACAATTCATTGTACAAAACCTAGACAAGCCGCTCACCCCCGAGTTGCTGCAACATGTGCACAGGCTGATGACGGAAAAGACGCTAAGCAACGACGAGGATGCTGGTAGGTTTAGGGCTAACGATGAGGTGGTGGTAGCTGACGGAATAACAAACGAGGTGGTGCATCGGCCACCATCTTACAAGGATATTGAGCCTTTCGTGGCCGACCTATGTCGTTTTTTCAACGACGAAGAACAGGCCGGCTTCATCCATCCGCTGATAAGGGGCATCGTGATTCATTTTATGGTGGCTTACGTTCACCCGTTTGTAGATGGCAATGGGCGCACGGCGCGCGCGTTGTTTTATTGGTATCTGTTGAGGCGTGGCTATTGGTTGACGCAGTATTTGTCGGTTTCGCGTATGATAGCACGTTCCAAAAAAGCCTACGAAAAATCGTTCCTTTATACCGAAGTAGACGATAACGACATGGGATACTTCGTGGCTTACAACATGCGTGTGCTGCAACAGTCGTTCAACGAGCTGCAAACCTACATCAGGCGCAAACAAAATGAACGCCTCGCAGCCAATACATACCTACAATTGGGAGGCATCAACGAGCGACAGGCACAGATAATTCAACTCTTTGCCGATAATCCCAAGGCTGTTGTTACTATCAAAGAACTGCAAAATAAGTTTCTTGTTACACCCACAACAGCCAAAGCCGACATCACAGGACTTATCAATCGCGGACTGGTTAGCGAATTTGCGTTTAATAAGGTGAAAAAGGGATATGTGCGAAGCGAGAACTTCGAAGAGCAGATTAAAAGCTTGTTGTGAGAAAGCCCCACAACAATTGAAGGCCACTTTACAAAATGGCGCTTCGATAGCTTTTTAGTTTTATCTGCCTAGATCAGTGTTTATCTCTTATATTACCAATGTTTCCGCGGGCTTATCAATTGCCTCTAATCTGTCAATAGACCTTCCATTTCTTTCCAATTCTTGCAAAATTGGAAAGAAATGGAAGGTTTATTCTACTGAAACTACTGCGCATTAAGAAGGTATTTATTATGTAAAGCGGGTGCAAGGCATTGCGTTTATCCCATCCATTTCTGCATGTTTTCCGAGCCATTGGTGCGAGAGTTATTTTGCTGATGGTGCTGAACGCGAAACGTTTTCTTAACCCGACCTACGCCATGCACTACTCCGTTTGTCTATAAAATCCAAATATTCCCTAACAACGAGGCGTTTTCCATTTTTTATTGCTACCTTTGCCGAATGCCGAATTGCGTTGTTATAACAACGTGCAGGCTATATAATTAGGAGTAAGCACCACATATATAATAAGGTGTAAACAAGCAACAGCAGGTAAAAAGACAATATGAAGGAACGCAACAACACGCACTTGGCGCACAACACTACACGTACATACGCCCACAAGGGCAAGGTGTGGCGTTTCGCCTTGTTGTTGTTCACACTCGCCTTGATGGCCGCATGCGCCCGAATGGGTAATCCCGATGGTGGTTGGTACGATGAAACGCCACCGCGAGTGGTGGGTGCTTCGCCAGCCGAAAAGGCCACGGGCGTTAACACCCGCAAACTACATATTCGCTTTAACGAGTTTATCAAGATTGACAATGCTACGGAAAACGTGGTGGTTTCGCCACCGCAGCTAGAAGTGCCAGACATTAAGGCGGGTGGAAAAAATATCGACATCGAACTGAAAGACTCGCTTAAGGCCAACACCACCTATACCATTGACTTCTCGGATGCCATATCGGATAATAACGAAGGTAACCCCTTGGGCAACTACACGTATAGTTTCTCGACGGGCGAACATATCGACACGATGGAGGTGAGTGGCTGGGTGCTCGACGCCGAGAACCTAGAACCCATCAAAGGCATACTGGTGGGACTGTATGCCAATCTCGCCGACAGCGCTTTTCTTAAACAACCGATGTTGCGCGTGGCAAAAACCGACGCGCGCGGACACTTTGTCATACGTGGCGTTGCAACAGGAAAATATCGCATTTACGCGCTGCAAGATGTGGATGGAGACTATCGTCTGACGCAGAAAAGCGAGCAAATGGCTTTCAATCGCGAAATTATCGTACCCTCGTCGAAGCCCGACGTGCGCCAAGACACGCTTTGGCGCGACTCTCTGCGCATCGATTCGATCTCGCGCGTAAGCTATACCCACTTCTTACCCGATAACGTGATGCTGCGCGCATTCACCCATACACAAACCGACCGCTTCTTTACTAAGGCCGAACGAACGAAGCCCGAGTGTTTCTCGTTGGTGTTCACGGCTGGTAATAACGAACTTCCTCGCCTGCGTGGACTGAACTTCAAAAACGCCGAAGAGGCCTTTATCGTGATGCCAACGGCAAAAAAAGATACCATAACCTATTGGATTAAAGACTCCATGCTGGTGAATCAGGACACGTTGCGCATACAAATGCAATACTTGGGTACGGATACCACGGGCAACCTACGCCTGAACACCGACACGATAGAGGTGCTCTCGAAAGTGCCTTACGCCAAAAGGCTGAAAGAAAAGCAAAAGAAAGCGGAGGAATGGAAGAAAGCTCAGGAGAAGGCACAAAAGAAAGGCGACCCCTACGAAAAGCAAATGCGACCCGAAGCGCTAAAAGTGGAGGTGAAAATTGGCAACAGTATTGCCCCCGATGAGAACGTTCAAATTGAGCTTCCCTCGCCCTTACAGGGCCTTGACAGCACCAAAGTGCACCTTTATAGCAAGCGCGACACACTGTGGTATGAAGCTCGTTATAGGCTTAGGGTGCGCGAAAGTGCCGATAGTTTGGCTCCCTTGGGCACCAATACTTTGCATCGGCGATGGCTGGAGCTACAAGCCGAGTGGAAACCAGGTGTAGAATACAGTCTGGAATTAGACTCGTTGGCCTTCACCGACATCTACGGCGTGGCGTCGGGTAAGATAAAACAGGGCTTTAAGGTAAAAGAAGACAACGAATTTGCCACCCTTGCGGTTACGCTAACTGCGCTAACCGACTCGAATGTGGTGGTGCAGCTGCTCAATGCACAAGATGCCGTGGTAAAACAAGTACGCTCCGTAGCTGGCACGGCTAACTTCTACTACCTGCAACCCGCCACCTATTACCTGCGTCTTTTCGTTGATCGCAATGGAAACGGACGTTGGGACACGGGCGATTTCTACCGCAATGAAGAGCCCGAAACGGTGTATTACTTCCCCGAAGAGATTGAGTGTAAGGCCAATTGGGACGCTACCCGTACGTGGGACCCCACAGGTAAACCGCTTAACGAACAAAAACCGGGTAAGATTACCAAGCAAAAGCCCGACAAGGCCAAGTCTATTAAACGCCGAAACAGGGAAAGGGCATTGGAATTGGGCATACCTCTGCCTCCCGAATTGAAATAAAAAACCTCGCCACTAGGCTGTGGAAATAGGCCTACGAAGGACAAGCCACCCATAGTGCACACCCTAAATGGGGTGCAAATTCAAGATAACGAAACCCGCAAAGGGGACGCCCAACAGTGCTTCCCCATCCCATAACCCGCGGATGCGAGCCACAAACGGCTGACATCCCTTATAAAATGATATAACGAGATGAAAAAGATAAAGTTGGCGCTGATGCTCGTCCTGTTGCTCATGGCGGCTCAAACGCAAGCGCAATGCACCTTTCGCAACACCGCTTTTAAGTCGGGCGAGTTTCTCACTTACAACCTTTACTTCAACTGGAAGTTTATTTGGGTGAAGGCAGGCACGGCATCTATGTCGGTGGTACAAAGTGTTTACGGCGGAAAACCTGCCTATCGGGGTAGCCTCATCACACGTGGCAACAGCAAGGTAGACAATTTCTTCGTGCTGCGCGACACCCTTCTGTGTTACTCTTCCTTGGATATGGCCCCGCTCTACTACCGAAAAGGGGCGCACGAGGGTAGCCGTTACACGGTAGATGAGGTGTTTTACAGCTATCCCGACGGCAAATGCCACGTAAAACAACATCGGCAATACCACGATGGCAATCATTTTTGGGGCAATAAAACGCTCGACGAGTGCGTGTTCGACATGATGAACATCTTCTTGCGCGCACGTTCGTTCAACCCCGAGGGTTGGAAAAGCGGCAACGAAATTCCGTTTACGGTGGCCGAAGGCGATGAATTCATACCCGCCGTACTGCGTTACAACGGCAAAACTACCGTGAAAGCCGATAACAAGACGAAGTATCGGTGCTTGGAATTGGCCTATATCGAGCGCAAACAAAACAGTAAACCCAAGGAGATAGCACGCTTCTTCGTAACCGACGACGCCAACCACGTGCCCGTTCGCATAGATATGAACCTCAAATTTGGTTCGGCCAAGGCGTTCCTCGTTGGCATGAAGGGCCTTCGCAGTGCAGTTGGGTCAAACGCCCAATAGGCGATAGCGTTCGAAAACGCAAGATCCCAGAAGCCATAAACTCAAAAAACGTCACCTCCTTATCTCCTCATAAACCCACTAAAAAATGGCGCAAAACGATCAGGGGCTAACCCCCATGATGAAGCAATTTTACTCATTCAAGGCCAAACACCCCGATGCCTTGTTGCTTTTCCGTTGCGGCGACTTCTACGAAACATATAGCGAAGACGCCGTAGAGGCTTCGCGCGTGCTGGGAATTACCCTCACCAAGCGCAACAACAAAGGCAATAGCGATGCCACGGAGATGGCTGGTTTCCCCCACCATGCACTGGATACCTACCTGCCTAAACTCATCAGGGCGGGCAAACGCGTGGCTATCTGCGACCAATTGGAAGACCCCAAGCTAACGAAAACGCTCGTAAAACGCGGCATAACCGAACTGGTTACGCCAGGAGTAGCCATGGGCGACACCGTGCTAAACTATAAGGAGAACAACTTCTTGGCGGCCATTCACTTCGGGAAAACGGCTTGTGGGGTGGCGTTTCTCGACATCTCTACGGGCGAATTCATCACGGGGCAAGGCTCGTTCGACTATGTTGAGAAGCTTCTAGGCAGCTTTGCGCCCAAGGAAGTGCTTTACGAACGCACACATAAGAAAGACTTTGAACGCTATTTTGGCAACAAACATTGCGTGTTCGAACTGGACGACTGGGTGTTTACCGAACAAACGGCACGCCAAAAGCTGCTTAAACACTTTGGCACACAAAACCTCAAGGGGTTCGGAGTTGAACATGTGCAAAGCGGTGTGGTGGCTGCTGGGGCCATCATGCAATACTTGGAGATTACCCAACACACCAACATCGGGCACATAACGTCGCTTGCGCTTATCGAAGAAGACCGCTATGTGCGACTAGATAAGTTTACTATTCGCTCGCTCGAGCTGATACAACCCATGCAAGACGATGGTGCATCGTTGCTCAATGTTGTTGATCGCACGGTCACGGCCATGGGCGGACGTCTGCTAAGACGATGGTTGGTGTTCCCACTTAAAGAGGTGAAGCCCATCGAACAGCGACTCGATGTGGTGGATTACATCTTCCGCTACCCCGAATATCGCGCCCTTCTCGACGAGCAACTGCATCGTATCGGCGACCTCGAACGCATTATTTCGAAGGTAGCCGTTGGTCGTGTGTCGCCCCGCGAGATGGTTCAGCTTAAGAATGCGCTACAAGCCATACAGCCATTGAAGATTGCTTGCTTGGAGTCCGACAACGAAACGATACGCCAGATTGGTGAACAGATGAACCTTTGCGAGAGTCTGCGCGACCGCATTGAGCACGAAATACAACCCGATCCACCACTGGTGGTTAACCGCGGCAATGTCATTGCCGAGGGATTTAGTCCTGAATTGGACGAACTTCGCAACATATCGCGTGGCGGACGCGATTTCCTCATCGACATTCAGCAACGCGAAGCCGAGGCTACAGGCATTAGTAGCCTCAAGATAGGTTACAACAACGTGTTCGGCTATTATCTCGAAGTGCGCAACACGTATAAGGATAAGGTGCCAGAAGAGTGGGTTCGCAAGCAAACATTGGCTCAAGCTGAGCGCTATATCACGCAAGAGCTGAAGGAATATGAAGAACGCATACTGGGCGCCGACGAGAAAATACAGTCGCTAGAAGAACGTCTGTTCAACGAATTGGTTACTGCCACGCAAGAGTTTATCCCTCAAATACAAATCAATGCCAACGTGGTGGCGCGCCTAGACTGCCTGTTGAGCTTCGCCAAAACGGCTGAAGAAAACCGCTATGTGCGTCCTGTGATAGAAGATAGCGATGCCCTTGACATACGCCAAGGTAGACATCCCGTAATCGAAACACAGCTTCCGCCTGGCGAACACTATGTTCCCAACGACATTCAGTTAGATACCGAACGCCAACAGATAATTATCATCACGGGTCCGAATATGGCTGGTAAGTCGGCGCTATTGCGGCAGACGGCCTTAATCGTGCTCTTGGCGCAGATTGGCTGCTTCGTTCCTGCCGAAAGTGCACGTGTCGGACTGGTAGATAAAATCTTTACGCGCGTCGGGGCTAGTGATAACATCGCGCAAGGCGAGTCTACTTTCATGGTGGAAATGACCGAAGCGTCGAACATTCTCAACAATGTCTCGCCTCATTCGCTAGTTCTTTTCGACGAGTTAGGTCGTGGAACATCTACATACGACGGCATTAGCATTGCCTGGGCCATTGTGGAATACCTGCACGAACAGCCCAAAGCGCGGGCACGAACGCTCTTTGCCACTCACTATCACGAGCTGAACGAGATGGAGAAGAATTTTAAACGCATCAAGAACTTCAACGTGAGCGTGAAAGAACTTAACGGAAAGGTTATCTTTATGCGCCGATTGGAGCGCGGAGGCAGCGAACACTCCTTTGGTATTCATGTGGCCGACATAGCGGGAATGCCCAAAAGCATCGTGAAAAGGGCCAACACCGTGCTTAAACAGCTTGAAGCCGACAACGCACAAGTGGGCGGAACGGTTGGAAAACCCAGTGTTAAGCACCTGGATGAGAGTCGTGAAGGCATGCAACTAAGCTTCTTCCAGCTCGACGACCCTGTGCTTTCGCAAATTCGCGACGAGATTTTGGGACTCGACATCAACAACCTTACGCCCATGGAAGCCCTCAACAAACTGAACGACATCAAGAAGATTGTGGGCGGATAAGAGCGTGTTTAGGCCGTGTTCGTTAGTTGTTTAGGCAGTACGGGCACATCGGCAGCCCTACTATATGCCGCTAATCATGGTAAAAAACATCCTCAATGAGGCTCGCCAACGCGTTCTCCGCGCCTCGACCGTACCTAACAATACAAGCTACACATACAGTCAACAACTTTGCCGTACCCTACTAGAAGGCTCCATGCCATAAGCAACCACTAACAAATTATCCCCAAACAAGCTCATACTTGTTTGGGGATAATGCTATCGTTTCTTTATAAAAGACAACGCGGACAAAGCAAACGAATAGTTGGTATTACAAATAACGCATACGAATATTGGTAAGCTTGATCTTCCCACGTTTATTTTCAGGCCCGTTAATGAACAACGTAATGGCATCGATTTTATTTCGCCCGTCGGTAAGATACTCCTTAGGCTCTTTGCGTGAGTAGAATTTTATGTAACCATCCGTTTTTAGATCTCCTTTAAAATGTCCACCAGCATAATCCACTTGCCAAGTAATGGCTTTACCTTTCTCTGGCCTAAAAAGAATATCCCCAGGGGAAAGGCCGCCTTCGACACTAAAATAGAACTCGTGATGAAGATATTTCTTTGCTTCATCACGTATTGAGCTATACAGCCCTGAAGCATTAACCGAATAAAAAGTAATGGGCATGTTAACTGTTGCAACATTCGAACCGTTCACCTCTTTCCGCGTACATGACAGCTTTAAGTCGAATGTTCCTGCATGATAAGGTTTAAAACGCAGATAATACGCTTTGTTAGGTAAGATATCAATACCACCCTTCGGTACTCGTGCAGCATGTTCCATCCCATAGTCCTTTGTTTTTTTGTATGCCTTATATTTGTCTTCCGTAAACAACCATATTCCATAATCGATCATCGAATTATAGTGACCAAAGCTATTTTCCACGTGATTCTGACTGAAATGGTACTTATAGTCGGCAGGTTTGCCCACTCCATTCACAACAAAGGTGTACCACACTTCACCATCATTTTCTCGCACAATGCGGTAATCGAAGACCTCCTCCCCTCTGTCGTAAACATCCTTTATTACTGCTTTCATGGCTGCTCTTTCGTGTTCTTCCTCAGCATCACTTTTACTGCCGCAAGCCGTAAGACTCATCACTAAGGTACAAACAGCAATCATTGCCATTGCCCCTGCGGTTAACTTAAAGGTTGACCGCCACATAGGCGATGCCAACCAATGTTTTTGTTTACATTTCATAGATAAATGGATTTTAGTTTAATTTAGTGCAAAGTTAGACATTTATCGCTTCGGCTAGTAAAATTTTAAGATGTTAGAAAACACGTTTAAGCACATTATTAAAAACACATTCAATTCAATATTTGTCATTAATATACGATGACATTTCTCTTCTTGTTATCAGCTTACACTGCCTTGGGATAATAAACACCTGGAGTAGTAGCCACTTTTTACCCATCTAACTTTGTTCAAGGCCGATTGTGTGCCTTGCATCAGTCATCTATATAATATGCGTTGGGGAAACAATAAGCATCTGTTACAACAACTACCGCGTAGCGGTTGATCTGTTGGTAGGGCAGGGTTGGAAGCGAAAGCGACCTACCCTGCCTAGGCTA
>ERZ773070.1150-NODE-1150-length-16901-cov-9.322272_pt1 | contig 16901 bp, 15 predicted proteins | sample MGYA00580618_ERZ773070 | MGnify/ENA primary metagenome ERZ773070 (study PRJEB29015, sample SAMEA2738023) | human oral metagenome | biome: human oral; feature: human-associated habitat; material: dental | place: China | collected 2019 ... | reverse complement strand
TCCGACGACGTCCAGAACGTCTACACCTCCGTGGACATCTCCGCCGAGGTCGCCGCCCAGCTCGAGCCCGACGAGTGAGGCCCGCCCGCCCGCTCCCACCTGCCGGTACCCGGCGTGGTCCCGCCTAGCCCCGCCTCCGGGCGCGCCCTCGTGGCCCAGCAGCGGGTCATGGGGGTGGATCCGGGGCTGACACGCTGCGGGCTGGGGTGCGTGGACATTGACCCGCGCCGACGGGTGCGCCTGGTCGAGGTCGGGGTGGTGCGCACCCCGCCCTCCCAGAGCCCTGAGCTGCGCCTGCTGACCATCGCCCGCGCCCTGGATGACTGGATCGCCCGCCTGGGCCCCACCTCGGTGTCCGTCGAGCGGGTCTTCGCCCAGGACAACCTGCGCTCGGTCATCTCCGTGGCCCAGGTCATGGGCGTGGCCATGGTCGCCGGGGCCAGGGCGGGCCTGGAGGTGGCGCAGCACACGCCCAGTGAGGCCAAGGCGGCGGTGACCGGCTCGGGCAGCGCGGACAAGTCACAGGTGGGGGCCATGGTGGCGCGCATCCTCGGCCTGAAGGCGCCCCCCTCCCCGGCCGACGCCGCCGACGCCCTGGCCCAGGCCATCTGCCACGGCTGGCGCGGAGGCGGGACGGGCGTGGACGGGGCCACCGAGATGGTCTCCGCCGGGGGCTCCGTGCGGGTCCGCGCCCGTACCCCCGCCCAGCGCCAGTGGGCCGCGGCCCAGGCCGCCGCCCGTCGGACCGGCGCCGTGGACCCCCGTCGATCCCGCCCCTGAGCCCGCGGGGAGCCTCAGGGGCTGGCCTCTTAATGCCGGCGCCCGGGGGCGGCGGGGTGGGGTGACAGCGGGCTTGCTGCTAGGCTGGCGAACAGCCGTTCGAACCGATCGGAGTGACAATGATCGCCTCCCTGCACGGGACCGTCCTGACCCTCAGCCTCACTGACGCCGTCGTGGAGTGCGCGGGCGTGGGCTACCGGGTCCTCGCCACCCCGGCCACCCTGGCCTCGCTACGGGTGGGGGAGGAGACCCGGCTGCACACCGAACTCATTGTGCGGGAGGACTCCCAGACCCTCTACGGCTTCTCCGAGGCCGACGAGCGTGACGCCTTCCGCGTGCTCCTGACCGCCAAGGGCGTGGGGGCCAAGCTGGCCCTGGCCATGCTCGCCGTCCACACCCCCGACGCCCTGCGCCGCGCCATCGCCGCCGAGGACGTCGCCGCCCTCAAGCGCGTCCCCGGCCTGGGGCCCAAGGGCGCCCAGAGGGTCATCATCGACGTCGGGGACAAGCTCGGGTCGCCCCACGGCGAGTCTCCTTCCGCCAGCGGGGCCGCGGTCGAGGCCGCTGCTGGAGGGGACGGCGAGCCGAACCCCGACGTCGTCGCGGCCCTCGTCCAGCTCGGCTGGAACGAGGCGAGCGCCCGCGAGGCCGTGACTGCCGTCGAGCCGGGCCTGGCTTCCTCGGGCGAGGCTCCCGCCGTCCCCGAGATCCTGCGCGCGGCGCTGAGATGGCTGGGCGGTGGCCGCCGTGGCTGAGGACATCCCCGGCCGGTTCATGGACGGCCAGGCCGATGAGGCCGAGCGCGCCGCCGAGGCCGCCCTGCGCCCCAAGCGCCTGGAGGACTTCACCGGACAGGAGGTCGTGCGCGGCCAGCTCTCCGTGGTGCTGCGCGCGGCCCTCGCCCGCGGCGCCGCCCCGGACCATGTTCTGCTCTCCGGCCCTCCCGGGCTGGGCAAGACCACGCTCGCCATGATCATCGCCGCCGAGGTGGGCGGCTCGCTGCGCCTGACCTCCGGCCCGGCCATCCAGCACGCGGGGGACCTCGCGGCGATCCTGTCCTCCCTGGAGGAGGGCGATGTCCTCTTCATCGACGAGATCCACCGCCTGGCCCGAACCGCCGAGGAGATGCTCTACCTGGCGATGGAGGACTACCGGGTGGACGTCGTCGTCGGCAAGGGCCCGGGCGCCACCTCCATCCCCCTGGCGCTGCCGCCCTTCACGGTGGTCGGCGCGACCACCCGCGCGGGTCTCCTGCCCGCCCCCTTGCGCGACCGCTTCGGATTCACCGGCCACCTCGACTACTACGCCCCGGGGGACCTGGCCCGCATCCTCAACCGCTCCGCCGGCCTGCTCGGCGTGGCTCTGGAGCCCGAGGCCGCCTCCGAGCTGGCGAGCCGGTCCCGGGGCACGCCGCGCATCGCCAACCGGCTCCTGCGACGCGTCCAGGACTGGGCGCAGGTCCACGGCACCCCGGGGCGCCTCGACCTGGCCGCCGCCCGCGCCGCCCTGGAGGTCTTCGAGGTCGACGCCCTGGGCCTCGACCGGCTCGACAGGCAGGTCCTGGCGGCCCTGTGCTCCCGGTTCGGGGGAGGCCCGGTGGGCCTGACAACGCTCGCGGTGAGCGTGGGGGAGGAGCCGGAGACAGTGGAGACCGTGGCCGAGCCCTACCTCGTCCGCGAGGGCCTTGTCGTGCGCACGCCCCGCGGGCGCGCCGCCACGCCCGCCGCCTACGCGCATCTCGGCCTGGAGCCGCCCGCGGAGGGCGCCCTCTTCGTCTGAGCCGGGGGCTCGCCCCGCCGTGAGCGCTGCCGAGGGGGCCCCGCCCTCTCCTCCGGGGGCGCGCTCGGGGCGCAAGGACACAGGAGCGCCACGGAGCGGTCACACCCGCGTCTCGACTCCCGCCGCATGGGCCCGAACGAAGCATGTGTCACAGCCCGGTCCGGGTTTCGACCTCCCCGTCGGCCCTAGCAGTGCCCTAGACTCGGTGCGGTTTGCCCCACGCCGGGGCGTCGTCGCCGCAGGACCTGCGGACCACTCTCGGAACTGGAGTCCCTATGTCTCTCATGATCGTGTTCGCCGCGTTCCTCATCCTCATGTGGCTGTTCAGCGGCTTCGCGCGCCGCCAGCAGCAGAAGATCATAGCCGAGCAGGACCGGCGCCGCGAGGAGGCCCTCGTGGCCGGCACCTGGGTGCGCACCACTGGCGGCTTCTACGGCCAGGTCGTCGATATCGACGGCGACGTCGTCGTGCTCGCCACCCAGCTGGGCGACGAGTCCCTGTGGAACAAGAAGTCCATCGTCTGCGCCGAGGAGCCCCCCTTCGCCTCCGTCGGCGACAACGGTGACGCCAGCGACGCCGGTAGCACTGCGGACGCCCCTGCGGAGCAGGGCGCCGCCTCCTCGGAGACCACCGAGTCCTGAGCCCGCTACCGCCGCCCGGCGCCGCCCGCTCCCCAGGGCCCGCCGGGTGCCCTCCCTCACGCCCACGCATCCTGCCGTCTCCGGGCGGCGACCTGATGAAAGGGACCCCGTGCCCACCAAGAAGACCAAGCGTCCCGGCAGCAGGATCCTGCTCCTGCTGCTCATCCTCGCCGTCGGCTTCGGCGCCCTCGCCTTCGGATCGGCGACGAACCGCACCGCCATGACACCGGGCCTCGCCCTCGACCTCGAGGGTGGCACCCAGATCATCCTCACGCCGACGACGACCGACGGCTCGGAGATCACCGACGAGGACGTCAACCAGGCCATCGAGGTCATCCGCCAGCGCGTCGACGCCTCCGGTGTGGCAGAGGCCCAGATCTCCCGCCAGGGCGGGCAGAACATCGTCGTGGCGCTCCCCGGCACGCCGAGCGAGGCGACCCTCGACCTCGTGCGCAAGGCCGCGGTCCTCTACTTCCGCCCCGTCATCCGCATCATCCAGGGCAGCGCCACGCAGATCGCCGAGCAGCAGAACCAGATGGCGGCCCAGCAGAACCAGGTTGCCGCCACCGCCGCGCCCACGGACGCGGCGGCCGACCCGAGCGCCGCATCCACTGACGCCGCGGCTCAGCCGAGTGCCGACCCGAGCGCCGCGGCCACCATCCCGACGACCACCCCCGAGCAGGTGGCCACCCGGGCCGCCGACGCGAACGGCGACGGCACCATCAGCGAGGAGCCGCTCGCCTCCACCAGTGACGACAACTCCTCGGACTCGTGGATCACCGAGAAGATGATCTACGACGCCTACATGCTCGACTGCACCGCGCCGGAGAACCTCACCGGCGAGGCCCAGGATCCGGCCAAGGCTGTCATCTCCTGCGACAAGAAGGGCAACGGCACCGCCTACATCCTCGGCCCGGCGGATATCGCCGGCACCGACATCGACAGCGCCGTCTCCGGCACCGAGACCACTGAGCAGGGCGGCTCCACCAACAACTGGGGCGTGTCCGTCGAGTTCAACTCCACGGGCACCGAGGAGTTCGCCGCCGTCTCCAAGCGCCTCCTCGCCTTCCGCGACGCCGCCAAGACCGCGCAGGCGGCCGGTGGCGCGAACGGCCAGGCGGCCCCGACGACCACCGACTCCCAGAAGGCGCAGTTCGCCATCGTCCTGGACGGCTTGACGATCATGTCCTCGGGCTTCCGCGACTCGGTCACCTCGCCGATCAGCGACGGCCGCGTGCGCATCGACATCGGCCAGGGAAGCGACTCGCGGGCCCAGTCCAACACCCTGGCGAACCAGCTCTCCTTCGGCGCGCTGCCCATCAACTTCACCGTCCAGTCCGAGCAGCAGATCTCCGCGACGCTGGGAACCGAGCAGCTGCGCAACGGGCTCATCGCCGGCCTCGTCGGCTTCCTGCTCATCATCGTCTACCTGGCCTGGCAGTACCGCGGCCTGTCGATCGTCGCCGTCGCCTCCCTCATCATCGCGGCGGTGGGCACCTACCTCGTCATCGCGCTGCTGAGCTGGTTCATGGGCTACCGCCTGTCGCTGGCCGGCGTGGCCGGGCTCATCATCGCCATCGGCATCACGATGGACTCCTTCATCATCTACTTCGAGAGGGTCCGCGACGAGGTCCGCAATGGCAGGACCCTCATCGCCGCCGTCGACGAGGGATGGAGGCACGCGCGCCAGACCATCGTCGTCTCCGACGCCGTCAACCTCGTCGCCTCGGTCGTCCTCTACGTGCTGGCGGTCGGCGGCGTGCAGGGATTCGCCTTCACCCTGGGCGTGACGACCGTCGTGGACCTCGTCATCATCTTCGGCTTCACGCACCCGCTCATGGTGTGGATCCTGCGCTTCCGCTTCTTCGGCGAGGGGCACCGGCTCTCGGGCCTCGACCCCGAGCACCTCGGCGCCCGCTCGCTCGCCGCCTACGGCAAGGGCCGCGACGCGCTCATCGAGGGCGCGGCCGGCTCCCTGGCCCGGCGCAAGGCACGGGCCCGGCGCGGCGAGACCACCACTGAGGGAGACGACGCCGTCGACTCCCAGGCCCACGATGGGAAGGACGGTGAGTCGAAGTGAAGAACCTCGCCACCCTCGGCAACGAGCTCTACTCCGGCACGACCTCCATCCCCTTCATCGCCAAGCGCCGCATCTGGTACACGATCGCCGCGATCATCGTCATCAGCTCGGCGGCGCTGCTCGGCACCGTCGGCCTCAACCCGGGCATCGACTTCAAGGGCGGCTCCGAGGTGACCATCACCGGCCTCGCCTCGCCCTCGGAGTCCCCGGCCAACAGCGTCCTGTCCGACCAGGGCCGCACCGCGGGCTCGTCGGTCACCAAGCTCGGCTCCTCCTCGGTGCGCGTCCAGACCACCGCGCTGGACAAGGCCGACCTCGACGCCCTGTCCTCCAACCTGGCCAGCGCCTACGGGGTCGACGCCGGCAGCGTCTCCTCGACCACCATCGGCCCGACCTGGTCCTCGGACGTGACGAACAAGGCCATCCGGGGCCTGCTCCTGTTCTTCGCGCTCGTGGGCGGCCTCATCTGGATCTACTTCCGGACGTGGAAGATGGCGGCCGCGGCCCTGCTCGCCCTGGCCCACGACATCATCATCACCGTCGGCATCTACGCCCTCACCGGATTCGAGGTCACCCCGGCCACGATCATCGGAGTCCTCACCATCCTGGGCTACTCCCTCTACGACACGGTGGTCGTCTTCGACAAGATCCGCGAGAACACGACCTTCTTCACCGCGCAGACCCGCTCCACCTACGCCGAGCTGGCCAACCTCGCGGTCAACCAGACCTTCATCCGCTCGGTCAACACCTCCATCGTCGGCGTGCTCCCGGTGGCGTCGCTGCTCTTCGTCGGTGCCTTCATCCTGGGCGCCGGCACGCTGCGCGATATCGCCCTCACCCTCTTCATCGGCATGATCGCCGGAACGCTGTCCTCGATCTTCCTGGCCACCCCCCTCCTGGTGGATCTGCGCAGCCGGGAGAAGAGTGTGCGCGAGCAGGCCGAGCGCGTCGAGAAGGCCCGCCGGGCCCGCATTGACGCCGCCGGTGACGACGAGGACGCCATCGAGGCGATCCTCGCGGCCCCCAAGGCCTCGCCCCTGACCCCCGGCCACCACCTCGGCCACGCCGCCCAGCCCAAGAGGAGGAAGAAGCGCCCATGAGCGTTCCCCCATCCCTGCCCGCCACGCTCACCCGGCTCGTGGCCGACAACCTCCGGGAGATCCCCGACTTCCCCGAGCCCGGGGTCCTCTTCCGGGATATCACCCCGCTGCTGGCCAACGGTCCGGCATTCGGCGAGCTCATCAACGGTCTCGCCGAGCACTACCGGGGCCGGATCGACGCCGTCGCCGGCCTGGAGTCGCGAGGCTTCATCCTCGCCGCGCCCCTGGCGGTGCGGCTGGGCATCGGGATGCTCACCGTCCGCAAGGGTGGCAAGCTCCCCGGACCCGTCATCGGCGTCGACTACGCCCTGGAGTACGGCACCGCCCGGATGGAGCTGCGCCCCGAGACCGTGCGCGCGGGGGACCGGGTCCTCATCATCGACGACGTCCTGGCCACCGGCGGGACTGCCGCGGCCTCCATCGAGCTCGTCGAGCGCGCCGGGGGCAGCGTGGAGGCGATCTGCATGCTCCTTGAGCTCGCCGGCCTCGGCGGGAGGGCCCACCTGGGCGGCCGGGACGTCGACGCCGTCGTCGTGTACTGAGGGCCCCTGAAGCATCGGATGTCCGATGCGCGGGGGACCACGCGGCTATGATGCTGCAATGACCGAGACCAAGGGCGCCACGGAGACTGGGCATGACGCGATCGTGCCCGGATCGCGCGTCCGCAGCCGCCTCGCCTGGTTCGGCTCCCGGGGCCACTCGACGCCTCCCGCGATCGACCCGCTGCTGCGCGCCCTGCGGGCCAACCACCCCAAGGCCGACACCGGCCTCATCGTGCGCGCCTACGAGGTCGCCGAGAAGGCCCACGAGGGCCAGATGCGCAAGTCCGGGGAGCCCTACATCACCCACCCCGTGGCTGTGGCGACCATCCTCGCCGAGCTCGGGATGACGCCCCAGACGCTCGCCGCGGCCCTCCTCCATGACACGGTGGAGGACACCGACTACACCCTCGACAAGCTGCGCGCCGACTTCGGCGATGAGATCGCCCTGCTCGTCGACGGCGTCACCAAGCTCGACAAGCTCCAGTACGGGGAGGCCGCCCAGGCCGAGACCGTGCGCAAGATGATCATCGCGATGTCCCATGACATCCGCGTGCTCCTCATCAAGCTGGGGGACCGCCTCCACAACGCCCGGACCTGGAAGTACGTCCCCGCCGCCAGCGCCGCCCGCAAGGCCAAGGAGACGTTGGAGATCTACGCGCCCCTGGCCCACCGGCTCGGGATGAACACCATCAAATGGGAGCTCGAGGACCGCTCCTTCAAGGCCCTCTACCCCGGTGTCTACGACGAGATCGAGCGGATGGTCGGTGAGCGCGCGCCGGCCCGCGAGGAGTACCTGCGCCAGGTCCGCCTGCAGATCGAGGAGGACCTGCGGGTCAACAAGATCAAGGGGACCGTCACCGGCCGGCCGAAGCACTTCTACTCGATCTACCAGAAGATGATCGTGCGGGGGAAGGACTTCGACGACATCTACGACCTGGTGGCGGTGAGGGTCATCGTCGACACCGTCCAGGACTGCTACGCGGTGCTCGGCTCCCTGCACTCGCGCTGGACCCCCATGAGCGGGCGCTTCAAGGACTACATCGCCGTCCCCAAGTTCAACCTCTACCAGTCGCTGCACACCACCGTGCTCGGCCCGGGGGGCAAGCCCGTCGAGATCCAGATCCGCACCGCCGAGATGCACCGCATGGCGGAGTACGGCGTCGCCGCGCACTGGAAGTACAAGGAGGACCCCAACGCCTCCGGCCCCACCCCCGGCGGCACCGGCGTCGATGACGGCGGGGAGATGGGCTGGCTGCGCCAGCTCGTCGACTGGCAGAAGGAGACCCAGGACCCCGCCGAGTTCCTCGATTCCCTGCGCTTCGAGATGGCCGGCTCCCAGGTCTACGTCTTCACCCCCAAGGGGGACGTCCTGTCCCTGCCCAGCGGCTCCACGACGGTCGACTTCGCCTACGCCGTCCACACCGAGGTCGGCCACCGCACCGTCGGGGCCCGGGTCAACGGGCGCCTCGTGCCCCTGGACACCCGCCTGGACAACGGCGACACCGTCGAGGTCTTCACCTCCAAGGCGCAGGGCGCCGGCCCGTCGCGGGATTGGCTCAGCTTCGTGGGCTCGACGCGGGCCCGCAACAAGATCCGCGCCTGGTTCTCCAAGGAGCGCCGCGAGGAGGCCATCGAGGAGGGCAAGACCGCGATCGCGCGGGCCATGCGCAAGAAGGACCTCCCGATCCAGCGGCTCATGAGCCACGACTCCCTCACGGATGTCGCCAAGAGCCTCGACAAGGTCGATATCGACGGCCTCTACGCGGCCGTGGGCGAGGGGCATATCTCCGCCCAGCACGTCGTGGACACGCTTGTCACCGCCATGGGCGGCGAGGCCGGCACCGAGGAGACCCTTTCCGAGGGCGTCCTCCCCACCCGTGCCGAGCCCTCCTCCAGCCACCGCCGCGGCGGGGACTCCGGGGTCATCGTCGAGGGCATGGACGCCGACGACGTCTACGTCAAGCTCGCCCGCTGCTGCACGCCCATGCCGGGCGATCCGATCGTCGGCTTCATCACCCGGGGCTCGGGCCTGTCCGTGCACCGGGCGGACTGCCTCAACGTCGCCCAGCTGCAGAACCAGCCCGAGCGAATGCTGCCCGTCTCCTGGGCCGAGCACGCGCACTCGGTCTACCTCGTCCAGCTGGAGGTCGAGGCCCTCGACCGCGGCGGCCTCCTGGCCGACGTCACCCGCGTCCTGGCGGACAACCACGTCAACATGATCTCGGCGACGATCTCCACTTCCCGGGACCGCGTGGTCACGGGCCGATTCGTCGTCGAGCTGGCCGCGGCGAGCCACCTCGACCACACGCTCGCCTCCCTGCGCAAGATCGACGGCGTCTACGAGGCGCGCCGCACCACCTCAGGCGCCCGGAACCACACCGCCTGAACCGCGATACGCGGCCAGTGGGACGACCACCCGCTGGCGCAGCAGGCTCGCGCGCTCGGGGAACGCCCGCTCGACGGCCAGGATGAGCCGCTGGGCCCGGGGGCGCCCGCGCGCGGCCCCACCGCGGCAGTGCCCCAGTGCGAGGAGTAGCCCGCGGCGGGTTGCCCCGGCGTCGTAGGCGGTCAGGATGGCCTCGACCGCCAGAGCCGGTGGCGCGGTCCTGGCCACGTCGACGGCGGCGCGCTCCAGGGTGGAGCACTCCACCCCGGCCAGGACCACCCGGTCCTCGGTTGGAAGCGACATCCGGTGGGAGTCGAGGCCCCGCCATGTGGAGGGCCGCTCCAGGCCGGCGACGGACAGTACCTCGGGCGGCCTGCGCCCCGTGTGGACCCAGAGGGCGCTGGGCCCGCAGACGAGGTGCCCCCGCGGCACATGGGGCCCCAGGGCGCGGGCGCGCAGCGCGGGGGAGGTGAGCAGGTCGGTCGGGTAGTGCTCGCCGAGGAGCGGGGTGAGGAGTTCGTCGTCGAGCCCGTGGCAGCGCAGCACGCGCATGTCCTGCTCCGGGAGGGCGCCGAGCGCCGGCTCGATGGGGCGGGGGCGCAGCCATGCGAGCGCTGCTCGGGCGGGGACGCGGGGGTGTCTGGCCATAGGACCATGCTGGGCCGGGCGCGGGCGCCGCGGAAGGGGGCCCGGTGGATCTGTGGATAACCCGGGCGGTGGACGGCGCCAGAAGCCGTCTGCGCCATCGGTGGCACCCGGCGGGGACGGGTGATGCCCGGCACCAGTGGTGGTGCCGGGCATCAACCGGTGATGAGGCGTGGCGCGCGGATCAGGCCTGGGCGGAGCGCAGGACCTGGTCGAGCCAGGCGCGGCGGGCGGTGAGCGCCGCCTCGGCCTCGGCGACCTTCTTGGCGTTGCCCGCGGCCTGGGCGGCGGCGAGCTCCTTCTCGAGCTCGGCGATGGAGTCCTGGAGCTGGCCGGCCAGGCCCTCGGCGCGGGCCTTGGTCTCCGGGTCGGTCCGGCGCCACTCGGCGTTCTCCGCCTCGCGGATCGCGTCCTCGACCGCGCGCATGCGGCCCTCGATCCGGCGCACTGCCGAGCGCGGCACGCGGCCCGCCTCCTCCCAGGCGTCCTGGATGGGGCGCAGGGCCTTCTTGGCGGCCTTGACGTCCTTGATCGGCAGGAGCGCCTCGGCCTTGGTCACGAGGGACTCCTTGACCTTGAGGTTCTCGGCGAACTCGGCGTCGACGGCCTCGTCCTTCGCCTTGCGGGCGTCGAAGAAGACCTGCTGGGCGGCGCGGAAGCGGGCCCACAGGGCGTCGTCCTCCTTGCGCGAGGCGCGCCCCGCCTTCTTCCACTCGTCCATGAGGCCGCGGTACTTGGCGGAGGTGCCCGCCCAGTCGGTGGAGCCCGAGAGCTCCTCGGCCCGCTTGATGAGGGCCTCCTTGGCGGCCTTGACCTGCGACTGCTTGGCGTCGAGCTCGGAGAAGAACTGGCGGCGGTGCCGGTCGAAGGCGGTGCGGGCGTGGCTGAAGCGCTTCCACAGGGCGTCCTCAGTGGGGCGGTCGAGGCGCGGCCCGCGGCGCTGGGCCTCCTTCCACTTCTCCAGCAGAGCGCGCAGCTCGGCGCCAGAGTTCTTCCACTGGGTGCGCGCCGGGTCCTGCGCGCTGATCTCCTCGGCGCGCTCGACGATGGCGGTGCGGTCCTTGAGGGCCTGCTCCTTGGCGGCGGCGCGCTCGGCGGCCACCGCCTCGCGGCGCTCCGTGGCGACCCCGCGCAGGGCGGAGAAGCGGGCGCGCAGCCCCTCGAGGTCGCCGACGGCGGCCGGCTCGACGAGCGAGGCCTCGATCGAGGAGATCGTCGTGTCGATGTCGTGGACGGAGAGCTGGGGCAGGCGCGTGGCGAAGAGGTCGATCGTGGCCTTGAGGTCGAGGTAGCGGCGCACGTAGAAGGCCATGGCCTCGGCGATCGGGGCGTCCGGGAACTGGCCGACCTCGCGCTCGACGCCGCCGTCCTGGACGTAGACCTTGCCCTCGCCGTCGACGCGGCCCCACTTGGCGGCGTCCATGGCCTCCTCGGGGTCGATCGGCGCCTCGTTCGCCATGGTGGGCGAGGGCTGGTCGGCCGGGGTGGGGGTGGCGTCCTGCGCGCCGTCGGCGGCGCTGGCGGGCTCGGCGCCCGAGGCGGGGGCCGTCTCCTCGGCGGCAGGCTCGGCGGTTTCCTGGGCGGCGGGCTGCTCGGCGGCCTCCTCAGGCGCTGCCTCCTCGGCGGGAACCGCCTCCGTGGGGGTCTCCTGCTCAGCGGCGGGCTCGGTGGGCTCTGCGGCCTGAGTGGCCTCCGCCGCCTTGGCCGCCTTAGCCGGCTCCGCGGGGGTGGTCTCGGTGGTGGCGGAGGCGGGCTCCGACTCTGACGTGGCGGTGGGCTCCAGCTCGGTGGCGGGCTGCGTCTGCTCAGTCACGTTGTGCTCCTTCGTGGTTGACGGGGCGAGGGAGGATCCTGATCCCTGTTCCGTTCGCGCCCGGCCTGGCCGGCCGGGTGGTGGTGCGCTGGTCCGGGAGGCACCAGCGCACCGAGCCTACCCGCAAGCCCCTTGAACTCCGAGCCCTTGCCGGGATCGATACGCCTCCCGGCCCCACTCAGTAGGCTGGTGGCGACGGCATCCGTTGAGCGCCCGCACCCGGCAGCCGAGAAGGACACGACCGAAGGAGCGCATATGGCATCCCAGGACCGCCCTCTGCACGATCCCTACGACGACGATATCGAGGCCGAGATCCGCGCCCGCCGTCTCGAGCTGGGACTGAGCGTGGCCGAGGCCGCCAGCCGCTCGGGAGTCTCCGAGCAGACGTGGCGCAACTACGAGGCCGGTCGGACAACGGTGCGGGGCGACAAGCAGCCCGGCGTCTGGGACACCCTGGAATGGGAGATCCCCGAGTTCCCCGCCGGATACGGCCCCGACTTCCTCCGCCTCCTGCCCGGTCTGCTCGCGCAGGGGGACTTGGGGGACATGGGATTCGCCGACGACGGCGGCGGCGACGCGGGGCAGGACGACCTTCCGGCCTGGGATGAGATCCCCGAGGCCCTTGCCAGCCGGTACAGCCCGCTCGTATCCCGATTCCTGGGGGAGCCCGCCGCCCGCTGCCTCGCGCTCGGCTCCGACCTGCTCGTCGGGGCGCTGGGCGAGAACCTCGACGAGCTGTCCGCGATGCCCCGGGGCGCGCATGTGGGCGAGCTGTCCGACTCCGCCGTCATCGACTGCCTCCCACGGCTGTGGCTGACCCGCTACGACTACGAGTTCATCTTCCAGCTGCGCTCCCTGTGCGAGGTCCTCACGGCCCGCCTCGTGCTCGGGGACATCGGCCCAGGCGTCCCCCTCGCCCGCACCTGTGCCGAGACACTGGCGGTGCAGGCGATGCTCCAGATCGGCTGCATGGTGGCCGACGGCGAGGGGCCGGTGGCGATCAGCCCCGAGCAGTGCGGCGAGTGGGTCCGCGCCCTGTGCGACGGCGAGCTCGCCACGGCGCTGGTCCTCGCCCCAATCGCCTGCGGGAGGGAGGAGTTCGAGCACTTCGAGAACTGGTTCGTCCCGCTGCCCGAGCCCTTCGTCCCGGCGTGGCCCGACGCGGATGATCTGCCGCGCCCGGGCTCGCCGTCGTGACGGTGGCGCAGGCGCGCCGTCGGGACCTGACTCCAACGCGGGGAGGCCGTCGCCGGCGGGGGCTGGCGCATAATTGCGCAACTGAGTAAAATCAGTTGCGCAGCCATGGGAGCCACTGGGGAGAAGGAGGAGCCCGATGACCCTCACCGTCGCGGATGTCTACGCCGAGCAGGGCCTCGACTACGACGAAGAGGCCTACGCCCGCCAGCTCCAGGCCATGCTGCGCCGCTCGCCGCGCGGGATGGCCGTGGACCAGGCCATGGTCGCCGACCTCATGGAGCACGGCGGCCTGGCAGAGCCCGGCCGCCTGCGGTCCTGGACGGGCAAGGACGCCGCGCGGCTGGCCACCGGGCACGCCGAGATGGTCATCAACCGGTCCCTCGAGCTCACCCTGTCGGCGGCGCAGACCGCGCAGGAGCTCGGCATCAGCCCCTCCAGGCTCTCCCACCGCGCCGCCTCCACGCCACTGGCCTCCACGATGATCGGCGGGCGCAAGCGCTACTGGCGCTGGCAGTTCGCCTCCGGCCGGGCCCTGCCCCGCCTGGGCGAGATCACCCCCCGGATCCCCGGGGACCTGGCGGGGATCGACGTCGCCACGATCATGACCTCGCCGGACGAGTCGCTGGGGGGCCGCAGCCCCGTGGACCACCTCCTCCTCGGGGGAGGCGCCGAGCCCGTTGTCGCCCTGCTCGACGCCGCCGCCCGCGCCGCCTGACACCTGGCCCGCGCCGCTGACCATGCCCCTCGACGCGCCGAAGAACCCCAGCCGCCCAGAGCTCCCGCTCTCGATCGGGCCGGAGGACATCCACCACCACCCCGGTCCACTCTGGCGGATCCACCGCACGGCGGGGGAGTACCCGTCCGCCTGGAACGCCTTCCGGACCTACGGGCCGCTGCCCACCATGCGCTGGGACCCGCACCCCGGGCCCGTCGGCGAGCACCCCGGCAGCGGGGTCCTCTACACGGCAACCGACCTGCGCACGGCGGTGGCCGAGGTCTTCCAGACCCAGCGCCGGATCGACCCCATGGGCGCCGGGATCTCCGCGACCACCTTCGTACCCACCCGCCCACTGCGCCTCCTCGCCCTGCTCGCCGAGGACTCGCCGTGGCTCCTGCGCCACGGCGCCAGCCACTCCCTCATGGCGGCGCCCCGGGACACCTGCCGCGCCTGGGCGCGGGAGATCGCCCGGGCCGAGCCCAGCGACGGCCAAGGGCCGGTGGACGGGCTGTGGACGGAGTCGACGATGACGGGACGGCCCATGGTCGTGCTCTTCGAGAGGGCCGCCACCGTCCTGCCCGAGGCGCCACGGGCCAGCGCCCTCCTCGCCGCCCCCCTCATGATGGCGGCGCTGGCCGACATCTCCGCCTCGCTGGGCTGGGAGTTCGCCTGGCCCACGCCCTAAGTGGCCGGGGCAACGGGCTGCCTATGCTCGCGTGAGCCGCCGCCTCAGCGCTCTGACTGGCCGAGCGTGGCCACGCAGCGCAGCCAGCCGCGACGGGGGTGGATGTCGATCCTGACCTCGTCGAAACCGGCGCCCTCGGCCACGCGGGTGAGCTCGTCGCCGTCCGGCACCCGCATGCCGAGCCGGTCGGACCAGGAACCAGCGGCGCGGGCGTCGGCGAACCCGTTGATGATGAGCAGGCGCCCTCCTGGGCGCAGGACGCGGCGCGCCTCACCCAGCCCCGCCGCGAGGTCCGGCCAGAAGTACACGGTCTCCGAGGCTGTGACGACATCGAAGAACGCGTCGGGGAAGGGCAGCGCCTCCGCGCCCGCCTCGAGCACCCGCAGGCGGCCGGAGGCGACGGCGGCGCGGTTGAGCCGGCGGGTCGCCTCGATCGCTGCGGGCGCGTGGTCGACAGCGCCGACCTCCGCCCGGGTCAGGCGCAGGAGTCTGCGCACGAGTGCCCCTCCACCGCAGCCGATGTCGAGGACGCGGTCGCTCGGGCCGACTTCCGCGGCGCGCAGGCCCCAGGCATACACCTGGCGATGGCCGAGGTTCATCGAGCGCAGGAGGAGACGGCCAGCCAGCGTCCGCGTGGGGCGCTCGAAGACGGAGGGGGAGCGGGGCGTGTCGTTGCTCATGGCCTCATCGTCGTCGATGGCGTTGGACCTTGTCAGAGGTGTCAGCAAACAGTTCCTCCTGGCCGCACAGCCCGGGGCGCACCCGGCGTGAGCCGTCGCACGGCGCTCTCGTTGCCGCAGCGCGCCGCTCGCGTGCCACGATGCCCTCCGTGCGCGACTCCCGCCTTGGCCTCCTCGTCAACCCCGACCCCGCCGACGAGCCCCGGCCCCTCCCCGTCCCTCCCGCCGGGCCCATCTGGTACCCGGCCGTCATGGGGACGGGCATCCTGGCCAACACCCTCCACCAGTGCGCCGAGCGCCTGCCCGGCGCCGCCGCGCTCGCCGTCGTCGTCCTCCTCATCTCCTGGGCGCTGCTCATCGGGCTCACCGCCGGCTACGGCCTGCGCCTGGCGCGCGACCCCGGCCTGCTCGGACGCGACCTCCACTCGCCCTTCTGGGGGCCCGTCGCCATGGGCGCCATGAGCGCCGGCTCCGCGGCCGCCACGATCGTGCCCGCGCATCTGCCGGGTTTGAGCGCTGCGGCCTGGGCGGTCGACGGCGTCCTGTGGGCCCTGGCCACCGCCATCGGCCTCGCCGCGGAATGGCTCCACCTCCTGCGCCGCCGCCGCGGCACAGAGCCGGAGCCGAGCTTCGTCTCCTGCCTCGCCGTGCTCGCCCCCATGGTCTCCTCGACCGTCGGCGCCGGCGTCGCCGCCCACTGCCCGCACATCCTGGGCGGAATCGTCCTGGCGATCTCCGCCTTCTCCTGGATCGCCTCCCTCGTCCTCGGCTGGGCCATCTTCATCCCGGCCTACCGCTCCACCCTGCGCCGCGCGCCCCTTCCCCTCGCCGCCTCCGCCTCCGCGATCATCCCGCTCGGCATCGTCGGCCAGTCGGTCGCGGGCGCCGTCGCCATCGCCGCCCAGAGCCGCGCCTGGCTGGGCGACGGCGCGGCCAAAGTCCTCGACGCCGCCGCCAACGGATGGGGCTGGGCGATGCTCGTCCTCGGCGCGCCCATGATCGCCTGGGGCCTGCTCGTCTACGCGCGCGGCCTCGCCCGCAGCATGCCGTTCACCCCGGGCTGGTTCGGAGCCACCTTCCCCATCGGCACTCTCGCGCTCGGGGGCATTCTGCTCGGCGGCTCGACCGGCGTCGCCGCCGTCACCTGGATGGGGACCGCCGCCTGCGTCGTCCTGACGGCGACGGTGAGTATCGGCCTGGCCGGGGCGGCAACGGCACTCCTGCGCGAGCCAGCCTGAGCGGGGGAGAGGCGCGGTGCGCGGGGTCCCGCCGGGTGCCTCCTGCACTGACAGGTGCCTCCAGCACCGTGGGGTGCGGTGAGAACGCACCCCACGGTGCTGCGCGCACCCGTCGGTGTTGCTCGCATCCCTCGGTGCTGCGCGCACCTGTCGGTGCGAATGGCACCCCGCGCGCTCGACCACGTCCGCGCTAGCCTGGACCCATGATCCTTGAGCGCACGATCGCACCCGTCTTCGCCGCCAACTGCTACGTGCTCGCCCCCGCGCCCGGGGGACCGGCACTCGTCGTCGACCCCGGGGCCGGCTCCGTGCGCGGCGCCATGGCGCTGCTGCGCTCCAACAAGCTGAGCCTCGGCGCGATCCTCCTCACCCACGGGCACGCCGACCACGTCTGGGACACCGCCGCCCTCATCGAGGCCGCCCGCGCCGAGGACATGCTCGCCATCACCGACCCGCTCGCCCCCGAGGCCTCCGTCCCCGTCTACGTCCCCCAGCCCGACCTCTACCGCCTCGACGACCCCGACGCCGCCACCGCCATCAGCGCCAACGGCATGGGCTTCGCCGACATGGCCGGCACCCCCTGGCGGCGCCCCGCCGACGTCCGCGCCTTCCCCGCC
>ERZ773070.1148-NODE-1148-length-16918-cov-11.171618_pt1 | contig 16918 bp, 24 predicted proteins | sample MGYA00580618_ERZ773070 | MGnify/ENA primary metagenome ERZ773070 (study PRJEB29015, sample SAMEA2738023) | human oral metagenome | biome: human oral; feature: human-associated habitat; material: dental | place: China | collected 2019 ... | reverse complement strand
GAAGCGTTAAATCCTTTTTATCTCTAAAAATGGCAGATGTGCAAATGATTCAAGCCTGGTATCAATTTAAAGTTAAGAATGATGTAGCTCAAACTCGCAAGGCTATGAAGATTGCTAGACAGAAAATGAATAGCAGCCGGATGTTACGGGATGAGAAATGTTATTATGAAAACTGGTTAGCAGAGTTGGAGAAAGAATTATCCGAAGGAGTCTGACATGAAAATCGAAATTTCTGATTTCACAGGCTGCAAAATTGCTCTTTTTTGTGAGGATAAGCTACTGACCATCTTGCGTGATGACAAACCAACCATTCCTTGGCCCAATATGTGGGAATTGCCAGGTGGTGGTCGTGAAGGAGACGAAAGCTCTTTTGAGTGTGTGGCGCGTGAAGTTTATGAGGAACTAGGCATTCATCTGACTGAAGATTGCCTGCTTTGGAGTAAGGTCTATCCCAGCATGCTCTTTGAAGGACGGCAGTCTGTCTTTATGGTTGGTCAGCTAAGTCAAGAGCAGTTTGACAATATTAGCTTTGGAGACGAGGGGCAGGGATACCAACTGATGCCTATTGAGGAATTTCTCAATTCTAAACAGGCAGTACCTCAGTTGCAGGACAGAGTGAGAGATTATTTGGAGGAAGTAAAATGATTTTTGCAGTTGCAACAACGACACTAAATAAGGAAGTTAAACGCAAACTAAAAGCTGGACAATACTCTAGGGAAGAAGCTACATTCATTTATATAGAATATTTAAAGTTAAAAAAACAAAGGGAAAGTGGCATTAAAGTAGCAGGAATTTCTATGGCTGTTATCTGGGGGTTACTGTATGTTCTGTCTTTACAAGGTGAGAATACTCAACCACTTTCATTTTCAGTATATTTTTTATTTTTGATACTGTTTGCAGGAATTGTTCTATTTGTTTATTATCTTATGTTTGGTATTTTTAAACAGCAGATTCATAGCGCAATGCAAGAACACTACACGGATGTGATTGAAGAATTTGAGGGTCAGTAAAACAGCGTGTGGAAGAGCATAGGAAGCGAGTTGAGAGAGTGAATTTGGGGGTATTAGTATGATTCAGATTATCCGAGCAGGAGCAGAGGATTTAGAAACCGTAATTGCAATTCAAAGAGCTAGCTTTAAGGCTGTCTATGAAAAATATCAAGATGAGTATGATCCTTATCTCGAGGATCGTGAACGAATCAAGTGGAAATTGGTTGAGCGTCCCAATAGCTATTACTACTTTGTGAAAGAAAAGGGAGAAAATATCGGATTTTTACGAGTTCAGACCAATGAAGAGTTGACGGAGGCTTGGTTGGGAACGGCAGCGATTTTACCCCAGTGTCAAGGAAAAGGTTATGGTTCTGAGGGACTAAGCTTGCTGGAAAAGGAATTTCCGACGATTAAGCAGTGGGATTTGTGTACGGTATTACAGGATGCGGGGATGGTCGCCTTTTATGAGAAAAATGGCTACCGTCAAACTCATATCGAGCCTGAAAAAGAAGGCATGGATATGGTATACATGAAAAAATGCATAGAGAAATAGAAAGGATAGTTCAGTTACATTTCTAAACTGAACTTGCCCTAAACACTGTGCCAAAAAGATAAACTTCTCTTAGATCCAAGCGTCTTCAGAGAATTTCCTATTTTGGCTTTGTGTTTTACGGGCTTGGTATCTTAATTATGGAAACATGGCAAGAGTTAAAAGTAACGGTTAAGCGTGAGGGAGAGGAATTGGTCTCCAATCTCTTGATTGAGTTAGGTGCCCAAGGTGTTGCGATCGAAGACAGCATGGACTATGTGGGGAATGTCGACCGTTTTGGTGAGATTTTCCCTGAGGTGGAACAGCAAGAAGAAATCGTGGTGACAGCCTACTATCCTGATACGGTTGATGTAGCAACGGTTGAGGCAGACTTGCAGGCTCGCTTGGCAGACTTGACAGATTTTATGGATTTGGGTGAGGTCAAGATGGGGACGACTGCCTTGGCTGAGGAAGACTGGGCAGACAACTGGAAGAAATACTATGAGCCAGCTCGTATCACTCATGACTTGACCATCGTGCCATCTTGGACAGACTATGAGGCGACTACGGGAGAAAAGATTATCAAGCTAGATCCTGGTATGGCCTTCGGGACAGGAACCCATCCGACGACCAAGATGAGTCTCTTTGCCTTGGAGCAGGTTCTCCGTGGTGGCGAAACGGTGCTGGATGTGGGGACAGGTTCAGGTGTCCTCTCCATTGCCAGCTCGTTGCTTGGTGCCAAGGAAATCTTCGCCTACGACCTAGATGATGTGGCAGTTCGTGTGGCTCAGGAAAATATTGAGCTCAACCATGGTATGGAAAACATCCATGTAGCGGCAGGTGATTTGCTCAAGGGGGTAGAGATGGAGGCAGATGTCATCGTGGCTAATATCTTGGCGGATATTCTCATTCATCTGACAGAGGATGCTTATCACTTGGTCAAGGATGAAGGCTACCTGATCATGAGTGGCATTATCAAGGACAAGTGGGACATGGTGCGCGAGTCGGCTGAGTCAGCTGGATTTTTCCTTGAAACCCACATGATTCAAGGGGAATGGAATGCCTGTGTCTTTAAGAAAACCAAGGATATTTCAGGTGTGATTGGAGGCTAGCATGCAGCAGTATTTTGTCAAGGGTAATGCTACCTCGCCAGTCACCATTGAGGACAAGGAAACCAGCAAGCATATGTTTCAGGTCATGCGCCTGAAAGAAGGTGATGAGGTTGTTTTGGTCTTTGATGACAGTATCAAGCACTTGGCGCGCTTGCTAGATGTGGAAGCCCGTCAGTTTGAATTGCTCGAGGAATTAGCTGATAATGTCGAACTGCCCGTCCAAGTGACCATCGCATCCGGTTTTCCTAAAGGAGATAAGCTGGAGTTCATCGCTCAAAAAGTAACTGAACTGGGTGCTAATCAAATCTGGGGCTTCCCCGCAGACTGGTCAGTTGCCAAGTGGGATGGCAAGAAATTGGGCAAAAAAGCTGAAAAACTAGAAAAAATCGCCCTTGGAGCGGCAGAACAAAGCAAGCGTAATTTGGTTCCAAGCATTACCCTTTTTGAGAAAAAAGCAGATTTTCTAGCACAATTGGACCAGTTTGACTCTATCGTAGTAGCCTATGAAGAGTCAGCAAAAGAGGGAGAAGCTGCTGCTCTTTTACAAGCAGTTACAGGACTCGAGAAAGGAGCCAAATTGCTCTTTATATTTGGTCCAGAAGGTGGTCTTTCACCTGCAGAAATTGAAAGTTTTGAAGCCAAGGGAGCTGTTTTGGCAGGCCTTGGACCTCGCATTCTAAGAGCAGAAACAGCACCGCTTTACGCCTTATCAGCCCTTAGTGTTTTATTAGAATTAGAAAAATAAGAGGAAGAAAATGGAACAAAAACACCGTTCAGAATTTCCAGAGAAGGAACTTTGGGATTTAACAGCCCTATACCAAGACCGTGAGGATTTCTTGCGAGCCATCGAAAAGACTCGCGAAGACATCAACCAATTTAGCCGTGATTACAAGGGCAAACTTCATACGTTTGAGGATTTCGAGAAGGCATTTGCGGAGCTGGAGCAGATTTATATCCAGATGAGCCATATCGGCAATTATGCCTTTATGCCTCAGACGACAGACTATAGCAATGAAGATTTTGCCAACATTGCCCAAGCTGGGATGGACTTTGAGACAGATGCCAGTGTAGCCTTGACCTTCTTTGACGATGCCTTGGTGGAAGCTGATGAGGAAGTCTTGGATCGTTTGGGGGAACTGCCCCATTTGACGGCAGCCATTCGTCAGGCCAAAATCAAAAAAGCTCACTATCTTGGGGCAGACGTTGAGAAGGCCTTGACCAATCTGGGGGAAGTTTTCTATAGTCCACAGGACATCTATACTAAGATGCGAGCTGGAGATTTTGAGATGGCTGACTTTGAAGCCCATGGCAAGACCTACAAAAACAGCTTTGTTACCTATGAGAATTTCTACCAAAACCATGAGGACGCTGAGGTTCGTGAAAAATCTTTCCGTTCCTTCTCAGAGGGACTTCGTAAGCACCAAAATACAGCAGCCGCAGCCTATCTAGCTCAGGTTAAGTCTGAGAAATTATTGGCAGATATGAAGGGCTACGACTCAGTTTTTGACTATCTTTTAGCTAAGCAGGAAGTAGACCGTGCCATGTTTGATCGTCAGATTGACCTCATCATGAAGGACTTTGCGCCAGTTGCTCAGAGATACCTCAAGCATGTTGCCAAGGTGAATGGTCTTGAAAAGATGACTTTTGCTGATTGGAAATTGGATTTGGATAGTGCTCTTAACCCAGAGGTCAGCATTGACGATGCCTACGATTTAGTCATGAAATCAGTCGCACCATTGGGGCAAGAATATTGTCAGGAAGTTGCTCGTTACCAAGAAGAGCGTTGGGTAGACTTCGCTGCCAATAGTGGCAAGGATTCTGGCGGTTATGCGGCGGACCCATATCGTGTGCACCCATACGTTCTCATGAGTTGGACTGGCCGTTTGAGTGATGTTTATACCTTGATTCATGAAATCGGGCATTCTGGTCAGTTCATCTTTTCTGACAACTACCAAAGCTATTTCAACGCCCACATGTCGACCTACTATGTTGAAGCACCGTCAACTTTCAATGAGTTACTGCTCAGTGATTACTTAGAGAATCAATCTGACGATCCTCGTCAGAAACGATTCGCTCTTGCCCACCGCTTGACAGACACCTATTTCCATAACTTTATCACCCACCTCTTGGAAGCGGCCTTCCAACGCAAGGTTTATACACTGATTGAAGAGGGTGAGACCTTTGGAGCAAGCAAACTCAACAGCATTATGAAGGAAGTCTTGATAGATTTCTGGGGAGATGCCATTGAAATCGACGACGATGCGGCTCTGACTTGGATGCGCCAAGCTCATTACTACATGGGCTTGTATAGCTACACTTACTCTGCAGGACTAGTCATATCGACAGCAGGTTATCTCCATCTGAAAAATTCTGAGAATGGAGCTGAAGACTGGCTCAATCTCCTCAAATCAGGTGGTAGCAAGACACCGCTTGAGTCAGCCATGATTATCGGAGCGGATATTTCAACAGATAAACCACTCCGTGATACCATCCAATTCTTGTCTGACACAGTTGACCAGATTATCGCCTACAGTGCCCAGCTGGGAGAGTAAGGGAATAGACAGATTTTAGGAGAATAATATGAATAGAATCAAAAAATGGCTAGAGCAAGATTCGCAAAGAATGCGTTTTATCAAAATAGGTCTAATCTTATTGGGCATTATTTTATTGATTGCTTTCCCTACTCTCTATCTTGTTTTGAGCGGAATTGGTATTTGGTATTTTGTAAAGAAAGCACCAGATATTCGAAAAAGAAATCTAATGATAGGGCTTTTCGTTGTCAGTATTGCTGTAGTTTCTCTCCAAACTCCGACAGTCACAAAGAAAATTTCATCTTCTCAATCAGAAACTAAGCAGCCTGCGACATCTACTACTTCGACAGCTTCAACCACGGATACTTCATCTAGTATAGAGGAAGCAAAACGAATCGAAGAAGAGAAAAAAGCTAAAGAAAAAGCAGCTAAGGAAAAAGCAGAAGAAGAGAGAATCGCTAAAGAAAAAGCTGCAAAGGAGTTGCAAGAAAAAGGTGAAACCTTAGTCAAACAATTGGAAGAAAGCCAAGATGCGAGTCAAGTAAAGTCTGTTAAAGAGACAGTTAATCAGATTGAAAATAATGATAAAAAGACAGAGTTGCTTGATAGAATAGGTGCAGTTGAGTCGTTCATTTCTCAAAAGGAGGAAGAAAAAAGAGCTGCGCGTGAAGCTGAGACTAAAGCCCAACAACAAGATAGAATTGTCTATGTTGCAAACCATGGGAATGCGAAAGTTTATTGGTATAGTAAGGATAGAATGCCTCCAAAAACTAATAAAGCTAATGTTGTTGAGATGACAGAGGCCGATGCAATTGCTGCAGGAAAACGTCCATCGAAAACAGAATAAGAAAGAAAGTCATCTAAGGATGACTTTTTGATAAGCTACTAGAAATGCAGAGGTACTAGGGATGTATCAAGAATTACAAAGAAAAGTGACAGAAGCAAAGCCAGGCTATAGCCGAGAAGAAATTCAGTGGTTGCTTGAGCATTTGGGAGATCCCTCGCCAGAAATTCGAGACGAACTTGTTTTTACGAGTTTAGCTAGGGGCCTTCAAGAAGAGTTGTTTACCCTTGAGCAGTTTCAGTTTATCTCAGAAGAGGTCTCCTCTGATGAAGGTCTATACAAAGAGATTGATAGTAGAGGAGTTTCAGCTCTTAAACGATCTTTTAGGGCACTTATTTATGCCAATCTACTGTCCTGCGATGGTACTAAGGAGTCGCTTTATTACCAGCAGTTGTCTTCTCCTATCAGGGCTACCATGCTAAATCAAGGCTTGCACTATCTTTCAAAAGAAAAGGATACAACTGGTTTTTCAAGTCAGTATGGTTGGGTTCACGCTTTTGCGCATGGGGCTGATCTTTTGACGGAAGTTATATGCCATCCTAGCTTTCCAAAGTCAGATATAGCCGAAGCATTTGAAATCATTGGGAAAATCTTTAAACGTGTTGAGATTCGTTTTACAAATGATGAAGATTGGCGGTTAGCCAGAGCGTTTTATGAACCAATCTTACGAGGGAAAATCGAACCGTCTCTATTCACTGCTTGGCTGCAAACAGTCGAATTTCCCCTGAAAGAAGCAAACGATTTCCATAAATTTTCCAATTTCAGATCTTGTTTGCTGGAAATTTACCTTCAACTAGACTGTCATAATCTTTTACAAGATGACTTGAAAAAAATCATTCAATCTTTTCACTATTAAATTTTATACGGTTACTGTATGGGAAGTTCTTCTAATAGTTTAGCTAATCGTTTTGAAAAAGTGTTGAAATCGAAATGGTGCAGATAGTAAAAGAGGTTGGATATTTATCCCAACCTCTTTTTATGTATCTTAATGGAATTGCATACCACCATCAACGATAATGGTTTGACCTGTGATGTAGTTTGAATCTGGTCCAGCAAGGAAGCTGACAGCTGCAGCCACATCTTCTGGTTCAGATAGACGTTTCAAGGTAATATCTTTTGCGAATGTCTGCATTCCCCATTCGTCATCTTTTCCAGCATTTTTCCCAACTTGGTGAGCAATATCGTACATCATTGGGGTTTTTACGATACCTGGTGCGTAGGCATTGACAGTAATGCCTGAGTCTGCCAAATCTCGTGCCAATGTTTGTGTAATTCCACGAACAGCAAATTTTGTACCACCATAAACTGTCAGGTTAGGATTTCCGACGACACCTGCTTGAGAGGTTGCGTTGATAATTTTACCACCGTGACCAAGTGCTTTAAATTGAGCTTGAGCAGTTTGGGAACCCCAAATCACCCCACCGACGTTAATACCGAATGTACGTGTAAATTGTTCTTCTGTAATCGTATCAAGAGGAGTAGTTGGGGCGACACCAGCGTTATTTACGACAACATTCAAGTCACCAAAATGGTCAACAACCTTTTGAAATGCTTGGGCAACTTCTGCTTGTTTTGAGACATCTGCTACGACAGCAAAAGCATTTTCAGCTGATAATTCGGCAACAGCTTTTTCAGCCGTTTCTGGATTGTAGTCTAAGACTCCTACTTTAAAGCCATCTTGAACCAAACGTTTTGCAATTGCAAAACCAATTCCTTGACCTGCACCTGTGACAATAGCAACTTTAGACATATGATTCCTCCTTGGTATCAGCGATACCGTTCAAATGTCCTATGAAAGGACAGCAAAGGTTTATAAATGAGCCTTGATAACGATTCTTGAAACCCCCATCAACGCTATACTAATAGTATACACCTTTGAAAAAAATGTTTCAAATAAATGCCTCTATTGTATAACAGGCTTCAAATGAAGCCTCAACAAAAATTTCCAAGTCATTTTTCTTGAATCCGTTCATTTGTTTTGGTAAACTGGTACATAGTTTTGAAAAAAAGGAGAATTATCATGAAAAAATTTGTTGCTGAATTAATTGGTACTTTTATGCTTGTGTTCATCGGAACAGGAGCCGTTGTTTTTGGAAATGGTGTTGAAGGTCTTGGACACCTTGGAATTGCTTTTGCCTTTGGTTTGGCAATCGTAGTCGCAGCTTTCTCAATCGGAACTGTTTCAGGTGCTCACTTGAACCCAGCTGTTTCGATCGCTATGTTTGTAAACAAACGCTTGTCATCTTCAGAGCTTGTAAACTACATCCTTGGACAAGTGGTTGGAGCTTTCCTTGCGTCAGGTGCGGTCTTCTTCCTCTTGGCTAACTCAGGAATGTCAACTGCTAGTCTTGGTGAAAATGCCTTGGCAAACGGTGTAACTGTCTTTGGTGGTTTCTTGTTTGAAACAATTGCAACTTTCTTGTTTGTTTTGGTTATTATGACTGTCACTTCAGCAAGCAAGGGCAGCGGTGCAATCGCTGGTTTGGTAATCGGTTTGTCCTTGATGGCAATGATCCTTGTGGGATTGAAAATTACTGGACTTTCAGTTAACCCAGCTCGTAGCTTGGCACCAGCTGTCTTGGTTGGTGGAGCAGCTCTTGAACAAGTTTGGATTTTCATCCTTGCTCCAATCGTTGGTGGTGTTCTTGCAGCTCTTGTTGCGAAAAACTGCCTTGGAACAGAAGAATAATAAACAAAAAGAGCCTTGCTCCTCATTTTGAGGAACAGGACTTTTTTGTATGATACTCTTCGAAAGTCTCTTCAAACCACGTCAGCTTCGTCTTGCAGTAGGTATGGTTACTGACTTCGTCAGTTCTATCCACAACCTCAAAACAGTGTTTTGAGCTGACTTCGTCAGTCTTATCTACAACCTCAAAGCAGTGCTTTGAGCAACCTGCGGCTAGCTTCCTAGTTTGCTCTTTGATTTTCATTGAGTATGAGTTTAGCGGTTGTCAATTTTCTCTGGGTAAAGGTCGTGTTGGAAGAGGCGTTGTTCTGCTAAGCCTTCATACTTGGTTCCAGGTCTACCGTAGTTGTAGTAGGGGTCGATTGAAATGCCCCCGCGTGGAGTGAATTTTCCCCAGACTTCTAAATAGCGAGGGTCGAGCAAGTTGACCAAGTCTTTCCCGATAGTGTTGATACAGTTTTCGTGAAAATCCCCATGATTTCGATAGCTAAAGAGGTAGAGTTTGAGGGATTTTGATTCGACACAGAGCTTGTCAGGAATGTAGGAAATATAAATCGTCGCAAAGTCTGGTTGAGCAGTGATGGGGCAAAGTGAGGTAAATTCGGGGCAGTTAAATTTGATGAAATAGTCATTTTCTACATGACGATTGTCAAAGGATTCGAGGACTTCTGGTTGATAGTCAAAAATGTAGTTGGTTTCTTTGTTGCCGAGGAGACTTAGGTTTTTCATTTCTTTTTGTTGTGACATGATTTTTTCTTTCTAATCTTAAACACCACGTTGGTTGTCGTAGAGGAGGGTATGGAGTTGAGGAAGGACGCGGACATTGCCCCAGCTATCATCAGCGGCGATGCGTTCCCAAAGTTCTTTGAGACGGTCCAGTTGGTCTTGGACAATATTGCCTCTAGCCTTTGGTTCAGGATTTCCAGCTGATAAGAAAAGGACATCTGGTTGGTAGCGCTCTTGAATGCCTTTGGCAAAGGCCAAATCGGCATCGTCAAATACAGGGATTTTAAAGGTGACTTTGTCTGGGTCCAGTTGGGAAACGATGAAATCCAAGGTCTCAAAGTTGACTTCCATCTTGGAGGAAGGAGGTTTGGGGCTGAGAGTGACCTGGTCAATGTCTTTTAACCAATTTTGCCAGCGGGAGCCTTGGGTCTCAACAGCCAGAGTGATCCCACGTTCCTTGAGTTTGGTGACTAATTCGGCCATGTTGGTTGCTAGGATAGCAGGATTTCCGCCAGATAGGGTGACATAGTCGTAGCTCCCTAGTTTATCTAAGGCAGCAATGACTTCGTCAGCTGTCATACGAGTTGGTTTTTCAGAACCATCCCAAGTAAAGGCGGAGTCACACCAGTCGCAGTGGTAGTCGCAACCAGCAGTACGGACAAACATGGTTTTCTGCCCAATAGCACGACCTTCACCTTGAAAGGTTGGGCCGAAAATTTCCAGAACAGGTAGTTTGAGGACACGTTCTCTAGTCATCTAACCACTCCCGTCTAAACTCTGCAAATGCAGTCGGAGTCTCATAGAGACGAACATATTCCAAACGGAGACCACGCTCATCTGGTAACTCTTGACTCATGGTTTGAAAAATCCAGTAAACCATATTTTCAGCAGTCGTGTTCATATAAGGCAGGGTTTCATTGAGATAGCGATGGTCCAAGTGGGGCTCTAAGTAGCTCTTGTAGATAGCTTTGATATCCCCAAAATCGTAGGTCATACCCCGTTCATCTAAAAATCCACTGACAGCAATCTGCAAATGATAAGTATGGCCATGCAAGGATTTGCATTTTCCTTCATAGTGAAAGAGGTGGTGGGCAGCATCGAAGGTAAATTCTTTTGATACCAAGGTTCTGTGAGGATTGTAGACAAGGGACTCCCCAGTTTCCTGTTTGATTTCTTTGGGTGCAAAAAACATTAGCCCTCTCCTTTCTGTGAGAGATAAACATCTAAACCATGTTGACGTAAGTGACAGGCTGGACAATCACCGCAGCCACTTCCGATAATCCCATTGTAGCAGGTCAAGGTCTTTTCACGAACGTAGTCAAAGGCACCGAGTTGATCGGCTAACTCCCAAGTTTCAGCTTTATCTAGCCACATGAGAGGTGTTTGGATAACAAAGTCGTAATCCATGGCAAGGTTGAGCGTAACATTAAGGGATTTGACAAAGACATCTCGACAGTCAGGGTAGCCTGAGAAGTCTGTCTCGCAGACACCTGTCACGATATCCTTAATGCCTCGTTGTTTAGCAAGAACTGCCGCAAAGGATAGAAATAGGTGGTTGCGACCGTCAACAAAGGTATTGGGAACCTCTCCCTCTTTTTGCTCGATTTCCATATCAGAGGTTAGGGCATTTTCAGTGATTTGTCCCAGTAGAGACATATCTAAGATGTGATGACGAATACCTTGTTCCTTAGCGATTTCTCTAGCAACTTGAATTTCGAGATGATGGCGTTGGCCGTAGGCAAAGGTGACGGCTTCGACTGTTTCATAGTGTTTTTTAGCCCAAAAGAGGCAGGTTGTGGAATCTTGACCGCCGCTAAAGACGACCAAGGCTGATTGACGTTTCATAGTACTCCTTCCAAAGTGGGACATGTTCAGAGCACGCAAAAAGCTCCCTTGAGGGGAGCTAAAAAATACCAAGTAGAGGTTTTTTTTAGCGATGGCATGTCCCAAACATCGTAATATTCTACCTACAGTCTAGCATATTTTTTGAAAAATGGCAAAGGGCAAGAAAAAAGAGACCAAATGAAGCACTTGGTCTCTAATGTGATTAACTTAATTCAGCAACGATGGCCTTGATTTGTTCTGCAGTGTGAACACCTGCAACTTGTTTCACAACTTGGCCGTCTTTTTTGAAGAGAAGGGTTGGGATAGACATGATTCCAAAAGCACGAGCTGTGTTTGGATTTTCATCAACGTCCATTTTGACGATTTTCAAGACATCTTCTGAAAGTTCTTCAGACAATTTATCCAAGATTGGACCTTGCATACGACATGGACCACACCAAGTTGCCCAGAAGTCTACCAAGACCAAACCGTCTTTTGTTTCTTGTTCAAATGTTGCATCTGTAATTGCTTTTGCCATTGTATTTCTCCTTTTTTAGTTATATTGGCTTAAATCTTGTTTCATGAGATAGAAGAAGACATCTCCATAAGTCCCATGGTAGTCCAAATCATGACCGTTGTAAGTTAATTTTTGGACTGGGTAGTAGTCTGCGACGCCGATAAGGCAAGCTTGTTGTGAACGATCAAAGTCGTCATAAGATTCGAACGTTATAGTTCTTTCGTTCTTGCTGGCATCTAGATAGGTAATTTCAATCATTTTAAAAACTCCTTTGTTTAATGATGACTTTATTTTACTCCTTGTAAAAGAGAATGTCAAGAAAAATGATTGCGCACGCAACTTTTTTCTAAAATCATCTTAAATCAAGAAATCCAAACCTGTTTCCAAGCTTTCTTCGACAGCCTTCTGTAGAGAGGCCAGTGTCTTTTGCCCATCACTTGTCAGGCAGATAAAGCTAGAACGTCTATCTTGATCACAACACATGCGACTAAGTAGACCGCAATTTTTGGCTTCCAAGCGAGCCACCATCCGAGAAACAGCGCTTGGACTGAGATGAAGCTTATCAGGTAAATCAATCTGGCGTAGAGATTTTTCTTGGGCCAAGTCCAGATAGTAGAGCAGGTAAAACTCTTTCAAGGTCAGACTTTGGTCACTCTGCTGGGCAATGGTCTCTTCCAAGAGACCTTCAATTTCTTTCTGACGACGATTGAAATCAAACCATTTTTCCAAATAGGTCATAGTATCTCCTTTCTTTTGAGAGTCATAAATAGAAGAAAGTCCATTAACGGACAATCACTGTATCACAAGATGATTGCGCATGCAATGATTATACTACTTTTAACTAATCCTTGCAAGAGATAAGAATTGCGATATTTCCTTGAAATTTTCTGAAAAAAGAGTAAACTGGTATGCAAGAAGTCTATTTCGTGGAGTTTAGGATGAAATTATATGTTCAATTAATGATTCTCTTTGTGATTTCTCTTATCGGAGAGGGAATTTCTAGTTTCTTTCATCTGCCCATCCCAGGCAGTATTATCGGTTTGATTATTCTCTTTCTAGCCTTACAGTTCAAGTGGCTAAGGACCAGACATGTCAACATGGTTGGAAATTTCTTGCTGGCCAATATGACCATTCTCTTTTTGCCGCCAGCAGTGGGTATCATGGAAAAGTTTGATGTGATTGCCCCTTATCTTTTACCCATCGTCTTGATTGTCTTTTTTGCGGCTGTCATCAACATTATCCTTATTGCCCTAGTGGTTCAGTTTATCAAGAGACGATTTGAGGGAGATTATGAGAAAGGAGATGCCAAATGAGCGAATTTGTTTCCAATCCTCTATTTGGGATTGCATTATCTATCCTAGCCTATCTAGTAGGAATGCTGATTTACAGACGTTTTCCCCATCCATTGACAACGCCCCTGCTTTTGTCAGCCATTTTTATCATTATTTTCCTTAAGGTGACGGGAATTTCTTATCAAGATTATTACCAAGGTGGGGTTTATCTGAACAACTTGATTGTCCCATCGACCGTGGCTCTAGGGATTCCGCTTTATAAGAGTTTTCATCTGATGAAGCATCATGCGCGGAGTATTCTCTTTGGTAGTCTGTTAGCAGTAGTTGTCAATACTAGTTTCACTGCCATAGTAGCGAAAATATTTGGTATGGACTTTTTCCTAGCCATTTCTCTCTTTCCCAAGTCAGTGACAACCGCTATGGCAGTAGGAATCACAGAAAAATTGCAAGGTTTAACAACTGTGACCTTGGTCGTCGTAGTGGCAACTGGGATTTTGACTAGTGTAATCGGACCAACCCTTTTGAAGTGGTTGAAAATTGACGACCCAGTAGCAGTCGGGCTTTCCCTTGGAGGGACAGGTCACGCAGTCGGAACGGGAACCGCCTTTCGATACGGCTCAGTAGCAGGAGCCATGGGTGGCTTGGCTATCGGTGTCACCGGTATTCTCTACGTCTTTGTCAGTCCAATAGTAGCCAGTTTGATATTGAGTTAAAGAAAAACCCAGCTTTCTAGCTGGGCATTTTTTATTGCAAGTTAACCTTGTTTTTCAAGATATAGTAGGTACCGAGATAGTAGATAGCCGATAAAAAGAGATCGCGTAAGATTTCTGTACCAGCCATCACGTTAAAGTCATTGTCAACTCTTAAGAAGAAAGTGATATAACCAATAACGATGGAAATGACGATATAGGCTAAAATCCCCATAGCTGTTCGATACTCATTAAAGAGTTGTCCGATAGAGATGGAGAGGTAAATGGATAAAATCCATGCGATTGACCCGACAAATAGTGATAGGGCATACAGCCAGCCGTAGCTGAGATAAGGGGAAATGAAGTTATAGAGGGCAGTGAAGTCTTTTTCAATTGGTGTTAAGAAGATGATAATCAATATACTTAAGATAAAGACGATATAGCTTAAGATGGACCAGACAAGACCACCTAAAAGTTTTGCGATGATGATTTGGTGCTCAGAGACAGGCAAGGTCAGGGTCAAATACCCTTGGCGGTCATAAACACTACCCTTGAATCTTCGGATGATTAAAAAGATTGTTGCAATCCAAAGAGTGACGCTGAGTCCTCCAAAGACTAGTACTAAAAAGAAGATGAAATAAGCAGCATTGTTAGGATTGTAACTCTGGCTGAGGCTGCTAATAAAAGCTCCAATCAAAACTGAAATTGCAAGCACAGCACCATAGAGCGCTAGATACCATTTGTTGACATTTTTAAATTCATAACGAACTAAATTCCAAAACATAATAATCTCCTTTGTCTAAGCCTTGAACTCATGGCGGAAGAGCTGGTCAATAGATTCACCTGACTCATAACGAATATCATCCACATTTCCTTGGCGGACGACTTTTCCATTTTTCAGGAAAATAATTTCATCTAGTACGGATTCAATATCTGAAATCAAGTGGGTCGAAATCAAAACGCTTGAGGTTGGTGAATAGTTGTTGATGATAGTATTCAAAATATAATCACGGGCAGCTGGGTCTACACCACCAATTGGTTCGTCAAGAACATATAGACGAGCTTCTCGACTCATAACGAGGATGAGTTGAACCTTTTCTTTATTTCCCTTTGATAACTGCTTGAGGCGGCTGTCTTCACTGATTCCAAGGTCGCTAAGAAGGTTCTGAGCTCGCTCAAGGTTGAAATCTTGATAGAAAGTTTGAAAGTAAGTGAGAGCATCCTTTACCTTCATTTGTTCATTCAGATAAGTCGTGTCTGGTAGATAAGAGACAATCGCCTTGGTAGCAGGACTTGGCTCCATGCTGTTAATGAGGACACGACCTTGGTCTGGTTGGAGAAGTCCATTGATTAGTTTGATCAAGGTTGTTTTTCCAGAACCGTTTGGTCCAAGGAGACCGACGATTTTCCCAGCGGGAATCTCAAGGGAAATATTGTTGAGGGCTGCTGTAGAACCATAAGATTTGGATACATTTTCAAATGCTAGTAATGTCATACTTTTAAACTCCTTTAATATAACCGCTTAATACAGAGGGTAAGTCTTCACGATTGTAACCGAATTGAAGCATGCCAGTTACAAAGTTTTTCAGTTGCTCCTCAGATAGTTGCTTGCGAGTTTGGACAATTAAGTCCCGATCCTCTGTCACAAAGCGTCCGGTTGTACGCTTGCTGTAGACCAAGCCTTCACGTTCAAGATCAGACAAGGCACGTTGGATAGTATTGGGATTGACCCCAGCCTCACTTGCCAGTTCTCTCACGGTTGGGAGCTGTTGGCTGGGTTCTAGTTTATGGGAAACAATATCTAGTTTGATTTTTTCCATAATCTGCAAATAGATTGGTTTTGTATTATCGAAAATCCAGGACATCATAGTCTCCTTTCTTTATCTTTATTGTTCTAATAAAATAATACAATAAAACAAAAAGTTTGTCAAGTAAAAATAAGAATTGTTTTGGGAATTGCTCAAAAAATGGTATAATGAAAAGAAAACGACAAGGAGGGAAATGCATGCGTTGTCCAAAATGTGGGGCTACCAAGTCTAGTGTTGTTGATAGTCGACAAGCCGAAGAAGGAAATACCATCCGCAGAAGACGTGAGTGCGACGAGTGTCAGCATCGTTTTACAACCTATGAACGAGTAGAAGAAAGAACGCTGGTTGTCGTCAAGAAAGACGGTACGCGAGAGCAGTTTTCGAGAGATAAAATCTTTAATGGGATTATCCGGTCAGCCCAGAAGCGTCCTGTGTCAAGTGATGAAATCGGCATGGTGGTCAATCGCATCGAGCAAAAACTCCGTAGTCGCAGTGAGAATGAGATTCAAAGTGAATATATTGGGTCCTTAGTCATGGAAGAACTGGCAGAGCTTGATGAGATTACCTATGTTCGTTTTGCAAGTGTTTACCGTAGCTTTAAGGATGTGAGTGAGTTGGAGAGTCTGCTCCAGCAGATCACCCAGTCCTCTAAGAAGAAAAAGGAAAAATAGATGAAACCAAATGACCGTTTTTCTTTTCTAAAGAATAATCGGGTGTCGCAAGATACCTCTTCTCTGGTGCAGTGCTACCTCCCGATTATCGGTCAGGAGGCACTGAGCCTCTATCTATATGCCATTACCTTTTGGGATGGAGGGCAAAAGGAACACCTTTTTGCTAATATTCTTAATCATTTGAACTTCGGGATGAATACGCTCCTCCAGTCCTTTAAAATCTTATCAGCTGTAGACTTGTTGACCCTTTATCAGAAAGGGGAAACCTATGAATTACAGCTTCATTCTCCCCTCTCCAGTCAGGAATTTTTGCGGCATACTATTTACCGTACACTGTTGGAAAAAAAGATTGGTGATACAGCTGTTTCTACTATGAAACAGATTCCAAGTGAGGGAGAGGCACTCTCTGTTTCTTTGAGCCAAGTCTTTCCAAACTTGACCGAAGAAGTGACTCCAATCGAGTCTAAGAGTAAGGTGAAAAACGATTTTGATTTGGAGCATTTTCAGCGTCTAATGGCTCGAGATGGTTTGCGTTTTGAAAACGAGCAGGCGGATGTTGTGGAATTATTTGCCATCGCAGATGAGAAAAAATGGACCTGGTTTGAAACCTATCAATTAGCCAAGGCGACTACAGTGGCTCAGGTGATTTCAGTCAAACGCATGCGTGAAAAGATAGCACAAAAACCAGCGTCTTCTGACT
>ERZ773070.1147-NODE-1147-length-16919-cov-10.153463_pt1 | contig 16919 bp, 14 predicted proteins | sample MGYA00580618_ERZ773070 | MGnify/ENA primary metagenome ERZ773070 (study PRJEB29015, sample SAMEA2738023) | human oral metagenome | biome: human oral; feature: human-associated habitat; material: dental | place: China | collected 2019 ... | reverse complement strand
TGTCAACAACCCCCTCGCGATGTCAACGACCCCCTCGCGGTGCCGACAACGCGCGTCCATGCCGGCAACCCCCTCACGATGCCGACAACTCGCGCTGGCTCTCTGGGGGAGCGCCTTAGGGTCCCGCCCGCCTTCGAGGCCGCGTTCGAGGCACCTCCCCCTGGGCCGCACTCCCAGCGCCCGGGGAACGCACACAAAGACCCCGATTTACGCAACACGCGCCGCACACAAGGGCTTGATCCCGCCCTTGTGTGCGGCGCCGTGTTTCCTAATTCCCTTCCTTGTGTGCGGCACCGGGAAGGGGCCAGGGGCGCTGAACGCGCAGGGCGCGGCCACCCGCAAGAAACACTGGGCGGCCCGCTAGAAACGCCGAGCGGCCCGCAGCGGACCCGGCTGAGAACGCGGTGAGCCCCGTGGGGAGCGCGGCCGCTCCGCCCAACGCCCCAACACCGCTACGGCGCCCCCACTTGGGCGAAGGAGCCCTCGCCCCACGCCCACAGGTCCCGCTCGGCGGCGCTGACGAAGGCGGCCTGGCCGCGCGCCAGTTCCAGGGACTGGCCGCCCCTCGCCTCGTCGAGGCGGACGGTGACCCGCCCACCTGTGCCGATGAGGACGCGCGGCCCCTCTCCGGGGACCAGGACCCCGCGGTCGCGCGCGGCGTGCTCCCCCGCGCGCAAATGGACGAGGGACAACTCGAACTCCTGGGCGGGCGCCAGGTAGCGGTCCGTCGTGGCCGAGGGGTGCTCGGGTGCCACCCGCATCGCCGGGAGCGCCGAGAACTCGGTGATCTCCACCAGTTGGGCGCTGTCGATGTACTTGCGGGTCAGTCCGGCGCGCACGACGTTGTCGGAGGAGGCCATGACCTCGATGCCCAGCCCCGACTGGTAGGCGTGGATCTGGCGCGGCGGGATGTAGACCGCCTCCCCGGGGCGCAGGTCCACCGGGTTCATGAGGAAGGCAACGATGATGCCAGGGTCCCCGGGGTGGCGCTCCCCCAGTTCGCAGACCATCGAGTCAGTCCTGCGCGACGGGGACCCCCCGGCGGCCAGGCGCGAGCAGCAGGCGCGCACGAACTCGTCGATGCGGGGGGCCGTGGCCGGCGAGTCCTCGTCGAAGAGCCACGTCGCCAGGGAGCGCAGCCCCCCGCGCAGGGTGGAGAACTTGAGGCGGTGGCGCAGCATCTCCGCCAGCTCCCCGTCGAGGCCGACCAGCAGCTCGCGGGCCTTGCGGGGCACGCGGAAACCCACCAGGGCCTGGAAGCCGGTGAGGGCCAGCAGCATCTCCGGCTTGTGGTTCATGTCCCGGTACACGCGGGAGGGGTCGGTGCGGGCGATGCCGAGAACGTCCTCTCGCAGGTAGCCCTCCCGGGCGATCTCCTTGGTGGGGTGGACCTGCAGGGACAGGGTCTGGGCGGGGGCGATGATCTTCGCCAGGAAGGGCAGCGTCGGCCCGAAGGCGTAGAGCAGGCCGCTGCCCAGGGCCGCCTTCGGGTCCGCCTCGATGAGCTGGGCCAGGGTGCGCCCGTCGTCCAGGAGCGTCGGGCCGTCGGGGTGCGCGCCGAACCACAGTTCGGACACGGGGCCGGCGGAGGGGCTGGTTCCGAGGAATCGGGGGATCGCGTCCGCCGATCCCCATGCGTCGGCCTTCGTCCAGCCGGTGAGTCGTTCCATGCCTTCGATCCTATCGCGCCGCCTCAGGCGACGGTCGCCTCCCGGGCGACCAGGGCGGCCAGGGCGCCGCCGCGGGCCATGAGCTCGCCGTAGGCGCCCGTCTCGACGACGCGCCCGGAGTCCATGACGACGATCTGGTCGGCGTCGGCGACGGTGGAGACGCGGTGCGCGATGACGACGACGGTGCGCCCCCGCGTCGCCTCGCGGATGCCCGCCAGCACGGACGCCTCCGTTCCGGGATCCACCTGGCTGGTCGCCTCGTCGAGGACGTAGACGCTGGCGTCGCGCAGCAGGGCGCGCGCCAGGGCGAGGCGCTGGCGCTGCCCGCCGGACAGGCGCTCCCCCATGTCCCCCACGTTCGTGTCCAGTCCGTCGGGCTCCGAGGCGGCCCACGGCGCCAGGTCCACGCGCTCCAGCGCCTCGTCCAGCTGGGCGGGAGAAGCCCCGGGGTTGGCGAGCAGCAGGTTGGCGCGCACGGTGTCGTTGAAGATGTAGGGGCGCTGGGGGGCCGAGGCGACCGCCTCGCGCAGGGGGCGCAGGCCCACGGAGCGGATGTCCACCCCGCCGATGGACACCGAGCCCGAGTCGGGGTCCCACGTGCGGGTGAGCAGCGCCGCCAGAGTGGACTTGCCCGACCCCGACGCCCCGACGATGGCGGTGGTCCTGCCCGCCGGGATGCGGATCGTGACGTCGTGGAGGACCTCGGGGCGCACGCCGGGGGCCCCGTCGGCGTCCAAGCGGACCTGCGGGTAGGTGAAGGACACCCCCGTGAAGGCGATGTCGCCCGCGGCGTCGAAGCCGACGGGCTCGGCGGAGTCGGCCACCAGGGGCGTCCGGTCGGTGACGGCGAAGACCCGCTCGGCCGAGGCGAAGGCCTGGTCGAGGTCGGCGGCGAAGTCCTCGACGGCCAGGACGGGGCCGAAGGAGCCCAGCGCGATGCCCACTGCGAGGCCGACCTGGTCGGGGGCGAGGGCCCCCGAGGGCACCATCGACAGGCCCACGAGGGCGACCGCGAGGACCGACAGGCCCAGGACCGCCTGGTTGAGGCCCCGGCGGCGCGCGATCCACCCCGTGGAGACGGCCGTCGAGGAGGCGATGGCCGCCTCGTGGGCGCCCATCTGCTCCATGCGCCGCCCCTGGGCGCCGAAGGCGAGGACCTCGCGCACGCCCTGGACGGAGTCGGTGACGTGGGCGGCCAGTCTGCCGCGCGCCACCCGCAGGTCCCGCGCGGCTGCCCGCGACTCCCCGGCGCCCAGGGCCGGCACCACCAGGCCGGAGACCAGCAGGAAGCAGAGTTCGACGAGGGCGAGCCACCACGACGTGGCGGCCCCCATCCACCCGAGGGTGATGGCGGGCACCACGACGGCGGTGCACACGGGGGCCAGGGTGTGGGCGAAGAACACCTCGATGCGGTCGATGTCCTTCGTCACCCGGTTGAGCAGGTCCCCCGGGTCCAGGGAGTCCGATCCCGCCGGGGCCTGGGGCTCCAACCGGTCGTAGAAGTAGTTGCGCAGCATCGCCAGGGAGTGGAAGGCCACGAAGTGCCCGGCGAACTGCTCGCCGTAGCGGGCGAGCCCCTTGAGCAGGCTCATGACGACCAGGGCGGCGATCACGGCGCCCGCCCCCCACGCGCTCCGGCCCGTCGGCACCGCGAGCACCGCCCACCCGCCCAGGGCGAAGAGGCCGACGCCGAGCAGCAGGAAGACGACGCGCGCCACGATGGACAGCGCCAGGGGCGCCAGGACCCGCCTCGTGATGGACAGGAGGCGCTTGGACAGCTGGAAGCGGCTCATCGGATGGCTCCTTCGACGAGGTCGACGCGGCGGTCGGCGCCTGCGATGGTGGCGTCGCGGTGGGAGATCACCAGGGCGGTGCGGTCCGCGGCCGCGCTGCGCAGCGCGGCGAGGATCTCCCTCTCGCTGGCGAGGTCGACGTGGGCTGTGGGCTCGTCGAGGATGAGGATCGAGGCGTCCTTGAGGATGGCGCGGGCGATGGCGACGCGCTGGGCCTCGCCGCCCGACAGCGCCAGGCCGCGCGCGCCGACCATGGTGTCGAGGCCGTCGGGCAGGCGGTCCAGCAGGTCCTGCAGGTGGGCGGCGCGCAGGGCGGAGAGCAGCTGGGCGTCGGTGGCGCCGGGCTTGGCGACCAGCAGGTTCTCGCGCAGAGAAGCCGAGAACAGGTAGGTGGTCTGCTCGACGACCCCCGTGCGGGCGCGCACCCAATCCAGGGGCGCTCCGGCCAGATCGACGCCGTCGATGCGGGCGGTCCCCGCGTCGGGGCGCCTGAACCCCTGCAGGATCGCCGACACCGTCGATTTGCCCGCGCCCGACGGCCCGGCCAGGGCGACGTGCTCGCCGGGCTCGATGCGCAGGTCCGTGCCGCGCAGCACCGGGGTGGTGCCGTCGTAGGAGAAGTCGACGCCGCTGAGCTCCACGGCTCCGGGCTCGGGCAGGACCGCGGGGGCCGAGGCGCCCTCCGCCTCGACCACGACGGGCTCCTGGGAGGTGAAGCGCTTGATCTCGCGGGAGGCCGCCATTCCGCCCATGCCGATGTAGAAGAACTGGCCGATGCGGTCGAGGGGGTCGAGCATGATCGAGGAGAGCAGCACCAGGGACAGGGCGCTCCCGGGGCTCATGGCCCCAGAGCCGGTGCGGATGAGGGCCAGCGCGACCGCGCCGGTGGTCATGCCCAGCGAGAACACGGAGTCGATGACCAGCAGGATGAGCTGGTTGCCCGCCAAGTAGCTCATGACTTTGGAGCGCACTTCCTCAGCCGCCTCGGCGAGGCGCTCGCCCATGGGCCGCCCGGCGTTCATGAGGACCAGGGCGCCCAGGCCCTGGATCGCGTCGAGCTCCTTGGCCGCCAGGGCGCGCGAGGCCCCCCGGTAGCGGGCGGACACGGGTTTGAAGGCCTTGCGGAACCCCAGGACGCAGGCGGGCACCAGCGGGATCGCGATGGCGAGGAAGCCCGCGCTCACCGGGTCGATCGTGGCGCCCACGAAGAGGACGATGATGAGCGGCACCGTCAGGGAGGCGATCATGGGGGCGAGGAAGGTCCCCTTGTAGGCGGCGACCCGCTCGACCCCGTCGGTCGCTGAGTTGACGATGCGCCCGGCGCGCTCGCGGGTGCGCTCGGAGGGGCCCAGGGCGAACACGTGGGCGACGAGGCGGTGGCGCGCCTTGGGCTCCAGGCGCGCCATTTCGCGCCCGCCGATCGCACTGGCCAGCCACGCGGCCCCCGCGGAGGCGGCGACCCCCACTAAGGCGATCCACCAGGAGCCCCACGCGCGCCCGCCCAGGGCGTCGTCGACTCCCCATCCGATGGCGAGGTAGCCGAGCGAGAGGGCGAGTGCGCCCGCCCACGACAACGCGATGACGATAGCTCGTTTCACCTGTTCACTCCCAGGGGTCACAAGGCAGGGGGACTTTAACTGAGGGAAACCTTACCCTGTTCATGACATCTTGTCACCAAGTAGTCGGACAGCGCGCACTCGGAGGAGCCCGGGTCCGCGCACCGCCTACCGGAGCACCGCAGCACGCGGGTCGAGGCCGAGCTGGCGACGGATCAACCACCCCAGCAGCAGCGGCAGGCCGCTGCCCGCCGTCATCACTCCCGCGCCCAATGCGATGCGCCCGGCGCTGTCCCTCAACCCGCGCGCCGCTGACACCCTGTTCACCGTGTAGCCCCCGGCCTCCGCGGACCCGGCGTCGGGGCCCAGGGCCACGGGGACGGGCGGGGCGCTCGGTCCGGCGCTGGCGGAGCGCCGCCCAGCGGCCGTCGAGTTGTTCTGGGCGGCCGTCCCAGAGCCCGAGGACGCCCTGTTCGCGCTCCCCCGCGCCGACGCAGTCCCCCTGCCGCGGGCCCCGGCGATCCCGTCGTTCGTGGAGGAGGGGGTCGTGAACGACGCCGTGTAGGCGACCGTGAGGGGCGCGGCCTTCTTGGCCGCGTCGCGCGTGCCGCCCGAGGTGTACCAGTAGGAGGACTGGCCCGTCTTCTCCTGGTAGGTCACGAAGTCCTGCGGGAAGGACCCCCAGTACTCGGCGTTGTCCGAGGTCCGGGCGGCCTGCTTGGTCACGGAGGAGCCGACGCGCACGGAGACGCCCAGGTAGTCGGGCGTGTGAGTGAACCCCGAGGCGGAGGCCGCGGCTCCCACATCAACACCAGTGAGGGTGGCCAGTGTCACTTTCTGCGTGGGGAGTGGCAACCACACCGATGTGTCGTTGCGGTCTGCGCCGTAGCCGGAGGCGGTCGCCGTGAGCGTCCCCGAACCCGAGGCGTCCACGTCGAGGACGGGGTCGGTGATGGACCAGTAGTTCATCCCTCCGTAGAAGGCGACCGTCCACGACCCCTTCCACTCGATGTGCGTCGCGCCGTCGGCAGCCACGGTGCCCTTACCGCCCGTGACGACCACCTGGGAGCCCGTATTCGCATGAAGGTCGTTCGAACTCACTTTGTTGCCGGCCGCGTCGAGGCAGTGGTTCTGCCAGGTGGCGCCCGTCCAGCCGCCCGCGCCGTCGGCCTTGACGATGGACACGTTCCCACTCGAAGCGGAGTAGAAGGAGGAGTCCCATGGGCGCGATGAGCCTGTCGAGGCGGCGACGCCGGCGGACAGGAAGTTGCAGTCCCCGTTGTAGGCGCCCGAGTTCGCCTCATCGCTCATCGACCAGCGCAGGGTCGCGTCGGAGAGGCTCCCGCCCCCCTTGCCCGACGGGGCGGGGCCCGGGGTGGTGGGCTCCGGCGCGGGAGTCGTGGGCGCGGGATCCGGGGCAGTGGGGGTCGGCGTGGGAGTCGTCGGCGTGGGCTGGGGAGCCGGGTCCGGGGCCGGTGCGTCCCCGCCGTTGCCGGGCACGGCGACAGCCAAGGGTGACGGGGGCTTTCGGTCGTCGGCCGAGGAGCCGGAGGAGTACCAGTAGGAGTGCTGGCCCGTCTCGCCCTGGAAGTCGACGAAGTCCTGCGGCCACGAGCCCCAGTCCGCTCCTGTGCGCGCCTGTGGGGCCGCGTTCGCGGGACTCGCCACCTCGACGCCCCGGTACTCGGGCACGACGGTCAGCCCCTTGTCGGTGACTGTCACATCCTTCAGCGTGGCCAGTGTCACCTTCCGGGGGGTGAGTGGCGTAGGTTTGGCGTCGGGATCGCTCATGCTGGCGCCGAACCCGGAGGCCGTGGCGGTGAGTGTGCCGACGCCGTTCTCGACGGTGAGCACCGGGTCGTTGGCGCTCCAGTAGGTCATGCCCGAGTAGAAGGCCACCGTCCACGAGCCCTTCCAGCTGATCGTCGCCGAGCCGGTGGCCGGGTCCAGGGAGCCGGTGCCGCCCTCGATCCTCACGACGGCCTCGGAGACCGCTCCGTTGGTGTCGGTGCGCTGCCCCGTGCGCGTCGTGCACTTGTCCGCCCACGTGATGGGGGCGTAAGCGCCATTAGCGTCGGGTTTGAGGATGGACACGGACCCCTGCTGCGCCCGCCACAGCTCCTGCCCGGTCTTGGCGCTGACGACGTACTCGCCCGCCTCGTCGCGCGCCGGGGAGTTCGGCCACTGCCCGCCGCCCGAGTCGCCCGCCGCGCCCGCGCCGAAGAAGTTGCAGGTGCCGGGGGCGAAGCCCGCGGACCCGGTCTCCGCGTTCATCCCCCATTGGAGCACGGCGCCGGAGACCTCGACCGGCGCCGCCTGCGCAGCGGGGGGCGCCAGGGCGATGGCCGAGGCGCCGACGGTGACGGCCGCGCAGACCGCGCACAGGACTTTCAAAGAAGTGCTCGCCCTCATACCACTACCGCCTTTCCGCCTGGGAGAAGAAGCCATTGAGCCCTGCGTCCCCCGGCCCTGCGGCGCCCACTGTTTCCAGGACCGCAGTGTCGTCCGCCGCGGTCCCCGCCAGGGCGGCGCCGTCGGGCGCTTCCGCGGCACTGTCGGCCCGGTCCCCGGCCCCTTGCGCGGGGGCGCCCGCGTCATTGACCCGGCCCGGAACCCCGGGAGCGCACACTCCCGGCGACTGCACGGCGCTCTGCCCTAACGGATCGGCCGCACAGGTGTCGCCGTCGCGCGCATCCCGCCCGTCGGGCCTATCGCGCTCATCTCGTCCTTCCGCCGCACGGGCCTCGTCGGGCAAAACCCCGAATGCCCCGACGGACGCCGACCACGCCGGGGCGTCGCCGGACTCCGGGAGGCCGTGCTTGGCCAAGTAGCGCCGCCGCTTCGCCTCGTTGCGGGCCCGGGCGCGGTCGGCCTTGGCCTGGCGCCGTGCCCTCTCGCGTTCCACGGCCACTGGGCTCAGGCCCAGCACGATGGACTTCACAGCCAGGAAACCACCGAAGCCCGCAGCCAGGACGACCAGCGCCAGTCCCAGCAGCCCCACGCCGACGAGCAGGAAGATGGTGGAGAGGCGGACCTCGGAGTCGGGGCTGGACGTCTGGATGGTGATCGGTGTTCCCGCGCTGCCCGCGGTCCCCGCTCCGCTCCCTCCGGCCCGCGGGGCCGCCGACGGGGAGGGGGCCGCCGGGGAGGTGCCCGAGGACTGCGGTTCCTCGTCCGCCCCCGCGCTGGGGCCGGTCTGCTGGGCGGCCGCTCCCGCTGGGGCGCCCACGGCGGAGGAGGAGAAGGTCACAGGGGTGAAGGACTCGTTGTTCGCGTTGATTTGACCGTGCGCGCCGATCGTGATGATGCCGCACTGGACCGTCGTGCAGTCCACCTCGGAGGCGTTGCCGCTGCGGTCGTAGGTGGTGAACTTGGCGCCTGGGATCGTGAGCTTCGACTGCCACGACCCGTCGGCGCTGATCTCGCCTCCCGTCGCCGCGTAGGAGGTGGCCGAGCCCGGGAAGACGACGAGCGACTCGTAGCCCGCGGGCTTCGTCTCGTCGTCGGCGGCGTAGGAGTAGTCCTTGCCCGTCACCCCACCCTTGGAGGGCTGCCAGTTATCGGACGTGACGGTGCCGAAGAGCACGTAAATGCCCCCGAACCCCCCACGGATCGATTGGAAGCCCGTGCCCGACACGGTCACGGCGGTCTCCCCCTCTATGGCGATCCCCCCAGGGGCATCGACCGTGACCTGGGGGGCGGCCGAGGCGGGGGCGGCCCCCAGGGCCAGGGCGGCGCACGCCAGCGCCGCTGCGGTCAAAGACGCGCCCACGGCCCGGAGCGCGCGCGTGGCAGGGTTGTTCATCGGGAAGCCTCCGTAAGCGAAGAGTCTCGGACTGGGACGACCAGGGGCGCGCCCGTGCGCGGGTGCGCGACCACCTCGATGGGGTGGCGGTACACGCGGGAGAGCAGGCCCGCGGTGAGGACTTCGGAGGGCGCGCCCAGGGCGGCGACCCTCCCCGCCTCCAGCAGGGCGACGCGGTCGGCGTAGGCGGCGGCGACATCCAGGGCGTGGACGACGATGACGACGCCCGCGCCCGTGGCGGCGTACTCGCGCGCGCGGCGCATCACCATCTCCTGATGGCGCACGTCCATGGCGGCGGTCGGCTCGTCGAGCAGCATGATGGGGGCCGCCTGCGCGAGGACCCGGGCGAAAGCGCTGCGGGAGCGCTCGCCCCCCGACAAGGAGGTGTAGGGGCGCTCGGCGAACTCCTCTGTCTCCGTCAAGCGCAGGCTGGCCCGCACGATCCGCTCGTCGTCGGCGGAGGCCCCGGTCCCCGCCCAGGGGGCCCGGCCCATCTCCACGACCTCGCGCACCCGGAAGGGGAAGGAGACGTCCACGCTCTGGAGCAGCACGGAGCGGCGCATCGCGCGCTCCGCCTGGGACCAGTCGCGCAGGGGCGCCCCGTCGATCTGAACGGCGCCACCGGTGGGATCCAGGTCCCCGCTGATGACGGCCAGCAGGGTCGACTTCCCTGCCCCGTTGGGGCCGATGAGGGCGAGCACCTCGCCGCACACCAGGTCCAGGCTCACACCGTGGAGGACCTCCGCCTCGCCGAATCCGGCGCGCACGTCGCGCACGCGCATCAGCACCTCCCCGGCGCGGGGCGCGCCCGGGACCCTCCTGCTCCCGCCGAGTCTCATGCCCACCCCCCGGAGCGGCCGCGCGAGCGGCGCAGCAGCCAGAAGAAGAACGGGCCGCCCACGCAGGAGGTGAGCATACCGATGGGCAGATCCGCGAATTCGATGAGGGTGCGGGCGCACAGATCGGCGGCCGTCATGAGGACCGCGCCGCCCAGGGCGCTGATCGGCAGCAGGGCGCGGTGCCCGGGCCCCATGACGAGGCGCAGCAGGTGGGGGACCACCAGGCCGACGAAGGCGATAATGCCGCAGAAGGCGACGGCCGCGGACACCAGGAGGGCCACCAGCAGCATCCCCTGGACGCGCAGCCGCTCCACATCGACGCCCACGTGGCGCGCCGCCCTCTCCCCCAGCGACAGCAGGTCGAGTTTCCGGGAGATGAACTGGGCGCACACGATCCCCGCCAGGCACAGCGGGCCCACGACCGCGACCTGCGCCCACCGCGAGCCCGCCAGGGACCCCATCTGCCAGAACACGATCTGGTCGCGCGCGGCGCTCGAGGCGGCGAAAACGATGAAGGAGATGGCCGCCCCGGTGACCGCGTTGACCGCGACGCCCGTGAGGATGAGGGTGACGACCTCGGTGCGCCCGGCGCGCCTGGCCATCACGTACACCCCGGCGGTGGTCGCCAGGCCGCACGCGAAGGCGAGGACCGGGGTCGTCCACGATCCCAGGAAGGTCCACGAGAACATGATCGACAACGAGGCGCCGACTGCGGCGCCCGACGAGACGCCGACGGTGCCGGGCTCGGCCAGGGGGTTGCCGAAGATCCCCTGCATGATCGCGCCCGCCACGGCCAGCGAGGCCCCGACGACGACGGCCATTGCAAGGCGCGGGAAGCGCACGTTCCACAGCGCCTCGTCGCCGAAGGGAGTGCTGGGGGCGGGCAGCCAGTCGATGCCGAGGCGGTGGAGGATGGAGCCGAGTACCTCCGAGGGCGGCACGAGGAGTTGCCCCAGGACGCCGCTGACGACGACGAGCACCACGAGCGCCACCGCGAGCACGGTGGCCGTGAGGGCTGTGGCGTGCGCTCGTGAGGGGGCAGGGCGCCGGGAGCGGAGACGGGTCATTGGCTCTGCGCCTGACCGCCGGACTGGAGCTCGGCCAGCCGCTGCCCGATTGGGGCGGGCGGTGCGCCGGGCTGGTAGGCCCCCTCCGGGTCGAAGACGGCGGTGCCAAGGGCGGCGAGGACCTCGGCCGTGCGGGGGCCGAAGCTCATGACCTCGTAGTCCGACATGTCGATGACGCGCCGGTTCTTGCCCGCCGGGGTCTCGGCGATGCCGGGCAGGGCGAGGACCTCGTCGATGCCGCCGGTGGAGGCGATGCCCAGGGTCATCGTAATGATGATGTCGGGGGCCGCCTTGATGAGGGCCTCGGCGTTCGTGGGCGACATCCCCTTGAAACCGACCTCGGCGGCGACGTCCACCATGGACAGGGACTGGATGAGGGAGTCCGCGCCCGAGCCCTCCCCGAACCAGTAGTAGACGGATTTGCCCCTCACGTAGAGGAAGACGGCGCGGGGGCGGTCGGCGTACTCGCGCGGGGACATGCCGGCCACTCGGGCGACGACCTGGTTGATCTCCCTCATCGTGCGCGAGGCGAGCCGCTGCCCCAGTTCGTGCACGCCCAGCGCGTCGGCGACCGCCTGGATCTGGGCCTGCACGCCGCCGACGCCATGCTCGTAGACCAGGGGGATGAAGACGACGGGGATCCCGGAGTCGCGCAGCTGCAACTGCACGTCGTAGGGGCCGATGGAGGTGTCCGTGATGACGACCGTGGGCCGCAGGGCCAGTATTGCCTCGGCGCTGAGTTCGTGGCCGCCGCGGGTGACCAGCGGCAGGTGGGCGGTGGAGGGGTAGCCCGTCGAGATGTCGCGGCCTACCAGGTTGCACCCGAAGCCCAAGCCGATGACGGCCGCTGCCAGGCCGCCGTTCTGGTTGAGGGCGAGGATGCGGGTGGTGTCGGTGACTTTCTGCTGCGGCCCGTCGGCGGAGGGCACAGTGGCTGGCAGGGACTGATCTGCCGTGGGGTCGTCGGAGACGGGGGTGATGTCGGCGGAGCGCGTGTAGGCGGTGGTGGGGCCGACGACGGTCCTCGGGTCGGGCAGTTGGTCGGCGGTGGTCTCGGGCATCTCGATGGTCTGGGGCTCGCCCGAGGCGGGGACCGCCCGGCACTCGGAGCCCGATTGGGCGGGGCTGGTGCCGATGTTCGCGCAGCCCGCCAGGGCTGCGGCGGCCGCGGCGCACACTACGAGCGCACAGGCGCGGGCGGCGGTGAACCGGATCGAGCGCATGGTCCAGCTTTCGTGACGTCTTCCGGGAGCAGACAAGCCCCCATTACAAAAGGTAAGGCTCACCTACATTAGTGAGAAGTGTCCCGTGGCGCAAGTCCCACGTGCTCAGACGCCCCTACACGAACAGGGGCGGGGTGGGGCGTCGGCTGGGGCGCTTGTGGGGCGGGCGGGCGCCCACACGGACTAAGGGCGGGGTCTTCCTGGCAGCAGCAGCCTGCATTCAGAGACGGGCACACGAACAGGGGCGGGGCCCGCCCCTGTTCCGCTTCACGCCAGGCGGTAGGTCCACCCGTAGGGGTCCTCGGCGCGCCCCATCTGGATGTCCGTGAGGCGCTCGTGGATCCGTCGCGTCAAGCCGCCGACGGGCAGCTCGACGTCGAAGTCGTCGCTGGCCAACCGGGAGATGGGGGTGACGACCGCGGCCGTCCCGCATGCGAACACCTCGGCGACGGCCCCCGAGCGGATGCCCGCCACCAGGTCGTCGAGGGCGATCCTCTCCTCGGACACGTCCACGCCGTCGTCGCGCAGCAGGCGCAGGATCGCGCTGCGCGTGCACCCCTCCAGGATGACGCCGGACAGCTCCGGGGTCCTCACGCTCCCGTCGGCCATGACGACGAACATGTTCATCCCACCCAGCTCCTCGAGGTACTTCTCCTCGTAGGTGTCCAAGAAGCACACCTGGGAGAAGCCCCGCCGCTCCGCCTCGATCTGGGGGAGCAGCGACGCCGCGTAGTTGCCGCCCGCCTTCGCGCTCCCGGTGCCCCCCGGGCCCGCCCGGTGGTACCCGCGCACCACCCAGATCGGCACGCCGGCGAAACCGCCCGTGAAGTAAGGGCCGGACGGCGACCCGATGACGTAGTAGTCGACGACGCCCGCGGGGTGGACGCCCACGAACTCCTCCGAGGCGAACATGAAGGGGCGCAAGTACAGGGAGGCCCCGTCCACGCCGGGCACCCACTTCTGGTCGGCGCGCACGTAGTCCACCAGGGACGCCACGAAGTCCCCGCGGTCGATCTGGGGCAGGGCGAGGCGGTGGGCCGAGTGGTTGATGCGGGCGGCGTTGTAGCCCGGGCGGAAGGTCCAGACGGACCCGTCGGCGTGCCGGTAGGCCTTGATGCCCTCGAACACCGACTGGCAGTAGTGGAGCACCGCGGTCCCCGGGGTCAGGGCCAGCGGCCCGTAGGGCACGACCCCGCGGTCCTGCCACCCCCCGTCCCGGGTCCACCGCATGTGGGCCATGTGGTCGGTGAATTTGCGCCCGAAGGACAGCTTCCCCATGATGTCGGCGTACTCCTGCGCCGAGGCGGGGGCCGGGTTGGGGGTCAGCGGGAAGCGCCCGGCCAGCTCGTCGGCTGCGGGCAGCGCCTGGTCCGCCGCTGCCTCGAGCACCGTGGGGGTGTGCTGCGTCGATGCCATGGGGCCTCCTGTTGTCGTTGTGCGCGAGTACGGAGCCAGGGTATGCCGCCGTCCGCACTGTGGCACGCACATTTCGGCATGTGGCCGACGACCGGACGCCCCTGTGGAGGTTCTCACGTCCGATCCGACTCACAGGGGACCGTCCGCGCCGCCCTCCCGCCGAGCGGATGCGATCGGCGCATGGCACGCCGCCCGATTCCCTGACCGCCGCCCTGCCCTCCCGCGAGCGCCGCTCCCCCGCCCTGGCCAACGGGGCGGGAAGACACCCACCGCCCGTCGGCGGGCCCGGGCTCACCCGTAGTGGGTCCACATTCGAAGGACGCGCACAGTGCGCTCCTCCTCGAAGACCTCGTAGACGAGTCGGTGCTGGATGTTGATCCTGCGGGAGCACATCCCGGACAGATCCCCGACGAGGCGCTCGTAGCGGGGAGGAGCGGCGAAGGGGTCTTCCTCGAGCAGGTTGATGAGCGCTTGGGCTTTCGGCTTGAGCCCGCTCGAGGAGAGCTTCTTCGCGTCCTTCGCGGCCTGCTTCGAGAAAACGACGCGCCACACGGCTACCACTGCACGTCGTCGACGGCGTCGTCGAGGTCCTCGCGAGCGGCCGCCTTCAAGCTGTCCGCCATTCCGGGAACGCCCTGCAGGTACAGGGTCTCCTGAATGGCGGACCAGTCGTCTTCGCCGATCAACACGGCGTTCCCACGGCGACCGGTGATCGTGATGGGGCTGGAATCCTCGTTCACGGCGTCGATCAGCCGGTAGAGGTCCGAACGGGCAGCGGTGGCTGTCACGGTAGTCATGGCACTCCCCTCCTCGTGCCGATTATAACGTACGTTCTCACGTGCGCCAAGGGCCGTGCCCGCGCCCCCGCCGGGAGCGGAGACCAACAGGGCCCCGGCCAGCCCAGGGGCGTGGCCGTGCCCACGCCCGCACCCAAAAGGATACGATCAGCGCATGACGACGCTGCCCGACTCCCTGACCGCCGCCCTGCCCTCCCGCGAGCGCCGCTGTCCCGCCCTGGCCCTGGCCGACGGGCGCTGGCTCGCCGCCGCCAGGGCAGGGCTCTACGTCTTCCCCGCCCCTTCCGCCTCCGAGGCGGGGGCCGGAAGCGGGGAGGAGGGAACCAGCAGCGGGGAGGAGGCGGGGGCCGGCAGCCGAGAAGAGGCGGGGGCCGGAAGCGGGGAGGCCGCAGACGCGGCCGGGCCCGCGCTGTTCCCGTGGTACGACGTGGCGCGGGCGCGCTGGGAGGCGGAGGGCGAGCTCTTCGCGCTGGAGTGGGTGGATCCCTCGCGCCGCCCCCTCACCGGGCGCACCGAGGGGGATCCGGAGCAGTTCATGCGCCACGCGGGCGAGTACATCGACCGCTCGATCGTGCTGCACACCCAGTCCCAAGCCGACAACGGGACGACCATCACGGCGTGGGTGCGGCGCGGAGGGCGCGGCCTCTTCTCGGTCCTCACCGCGGATGGCCCGCTGGACGCGGCGGGCCATCGCGCGGCGGACGCGCTCGAGGCGAGAGCGCGCGAGGCGGTCGGCCTCGACTGAGCGACGGCGCCCCCGCGGCCCGCTTCGAGCAGCGGGAGGCGGGGCGCCGGTTGGGGTGGGGCCGTCTCAGGCCGCCTGGAAGTAGGCGACGAGCGCCAGCAGCCACAGGTGCGCGGGGTAGAACACGTAGAAGAAGTACTTCGAGAACCGCGTGTGGGGGCCGTGCTCGCCGTTGTACAGGTGCAGGACCGGGATCACCAGGACCAGCATGAAGTCCGAGTTCTCCGCGAGCATGGACACCGTGGCCTGCCACGTGTCGTAGGGCTGCCACGCCAGGGCGAACATCGCGGCCGCGAGTACCAGGTAGGCCAGGTCGCGCCACACGACGCGTGTGTAGAGCGCGTAGGTGATGACCATGAAGGGCAGGACCGGCAGGCCGCCCTCGATGGGGAGGAAAATGGACAGGACGACGGAGCCCAGCAGCGCGCCGACGGTGGCGGCCCTGTGCCACCCGGGGTGCTTGACCATCCTGACCAGGGCCAGCAGCGTCGTCCCGACGGCCAGGGTGAGGAAGATGTTGTTGGGGGACATGGGCACGTCGCGGGTGGCCAACAACTGGGCGAGGGCGAGGTTGCCCGCCGTCATGATGACCGCCGCCACCCACAGGCGGGTGAGGTACTTGCGGATGCTCGACGTGTAGAGGACGCCCTCGACCGCGCCGTAGGCGAACCAGACTCCCACGCACCGCGTGACGACGTGGAAGACGTCCGCCCACAGGAATGGGACCAGGCCGGGGACGTGGGGAAGGTGGTCGAGGACCATGAGGGCGGCCATCGCCAGTTTGATCCAGTACTGGTTGACACCGATGCGCGGCCGGGGGGCGGCGTGCGCGGCGGCGGGGGCGGGGACTGCGTGTGTGGCCATTGGAGTGCTTTCTCATCGTTGTTCGTGGACACTCCCAGTGTGGTCGGCCGCCGCGCCCCCAACCATCGGGGGGCACCCTGGTGCTCCCCCCGTCCGTCCCCGGGGTAGCACCGGGGACCACCCCCATAGTCGGCGCTACGCCCCCAGGACCCTGCGCTCGAAGGGGTCCACGGAGACGCCCTGGTCCAGGACCGTGCGCGACCACTCGCGCGCGCTGAACAGGGAGTGGTCGCGGTAGTTGCCGCAGGAGCGCTCGTCGGTGCCGGGCACGTCCTCCCACTCCACGTCCTCGGCGATGGCGCGCAGCGAGGACACCAGCGCGGCGGCGACATCCTCGACGGAGGGGGCGCCCCACATGAGCAGGTGGAAGCCCGTGCGGCACCCGAAGGGCGAGCAGTCGATGACCCCGTCGATCCGGTCGCGCAACAAGGACGCCAGCAGGTGCTCGATCGTGTGGAGGCCGCCGGTGGGGATGGCGTTCCCATTGGGCTGGACCAGCCGCACGTCGAAGTTGGAGATCCGGTCGCCCGCGGGACCCGTCTGGACGCCGATGAGGCGCACGTACGGGGCTTTGACCGCCGTGTGGTCCAGTGTGAAACTCTCGACTTCAGCCATTTCTCAATCCCTTTCGGTGTAGTTCTGCCTGCGCTGCTCCAACCGCATGAGCTCCCTGAACGCCTCGGCGTAGCCCGGGTCGTCCTCGCCCATCCGCTGCAGCGCGGCCCGGGCCTGGCCCAGGCCCCGGGTCAGGTCCACGCGCACCATCGCCGCCACGACGCCGCGGCAGTAGGAGCGCATGCGCTCGTGGTCGGCCACCGGCAGCGGCGCGACCGCCAGCTGGGAGACGGCGGGCGCCAAGTAGTCCCCCGCCGCCTCCAGGACCTGGGAGACGAAGCGCCGGGTGGCGGCGGCAGTGGCCTCCTCGCCGGGGCCGAAGTGCTCCTCGGCGCTGCGCAGGATCCGCGTGAACTCGTCGAGGCCCCCGCTGGCGCGGATCGCGTCGTGGACCGCGCGGTGGGTGGGCACTGTGAACGCCTCGCCGTCGAGCTCGTCGAAGCCGGCGCCGATGACGAGGGCCGGGTGCTGGAGGACGGCCTCCAGGGCCTGGCGCTCGACGCGGCCGACCGGGTCCTCCGCCCCCCGG
>ERZ773070.1146-NODE-1146-length-16924-cov-3.917422_pt1 | contig 16924 bp, 16 predicted proteins | sample MGYA00580618_ERZ773070 | MGnify/ENA primary metagenome ERZ773070 (study PRJEB29015, sample SAMEA2738023) | human oral metagenome | biome: human oral; feature: human-associated habitat; material: dental | place: China | collected 2019 ... | reverse complement strand
CACGCCGTAGACCGCAACACCTCGCCTTCGCCATTCAGGCTTGCCTCGCTGGCGGTCCTGGCGGAGGAACTACATCGAAAAAGGGACAATACACTATTGTGCATTGTCCCTTTTTCGTGTAGTTCCATCATTCAAACTCAATAATTACCATAGCATATTTGTTTCTTATTTCGTATAATAGTATCTATTTTATTTCTATTTTTGAGTGTTTTTATATCGGTTTTTTATAGTTTTTGAATGTTTTAGTATCAAAACAGTATCAAGAGTGATACTACAGTAACGGTAAATTCCTAATAGAACACATTATTCATCCAACATCAACTTTCCTTTTTTAGCCTTATCCTTTAGACGCTTCATCTGTTCTTTTTCTATCTGTTGAATGCTTTTCTCTGGAACAGGCAAATCTTCCGGCATGGTACCACCTATTTTTTCAATAGCACCTCTAACTTCTTTTCCTACTGAATAATGAACTTTTGTTGCTGCTTCTGCACCTTCAATCTTATCTTTTCTTAGCTTTTCTTCTGTCTGAGATATTCTAAATAGATTAGCAATGAGTTCGGTGCTTCCCATATAATCCAAAATCTTTTGTCTTGCAGTTAAGCCTTTTCTGTCATGTATATCTTCTACATCTAATCCACCATACAATCCCATATATCCTGCATTCTGAAATATAGCAAATTCTTCATTTGTTATAACACCTGCATCGTGTGCTGTTTCTACCAAAAGTTGATTCCATTGTTTTATATCTCCACGAACAACAAGTCTTCTTCTATCTTCATCAAGCTGATTAAAATGGTCCGCTATTTCCTGACGATATGTCTGTATGGCGAAATATGTTTGTCCAAGTGCAATAACTTCTTTTCTCGGATCACCGTTTTGCACAATCAAATAGCAAGCATATCTTGTAAGTTCATAATCTTTTATGGACTTGCTTGTAGCACCTGCTTCCACGATTTTGCTGACCTCAACAAAATCGTATGTTACCTCGTGTCCACTGTTCTCACAGGCAATCCTTGCTCTATCAATTACCTTCTGAAAGTTTCTCCACTGAGAATAATCAAGTACAGCGGCAAGTTCTCTTGCACTCCAATATTCGCTTCCATCTTCTCTAAGATACTTAATATCTTCAAATTTTTTATATTCTTTTGCTTTTAAATTTGGCATATAACATACACATCCTTATCTTTACACTTGTTATGAACATAAATCCTATGGTAGTTGTTCAAGATCAAGCTCTTTCAAGAATACATTATGAGCATCTTTTGCCTTTTTGATGTCATCCTCTATTGTCCTCAATTCTTTTGCCACTTCTTCAATATCAATTATTTTTTCTTCAGGAGCTGTGCTTACATATCGAGAAATATTTAAGTTGTATCCATTCTTCTCAATTTCTTCCATAGATACACGACGTGAATACCTCTTGTCATCTTCTCTGCGGAACTGATATGTCTCAACAATCTTGTCTATATGTTCAGGTAAAAGAACATTTTGTCTTTTCCCTTTTTCGTAATATTCACTTGCATTGATAAATAACACATCATCAGGTTTCTTGCATTTTTTCAATACAAGAATGCAAACCGGTATTCCTGTCGAAAAGAATAAATTAGCCGGCAATCCGATTACCGCATCAATATTTCCATCTTTCAGAAGTTTAGTTCTAATTTTCTCTTCTGCTCCCCCTCGGAACAATACTCCATGAGGCAAGATGATTGCCATGGTTCCATTATTGCTCAAAAAATGAAATCCGTGCAGTAAAAACGCAAAATCAGCCGCTGACTTTGGTGCAAGTCCGTAGCTTTTAAAACGAAAATCTTCAGCAAGTGTATCATTCGGTTCCCATCTATAACTAAAAGGAGGATTTGCCACTACAGCATCACACTCTAACTTTTTTGCCGGATTCATTTCATTCAGCAACGACCAATCATTAAGTAGAGAATCACCATGAAAAATTGTAAATTCTGAATCTTTAAAGCCGTGTAATAACATGTTCATTCTTGCAAGGTTATATGTTGTTATATTTTTTTCTTGTCCATATATTTGGCTAATACTATTCGGTTCAAGATGTTTCTTTACATTGATAAGTAAAGAACCTGAACCACACGCGAAATCCAAAAGATTATTTATAAAATCTCTTTTTCCTAATTCCGGTTTATGGCTATCCAATATAACAATTCTGGAAAGAATATTAGAAATCTGCTGTGGGGTATAAAATTCTCCGGCTTTTTTACCAGAACCTGCTGCAAATTGCCCTATCAAATACTCATAAGCATTGCCTAACAAATCTACTTCATTGGTAAACTCGGCAAGTTTTTCAGCAATTTCTGTTATTATTGAGCAAAGCATTTCATTACGTAATTGATAATTTTTACCGAGTTTATCAGAATCAAGGTTTACCTCTGAAAATAAACCATGGAATGTACTATCAAACGATTCATTTTCAATAAACTTAAAACCAGCTTGCAAAGTCTTCAAAAGTTGATTATTTTGAGTTCGAGATAACTCATAAATATTACTCCATAAGTACTGTGGCTTAATAACAAAATGAACCTTTTTACGCATCTGATTCTCAAAAAAAGATACTTGATCTAAATTATTGATATACCATAAACTCAAAGGAGTTAGCTTTTGACTTTCAAGCAAACTGGTATATTCATCAACAAGAGTTTGTCTTGCTCTTTTGATGACTTCATTATTTGTCTCATTTTCCTTTACGGGCAGCTTACTTACAGGCAATGTATTGAAATAATCCGTTATCTTTAATTTTAACTCGGCTATAACCTTATCTATGTTTCCACTATTTTTTATGTTTTCAATTTCTTTCTCACAATCTGTATAGTCTTTGCTAAGCTCCTTATTTGCCGCAGTTTCATAATTGTCTGAAAGATATCTTAAAAAAAGAAAGGACAACATATAATCACGAAAGTCATCCGCATTCATAGTTCCTCGGAGCTTATCAGCGATTCCCCAAAGTGCTGATCCTAATTGTTTTTGTTGTGTATCATTCATTGCTCTTCCTCCTGATTTTGAGTTTCCTCAAATATTCTCTGATTAAAATTATAGTCTTCCAGAAAGTTATTAAGGATGTTTCTAAAATATTCTTTATTTTCCTCTACCATTTCTTTAGGATCAAATAAAGAATAGTTTCCATGACTCAAAAGGTTGACTATCCTTGTATATACTGGCTCATTTTCTTCATCACCTTTTCTAATGCATGAAGAAAAATGAGCATAACCATGAAATGACGCTGTTTTTTCTAATATGTTTCTCAATATATTGAAATGATAAGTGTATAATATTCCAGTATCGGACGCTTTTTTTAATTCTTTCAATAATGCAACATGATGAAAAAACGGCGTTTTGGTAGTATCTTTTAAAATATACGTAGCGTTGTCTTTGCTTTTTTGCAAAAATAACTGCTCAGCTCTGCTAATTTCATTACATAAAACATTAAAAAACAATGTGTGATGTGATGATACAATAACTTTTACACTTTCTCCTTTCATAAGTGCAGCCAAATGGCTAGCTACGGCAATTGCATTATTATCATCCAAAGAAGAGATAGGATCATCTACGTAAATATATTTTACCCACTCATATGCCTCCGCTTTGTCTATTACCAATTGGACAATAGCCAAGAAAAAGCACCAAATAAAGATGTTCTCTTCGCCCCGAGATACCTTAATATTGTCTATTCTTTGCGTAGATTCTTCTCTATAAAAATTTATAGATGCATCATCATAATTTATACTAAAATCAAAGTCAGCATATCGCTGAAGAAGAGGGCGAATCCTGTTATCCATATCAAGATCTTTTAATCCATTGAAAAAACGAGAACTCTTATTGAACTTTAACACACGCTCTGTATCATTATCCAAATCATTATCCCAATAAAACAAATCTTCTGTAAAAGCATTGTAATAGAGTGTATCTGCTGTTTTTTCTCCAGTTTCTTCATTCAATTGCTGTCCTAAAGACTTGAATTCACCAGAAAGTCGTGTTTTACCTGTTCCATTATAAGCAAATAAAACAATGTATTTTTTCTCATCCAATAATCTCTTAAAATATTCAGCAATTTCTCTAATTGAATTAAATTCTTTATATCCAATTCTTTTAAAAATAAAATCTATATTTGCAAGTGCTTCATTAGATATTCCTTCTTTCAAAATATAATTTCCAGAACCTCTATCTTTTTTATAATTATCCGTAATTATTTTTTTATATTGTTGAAATGGATTATTATCCTGAGGTTTATTTCCTAAGGTTTTGTTTGTTAGTTTTTGAAACTCTTCTTTTGTGAAGCTTTTTGGGATATTCAAACTCATTTCCAAACCTCCTCAACAGCAGGAAACAAGCCTTGCATCAATGCTTTTTTATGTTGTTTTAATGCTTCTATTCTATCTGTTTGAGTACTTATTAGATCATCTATCCCAGATAAAAAATTTGCAATTTTTTGTTGTTCCTTTTCATTTAATGTTACAGAAATTTGAATTTTTGAAAAATCAGTTTTATTTATTATAGGAACTGTGGTATTCGATAGACCTGACTTTATTTTATTTACATTGCGAAACAGGGAATAATAAATAAACTCATTATAATAACCTTTTTTTGTAATTATCGAATTTATTTGTTGATTAGTAACGCAAGGATATACAGAAATAGCCATTTTCCCAACAGACGCAATACAGGTAAACATTATAGTTCCTTTCGGCAGCACTTTCATATTAGAAGTTTTTACGACTGTTCTTTGGACTAGTCTCTGGTACTTATCTCCAACAATATCAGTTGGTGTCACAAATTGTATACTTCCGTTCCACAATGAATCATTTGATGTAGGTGGAGTTTTACCAGTAATTACCTTTCCAACCGTCTCAATTTCTACACATTTCCAATTGTTATCATCTTTAAACTCTGGAAATCTCCATTCAGGAACTGTTTTTCCTTCGGCTGGAAATAACTTTTGCATCCAGCCTTTTTTGTAGTCACTTAGCAATGACAATTTCTTTTCTTCAACAGAAATAAGGTCATCAATAGAAGATAAACAATCTGAAATTTTTTGTTGCTCTGGTAGTTTTGGCACAGCAACAGGCATATTCCACAAATGTTTAGTGTCAATACTTAATGCTCCATGAGCTCTGGCTCCAATTTCAATATATTTTCTTAACCATTTTCCATGATAGTTAGTGTTAAAAAGTTGCTCAAAAAATATAGGTTCATATTCATCATTAATAACTCTAAAACAAGTAAAAATACTATTTGGAATCGCAGCTTCTTCATATTCTTTGAGCATTGATATATATCCTTCTGGGAATTCTTTAGTTGAACTTTTATTATATGCAAAATCATTTTTCCGAATTACATAGTAATTTTTATATGAATTTCCTGCTATTTCTTTCCCAAATTTTTCAACCTGTGGAATAAGTCCCACTCCAGATGTTACGCTCATAAGAACATATTTTTTATCTCCAACACGCTCATTAATTGGTTCCATGAGGCAACCCAATTTTTTGATATCCCACTTTGGATAGCTATCAAAACTTTCAAATCTCCATTTAGGAATTACGCCGTTAATATTTTTACTCATACGCTTTTAACCCCACAATCTCTCGTCCATCTGCCTTTTTCTTTAATAACGGAACCAATTCATCCATAAGTTCCAATTCTTTTTGTGTTCGTTCTCTCCAACTAAGATTCAGAGGTTCAAGTAAATCAATCAATTTTTCTCCATCAAAAATCATTCTTTCCATAATTCCATTAACAAAAGCTTCTAAATAACCAGGCTCAATTCCATATCTCTGAGATATAGAAACAAGTTCCTTAGAAGATTTTTCAGCTTTAAACTTCTGATACCCCTCCATTACTTCCTTTTCACTTAAACCTTTAGTCTCTTCTGAAGACTTAATAAATCGATCAAGCTCTTCTATATACTCTTCAATATCTTTCCGCTCATCCATAAGGTTAGACGTTGAAGCAATCAAATCAATCAGTTCTTTTTTCGTCATTTTTTCTTTCTTTGGCACATTAGATTGAGTATACCTTGAAATAAGTGCCATAATATAATCATAATCAATAACGGCAGATGCAAATAACACAAATTCAAAGTCCAATTGCTCTACTTCAGGAGATACATTATGACTATCTTTTTCCTGTTCATCTTTTAATCTTCCTGCAATATCTAAATATGCCCCCCTAAATGCTCGAACTGTATCTTCCGGCAATAAAGTCTCAATAGTAGCTACTTGTTCCTCTTTTATATCTGTGTATTGATCAAGTTGGGTTTTGAGCCTCTGTATTTGTTTAAATTTATCAATAAACATGGCACGAGCCGTATCACCTTTAAGATTACTTACTGCTTCAGGCTTGCACTCAAGTCCTTGTGCATTCATAAACTTTCCAAGTTCATCTACTGCTTTTCCCAATTTTTTAATCATGGTAGGAGCCGGATCTACAAGCCAAATTTCTTTAACTTTCTCGCTGTTTTCTTTTCCTGAAAACAATCTAATCGCTGCATCAACTTCATCTTCATGTCCTCTAAAATCAATAATATTGCCATAAGGTTTAGTGGTATTAAGCACACGATTAGTTCTTGAAAAGGCTTGAATCAATCCATGTTGCTTCAAGTTTTTATCTACATATAAGGTATTTAAATATTTAGAATCAAAGCCTGTCAAAAGCATATCCACAACAATAACAATATCTATTTTGTTTTCATGTGGATAATCCGAATTTGGATATTGTTGGTCTTTTATCCGTTTTTGTACATCTTGATAATATAAATCAAAGTCATTGATATTATGATTTGTTCCGTACTTTAAATTGTAGTCACTAATAATTTTCTTTAATGCTTCTTTCTTCTTATCTGGCTCTTGTTTGTTATCTTCTTTTTCTTGCACAAGATCCTCTTGCAGTTGTTTGACATCTTTATTGCCTTCAGCTGGCGGCGAGAAAACGCAAGAAATATTCAACGGAACAAAACTCTCATTTGTATCTAAATATTCCTTCTGTACCTCATTAAATAAACCATAGTACTCTATTGCTTCATTGATACTTGCTGTTGCAAAAATAGCGTTATACCATCTACTATATGTTGCAGCATCATGCTTAGATATAATAGCCTCCACAATTTTCTTTTTGCTTGATTTTGTATCTGCTTTTGCTGCAATTTGAGTATCATCCGGCTTGAAATAGTCAATATGAAAACGTAAAACATTGCCATCATCAATCGCATTTGTGATGGTGTAAGAATGAAGTTCTTTTTCAAAGACATCCTTTGTTGTTTTATAAGAACCTATCGTCCCATCAACTTGTTTATAATTTGAATTTTCTTCAAAAATTGGTGTGCCAGTAAAACCAAACAATTGTGCTTTTGGGAAGAAAGTTTTTATTGCTTCATGATTATCCCCAAATTGTGAACGATGGCATTCATCAAAAATAATCGCTATACGCTTATCTTGAAGCTTTAGTAGTCTTTCTTTAAAAGTCAATTCGCCTCTTTTTCTTTTTTCTTGATTACGCTTACTATCGTCATCAAGTGCAAGTCCAAGTTTTTGAATGGTAGTAACTATCACTTTATCCTTATAGTCATCAGATGTGAGACGCTTAACTAAACTTTCAGTATTTGTATTTTCTTCTACACAGCCTTCTTGAAACTTATTAAATTCTATGCGAGTCTGTCTATCCAAATCTTTTCTATCCACAACAAACAAGCACTTTTCAATATCCGGATTATCTTTCAAAAGTGTTGCTGTCTTAAATGATGTAAGAGTTTTGCCACTACCGGTAGTATGCCAAATATATCCATTACCGCGATTTTGCTCAATACAATCTACAATGGCTTTCACAGCATAAATCTGATATGGTCGCATAATCAATAATTTTTGCTCACTCACTACCAGAACCATATATCTACTGATAAGTTCTCCAATAGTACACTTAGGCAAAAAACAATTTGCAAACTCATATAGGTTGGTTATTTTGTTGTTATCCTTATCTGCAAATTCATAAATAGGCAAGAATCTCTCATCTGCATTAAATGAAAAATGCTCCTTGCGATTATTAGCAAAATAATAGGTATTCGTTTCATTGCTAACAATAAAAAGCTGAATAAAACAGAGTAGCGAATTTGTATATCCATTTCCCGAATCATTTTTATAATTCACTATTTGTTCCATCGCTTTTTTAGGTGTGATTTGTAAAGTCTTTAATTCAATCTGAACTACCGGGATACCATTAATAAGTAAAATTACATCATAACGATGGTTACTATTTTCTGTGTTAATACGCAGCTGGTTGACTACCTCAAATTCATTTTTGCACCAGTTTTTGAGATTCACAAGAGTATATTGCAAAGGAGTATCATCATCTCTTTTAAAAGTATTTATTTCTCTGAGTTTTTTTGCATTCTCAAAAACATCTGGATTTATTATACTGTCACGTAATCTTATAAATTCAGAATCTCTTAATTTTACACGATTCAACCTTTCAAAATGCTTTCTGAAATTTTCTTCTAATGAAAATTTATCTCTAATGTCCTCACGGTAAACATATTTTAAATCTATCAATTTTTTGATAAATTCATTTTCTATTTGCTGTTCGTTCTTCATCCTCATCATCCTTTATCTAACTTAATTCATCGCTTCTAATAACGAAATCAAATCCTGCCCCAAATCTTTCTTTTTACAAAGCTCTATCAATGCATATCTTGCTATCTGATTAGGTTTTGATTTATTATTCTCCCACCGATTCACTGAACTGAAGCCGACATGTAGTTCTCTGGCTAATCCTTCTTGAGATAAATTTAATTCTGAACGAATGGTCTTAATGATTTCAGAAAGTTCCATATCAATCTTCTCCTTAAAAATTTTTATAATGCATTTATATGTCATATATTATATCATAAGCTATAGCGTTTGGAAATATCATTCAATATGATTCCACTTTATAAATCAATTTCTTTTGGATTTTTTCTATTATTTCTTGCAGCCTCTTTTGTTGTAACCTTATCCCTAACCTTTTCTCTATTGAGGGTTTTAATAATTGATTCTTTTTCCTTTTCAACTTTATCTCTACCAAGATATTCATTCATATTAACTTTCAAATGTTCTAACTCCTTATATTGTGCTGATAATGAATTATATTTCTTGATTATCGCCTCTTGTTTAGCATGCAATTCTTTGGAATGCTCATTTAATTTCCTGAAAATATTTTTACCAGATTTTGTTTTTAACTCTGCCAATACCACGTGTCTCAAATGTGGAAATTGCTTAAGAAAAATGTCTATTTCCTCATAGGACTTCTGATAGGCTTCTACATCTTTTCGGTTCATCATCATATAAATTTTATCATTCGGATTTTTACGATAACCCTCGTAATGTTCTCTTTTGCTTATACAGACTTGAATATGCTTTACTACTTCTTTTATCCTCTTTTGCTCCAATGACAGCTTATCAAATTCTCGTTTCAACTCGTTCTTTTCAATGGAGATCCGGCTGATGCCATGCTCCAATTCTTCCATTGAGTTAAAACCTTTATTCCTGATTTCAACAAGCGTAGAAGCAGCAGTTTTAAGATTGTGTTTCGTTGCCCAATGTTCATACCCTTTGCTCGATTTCGTTTTTTCGTTGTTTTTAACATCAATGATATTGCCAATTTCTTTTTCTTTATTTAGTATTCTGTCCTTAATCCGTTCTTCAGTGTAATTAACTCCAATGATCTTTGCTCTGGTAAATCTTTGCTGATTTTTACTTCTGAAAGCGACATACTTCCCTTGTTTGATTTCATAACCGTAGCTTTCCATCTTAGATAAAAAGTCATGCCAATTGATTGACTGTTTTATTGTTCTGTCAATATCAAATTGAAGTCTTGACTTATAGCTGCTGCCTTTTTGATCTTCATTCCAGTCATACCAATTTACAAATTTTCTTTGCTTAATCTCATTGATTTCTCTTTGCGTTTCATGATCGATTATTGACAAATTATGTTCCTTGCAAAGCTTGTCGCTTTGGCTTCTGATGTTCATGTAGGAACCATAATATGAATGATAAACCTTACCCTCGTCCACATCTATGGAATTAAAAATTATGTGATTGTGGATATGGTCTTTGTCGATATGTGTCGCTAAAACATACTCATATTTTCCTTCTAAAATCTTTTCACAGAGTTCAATTCCTACCTGATGTGCTTCTTCAAAACTGACTTCTTCCGGGACAAAGGATTGAATTAAATGATGGGCTAAGGTCTTGGTTTTTGAACCAAATTGTTTCTTGGTAAGTTCAAATTCTTTATAAGCATTTTCTCTACTGCAAAGATTGGTTGTAACATAGATTTCATCATCCGTTTTATCTCCGTTACAGATATAATCTATTGCCTTTTTCAGTGTTGTTTTGATCGGATGTATCTTTGTAACTGCCATTATCCTACCACCTGATTAATGATATGGTCTGTTACCTTTTCTCTAAAGTCTGTTAGGAAAATTAATTCTCCCTGCAAGGCGTTCTTGATACTTTCAATATCATCTTTGTAAATAACTCCTGTGCTGTTTACTGCCTTTGCAATTTGATTCAGGTTTGCTGAGTTACGACTTACAAGAGAAGATAGTTCTCTCAGTTCCTTTCTAAAGACACCGGAAATATCTATGCTAATAATTCTGTTCTTAAAAATACTGTCTCGGTAAAATTCTCTCTTGTTTTTGAAATTGGTCATTGCAAATCTTCGGTTAAGCTCATTCATATCTTCTTCATTCACCATAAAATGAACGGTACAGTTGTTTTTACGATTAACGGGCTTTGTCATTTTTCATAACTCCTTTCTTCTTCGGGGTCTTAGGGTTCTCCCTAAAATTGATTAAGCTGAATTACCAGCTTACAAGCCTACTTTTTTGACTGTGGTCAAAAAGTATATGCTTGCTATCTCACTGAAAATAATACTTTTACTAATAAGCTCTTATGACTATCACAGAGAAAGCATAAGAATCGGCATAAGCAATTCAGCCAAGAAATCCTGAGTTTTTTCTTTTCTACAAAAGTTTAAAAGTTTTCGCTACCACTACCCCGCTACCTTTTATGCCTGGTAGCAAAGTAGCGGTAGTGGACTTTTTTAAAACTCTTAAAACGGAATTTCGATATCTTTTACTTCCACAAAATCTGCTGTTGCATTTCTCTTATAGAACTTCTTACTCACTCTAACGATTCCGTCAATCCTTACTTTCTTACTTTTTACATTAGGCTCTAAAATCCATTCGTCAGCCATCTCATTTGCCATCAGCTCTGAAAATACTTTTTCATTTGTTTCAGGATACTTGCTTGTAAATTCTGCGGAACATAATAAATTAGGAGTATCAGACTTTGTTATCTTCCATTCCATAAAGTCTAAGAAATTTTGCACATGTCTGTTTTCGCTCTTGTGTGTTTGAATGACATAGTCCAAATCGCCCCTTAATTCCTTCGGCAAATAGAAATTATGCAGCTTATTTTTATAAAGATATACCGCTTCTGCAATAGCTCCTTCAAAATCATTTTTCAGCATTTCTGCATGTTCTTTTCTTGTGATAGTTTCCAATACAGGAAATTTTTCCGGATCATACATCAACGGAATTTGTATCTTTTCACTGTTCACTTTTACAGGTAAGTACCTTCTTTCCCCTGAAAAATCTCCCAAGAATGTAGCGTCGTTTGTTGTCGCAATCAAAATACAACTTCGTTTAACATCTGTTGAAAAGCGTTCATATGGAAGTCTTACCGTGCTTGTTCTTGCCGAAATAAAAAGTTTTGCTTCATCAGCACTTTTCGCATTTCTAAGAGCAACAAATTCTTCAAGCTCAACAACAATCTTACCTACCAAATTACTGACGGCATCTTTCCCTTTTATATTGTTTAATGAGCAATACCATTCAGGAAACAGTGCCAGTTTTTCAATAAATGAAGTTTTCCCAACGCCCTGCACCCCTGTAAGAACCATCAGTTCATCAAACTTACATCCGGGATTAAACGCTCTTTTTACCATACCGACCAAGATATGTTTCATAATCCAAGAATTTAATTTTGTATCCTCTACTCCAAGATATTTGGGTAGTAATTTTGAAATATATTCTTGCCCGTCATATGGTAGCGATTCCATATACATCGCCGGTAAATTGATTGCCCTCTTATGAGCGACAAAAAGAACGGCATCTTCCATACGATTTTTAGAATACTTAATTCCAAATTCTCTTTCGATTTCAACACCGAGGATATTTGTCATATGGTCATTCCATTTTCGTATTTCTAAATCAGTGCTTTTTTCTCCCTTTAGCTTTCCGTAAAAACGAATTGTTCTGCTGCAAGTGTCAAAGAAAACATATCCTGATAAAATATCTTGTTCTTTACAAAAACAGGGATTCACTAACAAAGTTATGAGATTGGTTGTTGTACTTTTGACTTGTCCCTTATCTGTGATTTCAAGTTCACGATCTACATAATCGCTTAGCTCCAAATCATCAAATTTAAGCCAATTATTCAAGCGAGTATCCTCCTTTACTTCTGTGATAGTTATAATCCCAATATCTCTTATTTCCTCCCTGTATCGCTTTTGAAATGCTGTCCTCTAAATATTTTATGTATCCTTTTTCCGTTCTTCTTTTACTCCGATCGCCCATGCGATTAAGTGCAGATTTCAAAAATATTTCTTTCACCATTTCTGCATTTCCGTGAGTAAAACTGTTTAGAAAAAGAAGCAATGAAAAGTCATCTTTACTGGCGTCTCCGCTTGTATATGAGCCTTCAAATAACGCTCTTGCCCTTGCGTTATACCTGCACATAGTTTCTAAAACCGTATCACTATCAGGAACACATTCAGCAGCTTCCTGATATTTTCTAATAACTTCTCTGACACTTTTTTTGGGGGAAAATAGCTTGTAGTATTTATCCAACTCCTTTTGTTTCAAGAGAACTTTGTTTGCAACAAAATCATTAAATTTGTAGACATTACCTGTCATGGCAATACATCTGTTTTCTTGATACATTTCAACTTTCTCAAGCTGGTTATTAAAGTTCTTTTCTATTTTCCCCTTTGCAAAAATGTGTAACCCTCTTCCGGATTGTGATATTTCGATATAAGTATCGTTAAAGTCCTTTATAAATATCTCAAGTTTTTTATTATCCACATTGTCCAAGTCGATACACACAAACGGATCATCTTTGCTTAGTACAAAAGACAATCCGTCACAGCCACTACTTTTCATATTATTAACTGCCGTTTCAAAATCTGCCCAATTTTCTTTTTGATTCCAAAAATTCGATTTCAATGTTATCGGGCTTACTGGTATCTTTATGACTTTTTCCATTCCGTGCTTGTCAACATTTACTATTCTTTTAAACCATAACCATTGACTATGGTTTTTTAAGTCTTGCGGAATATTTTCAATATATTTCTCACTGTTTATCATCGTAACCTCCTATCTTTTTATTGCTGATAGAAGTACAACCTGATAAAATGATCTTGTCAGGGATGAAATACCAAGTTGTACTTTCATCTTGCCTTTGGTCTTTATGGCTAAAGGCTTTTTTCTTGTATTGCTGCATCTATTATTTCAACAATCATCCTAAGTTCATGTCTATAATTAGCATCTAGTTCTCCATATTCTTTCACTCGTTTCAGTTCCGATAAAATTTCCTGTAACTCACTTTTACAACTATCTATGACATTTCTTGTAGCAAACACCTTTATTGGAGCATTAAGGATTGCATTTATCATATAATCCTGTCTGCTCAGTCCGGACATCGCAATCTTATTGAAAATAAGCTCTCTGTCTTTTTGATTTGTTCTAAATGCTATAGTTACATCTTTTTTTCTGTGACCTGCAAATCGCTTGCCTTTATCCCTTTCCTTTTGCTTTCTCTCTTCTTCCAACGCTTGCCACTCTTCTTTACTCAGCAAATTTTGAGTCTTTTTCTTTTTACGATTGACAGCTTCATCATAGCTTGGAAATTTCGGTGCTTTCACTGTACTCTCCCTCCTTATTAAGCTTATCTGCCATATCCAACTGTTTGTTCGGGAACATATGACTGTAATCCATCAAAACCTTAATACTTTCATGTCCTGTTCTCGCTGCAATATCTACCGGTGTAAAGCCCATTTCTATAAGCAGCGATATATGACTGTGTCTTAGTGCATGAAGCTTGATTTTTTTTTAACTCCCGACTTTTTTATTCCTCTTTCCATTTCCTTATTGAAATAGGTTTTACATTTAGGGAAAATCTGCTCATCCTCTGAAAAGTATCCGATTTTAAGGAAGTAATCCTGTAGCTCTCTGATTAAAAAATCAGGAAGCATTATTGTTCTCTTGCTTTTAGGGGTTTTCGGGTCTGTTATAACTTCTTCTCCGTTAATTCTCTGTGCTGATTTACAGATTCGCATTGTCTTTTTATCAAAGTCAAAATCCCCTTTTGTCAATGCTCTGAGTTCTCCTAAACGAATCCCTGTCCAATAAAGAATTTCAAAAGCATAAAATGAAATATCCTTATCTTTAACAGCTTCAATAAATTGCAGATATTCATCTTTAGTCCAGAACTCCACTTCCTCATCACTCTTTTGCTTTCCGATTCTACCTGTAACCTTACAAGGATTTTGTCTTAGTCCGTAATACTTAACGGCATGGTTGAACATACAGCTTAGTTGTGCGTGAATTGACTTAAGATAAGTCGGCTTATATGCTTCTCCTTCCGCATTTTCAATGTTTAAGAGTACATTATGCCACTTCTTTACTACAACAGGCTTAATCTCACTCATTTTCATGCCGCTGAAAAACGGTAAAATCTTTGTCCTTATCATGTGTTCTTTTGTCATCCATGTATTAAGGCGAATGGTTCCTATAACATCGGCTTTATAGAGTTCAAAGTAATCCTCAAAAAGCATATTGAGTGAACCGGACATTTTAACTGTAAAATTTCTTTCATAGGCAACCGCCTCTTTCTTTGTTTCAAAGCCTCTTTTTAGCTTCTTTCTGCTTTGTCCATCCCAATCCTTGTAGTAGAACGAAACGAACCATTTTCCATTTTTTTCGTCCTTATATGCAGGCATTATTCTCCCTCCTTTGATTTGTAGATTTGTTCCATAAAATATTTCTTATTGATTCTTCCCCTTAGGATAAGAAAGCCGTGTTCAGCCATCTGCTTATTCATATCACGAATGATTTTATAAGCCTGCTGCTGCGATATATTTAGTAAATCGGCAACTTCATTTGAAGTAAGAAATAATTTCTCCATCGTACTTTCCTCCTTTCTTTTCAGAAACTTATTTGTTTCTGTTTATATTTTAGATTATAAGTAGCTTTTTTGTTTCTGTCAATACTTTTTTCTAAATTTCATTTTTCTATTGTATTTTTTTCTATTTTCGATTATATTATTAAAAGAGAAACAAATTTGCTCCTAAGGAGGTGTTGAAATTGAGTTTGGGTAAAATAATTAAGAAGTTCCGTGAATTACGGAGAATTACTCAAAAAGCATTAGGAGACAGAACACATTTAGATGATGTCAGAATCAGACAATACGAACTTGATATTCGTACTCCTAAAGATGATGTCTTAGAAAATATTTCCGCTGCACTTCATGTAAATAAAGATTATCTGAAAGAACCTGCCTATCCGTACACGGAACATGACCTTATGCGATTCTTATTTAAGCTTGATGACAGTATTGAAGTTAATATAAGACAGGTTATTATGAATGACGAAGACCCCGGATACACTACCACAGGCATATATTTCGGCAGTGAAGCTATCTTAAGAATCCGTAATATGCTTGAAGACTGGCAGAAAATGAAACAAAAGTATGAAAATAACGAAATTACTAAAGAAGCCTTGCAGGATTGGAAAGCTAACTATCCTGAAAGCCTGAAAAAAGATTATGTTCCTTTTGAGGAAAGCAATGTAAAATTCTATAAAAGCGGTATAAATGCCAAAGTCCCGCCGGATTTAAAATAAGCACAGAAAAAGCACATAGCTGAAAGATTTTACAATCTTTCAGCTATGTGCTTCATTTTTATTGTATTACACATTCGTTAAAAACAATAATAGTTCACAATCTTATCTTTTACTTAAAACAACCGACAATATTGAATTATTGCTTTATCATATTTACAAGAATTCACATGCATCCGCCTAAAGTAAGTATTACTATTGTATGTTTATATCCTTTATTTTTGTTGCTGCACTCCATAACAATAAAATAATCACTATCCTTCTCATCCTTTACAACGATACCTTGGGAATAATCAGTTTTCCAGAGTGGTTTAACACCATAATATTTAGCAACAAATTCATTCGTTGGATTTGGAGCTTCCACACTAAACCCATTTTCAAATAACCATGCATGATAATTTTTAAGTGCAGGCGGAGACCCCATAACCTGAAATGACATCATAATTGCATGTTGAAATTCTATTTCTTCTGAAATATTAATCACATACTTTTCGGTAGGATCAAGTCTGTAGCCATCAACTGTTATTCCTTTTTCTATACTGCCACTAAGATTAATTTTTTTCATGTTATTCTCCGTAATGTTTTCCTTCTTTTGGTACTGCCTTTGCATATGGTTAAGCTTGTGATATGTAATCATCTATGGTTAAAAATGATTTTCCCAATTCGTTTATACTTAAATTCAACATATATTCAGCCATTTCCCCAATTTTAGCTAAACCTTGCCAATCATTTTGTAAAAAATTAAAATTTGAATACATATACTCCCTCCTCCTTTTTAATTCCCCTTTTAGTGAATATTATATCTTATTTTACATAGAATTGACAACAATAAAAAAGAGACTATTTATTAAAAATAATCTCTTTTTTCTATTTATTTTTTATTTTCACCAACTAAGTAGATAAAGATATCACTATCTTCTAATGCTGTTGCAGATATATTTACATCTCCTGCAAAATTTAAAGCTTTTTTAGGCT
>ERZ773070.1145-NODE-1145-length-16938-cov-6.691346_pt1 | contig 16938 bp, 7 predicted proteins | sample MGYA00580618_ERZ773070 | MGnify/ENA primary metagenome ERZ773070 (study PRJEB29015, sample SAMEA2738023) | human oral metagenome | biome: human oral; feature: human-associated habitat; material: dental | place: China | collected 2019 ... | reverse complement strand
CGTTGGCACGGGCCGATGCCTTAGAGCGGGTACAGACGTAGCCGTGATAACGCTCGGGCCGATAGGTAACGATGTGGCTAAGCTACTCGACGACATGCAGGATACGAAGCACGTGGCCCATTACGATCTGCGTTTTGTAAAACCACTAGACGAAAATCTGCTGCAAGAAATTGGCAGTAAGTTTAACAAGATAATAACTATCGAAGACGGTGTGCGCAACGGAGGCATGGGGTCGGCCGTGATGGAATGGATGGCCGACCATGGTTTCCGTCCCCAAATTGTGCGCATGGGCTTACCCGATGCCTTCGTAGAACATGGCTCGGTGGCAGAACTACGCCAACTCGTAGGCCTCGATCCTGAGTCAATAAGAAAGGAGATAGAAGCATGAAAATTGTTATAGCGGGTGCTTGCGACATCGGAATTTACCTAGCCACGCTGCTATCGCACAGCCACGAGAACATCACCCTTATCGATGAAGACGAAGAACGACTGGGCAGGATGGATGCCGAAGCCGACCTGATGACGCTGCAAGCATCGCCTAGCAGCATAAAAACGCTCAAAGAAGCAAACGCAGGCGATGCCGATCTGTTTATCGCCGTAACCGCCGACCAGCATCTAAACCTTAACATCTGCATGATTGCTAAGGCGCTGGGAGCAAAAAAAACGGTGGCGAAGATTGACGACGTAGAGCTTACGGAGCCTGGGGTGGCCGAACTTTTCGAACGTCTGGGCGTTAGTTCGCTCATCGTTCCCGAGACGCTAGCAGCCACCGACATTATCAACGGACTGAAAATGTCGTGGGTTCGCCAACGTTGGGATGTGCACAATGGTGCGCTTGTGATGTTAGGCATCAAGTTGCGCGAGGGTTGCGAAATACTTAACCAACCCTTAAAACAGCTCTGCGGACCCGACGATCCTTACCACGTGGTGGCCATTAAACGCGGATACGAAACCATTATACCAGGCGGTAACGATGAGTTGAAACTCTACGACTTGGCCTACTTTATGACAACGCGCCAATACATTCCCTATATTCGCAAGATTGTAGGCAAAGAACATTATGTAGACGTTAAGAACGTGGTCTTCATGGGCGGAGGAAACACCTGCGTTAGGGCGGTGAAAAACATCCCCAGCTACATGGAAGCCAAGATCATTGAGAAAGACGAAGAACGCTGCGAAGAACTGAACGACCTGCTTGAAGAAGATAAGGCCTTGGTGATACATGGCGACGGGCGCGACATACAGCTGCTGAACGAAGAGGGAATTATGAACACCCAAGCCTTCGTGGCACTCACAAGCAACACCGAAACCAACATCTTGGCATGCCTAACGGCCAAACGACTGGGCGTGCGCAAAACCGTGGCCATGGTCGAAAACATGGACTACGTGAGCATGGCAGATAGCCTTGACATTGGCACTATCGTTAACAAGAAAGATATTGCGGCAAGTCACATCTACCAAATGATGCTCGATGCCGACGTGAGCAACGTGCGCTTTCTTACCATGGCCAATGCCGACGTGGCCGAGTTTACCGCCCAACCTGGGTCGAAAGTAACCAAGAAGCGCGTGTTCGAACTGGGTTTACCAAGGGGAGTAACTATTGGCGGACTGGTTCGCAAGGGTGTAGGCATCCTTGTTTCGGGTGGAACACAGATTGAAGCAGGCGACAGTGTGATGGTGTTTTGCCACAACACCAACATGCAACAGCTAGGAAAGTTCTTTAATTAGCCATTAGGACACAAGCTTTAAGTTCGGGAAATGAAGATAAGCAGAACCCTTAAAGTTCTATATCTTGACCATCTTCCCTGCCGATTAAACACCCAAGCTTGCATGCTCGTCAACTTATAAACTTGTTAACTCGTGAGCTTGTGAACTAGCTTACTTTTGAAGTCGTAAACTCGTAAACATGTCAACTTGTGAACTTGTCAACTGAATGATTAACTATCGCACCATATATAAAGTCATCGGTTCGTTGCTTTTCATCGAGGCAGCGCTGATGTTGTCGTGCCTGGCGATGGCCATTTATTACGCCGAAGACGACATAATGGCCTTCCTCGTGTCTATCATCGCCACCTTATTCTTTGGTTTCGTGTTCCGTTTTATGGGTCGCAACTCCGACAACACTATGGGACGGCGCGATGCTTGCTTGGTGGTGAGCCTCTCGTGGGCCATTTTTAGTGCCATCGGCACCATGCCTTTCATGATAGGCGGCTACCTGCACAGCTTCACCGATGCCTATTTCGAAACCATGTCGGGTTTCACAACCACTGGCGCAACCATCATCGACGACGTTGAAGCCCTACCCCATGGCATCATATTTTGGCGTTCGCTCACACAGTGGATTGGCGGATTGGGTATCGTGTTCTTCACCATTGCCCTGCTGCCTTCGCTCGTTGGGGGTTCGGTAAAAGTGTTCTCAGCCGAAGCCACAGGCCCTATCAAGAGCAAGTTGCACCCCAAACTAAGCACAAGCGCTAAGGCCATCTGGGCCGTTTACATAACGCTTTCGGTGGCTTGCACCCTTTGCTACAAGTTCTTGGGCATGGGATGGTTCGACAGTCTCAACTATTCCATGACCTCATTAGCCACAGGTGGTTTCTCTACCCACAATTCCAGCGTTGAGTTTTTCCACTCGCCAGCCATAGAATACGCTGTAACCTTCTTCTGTTTCATCTCGGGTGTGAACTTCACCCTACTCTATTTCACGGCCACAAAGTTAAAAATACGCCAGCTGTTCCGTAACTCCGAGTTCAAGCTCTACCTGTGGATGGTGCTGGTTTTCACAGCTTTCATCATGATAGAACTCATCATGCGCAACCAATACGAGTTGGAAAAAGCCTTCCGCGTAGCCATATTCCAAGTGGTTTCGTTCATTACCACCACGGGACTTTTCAGCGACGATGCCGCCCGTTGGCCACACGTAACATGGGTTATACTGGCCTTCTGCATGTTCATGGGCGCCTGTTCGGGTAGCACCAGTGGTGGTTTCAAGTGCATTCGTGGCGTGATGTTGCTCAAAGTGATACGCAACGAGTTCAAGCAATTGTTGCATCCCAACGCCATTTTGCCGTTAAAGATAGGTGGCGTTAACGTCTCCACACAAAAGCGCGTAACGCTATTGGCCTTCCTCACCGTAACGTTGGTGATGTGCCTGTTTTGCGCCTTCTCCATGATTGCTGCGGGAATAGACAACACCAATGCCATTACTATCACGCTAAGTGCATTAAGCAACGTTGGTCCAACGCTGGGAATAGAGATTGGACCAACCATGTCGTGGGCACAACTGCCTGGCTTTGCCAAGTGGCTTTGCTCTGTATTGATGCTCATGGGACGTTTGGAGATATTCACCGTATTGGTTATCTTCACCCCTGCATTCTGGAACGACAGATGATTTTTGAGGAGTTAAGAAGTTAAGGAGTTATGAAGTTAAGCCAATACTCCTGTCGCTTATGTGCCAACACAATATAAAGAATGAAAATGGTTTATGGCAAATCCTAACAATATAAATTCTCATCTGCCCCCAAAACTAAGGATAATGGCATGGACTTAACTCCATAACTCATCGACTTACAATACTCAATAACTCACAAACGCAAACATAAACTCACATAGGAACAAAGGGAAAAGGATACAAAGGAGAAAGAAACAAAGGAGAAATAACAAGGAAGAAAGAAACAAAGGCATTGACTTAACTCCATAACTCCTTAATTCCTTAACTCCATAATCCCACAACTCCCAAGACTCATAAACTAAAAAACTCATAAACTCACATGCAACCATTAAAGTTTAAACCACTTTTAAAGCAAACCATTTGGGGCGGAAACAAAATCGTTCCCTTTAAGCATCTCGACTCAAACCTACAAAACGTGGGCGAAAGTTGGGAAATATCGGGTGTGCCAGGCGATGAAACCATCGTGGCAAATGGCGAATACGAAGGCAAAAGCCTTAACGAAGTGTTGAAAGAACTGCAAGGAAAGTTGGTGGGCGAGAAGAACTATGCACGCTTCGGCAACGAGTTCCCACTGCTCATCAAGTTCATCGACGCCAACGACGACCTATCCATTCAGGTGCACCCCACCGACGAACTGGCACAGAAACGTGGCAAAAGTCGTGGCAAAACAGAGATGTGGTACTTGATGGAATCTGATCCCAAGGCTTATCTCAACTGCGGAATGAAAACCGCCATCACACCTCAACAATATAAGGAGATGGTGGCCAACAACACCATCTGCGATGCCATCAGCAACTATAACGTAAAACGTGGCGACAGCTTCTTCATTCCCGCTGGTCGCATTCACAGCATCGGCAAGGGCTGCTTTATTCTCGAGATACAGCAAACATCCGACGTAACTTACCGCATCTACGACTTCAACCGCAAGGATAAGGATGGGAATACGCGCGAGCTGCATACCGAAGAGGCGGCCGAATGCATCAACTACATGGTGGAAGAAAACTATCGCACCAACTATGTGCCTGCAAAGAACGTGGGTGTGAACCTCGCCACCTGCCCATTCTTCACCACCAATCTCTACGATTTGGACCAACCGATGAACATCGACCTGTCTCAGCTCGACAGTTTCGTTATTCTTATCTGCACAAACGGCAAGGGAACGATTACCGATAACGAGGGGAACACCGTGGAAATGCAGACGGGCGACTCGATACTTGTTCCTGCAACAACGCAGCATTTGAAGGTGGAAGGCACTATCGAGCTGATACAAACTTATGTGTAAGTTACCATTTCGCACATCAGTTTGCGAACTAGTCAACTGATAGAATTATCAAACAACAAAACGGTTGATAAGCCCTAGAATTGTGCTTTTTCAACTTTGGTTTTGTTACCGCTATGCTGGAACCCTGTTACATGTTGTCTGGAACCTTGTTCCATTTCATCTGGAACAGGGTTCCATCATAGCGGTAACAACAGTCCTGAACATTGTTAACTCGCCAATATTTTAAAACACGTGCTTTAATGCCTTATCAAGCGTGTTTCAAAGGCTTAGGCATATACTTGTATTGAACCAACTACTACGCAGTAGCGTATGATCCCAAGCAGGTCTACCCGATAACAGAAAGGCGACAGGAACCGATATCGTGAAACGGGGAGCACGAGGGAAAACATACTTATTAAATGATTATCCCAACAGACTTACACATCGTAACGGCCGCATTATCTTCGTGTTACGTGTGTGGCATTCATAATTTGGGCCGTAAGACGGCGATAAATGGATGGTTTAGCAAAGTTCTTCTGCCTTTTGGGATTTGATAGAAATGAGAAAAAATATCATCCCTTTATCAAAAAAAACACCCAAAACACTTTGCGGTTTATTTTACTTTTACTACTTTTGCACTCATGGGACAACATACCCCATAACCCTTAATTACTAAAACAACACGTGAAGATATGAAACACATTGTCGTTATCGCATTTTTGCTTTGCTGCTCCAGCCTACCCTTGGCTGCGCAAAGTTCCGACTTCCATGCAGGTTTAAGACTTGGGGGAGGCATCAGTTCCAACTCAAACGTCGACCGCATACTGGTGAGCGAAGACCATTATTCCAACTATTCTTTCCGCAAGCGGGTGCTGTTTGTTCCGTATGCCGAGCTGTTCTTCCTCTACAAACCGCAAGGAAATTTATGGAGCATCGAGGCAGGTATTGCCTATTACAACCGCACGGCACGCGTTCGATACGACGACAGGGACGAATTAAACTACACGCTTTCTGCCCGATACCACCATTTAGGACTGGCCGCCTACTTCAATCTTTATCCCTTCAAGGAGCGGAACACGCTGCACGTATCGCTTGGCGGACGCCTCGGGGCAAACCTATCACCTAAAAATCTAAGCTACGAGGGTAACCAGGAGGATGAGAAGTTTAAGAAATGGAAGTACCCGAGCGTGGAAGAGACGGAACGGGTGATGCAAAGCAAACTTAGGGGACGTCCCGATGCAGCGCTTGGCGGTGGCGTGGGCTACGACCTTCCCTCTGGTTTCTGCATCGACCTACGTTTCCATTACAGTCTTGCCAGCACCATCAAGACCGAGACCAACGTCTTTAATTGGGTGGAATGTTCCAACCACAACTGGCAGGCTGAACTCTCTGTCGCGTACGTGATAGACATCAAGTGATGCGCTAACAGAACCTCTGCATCACAAAAAGCAACCATGACAGTTTTATTTTTTTGCAGATGAACAAACATCTACTTGACCAACGGGAACAGACCAACCACTACGCGGTAGCTAGCGAAAGCAACGCTTTTGTCGAGCGGATGCCAATGCTCTAACAGATAAACGAACTTGTAAACTCGTCAACTCGTTAACTTGCGAACAGAAAAAGAACATAAGTAACAACACATTTGTCTGCTTCGCGCGCGCGTACGCGTACCTTATTATGTATAACCACCCTTCCTAATATGTACATGAACAACCCTAACCCCAATAACCGACGCAACATGCGGCGCATTGCCGTTCTCTTGGCCATCATCCTTGCCCTGCTGTTGTGTCTACGACTATGCAAACGCGAGACCACAGAAGAGCCTACGCCCCCACCAACCCATCAGCAAACACGCTCACCAAAAGCCACTACGCAGCACAACAATAAGGACATGTGTGCCATAGCACAAGGCAAGGCTGGGCGACATGCAAAGCTAGGCGGAAGAAGAAAAGTGGGGAAGGTGCAACACCTAGACAAACCTGCGACACGTAAACCTAGAAAGAAAAATGTAACGGCAGACGAAAAAATCACCGCGGACGTGGAACCAACGACGCGCGAACAAACCGAACGTCCTACGGAACAGCAAACCGAACGACTGGACGAGTCACAACCCGGACCTTCATCAGAGCAAAAAACGGAGCCTCAGGACGAACTCCAAACTATTGAAAACGAGCCTGCCACGAAGGGACGGAAAACCAAGTCTAAACGCGAGCCAATGAAACGGATCTCTGTTCGGTACAAGGGGCATACCCAATCGCGCATCGGCATCAGGGCTGGTGCAGGCTACGCCAGTATAGGAAACCTTGGAGCGATGATTGAAGACGTAAACATCCGTCCACGCTACACGCTAGAAGAGCATGGTTCGGTCGTCCCTACGATAGGCCTCTTTGTGCTGTTGCGGCGCGATCGATTAGGTATCGAACTGGCAGCAGACTACACCTGGCTGGCCTCAACCCTGAAAGAGCATAAGCTAGCAGGCAACATCCACGAGGAAACGAACTTCCGTTACCATGTCCTCATCCCACAGGTGGCTGCACGTCTTTATCTCCTTGCCGACTTTTATATGGGCGCGGGTGTCAGTCTTGCCCTACCCTTCAACCCCAGTGGCATCGACTTCACGAGCGACCGACCAGCAATGTTCGCCTCGGCCGACGAACTAACGCAAGCGCACCTAAGGGAAACGCTGCGGGCAAAGTTACAGGTCATACCCTTAGTAAAAGTGGGCTATTCGTCGTTTAAGAACGGTATCGAAGCCTATCTACAATACGGCTACGGACTGACCGACCTCATCAAGACCAACGACAACCCCTACGGCTACCATACGGCAAGGAACAACAGTCACCTGTTTTTGCTGACTGTGGGCTACACCATACCCATAAAGCCTGCCCTGAAAAATCCCCACTAATGTTCAACACCTATTTCATATATCGCCCTTCACTGCTTTTAACCAACCAAATAATCATGAAACAGACCATATACAGTATTGCGACAACAGTCGTATCCCTATCGTTTGTCCTGACATTCACTTCGCTTCGGGTGCAAGCACAGGTACAAAACCAGGCATCGCAACATGCCCCAGGTGGCGTCACAGGCTATCTCAGATGGGGTTTTGGAAACGATGCCACACCCGTATCGCTCAACTGCGGAAAGGGCATGACCTTCGTTGGTGTGGGTAAGGTGCGACAAGGTAGCGAGCAACTGCTATGGAACGTAGGCACACAGGGCGGCAAAACACAGCTGGTGCAGACCACCGCCCGCACGGCCGACCTCACCCGTGGCACATTCATGAATTATACGGGGCGCGACACATTACCACCTCTACGCCTGTACGCCTACGTCACCTCGTCGGCAAACGGTATCCGTGGCACGCTCGCTGTGGGCGGTAAAACCAAAGAACGGTTGCCTGTGGGGATTCTGAAAGAAGGAATGGCGGAATACGCTGTGTACCCACGCGCCCTCGCGGTTACGGAGCGCATGCGCGTGGAAAGTGCTATGGCCCTTCGCCATGGCGTCACATTGGGCCACTCGTACTTCAATTCCAAAGGTACAGTCATACGCAACTATTATCGGCTTAAGGGCTACAACCACCGCGTGGCGGGCATTATCGGCGACAGTACGTCGAGTCTACGCCAAACGATGGGTGAAAGTAGCGAGGGTGAAGCCATAATCCGACTGTCTACAAGGACAATTGACGAGGGTGTAAGCTACATCTGGGGAGATGATGCCAAGAGGCTCTCCTTCGCTGTAGACAAAGGAAAAGGCAAGTGGATGCAACGTCGATGGGCAGCCACAGCCACAGGAGCATCCGTAACGGGCATCACCCTGAAATTCGACACACGCAGCATACGCCAAATGGAACCGCTTGCAGAGGGCGAGAGCTATTATCTAGCCGTTGATAGGAGCGGAACGGGTAAGTTCCCCGCAGGGCAGGTTCGTTACTACAAGGCACAGATGGGACAGGGCGACAGTCTGACGTTCGCGGGCATAAACACCGACGTGGGCGAAAGTATCTTCACGCTGCGTGCCGCAGGCGACTTCTTCTCCACCATCAATATGGAACGGCCTCAATGCTCAACGGGAGCGAAGGGCGCACTGCGCGTACAACTTACGGGTGGCACGCCTCCATATCACATAACGGCCACCCTCGATGGCAAGTCGGCCTATACACAAACAACAGCAGACAGCGTCATAACCATACCATCGCTAACCCAAGGCAAGTACGCCCTTACGGTTCGCGACAACAGTGGAAAATGCCTCGCGAACGAGATAACGGTTTGCAATGCCGACCTGCCTGATGTGCCTGAACTAGAGGATGTACACTTCGCACAAGGTGCGGAACGCGACTACCAGTTGGAGACGAAGAATAACTACGCCTGCCGCTGGAGAAGTCCTGCCGGTAGATACCTGAACGGTCAGCGCGTAACGCTCGACGAGGATGGGGAATATACTGTTGAACTGACCGATGGCGACGGCTGCTCAACCTTACGTACACTGAACGTGACGACTACCACGAGCGATGGATTCGCACGCTATGAGGTATCACCCAACCCCACACGCGACGGTAACGTAAACGTACGTGTGGAACTGACAGAGGATGCCCCGCTCGTATTGCGCCTTCACACACCCGATGGTGCGCTGCTTCAAACGGAGGAACACGACGCCGACAACTATTACACCACACGCCTGTATCTGCCAGTAGCTGGCACGTATGTGCTGGAAATGCGCAGCCGTGAGTCAAGGCGGAGCGTCAAAATAATAAGGAGATAACCTATAACCCACATACGGAACGACAAACCTGAAACGCACATGAAAAGACTTACACATATCACGCTGACAACCGTCATTATGCTACTGTCGCTCGCATCCTGCAACGATGGCAGACGCACTTCACCTGCCATCGACGTACTAGGCGAAGAAACACCACACGCGACGAAACCCAAAAGACAAGACACAGATAAAGACACGGTGACATCAACGCCCCAAAAAGGAACGGGTGGCACAGTCGTAACACATACGATACAAGGTGCGGAAGCTAGCAAAGCCTTGTCGCGTCTGCGCAATTTCCGCCACCGCACAGTGAGCAAGTTATTTGCTCGTGACGTGGCCGACTCACTAAGCGTGGGACGTGCCGAACTTCGAGTTCCGCGCGGAAGCATGGAACGTTCCAAGATGCTGAGCGTAACGCCACTAGATAAAGGTGAACTACCCCAGCTACCGGCAGGTATGGTGAACGTGACAGGCGATAGAAATACGAGCGTTTCCGTTTCGTTGAAAGATGGTGTAGCGGGCTATCGTCTCCTACCCCATGGCGAACACTTCGTGCACGAACCTGCAACCATCACCGTTCCCTACGACAGCACGCTCATCCCTGAGGGTTATACGGCAGACGACATACACACCTATTACTACGACGAGCTGCAAGGCAGGTGGACAATGTTACGCCACAAAGCCCTAGACAAGGACAGGGAGGTGTTGATGGCTGAAACATCACACTTCACCGACGTAATCAACGGCATCATCAAAGTACCCGAGAGTCCTGAAACACAGAACTATGTGCCCACAGGCATAAGCGAACTGAAAGCCGCCGATCCTGCAGCGGGCATAGCCACGGTAAGTGCACCCACACCTAACCAAAACGGAACGGCATCGCTGGGTTACACCTTTGAACTACCTAAAGGGCGTGCTGGTATGCAACCTAGCGTGGGTCTACAATACAGTAGCGATGGTGGGTCGTCGTACGTGGGTTATGGTTGGAGCCTGCCTGTGCAGAGCGTGGACATCGAGACGCGCTGGGGCGTACCACGTTTCGACCCCAACAACGAGAGCGAGAGTTACCTACTGATGGGCGCAAAGCTGGGCGACCGCACCTACCGCACGGCCGAACCGCCTGCACGAAAGCCAAACAAGCGTTTCCACCCGCTGGTCGAGGGCGGTTTCGCGCGCATCATCCGCAGGGGCGATTCGCCCACAAACTATACGTGGGAAGTCACTGCCAAAGACGGCACCACATCTTATTTCGGCGGTATTGAGGGTAAGATAGTAGACAACGCCGTCATCAAGGACGGTGATGGCAACATTGTGCGATGGGCACTTTACCGAACGGTGGACACCCATGGCAACTTTGTTTCGTACACCTACGAGCATCGTGATAGTACCCTCTACCCCAAGGTCTACCGCTATACGGGACACGGCAACGAAGAGGGGGCATACGCTGTGAACTTCAAATATATTTCGGGGACACGCAAGGATGCCATGAAAAGTGGACGCCTGCGCATATTGCAAACCGACGACGCTTTGCTCGAACGCGTGGAGGTGAGTTTCAACGGTGAGCCCATACGTGGCTATGCGTTGCACCATCGCGAAGGACCATTTGCTAAGACGCTGCTTGATAGCATCGTGCAGCTCGACGCCAAGGGTGCAAGGGTAGCCGCACAAGGCTTCGACTACTATGATGATGTGAAGGGAGGGATGTTTGGAAAAGCGGAGTCGTGGACATCAGAGGCTGACAATAAACACGAACATTTACCCTTATTGCAAAAGGCCATAAACGGTTTTAGCAACGAGTTGAGCATGCTTGGTGGCGGATACTCCAAAGGGAAGACCTTCGGTGGTGGTCTGTTCGTCGGGTTTGGCGTAAGTGTTGCCACTGTGAATGTCGGGGCTTCTTACATACAGTCGAAGAATGAGAACTTTGGAAAAGTAGCACTTATAGACATTGACGGAGACGGATTACCAGACAAGGTATTCCAAGCGCGGGATGGGCTTTGCTATAGGAAGAACCTCTCTGGTGAAACAGGGAATCTCATTTTTGCAAAAAGTCGCATGGTCAAGGGAATAGGAGAGTTTTCCAGAGGAACAAGTTCAAACAAGACACTCAATGCCAACGCTGCTGTTGAGCTACCTTTCGTCTCCCCTGGCGTCAGCTACAGCCAAACTTGGGATAAGACGGAGACTAAGATCTACATGTCCGACTTCAACAACGACGGACTGGTGGACATCGCCAATAACGGCACGGTATGGTTTAACAGGATCGGCACGGACGGCCTTCCTACGTTCGTACCCTCGACGAAAGAAACGCCCAACCCCATTATCGGGCGAAGTGCAGAGATAGATTCCACCTTTATTCCCGACTATAAAGCCATCAGGGACTCCTTGGAAAAGGAAAGCCCTCTCCACGATGTGGTGCGCGTATGGCGTGCACCGTTCTCAGGGACAATCCACATTGCCAGTGTAGTGAATAAGTCCACAACTTATGGTGATGGTATTATATATAGCGTCCAAAAGGAGGAAAACGTATTAAGGAGGGATTCCATTCTCAACACAGGAATGAGAAAAGACAGCCTCACAACATCTGTTAAAGCCGGCGAAAGGCTGTTTTTCCGCTTGCAGTCGCGCTACTCGGGTGCGGCCGACAGCGTGGCGTGGTCTCAACGGGTGAGATATAGTCAGATTGTTGGCGGTAATGCAACCTACTTGGGACAAGACCTCTCTCACTATGATGCCACATCCGACTTCTTGGAAGGAATGACCACAGGTATATCCTTGCCCAAGGATGGGCGCGTGGAGATAAAGGCACCTTACAGAAAGGGGCGAACAGAGGATCATGTTACGCTTGTTGTGCGAAGGAAAGATTTACACGGTGAACACATCTTGATGGAAAAGAAACTCCTAGCTGGTACTTCTGTTGAAGATACGTTTGAGGATGCGTTCGACGTATTGGCGAAAGATTCGGTACAGCTGACCTTTGAGATGCTGACGGATGCTCCTTTGGAATGGAGAAATATGTCGTGGAAACCTACGTTAAGGTATGTCTCCACACAAGACACGCTCCGTGTAATTCCTTTTAGAAAGATGTATAACAAGCCTGTACTTGTGAGGGCTTCAAGAAATGTTAGGAAGGACTTAGCGAAGAACCAGAAATACGACCCAGGAGTAATTCTCGTACACAAATTTAAAGTGAAGCGACAAGATAGGAAGAATGACACTGATACAGCAACCGTAAATGTAAACTTCAATAAGGAAGACGGCACTTTACTGTTTAAACGCAAATATACTTTAACCAAAGGCGATAGCATAAAGGTTGACTCACTGGCCATTGTTGATGCAACCTTGTTGGAAGAACTCTGTAAGGGAAAGACACTGGCAACTTTTAGTGTAGATAACGAATTGAGGTCGGTTGCTATGGCTAAGGTAGAGGTCTTACGCGATTCATTAGTCTTCAAAAAGGATTCGATAACGCAGGAGACGGTCTTAGACCACAAGGAGAGGGTTCTTGTCGACACCGTTGTATGCTCTGTCTTCTCTGGTTACAATTCCCTTAATTTCGGACATCTTTATAGGGGATGGGGACAGTTCGGCTACAACGGAAATAGAGAATACGCAAACCGTCCCATTGAAACGTCGGCGTTGACCATCGACACCGACGGATACAAGAGCATTGCGGAAAATTATGACAAGAGCCATAAGAAGGAAGACCTCGCAGGCTTGACAGAGCCCAGCAAGCAACGCTTCTTCGTAATGGGTTACAATGCCATGCGGAAGGTCTATGTCGGTGCAACCGATAGTGCCTACGTGGGCGCTTCCTTCCAATGTTCCTCACGTATGGGTGAAAGCGAGATTAGGGTGGATAGTGTGCAGTATGCCTCAGGAGAAGGTCTATCTGCACCGATATTACAATCCAAGTCCTCCGGAGGTGGCGTGTCTGCAACGGGGAGCGGTCCTCTCAAGTTTGGCATAAGTGGCAGCAAAAGCTGGCAAAAGTCCCATACGGGAGTCGCCGCAATGGATATCAATGGCGACGGCTATCCTGATTGGATAGATGAGGGCAATAGCCGTATACGCACACAATACACTTCGCAGACCGGAACACTCAGCCAACTTAGTGTCAAGACTGATATTCCGATGCCCGAGTTCAGTTCGGGTGCTAACACTCTCGGCATAAGCAATGATGGTGCCATTGCTGTAAGCATTGGCAACAGAAACCGTTCTGAGGCGGGAAGAACAACTAGCAATTCCTCTCCAGGCGATGTCAGCAGCATGAGCAATACTAATGAGAATCCAAACAAGGCTACTACCCCTACGAGTAACTCGACAGGGCAATGTGAAGGGCAGAATGCCAGTGATGGTAATGCCGTTTCCAGCCTGTCCGTCTCAGCCAGTGGAAACTTCTCTCAGGGAAACTCCAAGACTACACGCGATTGGTTGGACTGGAACGGTGATGGATTACCCGATATGGTTGAAGGCAATACGGTGAGGTACAACCTTGGTTACGGCTTCACAATGCACATGCCGCGAGGCTGCCAGGACATGGATGCCACATCCAACACCACCTGGGGTGCAGGATTGGGAACAAAAATCACCATTCTCGGCAACGCGGAGATTACAGGAGGTTTCAATGGCACGAAGACAACGACCCATACAGACTGTTCCTATGCCGATCTTAACGGCGACGGAATGCCAGATAAAATCATCAGAGATGACGACAAGGTTAAAGTTGCCATCAATACGGGGACGGGCTTCGTCGACGAAGCACAAGACATTCAGGGCAGCGCGGGGAAAAACCTTGCCACGTCCGTATCATTGTATGGCAGTGGGGCATTCTCCTTCAGAGTCTACCTGCTATTCCTGAAACTGTCGATCACTCCACACATAACCGCAGCATGGTCGACAGGCGTGAGCCGCACGGAGAGTGCTTTACTCGACATTGATGGCGACGGCTTGCCCGACTTCGTTGAAAGTGCAGGACCTGATGCCCTTGTCGTTCGTCGCAACCTCACTGGCCGCACCAACCTGCTGCGCAGCGTCACCCTGCCTTTCGGCGGACACGTCCGCGTAGAGTACCGACAGACGCTGCCCAGCTTCGCCATGCCCGGCCGCCGCTGGGTGATGTCGGCCGTGGAAACCTCGGGCGGATATGCCGAGAACGGGGCGACGCGCATGCGCAACGAGTTCGCCTACGAGGGCGGATACCGCGACAGGCGCGAGCGCGACTTCTTCGGGTTCGCCAAGGTCGTCACCCGACAGTTGGACACGCAGAAGGACAATGCCGTCTACCGCACGCAGGTGTCCGAGTACGGACACAACCGCAACCTGTACATGCACGACCTCGTCACCGCCGAAACGCTGTACGACGCGCAGGGCAACAAACTGCAAGGCACCCTCAACACCTACGAGGCGGTACGGCAGCGCGACGACAGCACGAGCGTGTTCCCGGCGCTCGTTTCCATTAGGCAGACGGTCTACGACAACACAGGGCAGGGCAGCATGAGCACCACCGTGCACAACACCTACGACGCCTACGGCAACCTCGCATCCTACAAGGAGACGGCCACCGACTACGAGTTGCGGGCGGACATCGCCTACCACGAACTGCGCGAAAGCCACATCGTGGCACTGCCGCGACACATTGCCGTGAAGGACAAGGCGGGCAAGGTGTACCGCGAACGTTCGACGGAAGTGGACGGCAAGGGCGACATCACCCGCATCACCATGCACAACGGTCAGCTGCCCTCGGTGTACGACATGGCGTACGACGCGTACGGCAACCTGGCCGCACTCACCAAGCCCGCCAACCACAAGGGTCAGCGCATGCGCTACGAGTACGCCTACGACGGCGTTCTGCACCAACTGGTGACGGGCGTGAAGGACGCCTACGGCTACGCCTCGTCCACCGACTACGACTGCCGTTGGGGCGCACCGCTGGAAACGCGCGACATCAACGGCAACCGCATGCGCTATGCCTACGACGACGCGGGCAGGCCCACCGCAATCATCGGCCCGAAGGAGCTGGCCGCGGGCAAGCCCTACACCGTGCGTTTCGAGTACCACCCCGCAGGCCGCTGGGCGCGCACGCTGCACTACGCCCCCGAGGGCGACGTGGAGACGCGCACCTTCGCCGACAGCCTGATGCGCGCCGTGCAGACCAAGCGCACGGGCGTTGTATGGAAGGGCGGGGCGGCCCACAAGGTGTCGATAGTGAGCGGCCGCACCGTACAGGACGCCTTCGGACGGACCCTCCGGGCGTACTGGCCCACCGAAGAAGGCTTCGGCAGCATGGGTCTATATAATAAAGGTGTGGGCGACCTGCAAGCCGTCACCGAATACGACGCCTACGACCGCCCCACCAAGGTTACGCTGCCCGACGGGGCGGCCACGACGACGGCCTACGCCATCGTGGACCACGACGGCGAACCGATGCTCGAGACGCGCGTCACCGATGCGCTGGGCAGGCACGCCGAAAGCTACACCGACGAGAAGGGGCGCAACCGCGAGACGGTGCAGCACGCCGGGGGCGAAGACGTGCGGGTGAGCTACGGCTACGATGCCGTGGGGCAAGTGCTCTCCGTGCATCACCCCAACGGCAAGACGACCACCTACGAGTACGACCTGCTGGGGCATAAGCTCAAGGTGAACCATCCCGACGCGGGCGAGGTGACCTGCACCTACGACGCCGCGGGCAACCTGCTCACCAAGCTCACGGCGGAACTGAAGAAGACCATCTCCGACAAGGCGGCAATCACCTACACCTACGACTACGAACGGCTGAGCGAGGTGCTCTACCCCAAGAACCTCTTCAACCGCGTGACCTACACCTACGGCAAGCCCGGGGCCAAGTACAACCGCGCGGGCAGGCTCGTGCTGGTGGAGGACGCCTCGGGCGGCGAGGCCTACTACTACGGCAACCAGGGCGAGGTGGTGAAGACGGTGCGCTCGGTGATGGTGAGCCAGGCCGACGTGCGCACCTACGTCCACGCGGCAACATACGACAGCCACAACCGCGTGCGCACCATGACCTATCCCGACGGGGAGGTGGTTACCTACGGCTACGACGCCGCGGGTCAGGTTACGAGCCTCAGGTCTACCAAGCAGGGCAAGGAAGAGACGATAGTGGCGCAGGTGGGCTACGACAAGGACGGCCACACCATATACACGCGCATGGGCAACGGCACGGAAAGCACGTACGCCTACGACCGCCAGCGAGAGCGGTTGCAGGGCATGCTGCTAACGGCCAACGGGGACAGCATCATGCAGACGCAATATAAATACGACCCCGTGGACAATATTTTGGGGCTGACCAACGTTATTACGCCAAAGGCACCGAAGAAACCGAAAGGGCCCGGAGGGTTTGGCCGTACGGACGGCACGGGCGGCCCCGATGCCGGCAAGGATAAGGAGGAGAAACCGCTGGGCGGTGCGTTCAGCCACGCCTACGCCTACGACGAGC
>ERZ773070.1139-NODE-1139-length-16964-cov-11.223136_pt1 | contig 16964 bp, 13 predicted proteins | sample MGYA00580618_ERZ773070 | MGnify/ENA primary metagenome ERZ773070 (study PRJEB29015, sample SAMEA2738023) | human oral metagenome | biome: human oral; feature: human-associated habitat; material: dental | place: China | collected 2019 ... | reverse complement strand
TGAGTTCCCGCACCCGGACGATGATGACGTCCAAGATCCACCGCGCCACCGTGACCCAGGCCGACCTCGACTACGTCGGCTCGATCACCGTGGATTCCGCGCTCCTCGAGGCCGCTGATCTCCTGCCCGGCGAGCGGGTGGACATCTGCGACTGCACCAACGGCAACCGCCTCTCGACCTACGTCATCCCTGGTGAGTGCGGCAGCGGCGAGATCTGCGTCAACGGCGCCGCCGCCCACCTGGTCAGCCCCGGCGATGTCGTCATCCTCATCGCCTACGGGCAGATGAGCGATGAGGAGGCCCGTGCCTACCAGCCGCGTGTCGTCTTCGTCGACGCCCAGAACCGGATCGTCGAGCGCTCCGCCGAGCCCGGCGGCGTGCCCGTGGACTCCGAGGCCGCCCGTCTCCAGGGCCTGCGCCCCTCCGGCATCTCCCTGGCCACCGCCCGCGCCTGAGCCCCTCTCTTCCGACAGGTGCCTTCAGCCCCGACAGGTGCGCCGAACACCGACGGCTGCGTTCTCACCGCACCTGTCGGTGCTGAGCGCACCTGTCGGTGGACGATGTCGCCGTCGGTGATCACTGAGGCCTGTCTCCGACGCGGATCACGCCGTGGGCAGGTCCAGCGCGCGTGGCGGGGCCGTAGACTCGGGCCGTGATCGACGAGAACCTCACTGCCCCCGAGGCATCCCCCCTGGCCGACGCCCCTGCGACCCCCGCCGAGCCCTCCGCGTCGGGCAAGTCGAAGCAGCCCAAGGCCGAGCCGAGCCCCGGCGAGCAGTTCGCCATCCGCGCGGGCAAGCGTGAGCGCCTGCGCTCCGAGGGCTGGGACCCCTACCCCGTCCAGCTCCCCATCACCACCACGATCGCCGCTGTCCGCGAGAAGTACGCGGATCTGGCCACCGGCGAGGAGACCGAGGACGTCGTGGGCGTGGCCGGCCGCGTCGTCTTCCTGCGCAACACCGGCAAGCTCTGCTTCGTCACGCTGGCCGACGGCGCTGGCACCACCCTGCAGGCGATGCTGTCCGCCAAGTCCCTGCCCGGCGAGGGCCACTCCTCGCTCGCCGCCTTCAAGGCGGACGTGGACCTCGGCGACCACCTCTTCGTTCACGGGCACGTGGGCACCTCCCGCCGCGGTGAGCTCTCCGTCTTCGCCGAGCCAGTCCTGTGCGAGGGCCACGACGCCGCCGACCTCGCCTCCGCCGGTGACGACGCCCTCGAGGTCCCCGCCTGGCGCATTGCCTCGAAGGCCCTGCGCCCCCTGCCCAAGACCTGGACCAATGAGGCCGGGGAGGCCGTCACGCTCTCCGAGGAGCAGCGGGTGCGCCGCCGCGAGCTCGACCTCCTCACCCGCCCGGCGGCCCGCGACATGGTGCGCATCCGCGCCGCCGTCGTGCGCTCCCTGCGCGAGAACTTCCACCGCCGTGACTACGTGGAGCTGGAGACCCCGATGCTCCAGGTCATCCACGGCGGCGCCGCCGCGCGCCCGTTCATCACCCACATGAACGCCTTCGACATGGATCTCTACCTGCGCATCGCCACGGAGATCTACCTCAAGCGCGCCGTGGTCGGCGGCGTCGACCGCGTCTTCGAGATCAACCGCAACTTCCGCAACGAGGGCGCCGACTCCTCCCACTCCCCGGAGTTCGCCGCCCTGGAGGCCTACGAGGCCTACTCGGACTACAACGGCATGGCGGACCTGACCCGCAACCTCGTCCAGCAGGCCGCCCGCGACGCCTTCGACCTGCCCGAGGGCGGGGAGATCGTCACCCTCGCTGACGGCACCGAGTACGACCTGTCCGGCGAGTGGGCGAAGATCGACCTCTACACCTCCATCTCCGAGGCCGTCGGCGAGGAGATCACCGTGGGCACCCCCCGCGCCGAGCTCGTCCGCATCGCCGAGAAGCTCGACCTGGAGATCGACGACTACGCGGTGGCCGGCAAGATCGCCGAGGACATCTTCGAGGTGACCGTCGGCGACTCCCTGTGGGCACCCACCTTCGTCTACGACTTCCCCGAGGACACCTCGCCCCTGACCCGCTACCACCGCTCCAAGCCGGGCCTGACGGAGAAGTGGGACCTGTACGTGCGCGGCTTCGAGCTCGGCACCGCCTACTCCGAGCTGGCCGACCCCGTGATCCAGCGCGAGCGCTTCGAGGCGCAGGCCCTCGCCGCCGCCAACGGCGACCCGGAGGCCATGGTCCTCGACGAGGACTTCCTCGTCGCCATGGAGCAGGGCTTCCCGCCCTGCGGCGGCATGGGCATGGGCATCGACCGCCTCCTCATGGCCCTCACCGGCCAGGGGATCCGCGAGACGATCACCTTCCCGATCGTCAAGCGCGGCTGAGCCCGGCGCGCGTCTGATCCCGCCCCGGGCCAATGCCTGGGGCGGGATCACACGCCAGTAGCCGCCCCGCCTCAGACCACGCGCAGCCCGACGGCGCTGGCCAGAGCCGGGGCGAGCAGCGGTAGCTGGCCGGGCTCGATGGTCGCTCCCCGCAGGGCGGCCGCGTCGTCGATCTCCGTCAGCGCCGCGATGTCGAGGCCTCGCAGGTCGACGTCGGCGAGCCGCGCCCCGCGCAGCCGGAGCACCCCGATCCGGCAGTCCTCCAGTCGCACCCGGATGAGCGAGGCCTCGGTGAGGTCGAGCTCATCGATGCGGCAGCCAGCCACGACGACGTCGAGCAGGGTGGCGCCCGAGAGGTTGAGGAAGCTGATGCGGCAGTCGGCGATGCGCGAGGACCGGAGCTCCGAGTCGAACATGGTGAGCGCCCCGATACGGGAATCCACCAGTTCGACCTCGCGCCAGGTGCTGCGCTGCGCCGTGAGCCCGGAGGCGCGCAGGCGGCTCAGGCGGGTCTCGCTGGCGCGCCAGTCGGTCAGCCGTGCGTCATCAGCGGTGACATCGGCGAGCTCGCAGGCGTCGAGCTCGAGTTTGTGGAGGTCGGCTCCCGCCAGCTGGGCGCCGGTGATGCGGACGAGGTCCAGGTAGGCCTCCGCCCGCAGGTCGGTGGCGCTGCGGGGCTCAAGGCTCGGCAGGGAGAGGGGTGGGACGATCGGCGGGCGGGGCCCCGCGGGAGCGCGGCGTGGCATGGCCCGACGCTATCGCGGCCCCGTGACAAGCGCGCCCCGGATCGGCGAGGGGGGCGGCAGTGGCCGCTTCGGCAGCAGCCGGGCAGTCATCCCGGCGATGGGCACCCGCGCCAGTCAGAGGCGCGGAGCCTCGGATTCCCACCCCTTGAGCGCCACGGCCACCTCGTCGAGGAACTCATCGACCTCTTCCCCGTCGTACCCCGCTCGCATGGGGACGCGCACGATGCCGAAGCGCATGTCCACCAGCTCGCGGGAGGTCAGGATGCTCCTCCCGGCAGTGGCGGCGCTCATCGAGGCCATGATGGTCGGCGCGTGCCTCGCCTCCCATGCGCGCAGTGCCGCCGTCGCCCGCGACATGGCGTCATCGACATCGTCGACGTCGTAGCGCTCGCCGAGGCAGATCTTCTTGAAAGCCGTCTGTGCGACGTCGTCACTGGTGGGGGAGGGAGTCATCAGGGGGCCAATCGGGTAGGGAGGGGATCGGGCGCCCACGAGTATAGGGCCGGGCGTTTGAACGGACCCCGGCCCCGATCCTGTCCGTGGGACCAATGATCGGGGCCGGGGCCGGGGCCGGGAGCAGCCAAGACTGGGGCAATCCGTCGGGGCGCTAGGCCTCGCGGGCTCCGCGCAGTCTGCTAGTCGCGCGTGGCGATGTGGAGGTCGTCCATGCGGCGCTGCGTCCAAGGGGCCAGCGCGTAGAGGGCGAGCGAGACGAGGATCGTGATGGCGCCTAGGCCGTAGTAGTACGTCGAGTCGGAGATCCCCGAGGTGCGCTCGATGACGACGGCGGCGACGCCCTGGCCCGTGGAGGACGCCAGCAGCCACAGCGCCATCGCCTGGGAGGCGAAAGCCTTGGGGGCGAGCGCCGTCGTCGTGGACAGGCCCACGGGGGACAGGCACAGCTCGCCGATGGTCTGGACGATGAACACGAAGGCGAGGAACCACCAGGGCGACAGCTTCCCGTCGCCCGGCCAGGTGGCGAAGCCGAACCCCATGAGGAGCGCCGAGACGCCGACGAGCAGCACTGCGGAGGCGAACTTGACAGCTGTCGAGGGGAACTTGCCAGCCCTGCGGGTGAAGATCCACCCCGCCACAGGCGCCAGGATGACGATGGTCAGCGGGTTGACCGACTGGTAGGCCTCGGCGGTGAAGGCCAAGCCGAAGAACGGCGTCTGCCCGTCCGTGTTCGAGTCGGCGAAGGTCGCCATCTTCCCGGAGGCCTGCTCGAAGATCATCCAGAACAGGACGGCGCCGATCCACAGGGGAACGTAGGCCCGCAGGTGCACGCGCTCGGCGGCGCTGACCTTGGAGGAGCGGAACATGACGACGAAGTAGGCGATCGAGGAGCCGGTCGCCACGAGGAAGAGCGTGTAGGCGATCGCCGTGGACAGGTTCTGGGTGATCGCGAAGATGAGGCCCGCCAGCGCGATGAAGCCGATCACCGCGCCCGCGCAGCCCACGAGGAGGCGGTTGAGGGCTGAGCCCCGGATCGGGTTGGGCACGTCGAAGGCGAAAGCCGAGAGCTTGTGCCTCCCGTAGACGAAGGCCACGAGGGCCAGGGCCATGCCGACGGCGGCCGCCGCGAAGCCGGCGTGGTAGCCGTAGTGGTCCTTGAGCCATCCGGTCACCAGCGGGGAGAAGAAGGAGCCGACGTTCACGGACATGTAGAACAGCTGGAAGCCGCCGTCGCGCCGCGGGTCGTCATCGTCGTAGAGGCCGCCGACGATCGTGGACAGGTTCGGCTTGATGAACCCCGTCCCGACGGCGACGCAGACGATCCCGACCCACGCCAGGGGCGCCACGGGGATCGACAGGCAGATGTGGCCGGCCATGATGATGAGGCCGCCGTAGAGGGTGGACAGCCACGGGCCGATGACACGGTCGGCGAAGATGCCGCCGGGGATCGCCAGGAGATAGACGGCGGCGCCGTAGGCGGCGAGGATGACCTGGCCGGTGTTGTCGCTCAGGCCGAGGCCGCCGTTGGCGAGGGTATCGGTGATGAAGTAGAGCAGGATGGCGCGCATCCCGTAGTAGGAGAAGCGCTCCCACATCTCGACGTTCAGCATCCACGGCAGTCCGTGGGGGTGGCCGAAGAAGATGCCGCGGTCCTCCCGGGACGGGCCGGTGCGCAGGGTCGACGGCGTCCATCGGGATGCGATGGGCGCCCGGCCCTCTGTCGCCGAGGCGGTGGTCTCGGTCGTCATGGTTGTCTCCTCGAGGGGGTGAGACGGCGCGGTGGCTCCCGCCTTGTGGGCAAGAGTCGCCGCGCTGCGACGTCGGACCGCTGATGTTCCAGCGGCCCGGCCTCGAGCGAGGCGTTCTCAACCGGGTCGTTGCCAGGATGCCGATCGGCGAGGGCTGCTCGAGTGCCTCAAGTACGGTACCCCTGGGGGAGTAACGAATTCGTTTCCCCATATGTTGGCGTGAGAAAGAACGGGCGATGGCGCTGGCCCGGGGCCTCGGTGGCCCCGGGATGGTTCGCAGCCGATGGGTCTCTCAGCGACTGAGAGAGGCCTCCGCCGCGGCCACCTGGGCGCGCACGGGGACGAGGCGGGTGAGCTGGGTGACGTGGCGGGGCTCCAGCTCCTCGATGGTGGCCACGCCGAGCAGGCGCATGGTGCGCACGATCTGATCGTCCAGGATCTCGATCATGCGATCGACGCCCGCGCGGCCGCCGGCCATGAGCCCGTACAGGTAGGCCCGCCCCACCAGTGAGAACTTGGCGCCGAGCGCGGCGGCTGCGACGATGTCCTGGCCATGCATGATGCCGGTATCGATCATGACGGTGGTGTCCTTGCCCACCTCGCGCAGGACCTCGGGCAGGAGGCGGAAGGGGACGGGGGCGCGGTCCATCTGGCGCCCGCCGTGGTTGGACAGCAGGATGCCGTCGACGCCGAGGTCGACGAGCCGCTTGGAGTCCTGCACGTTCTGGACTCCCTTGACGATGATCTTGCCCTTCCACATCGAGCGGATGACCGACAGGTCGTCATCGGAGATCGTGGGGTCCATGACGGAGTCGAGCAGCTCGCCCACCGTGCCGCCGGTGGAGGACAGGGACGCGAACTCGAGCTTCGGGGTGGTCAGGAAGTCGAACCACCAGCGCGGGTACATCGCCGTGTTGAGGACGGTCCCCGCAGTGATCTGCGGTGGGATGGAGAACCCGTTGCGCTTGTCCCGCAGGCGGGCGCCAGCGGTGGGCACGTCCACGGTGAACATGAGGGTGTCGAAACCGGCCTTCTGCGCGCGCTCGACCAGGCCGTAGCAGATGTCGCGCTGGCGGGTCACGTAGAGCTGGAACCAGTTGCGCCCGGCGGGATTGGCCGCAGCGACATCCTCCATGGATGTGGTTCCCAGGGTGGACAGGCTGAAGGGAATGCCGGCGGCGCCCGCGGAGGTGGCGCCGGCGATCTCGCCCTCGGTCTGCATGAGACGGGTGAAACCGGTGGGTGCGATGCCGAAGGGGAGGGAGGAGCGGCCTCCGAGGATCTCGCAGGAGGTGTCCGTCTCCGGCGCGGGGCGCAGGATGTCCGGGTGCCATTCGATGTCCCGGAAGGCCTGGCGGGCTCGGCGCAGGGAGATCTCCTCGTCGGCGGAGCCGTCGGTGTAGTCGAAGGCGGCGGCGGGTGTGCTGCGTTTGGCGATGGTGCGAAGGTCCCAGATCGTCTGTGCGGCGGCGAGGCGCCGACGGCGCGCGTTGAAGTCGGGGGACTTGAACTGCAGGAGGTCGAAGATCTCGGACGGTCGGGGGAACTGGCGCTTCACCACGGGGCTACCTCTTTGTCGGGTGATGGTGCCGCGGCTGGCGGCTACCGCTGCGGCGATCGGACGATGCTGGGACCTTGGTCTAGGCCTGGCGCACGCCGAAGTATGCTCCCCCGACTCCTCAAAAAGCAAGGGAAGGCTTACCTATGCATCCTGTCGTTGAGGGGGGACGCTGGCCCCGCCGCGACAACGGCAGGTGCCAGGGCGTCGGCTGCCTCACGGTTGAGGACAAGCCCCCTCGCCAGCGCGTTTCAGCTCTCGTTGAGGGTGGCCTCCATCCGGGCGCGCACGCCCTGGGTCTTGATGGCGGCGAGCTCGGCGAGGAATGCGGAGCGGAATCGCTCGTCGGAGCCCAGGCCGGAGAAGATCTCCTCGTTGGTGAGGAACGCGTCCTCCTCGCCGTCGCGCTGGCGCTGTCCGTAGTCCTCCAGGTGGTCCTGGGCGTCGGGGATCGGATGGCCGGCCTCGTCGACGCCCTCGGCGCACCAGGCCCATGCCGCGCACAGCGCAGCGCCCAGGCGGATCGAGCGCCCTGCCTCCAGGTTCTCCCTGATCGTGGGCAGCACGAACTTCGGCATGCCCGAGGGGCCGAAGAAGGCCAGGCGGGCCAGGGTGTCGGCGATCGCGGCGTTCGTGAAGCGCTCGAACAGCGAGTCCACGTAGGCGGGCAGGTCGATGCCCGGCACCGGGCGCAGTGTCGGCAGGGCCTCGCGCTCCAGGTAGGCGCGGGTCCACGCGGCGATCTGCGGGTCGGCGGCGGCCTCGTGGCCGTAGGTCATCCCCAGGGGCCGCCCCCAGTGCGCGAGCGCCTGGTGGGAGGCGTTGAGCAGGCGGAGCTTCATGAGCTCGTAGGGCACGACGTCGTCGACCATCTGCACGCCGACCTCCTCGTAGGGCGGGCGCCCGGCGGGGAACTCATCCTCCAGCACCCACTGGGTGAAGGGCTCGGCGACCACCGGCCAGGCGTCGTCGACGCCGAGCTCGGAGCGGACTAGGGCGATGTCCTCGTCGGTGGTGCGGGGCGTGATCCTGTCCACCATGCAGTTGGGGAAGGCGACGTTGGCGTCGATCCAGTCGGCCAGCTCGGGGTCGCTCAGGCGCGCCTGGGAGACGACGGCGGTGCGGGCCACCTTCCCGTTGCCCGGCAGGTTGTCGCAGCTCATGACCGTGAACGGGGCGACGCCCTCCTCACGGCGGCGCCGCAGCGCCTCGACGATGTAGCCGAAGGCCGTCACCGGCTCATGAGGGTTCTCGGCGTCGTGGACCGCCCCCTCGGCGTCGGCGCGGAAGACGCCGGTGGCGTCGTCGATGTTGTAGCCGCCCTCCGTGACGGTCAGGGAGACGATCCGCGTGGTCGGCGCGGTCAGCACGTCGAGCACCTCGTCGCGGGCCTCGGGGGCGAACAGGTAGCGGTGGATCGAGCCGATGATCGCGGGCTCGAGGTGGCCATCGGGGTGCTTGAGCGTGAGCGAGTAGAGCGTGTCCTGGCTGGTGAGGGCGTCGCGCATGGCGGCGTCGCCGGGAAGCAGCCCAACCCCGCAGATCCCCCAGTCCAGCGCCTTGCCCTCGCGCATGAGCCGATCCATGTACATGGCGTGGTGAGCGCGGTGGAATCCCCCGACGCCGAAGTGGACGATGCCGGTCGTGATCGCGGAGCGGTCGTAGGTGGGGGCCAGGGGCGACTCGGCGAGGGATGTCGTGGGCCCAGTCTGCTCGGTCTCATTGGTCATGGTGTCTCCTCCAGTGGAGTTCGCGGATCATGGCTGGTGCTGCCGGCTGAGGGGCAGGATGTCGTTGTCGGTCCGGATGATCGGTCACGTCCAGGATGACGCAGGCGGCCGGGAGTATCGGTGCCCGGTTCGCCGAATCGGCTGAACGGTTCGACGGCGCCGCTCGCTCCTGGATCGGCAGAGTCGCAGATAGGGCCCGCTGTGCTCGGGCGCGAGCGCGCCGCGCCGGTGACTGTTTCGCGCCGGTGGGGTGAACGGTTCCAGGGCGGTGGGCGGGCAGGCGAGTCCGCGGCGTCGGGCACACCCGCGGCGTCGGGCCGCCCTTGGCGTCCGGACCGGCCTCAGCGTCAGGCCCGGACCAGTCTTGCCCCGGCGGAGATGAGGCGGCGCGCGGCGGGCCGGCCGAGCTCGGTGCCGGTGATGACGCGCTCGAAGGCGCGCGCATGCGCGAAGCGGCACAGGGTGGAGCTGTCGAACTTCGTGTGGCTGCCCACGAATAGCGCCCTGGAGGAGACGGATAGCGCCGTCTCCTTCATCTCGGCCACGGAGGGGTCGGGCGTGGTCATCCAGCCGTCGAGGCTCACGCCGTTGGCCCCGATGATCGCCAGATCGGGCTGCATGTCGCGGAGCATGGCGGTGGCCCACCTCTCGACGGCGGCCATGGTCAAAGAGCGGATGCGCCCGCCGATCGAGATGACCGTCGTGCGGGGTCTGCGGGCCATCTCCAGGGCTGTGTGCAGGGAGGCGGTGATGATCGTCAGGTCGTGGTCGGTTGGCAGGGCCCGGCCCACGAGGAGCGGCTGGAACCCCTCGTCGAGGAAGACCGTGTCCGCCCCTCCGAGCCTCTCGACGGCGGCCCGCGCGATCCGCTTCTTCTCATCGGTGAGGTTGGTGAGCCGGAACTCCAGACCGGTCTCGAAGCTGCCCGCCTCGGCGAGGGCGACATGCCCGTAGGTGCGGGTGATCGCATGGGTGGACTCGAGCTCGCGCAGGTCGCGCCGGATCGTCTCCAGGGAGACGCCGAAGAGCGCCGGGAGCGAGGAGACCTCGGCCTCGCCGCTGGATCGGAGGTGGTCGAGGATCGCCTTGCGCCGCTCGGGCACTCCCAGTTCCCCGCGCCACTCCCCGGCCGTCCCTCCCTGCGGGGGAGGCTCCTGGCCCTCCCCGGGCGGGGGATCGGCTGTGATCTGGCTGCCCATGCCCTCCATCGTGGCATGTCGGAGCCGGATCGCGGGAGGGGGAGGATGCGGCGCGAGGAACATGCGGAGGCCCTGGCACCCTCTGGGACAGGGATGAGCGCCAGGGCCTCCGGTATCACCGCCAGCCGAGGAATCTCATCCCGGCCGGCGGGGCCATGGGTGGGTCAGTGCGCGATGACGACCCCCAGGTTGCGGGGCCCGTGGACCCCGTTGACGCGGATGAGCTCGATATCGCTGGTGGCCGACGGCCCTGCGACCCAGGTGGTCGGGCGGGTCGGGTTCTTGCCCAGGATGTCGACGGCCTGCGGCACCGTCGGCTGGATCGACTCGCGCTCCAGGATGATGACGTGGCGGTCCGGCACGAGGGAGATGGCGCGGCGCCCCTGGTCGGGCTCGCCGTCGAGGCAGATCGTGCCCGACAGCGAGATCGCGGTGCGCGAGCAGGTGACGACGGCGTCGATCCCGTCGAGCTCGAGCGTGGGGATCGAGGCCTGGCGGGAGTCCTCACGGACGGTGCGGCCGTTGCGCGCCGCGGCCTCCTTGTAGGCCTCCGGGAGCCCCGCGGGGACCACGACTGTTGTCGCGTCGGCGAGGAGGGCGTCGATGGCGTCGAGGATGCCGGCGTCCTTCGCCTCCACGCGCACGGTGGCGTTGTAGTCCTCCAGCTTCTCCACCATCTCGGCGACGACGGGCTCGGAGCCGGGAGGGTTGGCGCCCACGCGCGTGTAGGCGCGCGGGACGGGGGCCGCCGGAGCGGTCTGGGATCGGGAGATCGCCTCCCGGGCGCGCGAGAGGATCACGCTGCGGGCGTCCATCACTTGGCCTCCTTGCTGCTCGCGGTCGACGTCGGGTGCGTGCGCTTCCACCATTCGCGGAAGCTCTCCGCCGGGGCGGCGGGCACATCGCGGGTGCCCGTCCACATCGAGGCGGGGAAGGGCAGGGAGCCGATCTTGCCGTCGCGGTCGATGAGGCGCGTCGCCTTGATGGCCTTCGTCGCCGTGGCCCAGACCTTGCCGCTCTTCATGACCGGGGTGGTGGCCCCCATGGCCACGTCCCACATGTCGGGGAGGATCTTGCGCTTGACGTCGACGGTCCTGGCGCGCAGGTGGACGAGGATCGTCGGGATGTCGATCTTGACGGGGCACACCTCGCCGCAGGCCCCGCACAGGGTGGAGGCGTAGGGCAGGGTGTGGACCGGATCGTCGTCGGCCAGGCCCTGCGTCAGCTGGGGGGTGAGGATCGCGCCGATGGGCCCGGGGTAGACCGAGTTGTAGGCGTGGCCGCCCGTGTGCTGGTAGACGGGGCAGATGTTCATGCACGAGCCGCAGCGGATGCAGTGGAGGGCCTCGCGCCCGATCGGGTCGGCCAGGACCTTGGTGCGGCCGTTGTCCATGAGGACGAGGTGGAACTCCTGGGGGCCGTCGCCCTCGGTGACACCCGTCCACATGGAGGTGTAGGGGTTCATGCGCTCTCCGGTGGCCGAGCGGGGCAGGAGCTGGGAGAAGATCTCGACGTCCTGGAAACGGGGGACGAGCTTCTCGATGCCCATGAGGGTGATGAGCGTGTCCGGCAGGGTGAGGCACATGCGCCCATTGCCCTCGGACTCGAACACGGAGACGGTCCCGGTCTCCGCCACACCCATGTTCGTGCCGGAGACGGCGACCTTGGCGTGGAGGAACTTCTTGCGCAGGTGGGCGCGGGCGGCGGACGTGAGCTCCTTGGGGTCGTCGGACAGGTCCTCCGGGGCATCGCCCATGCGGTCCAGGAAGATGCCGCGGACCTCGGAGCGGTTGCGGTGGATCGCCGGGACGACGACGTGGGAGGGCATGTCGTCGGCGAGCTGGACGATCATCTCGGCCAGGTCGGTCTCGTGGGCGGTGATGCCCTCGGACTTGAGGTGCTCGTTGAGGTTGGTCTCCTGGGTGGCCATCGACTTGATCTTGACGATCTCGTCGACGCCCTTGGACTTGATGATCTCGGTGACGATGGCGTTGGCCTCGGCGGCGTCGCGCGCCCAGTGGACGATTCCGCCCCGGGCGGTCACGTTGGCCTCGAACTGCTCGAGGAGCTCGGGCAGGTTGCTCATCACCTCGTTCTTGACGGCGGAGGCGGCGTCGCGCAGGTCCTCCCAGTCCGGCATCTCCTCCACGCGCATGGCGCGCTTGTTTCGGATCGTGCGGGTGGCGTGGCCGAGGTTGCGGCGCATCTGCGTGTTCTGGAGCGTGCGGTGGGCGCCCTTGGTGAAGGTGGTGCCCCAGCGCAGCGGGTCCGAGGGGACGTCGACGGTGGTCACCCAGCCCCCTGTGTGAGGGCGGTTCTCAGGCTGCTGGCCCGCGCCCGCGGGCATGCCCAGGAATGTCTGGCTCATCGGGCCACCTCCGCATCCGCCTGGAAAGCCACGTTGCCGATGAAGGGGGCGTCCTTCGTCGAGGCGAGGATCTCCGCGAGGTGCATGATCCGCACCCCGGAGTTCAGGCGGGACAGCCCGCCGCCGATGTGCATGAGGCAGGAGTAGTCGCCCGCGCACAGGATCTCGGCCTTGGTGGCCTTCACATTGGCGACCTTCTCGGTGAGCATCGCCGTGGAGGTCTCATGGTTCTTCATCGAGAAGGTGCCGCCGAACCCGCAGCAGACATTCGCGTCGGGCAGGTCGACGAGGTCGATGCCCTCGACGGCGCGCAGCAGCGTGTAGGGGCGGTCCCCGACCTTCGCGATGCGCATCGAGTGACAGGTGGGGTGGTAGGTGACGCGGTGGGGGAAGTAGGCCCCGACGTCGGTCAGTCCCAGGACGTCGACGAGCAGCTCGGATAGGTCGTAGGTCCGCTTGGCGACGGCGTCCGCCCGCGTGGCCAGGTCGTGGTCCCCGACGTGCTCGGCCACGAGCGCCTGCTCGTGCCGGGTGGCCCCGGTGCAGGATCCGGAGGGGACGACGATGGCGTCCCACTCGCCGTCGAGCACGGGCTCGAAGGTCTTGACATGGTTGCGGATGAGCTTGGCGCCCTGCTTGAAATACCCGGTGTTCGCATGCATCTGGCCGCAGCAGACCTGCCCCTCGGGGAAGACGACCTCATGGCCGAGCCTCTCCAGGAGTGTGACGGTCGCTTGCGGCGCCTGCGGGAACATGGTGTCCGCGATGCAGGTCGCGAAGAGCGCGATACGCACGATGAGGACCTCCCTGTCTTCTGTCTCGCGGCGTCGTTGTCCGAAGGTGCCCTCACCCTAGGGCCTTCGTCCCTAGTCCAGTGACCGCGATGGCGGTGCCTCAGCGCCGGGTGGAGCGCGGTGGGGGCGCGACCCTTGGCATGCTGCGGAAACTCGGCGCCGTCGTTGGGCGGGGACCGGCTGGGAGCGCCGACCGCGTTAGCGGCGGCAACCCTCTGTGCGCCGGATATTACGAACGTGTGTCGTGATGTTTTCCTTGGCGCGCTCTCTGCGGCACCGCCCCCTCGCACGCGCGCACGCGCGGGGCGAGGGAGCGGTTGTGCGGAGGCTTCCGGGAGGCGTCAGGCGAGGGGGATCTCCTGCCCGGTGGTGTTGTCGTACCAGCGGCGCTGGTTGTTCTCGACGACGAGCTGGATATCGGCGCCCACTGGCAGGGCGTAGATGCCGATGAGGGCGGGCTCGATGGCGCAGACCGTGTTGAAGTCGACGACGACGAGGTTGTTGGGGTCGGCGAGGAAGTCGTCGGTGTCGGCGTCGGACAGGATGCGCCAGCCGTTGTCGATGGGGTTGGTGGAGGGCTCGCGGAGGGCCCACTTGATGTGGCCGCGGCCGTCGAGGATGTTGCGTGAGACGAGGCAGCCTCCGGCGTTGCGGATGAACTCAGGCGTGGGGGTGGTCATGGACGTACTCCTTCATGCGGGCGGTCAGGGTGGCGCGGTGGGGCCGGCACTCGGCGAGGTCGATGGGTGTGTAGCCGAAGACGTTGGGGGTGGTCAGGTCGAGGTTGGGCTGTGACAGGAGGAGGTCGTAGAGGTCTGAGAGTTCCTCGTCCGTCCCGCCGTTGATGAGCAGCTCGCAGAAGGCGACTGTTCCTCGCCTATCGCGCGCGTTGACGTCCACGCCGTGGTCGATGAGCCAGCGGGCGATCTCCAGGTCGCGACCGAGGTCGCGATAATCGTGACTGAAGAGGACGTGGAGGGTAGTGTGCCCCTCCGGTCCGGGAGGGCCGATGAGGCAGTCCCGGCTGATGAGGAAATCGACAATGGTGTAGCGCGTGTGAGCATCGCTATTGCCTATGGCGTACAGGAGTAAAGACCGCCTGTCGAAGAGCTTGTGCTCGTCTCCGGGCCGGTACTTGGCGAAGAACTCCTCGGGTGTATGCTTCATTCTGGCTGTAAGGTCGACGTCCATATGTTCTCCTTATTGTGGGGGTAATGGGGTGGACGAGGTTGTTATGGGATCGACTCTCCGTGACCTCCTCGATTTGGTCCTGGTAGTTCGGGCCTGTAGTTCACCGGGTCGTTGTACCAGTCGCGGAACTCCTTCGGTGTCATCTCTCCGTTGATGTATCTTCTCCAGACATCGCGATATTGCTGATCGGGCACGTGCCCCATGTCCCACACCCCCTTCCGGGGTGTGCCGGGGGTCCAGATGATCTCCTTGTGCGTCGACGGATCGATGACCTTTCCCCCTCCCCTCGCTAGGGCGCGTCGCCAGACCTCCTCGACAACGCCTTTGCGAAAGCTCGGCCGGTTGTTCGGATTGAGGTAGGGGCGCGGGTCATTGGGATCGATGTGCGGCACGCCGTTCTCGTCGACGTAGGAATGATAGTTCTTCGCTTCTCGCGCAGACTCACGTCCTGCGGAATGCGCGGCGTCGTCTGCTTCGCCTGCTGCTCTGTGCTCCGCCTGGCGGGCTGCGGCGTTGGCAGCATGCTCGGCCTCCCGCTCCGATGCTCGCGCGACGTTCCCCCCAAGCGCGTGCGCTGCTGCCCGACCGGACGCTGCGAACGCGGAGCCAGGGACGAAGGTGAGGGCGAAGTCGACGAGGTCCAGGAGGAACTGGCCGAGTGTCACGTTGGCCAGGTAGCTGCGCGTCGCGGCCCCAGGATCGCGAAGGAGGGAGGCGAGGCCATGGCCGTGGGCGAGGGCCCAGGTGAGCACGCCTGTCGCTCCCAGCGCAAGGGGTAACGACAGGGATCCGCAGAGCAGCCACAAGGCGAGCAGCGCGGTGATCAGGATCTGACCTCCGGCTCCGAGGGAGTCCCACCAGTCCGCCAACTGATCGAGCAGCCCGGCGAAGAAGTGCCCATCATTGCCGGGGACGGAGACGAGTGAGCCGATGCTCTCAGCGACGTGCGCGCCGTAGATCAGGCAAGTAACGAGTACCACTGCCGAGATCGCGGCGGCAGCAGCTGCCCAGAGGCGTCTCGTCGTGGGCTCTGCTCCGGGTGTGGTCGCCGCCATAGCCCGCCGGCGCTCGTCGCCGAAGCGCATCATCGTGCTCCGCCCGTGCACCATTCGCGCCGCACGGTCGAGGGCGGGGTCGGTGTAGGCGGCGAGCGTGATCCTCGAGTCGTGCCATGCGAACAGCGCGCTGGCGACGCAGGCATGGGCGATCACTCGTAGCGGGACTGGCACGCTTGAGAGAGCGGGGAGGCGCGGCGGTGTGAAGACGGTCGCGCCCATCGTGGTCGCGAGGAGCCGGCGATGAGAATCCGCGATGACGCATGCCCCGAAAAGGAGAAAACTCAGGACAGGCTGAAGATAACCCTGGCCGCAGACCCACCACAGGAGGGTCATCCAGAAGGGGAAGGAGCCGGAATCCACGAAGGCCGTGCCAGAGCCGACCATCGCGTTGTAGCAGGCGTGATCGGAGATCACCAGTGCCATGAGCGCCACCGGGGGGAACCACGCGAAGAAGCGCCACCAGCGGCGGCGCGCGCGCCACAGGGAGATGCTCAGACCAATGCCCGTCGCCACGAGCATCGTCGACACGTGGTGGCCGACCACCATCGTCGTCGGATCGTCCCCCGTGATTATCTCACTCAGTCCGCCCGTGGAGAGCTCTAAGCTGCCGGAGGACCAAGGATTGAGGGAATAAGACAAGCGGTTCTCGCCTAGAATCTCGGCGAGCAGCCCCGGCTGTGCTGCGCGACGGGCGAAATCTTCTGCGATGGTGAATCCCGCGCCACTGGCGAAACCGATGAGGGCCCAGTCGACGGTGGCCAGGCGCCGCATCCTGCCCGGTGCGAGCACCGCCAGGAGCATGAGGGGAATGAGCTTGCCCGGTTCCTCGACGAACGCCGCCAGGGCGATCAGCATCCCGTCATCGGAGGTGGATACTCCAACTGCGGAACCGACCTTGCCAGTCATGGCGGCGACCCAGGGAGCCCATGCGGCGCCAACGGATAGGAGGATGGTGAGTGATCGCCATGACACGGTGCGGGTGCGCGCGAGCAGGGCCATGACCCCCAGGCAGAGGGTCATCATCACAGCGGGGACCAGTGCGATGGCCAGGCGCGGAATCATGATGAGCGCGAGGAGAAGCAAGAGGAGTCCCGCCCTCTGGCAAATCCTGATCCCCCGTAGAAGGGTTCGTCCGATTCTGTCATGGCGGGCCAGCCAGGACTGCCACCGCTGCGCGGCTACCTCCCATAGCTCAGGTGGCGGTGCCGTGATCCGGCGCGCAACGCTCGGATCCTCACGAGCGCGGGTAGGTGCCGGTCCTGGTCCGGTTGGGAGTGCAGGGCGCGGTGGGAGAGCGGGATTCGGCGCACTGGGTGGGATGGCAAGCGAGGGGGTCCGAGGAGCAGTGGGCTGGGGCGGGCGCGCTGGCATCGGTGGTGGGAACGACCAGAGCTCGCCCGCTGAGGCCGTTTCCATGGGTCCTGGCTGCCGCGCTGCGGGCGATGGCCCCCGTGGTGGAATGGACGGCGGTAAGTCCTGCTGTGGGACGGCGTGGCTCGGATGAGCACCGGGTCGCTGCGCTGATGCGCCCGGGTAGGCGGAATCCGGGGGTTCGCCATGCGGGGGTGTCTGGTTGCGGGGCGCTGTCATCGAGTGAGGCCTTTCAGGGCAGGCATTTGAACGAGCATTGCTGACCAGGGAGACTGTCCTGGGAAGTGTAGATCATGCCTGGTCAGTGGACTCGCATGATGAGGCGCCGAGGAATGCATTCCGTCGTCCCCCCGGCGTCGTCCCGTGCGCCGACAACGGGCCGTCCCCTCGCGCGCGCGGCG
>ERZ773070.1138-NODE-1138-length-16967-cov-16.275012_pt1 | contig 16967 bp, 9 predicted proteins | sample MGYA00580618_ERZ773070 | MGnify/ENA primary metagenome ERZ773070 (study PRJEB29015, sample SAMEA2738023) | human oral metagenome | biome: human oral; feature: human-associated habitat; material: dental | place: China | collected 2019 ... | reverse complement strand
GCCGCCGGCCTGCCAGCACGTCCGTGACCGCACGCGCCGTCAGCGCCGCCGCCTGGTGCGCCAGCAGCAGCTCGGTCTGCGGCGGGGCCAGAAGACGCAGCTGGGTCGCCACCGCCGGCCACTGCGGGTCCGCGTCGCGCTCCCACAGGTCCAGGCACGTGGCGCAGGGCGGGTGGCCGGGCGCCAGGAGCGGGCCCACCCGCACGCTCACCTCCCGCACGACCACCGGCAGGTGGGCGACCTCCGCCGCGCCCAGGCCCTGCGCCCGCAACGGCTCGACCAGGTGCCCCTCGACGGTGACGACCAGGTGCGGGCGCGTCTCCAGGGGCATGCGGGTGCGCACGGGCGGGACGAGAGAGCCCGCCCAGTCGCCCAGCTCCTCGTCCTCGACCAGCAGCGCGCCCACGCCGGCCTCCGCCAGCAGGGACACGAGCTCGCGGGCGAGCCGGCAGCCGCCGATGATGCCCACGATCCCGTCGCGCAGCGCGCGCACCCGCGCCCGCGGGTTGTCGGCCAGGCGCTCCCAGTAGACCTCGTCGCCGGTCCCCGGCGCCGGAGCGTCCCGGGTCAGGACGCCGGCCTCATCGAGGGCGGACAGGATCTGGTGGGCGCGGGCGACCGGCACCTCGCTCCACCGCGCCACCTGGTAGACGTCGCCGGGCGACAGGTCGGGCGGCAGGCGGTCGAGGAGCTGCTGCTCCTGCGGGCTCAACCCGTCCAGGACGACGGCGTGGCCCGGCTCGGTACCGATCTGCGACTGGCCGACGCGCCGCCACAGGACGGGGGAGTGGCCTCTGACTCGCATGGGTTGCTCCAAACGGCGCCCGGTTCGTGAAGGAGGGTAGGCTGCCTCGGGCGCTCAGCCGCAGGGTGGCACGGCGCCGTGCCGACGCGCCATGGTTCGGGCACCCTGTGGAAAACCGCGGGTCACTGCTGGGCGAGCACCGACTCGCAGGTCGAGGCCTCCGAGGTGTCCCCGGCCGCAATGGCCTCCACCGTGGTGACGGCCTCATGCAGCGTCGAGACCGCGTAGACCTCCAGGCCGTCGGGCACGTGCCCCACCACGTCCCCGCAGTTCGAGGCAGGGGCCAGGAAGTAGCCGGAGCCGTCGGCCCTGGCGCCGGCCATCTTCTGTGTGATGCCGCCGATGGGCCCCACGGTTCCGTCGAGGGCGATGGTGCCGGTCCCGGCGATGTCCTTGCCGCCGGTCAGGTCGCCGGGGGTGAGTTCGTCGATGATGCCCAGGGCGAACATGCTGCCTGCGCTGGGGCCCCCGACGTCGGACAGCCCGAAGGTGGCGTCGATGTCCGAGTCCGCCGCGGCCGACAGGTACACGCCCAGCAGCGAGCCCTCGGAGTCCGGCTCCCCGTCCGAGTTCGCGTCGGCGGGCTCGATCGTGGTCAGCGAAACGGACATCGGCTCGCCGGCGCGCTCGATGCCCAGGTCGACGCGCGTGCCCACGGGGATGGTCGTCAGCAGCTCGCGCAGCTCGGCGTAGGTCGTCACCCGCGTCGTCCGCCCCCCGTCCGGCGTGATGGAGGTCAGGACGTCGCCCTGCTGGACCGCGGCCTCGGTCTGCCCGGGCCCGGTGCCCTCAATGGTGAGGACCATGCGGGTGGCCATTCCCGTCTCCATGAGCGCGGCGACCACGGCGGTGTTCTGGGAGCTGGTCATCTGGGCCTGGTTGGCCTGCTCGACCTCCTGCGGGCTCAACGACTTCGGGCATACCTGCTCGCGGTCCAGGATCTTCTTGTCCGGCGAGAGCCAGGCGCCCACGACGTCGAAGAAGGTCACCGGGTAGCTGGGGCACCCGGAGACCGACACCGTCGTCATGCGCAGCGCCCCACCGGCGGGATAGGTCTGCGCGCCGGTAACGGTGATGACGTCCTGGTCCCCCTCGCCGGCGGAGCCGCTCGCCAGCACGTTCCAGGTAGGGCCGGGCGCCTCGATGACCTTGTCCACCCGCACGGTCGCCCCCGCGATGAGGAGGCCCACCGCAAGCAGAACCGCGCCGATCCCGATCGCGAGCCTTCCGGGCCGCCGGCGACGGCGCCTCCCCAGGCTCGGGACGGGCTCGGTCCCGGCAGCCGGCTCCTGGCCGGGCTCGGCGGCATGGGCGGAGGGCGGCGTCTCGTGGTGCTGTTCATCCGTCACGACCCCATCATGCGTCCTGAAGGGGCTCCAGGTCTTCCCCGCCCGGCCGGTGGGCCTCGCGGTGTCGCCATTGCCACGTTCCAGCAGGGCCTGTTCCCAGCTCGTACACAGGAATGGGTGGCACGCTCACCGTGTTGCGCCTGCACGGCCCTCAGCCATCAGCCGTACGGCCCGACACCCGCACCACCGAGAGGAACCCCATGAGCGAGGACCCCTTCGACGACATCGAGCAGATGCTCTCAGCCCTCTTCGGCGCCGACGTGGCCGCAGACGCCGTGGCCGCCCTGCGATCCTCGGGCGTCGACCCTGCTCAGTTCGCCAAGATGAGCGGTGTGGACCTGTCGCAGATCAGCCCCGGGCAGATGATGGCCATGCGCGCCCAGATGCAGCAGATGATGGCCGGCGCGCAGGACGGTCCGGTCAACTGGACCATGGGGCGCAGTCTCGCCCTCCAGGAGGCCGGCAGGGGCGGGGACCCGACCATCACCGCCGGTGAGGCCGAGGCGACGCGTCAGGCGCTGCGAGTGGCCGATCTGTGGCTGGACACGGCCACCGACTTCATGCCGGCGCCCGGGGCCCGCGAGGCCTGGTCCCGCTCGCAGTGGGTCGAGCAGACCCTGCCGGTGTGGCAGGACGTGTGCGCTCCGGTCGCCGAGGCCGCCACCGCCGCCCTCGCCGCCGCCCTGGAGAGCCAGACCAAGGACCTGGCGGCCAACAACCCCGAGCTGGGAGACGCCGCCCGCCAGGTCGGCGCCCTGACCCAGATCATGCGCTCCATGGCGGGCACCGCCTTCGGCCTTCAGGTCGGGCACGCCATCGGCGAGCTCGCCGGTCAGGCCCTCGCCGCCACCGACGTCGGTCTGCCGCTGAAACGGGAGCCCGGCACCGCGCTCGTACCGGCCAATGCGACGGCCTTCGCCCAGGGCCTGGAGGTCGAGGCCGAGCAGGTGCGCATGTTCCTGGCCGTGCGCGAGGCGGCCGCCGCGCGCCTGTACGCCCATGTGCCGTGGCTGCGCAGCCAGCTGCTGGGCGCCGTCGAGACCTACGCCCGCGAGATACGGGTCGACACCGGCGCCATCGAGGAGGCGGTCGCCGAGGTCGATCCCTCCGACCCCGAGGCGATCCGCGCGGCGCTGGAGTCGGGCATGTTCGCCCCGCAGGAGACGCCCGCCCAGGTGGAGGCCCTGGAGAAGCTGGAGACGCTGCTGGCGCTCGTGGAGGGCTGGATCGAGGTCGTCACCGCGCAGGCCACCGCTCCCCATCTGCCGCATGCCATACCGCTGCGGGAGATGGTGCGCCGTCGTCGAGTTCAGGGCGGCCCCGCGGAGAAGGTCTTCGCCCGACTCATCGGCCTGGAGTTCCGGCCCCGGCGCGTGCGGGAGGCCGCGCGGCTGTGGGAGCTGCTGGGCGAGGAGGTCGGCGACGGCGAGCGCGACGCGTTCTGGCAGCACCCTGACGTCATGCCGACGGCGTCCGAGCTGGCCGGCCCCGAGGACTTCCTGACCATGCGCCGGGCGGCCCAGGACATGGACGCCGAGGTGGACGCCGACCTCGCCTCGCTGCTGGACGGCACGCTGGGCTACGCCGAGGGCGCCCGCGATGCCGATGAGAACGGCCCCGAGGGCCTGGGGGACTAGCCGGCCCAGCCGGCCCGGTTCACGCGAGGGTCGAGCCCACCGCCTCGCCGAGAAAGGTCGGGCTCCGCGCCGCACTGCGCGCCGAGACCGGTTCACACGAAGGTCGAGCCCAGGGCCTCGATGAGTCCGGGCACGAGCATGTCGCCGCTCACCACGCGGTCGGCCGAGTCCCGCGTCCGGGAGCGGACCGCGCACCAGGACTCACCCGTGCGCAGCACCCCGACCACCATCCGCACGTCCTCACGGTCGGGACGTGCGCTCAGGAAGGCCAGGCGCTCCTGCGGGTCCGGGATCGCCGCGGCCTCCCGCTCCGCCTCGGTCGGCAGCACCACCCGCTCCACGGCGAGCGCCACCCCGTCAACGGTCTGCGGCCAGGCGAGCCGACCCAGCAGGTCCTCCAGGTCCGCGGCCATGGGCAGGTTCTCCTGCTCGACCATCGTCAGGCTCTGCGGGTCGCGCCGCGCCTGGGCCAGCGCCGCGTCGTCGAGCAGCTCGGCCAGTGCGGGGTCCTGCTCCAGGGCCGCAGCGGTGCGCACCAGCGCGAAGACTCCGACCGGGGCGTCCCAGCCGCGCTGGGCGACGTGCTCCTCGAGGTCGACGACGGCGCGGGCCAGGGCGGCCTGACGCGGGGAGGCGGGCTGGCGGGCGGGCATCTGCTCAGTCATGCGGCGAGCCTAAGGACCTCGTCCCACGCCGTCGACATCCTCGGGAGGACGGGGGCGCGCCGGACCGCGTCAGACCGCGGCAGGCCGCGTCAGACCGCGGCGGAGCCGGCCTCGTGCGCCGCCCGCCGGGGTCGGCGGCCCGCGCGGATCATGCGACGGGTTTTGTGGGCCCGGCGTGACCTGTGGGACGATAACTGCGTCCGGCGTCCCCAGCGCCGGAGTCCATGCGCGTACCCGCGCACACTTCGCAACGACACGGAGCGTGACCGTGAGCACCAGGCCAGACGACGAGTCCGACGACAAGCGCCCTGCTTCCGACGAGTCCTCCTCGTCCAGCCGGGAGGATCGCGTCCGCGGCGGCTTCTTCCAATCAGATGACGCCGACGCCGTCGGCTTCGCCGGGGACCCCGCCGAGGGCTCCCGCACGGACGACGCGCCCGAGGACCCGGATGAGAACCGCGGGGGCCCGCTGCGCGGCTTCGACCCGGCATCCTTCCTCTTCGGCGGCGCCGCGCCCTTCGGCGCGCGGCGCCAGGGAGGCGGCAACGGCTCCAGCCGGAGGGACTCCACCGGCTCGGGCAGGCCCCGGCGTCCCTCCCGGCCCACCGGCGGTGACGCGGGCGGTCCGCGTCGCCCGGGCCCGCTGGTCCTGACCCTGGGGATCCTCGCCGGGCTGGCCGCGATCATCATCTTCCTGTCGCGCACCTGGACCGAGGTGCTCTGGTTCAACCAGCTCGGCTTCGCGCGCGTGCTGTGGACCCGGTGGATCGCCACCGGCGCCATGTTCCTGGTCGGCTTCATTGTGATGTTCGGCGCCATGTTCACCGCCATCACCAGGGCCTACCGCTCGCGCGAGATCAGCCTTCCGCACGATGAGGCGACCCGCAACCTGGAGGCCTACCGCACCGCGGTGGAGCCCATGCGCCGGGCCCTGACCTGGGGCGTGCCCGGGGTACTGGCGCTGCTGGCCTCGGCGTGGGAGCTCGCTCCGCACTGGCGGGAGGCGCTGCTGGCCATCCACTCCCGCTCTTTCGGCGTGACCGATCCGCAGTTCGGCCTGGACATCTCCTTCTACGTGTTCATCCTGCCGGTGCTCGAGATCGTGATCTCCTTCCTGTCGCGCGTGGTGGTCTTCGCCGGCATCGCCAGCGTCGTCGTCCACTACCTGTACGGCGGGATCTCGATCGCGCGCAAACCTCACTTCACGCGCGCCGCGCGACTTCATCTGACCGTCTTCCTGGCCCTGTTCTCCCTGCTCCACGGCGCGAGCTACTGGCTGGGCCGCTACTCGTCCCTGTACGCCTCGAACACGAAGTTCGACGGCGCTGGCTACACCGACGTCCACGCCTCCATCCCGGCCCAGGCGATCCTGGCGGCGATCAGCGTCGCCGTCGCCGTCCTGTTCGTCGCCTCGGCGCGCACCCGCTCATGGCGGCTGCCGGTCACGGGCGTGGCGGTCATGGTCATCTCGGCCCTGATCGTGGGCGGCGCCTACCCGGTGGTCATCCAGAATTTCGTCGTGGACCCCAACGCCCAGCGCGAGGAGTCCCAGTACATCGACCGCAATATCAAGGCCACGCTGAGCGCGTACGGCCTGGGCGACGTCGAGGCCAGCACCTATGACGCCACGACCACCGCCGAGGCCGGCCAGCTCATGCATGACGCCGAGTCGACGACCTCGATCCGCCTGCTGGACCCCAACCTCGTCTCCCCGGCCTTCAAGCAGCGCCAGCAGAACAAGCAGTACTACTCCTTCGCCTCCCAGCTCAACGTCGACCGCTACCAGGTCTCGGGCGAGTCGCGCGACACGGTCATCGCGGTGCGCGAGCTGAGCCAGGAGGGCCTGGACGCGGGCCAGCGCACGTGGATCAACGACCACACCGTCTACACCCACGGCTACGGGGTGGTCACCGCCTACGGCAACACGGCCAGCTCGGACGGCTCGCCCGCGTTCTGGGAGGGCGGCATCCCCTCCAAGGGCGACCTGGGCGACTACGAGCCGCGCATCTACTTCGGCAGGTCCTCCCCGTCGTACTCGATCGTGGGCGGCGACGACGGCGGCAGCCCGCGCGAGCTCGACTACCCCGACGACTCGGCGCCCTCCGGCCAGGTCAACACGACCTTCGCCGGCAGCGGCGGCCCGAACGTGTCCAACCCGTTCAACCGGCTCCTGTACGCCACCAGGTTCGCCGAGATGAACATCCTGTTCTCCCAGGAGGTCCGTCCCGGCTCGCAGATCCTCTACGATCGCGACCCGGCCGAGCGCGTCGCCAAGATCGCCCCGTGGCTGACCCTGGACGGCAACCCATACCCGGCTGTGGTCGATGACGACGGCGACCCGAGCACGCCCAAGCGGGTCGTGTGGATCCTCGACGGCTACACGACGACCAACAACTACCCCTACTCGCAGCACGAGTCCCTGGCGGACTCCATGAGCGACGCGACGACGGGGCGGGCCTCCCTGCTCGGGGCCCCGAAGGAGTCGAACTACGTGCGCAACTCCGTCAAGGCCGTCGTCGACGCCTATGACGGCAGCGTCAAGCTCTACGAGTGGGACGAGCAGGACCCGCTCCTGGACGCCTGGGAGTCGGTCTTCCCGGGCACCGTGACGCCCATGAGCGAGATGAGCGCCGACCTCATGGCCCACATGCGCTACCCGGAGGACCTGTTCAAGGTCCAGCGCACGGTCATGGCCAGCTACCACGTCACCAACCCGGATGACTTCTACTCGGGAGGCGACTTCTGGAAGGTCCCCGACGACCCGACCAAGGAGGGCGACTCGGCGCAGGCCCCCTACTACCTGACCCTGAAGATGCCCGACCAGGAGCAGGCGTCCTTCTCCCTGTCGAGCGTCTACATCATCGGCGGCAACACCGACCGCAATGTGCTCACCGGCTTCCTGGCCGTGGACTCCGAGACGGCCAGCGGCGAGCCGGGGGTGCGGAACCCCGACTACGGCAAGCTGCGGCTCCTGGAGCTGCCGCGCTCGTCCAACGTGTCCGGACCCGGTCAGGTGCAGAACAACTTCAACTCCGACGGCACCGCCAGCCAGGTCCTCAACCTGCTGAGCCAGCAGGGGTCGCAGGTCATCAAGGGCAATCTGCTGACGCTGCCGGTGGGCGGAGGCCTGCTCTACGTCCAACCCGTCTACGTCCAGTCCTCCTCGGGGACGCAGTACCCGCTGTTGCGCAAGGTGCTGGTCTCCTTCGGCGACAAGATCGGCTTCGCCGACACGCTGAAGGAGGCGCTCAACCAGGTCTTCGGGGGGGACTCGGGCGCGACCACGGGTGAGGAGGTCGTCGACGGCGACTCCGCCGCGGCCAATGACACCTCCTCGACCGCCGACCCGGGTGCCGCTGCGCCGGCGGAGCCCTCGGCCTCCCCGACCGCGACCGGATCCGCCGCCGCGCAGCCGCCGACGGCCAGCGCGGGGCCCTCGGCCTCCCCGACCGGGAGCGCGCCGGCATCCAGCGGCGACGCGCAGGCGGATCTCAACGCGGCGCTCGCAGACGCCAAGACCGCCATGGACGACTCCAACAAGGCGATGCAGTCCGGGGACTGGACGGCCTACGGAGAGGCGCAGACCAGGCTCAACAACGCCCTCCAGCGGGCCGTTGATGCCCAGAAGAAGCTGGGCGGCTGACACGGGGAAGGCCCGCCGCCCACAGGGGCGCCCGCAGGAGTCTCCTGCGGGCGCCCCGCCGTCGTCGACCGCCTCGAGGGCGCAGGCCGTGCAGGCCGTGCAGGCCGTGCAGGCCGTGCACCCTCACCACTCGGGGCGTCTCGCACCGGGCCGCCCCGGTGAGCAAGGGCACGCGGCAGCGGATTGAGTTCCCGGGGCGCGGCGACTATTCTGGCTCTGCCGCCGCGGGGTGGAGCAGTTCGGTAGCTCGCCGGGCTCATAACCCGGAGGTCGCAGGTTCGAATCCTGCCCCCGCTACGAAGCGCCGCGAGACGGTTCAGAGACTTCGACCCCTGTCACGTGCCAGGGGTCGAAGTCTTTTTGCTGTCCGGAACCGAGCGTGAGCTCGGGTCACCGGCCGGCGCGGGCAGCTTCATGCGTCCTGTTCACGTGCTTCAGACTTCTTGGAAGGTTCAGTGTCCTCTCTCTCTGGCATGAGCGTCGTCTCCCCGGGCTTCGTCGCCGGATTCGCCATTGTCACCGTGATCACGCTGGCCGCGACGGTCGCCCTGCTGTCGTGGCCTCGACGACGCCGTCGGCGCCCCAGGCACAAGCACGTGAAGGGCTCTGCGCGGCGCTGGCGCCTCCTGCTGGTGGCGCTGCCCGCGGTGCTGGTCTGCCAGCTCCTCGTCACCGGGCTCGCGACGGCGAAGATCAACGCGACGCTGCGGTTCGCCAACACGCTCGGGCAGGTCGCCGAGCTGGCATCCGGCTCCGGCCGTGACTCGGGGACGACCGAGCTCGCGCCGGTGGCCTCCCCGGAGGCGACCGGGGAGGCCACCGAGTCGCCGACGCCGTCCGCGCCGGACCCGGCCTACGTCGCCTCCCTGGAGGCGACCTCAGAGGGCGGGAACACCTTCAAGACGTCCTTCCGCGGCCCCGCCAGCGGCATCACCGACGACGTGTGGTTCTGGACGCCGCGCGGCTACTCCGCCACCGACGGGAGGTCCTACAACGTCCTGACCCTCCTGCACGGCGTGCCCGGTACGGCCGACGGCGTCGTCCCGGGGCTGGAGCTCGGCCGTCAGCTGCAGGCGGCCATCGACGAGGGGCGCCTGCCCCCGACGATCGTTGCCATTCCCTCGCTCAACGCGGACGCCACCCAGCGCTCCGAGCCCGACTGCGCGGACATCGTCGGACACGCCAAGGTCGGAACCTGGATCCAGCAGGACGTGCCCAAGATGATCCGGGCCACTTTCCCCGGGGCGCGCGCCGATCGCCAGGCGTGGGCGTTGGGCGGGGTGTCCTCCGGCGGCTACTGCGCGGTGTGGACCACCATTATGCGCTCCGACGTCTACGCGACCGCGGCCTCCCTGTCCGGGTACGACGTCCCCGACGTCGGAGGGCTGGCCTCGCCCGAGCTCCGCGACGCCAATACCCTGAGCGCCCTGGCGGCCCGTCAGCAGCACCTCCCGATCGGCCTGTGGCTCCTGGGCGCCCAGGACGACCCGCTGGCCGCGGGAACGGTCACCGCCCTGCCGGCCGCCGTCGGGAAGGAGGACACCGCCGAGGCGGTCAGGCCCGACGCGGGCGGGCACTCCTGGAGCCTGTGGAAGGACCAGACGTCCGCATTCCTCACCTGGTGGGGGCAGCGTCCGGGCGTCAACCCGAACGGGCCCGTGCAGGCCACTCCCACCCCGACCCCGACCCCGACGCCGACCCCCGACGGCTCCGCGTCCCAGGCGCCGCCGGCCGCCGAGGCGCCCCCGGCCTCGCCGGAGGAGAGCCTCGGGCTGGGCGGCCGCCTGGTGCGGTCCTTCACCCAGATCCGCGGCACGGGCGTCATCACCATGGTCTTCCTGCTGACGCTGGCCACGACGCTGGCGTGCCTCATCGTCCCGGCCCGGGCGGAGCGCAGCGGCGGCCGTGCCGGTGCTGAGGACGGCGCCGGCCCCGGTGCCGAGACCGGCGCGGCTCGCCCGGGGCGGGGCGGCGCGCTCGGACGGCGCCGCGGCCGCCGTCCCCCAGTCCGTGCGGAGGGAGAACGTGCGCGTGGTTCCCAATGGAGTCGATACGACCGTTTTCGACGTCCTCGGCCCGCGGCCCGACCCCCGGGAGCGCGCTGGGATGGGACTGACCGGCCACTACTTCGTCTACGCCGGGACCGCCTCAGAGTGGCAGGGGGCCGAGGTGTTCGTCCACGCCCTGGAGCAGGTGCGCCGCACTCGCCCCGGCGTCCAGTTGCTCTTCCTCGGACAGGGATCGGCCTGGCACGAGATCGAGCGGGCGGCCTCCCGGCTGCCCGCGGGGCCCGACGGCGCCCCCGCCGTCGTCATGCACCCCCTGGTGCCCGCGGCCGAGGCCGCCCGGTGGCAGCGGGCCGCCGTCGCCGCCCTGGTGTCCATCAGGCCCGGGCAGGGCTACGACTTCGCCTACCCCACGAAGGTGCTCTCCGCCCTGGGCTGCGGGACGCCCGTGCTCTACGCGGGCCGGGGGCCCGTAGTCGCCGATATCCGCGACTTCGACCTGGGATGGGCCGCGGAGCACGAGCCCGCCGCGGTCGCCCGGGCCATGCGGGCGGCCCTGGACGCCCACGGGACCGGGTCGGCCGAGCGCGCCGCGGCGCAGCGGCTCCACGACTGGGTCGAGGATCACCGGTCCCTGCGGGCCACCGGCGAGTCCGTCGGGCGCATTCTCCACGAGGTCGCCGCCGGCGCCGCCCGGGTCGGCGGACCGCATCCGATTCACGAGGGGCGGCAGTGGTGACCGACAGGCTGGTCGACTGGTTCAACACCCTGCCGACCGCGGTTCTCCTGCTGTGCGCGCTCTTCGGCGTCGGGTGGATCGTCCTGCGCGCCGCCGGTATGCGCGGCCTCAGGCCCGTGGCGCTGGCGCCGACGATCAGCGCTCTCATCCTCACCGTCGACGGGCTCATCCAGGCCGCCGTGCACGGGACCTGGGGCTGGGTCTCGGTCATGACGACCACCTCGATCACCGCGATCGCGGCCTACTGCGCCAAGCGCGTGATCGACCGCTGGGATCCCGGCATTCTCATGATGCCCGCGCAGGAGCGCGAGGGCATGACCACGCGCACCGACGGCGGGCGCGCCGAGCGCCGCCTGTTCCTCACCGTCCTGGCCACCTGGGTCATCACCGCCGGATCCGTCGTCCTGACGATTCCCCCGGGGGCGGTGTCCCAGAGCGGGGACGCCCTCTACCACTACATGCAGGTGGCCCTCATCGAGCGGGAGGACTACGCCTCGATGCTCGACCCCAACGCCGGCATGTTCGGCCTCACGCGCCACTCGGGCTTCTACCCGATCGTGTGGCACCAGGTCGCCAGCCTGGGCGCGTGGAGTTGGCGGGAGACCCTCACCGCCAACAACGTCCTGCTCCTGGCGGTCGCGCTCGTGTGGTACCTCGGGCTGGTCTACCTCGCCCGCACCGCGCTGCCGGACATCCGTCACGCCCCCTACCTGGCCCTGGCCGCTTCGCTCCTCGTACCGGTCTTCCCGTGGCGGATCACCTACGGCGCCGCCCTGTGGCCCTACTGCATGGCCGTGTCCGCCTGCCCCGCCGTGAGCGCCCTGGCGATCGAGTGCTGGCGCCGCGCGCGCACACTCGTCACGGTCACCGCCCGGGAGCCGGGTGCCTCGAGGCGGGACGCGCTGCTGCGCGCCGCGACCGCAATGGGCGCGGTCATGCCCTTCTTCATCGGAGCCTGCCTCATCCACACCTCTGCGGCCGCGATTCTGCTGTGGCCGCTGATCGGGATCGCCTGGTGCTGGACGGTGCTGCGCGCCATGAGGGCCCGGCGCCTCCACCAGGCGCAGGCGGCGAGGGCATGGTGGCTGATCGCCGCGGTCGCCTTGATCCTCGCGGTGGCCTTCGTCTACCTGCCCGGCCCCCAGCAGCAGCACTTCGGCCGGTCCACCGCGCTCGACTGGAGCCACCTGACCACCAAGCTCCTCATCCCCCTGACGCTCACCTACTTCGGCGACTGGATCAGTCGCTGGATCGAGGCGCCGCTCGCGGTGCTGAGCGTCCTGGGGGCCGTGGTCTCGCTGCGGCGCCGGCGGCACTGGAAGGTCGTCGTCGGCTGGGCCTTCTGCCTGCCCCTCATTCTCGCCGCGACCGCCCCCGTTCCCGTGATCTCGCGGATCACCGGCCTGTTCTACCGCAATCCCCACCGGATCAAGGCGATGACCGCCGCCCTGGCGGTGCTCGTCGTCGTCCTCGCACTGGACTTCCTGCGCGCTCGGCTCGCACCGGTCGTGAATCGAGTCAGGACCGGAATCGGAGAGGCGCTGGAGAAGGCCGGTCTGCCCGCCGCCGGGGCGGGAACGGCGTCGCGCTCGATCACCAACGGCGGCGTCGCGCTCCTGTGCATCGCCGTCCTGGCCGGCGCCCTGTTCGTGGAAGGGCGCGCCATCGCCTCCGACGTGCGCTACGGCTACCTGCCCGCGCGGGGGGACACGCGCTTCATCGTCGACGACCAGGAGCTCGCCATGATCCGCCGTCTGCCCGACGAGCTGCCCGACGACGCCATCGTCCTGGGCGATGCCGTGGCCGGCGCGGGGTACATCCCCATCCTCACCGGTCTGCGCAGCGTGTGGGTCTTCCCCGGGGAGGCGCCCGACGACGAGGACGGCATATACCTGCGCGAGCACTTCAACGAGATCCACGACGACCCCAGGGTGTGTCAGATCCTCAGGCGGCACAAGATCGACTACTACTACGCCGATGTGACGACCTACTTCAACGGCGTGTGGCTCGACAAGCTCCGCCCCGGTCTGTACCGGGTCGACACCTCCCGGGGCTTCACCCTCATCGACCACGGGGGCTCGGCATCGGTGTGGCGCATCGACGCCTGTCGGTAGCGTCGCGCCGAAGGGCCCGCCTCGGCGCCGGACGGCCTCAGACGGGCGGGGCGACGGGCCGCTCCCCCCAGGTCCCGTCGAGGAACAGCCTCGTCCACAGGCCCAGCGAGCCGGCCCCGCGGGCCATGCGCATGAGCTGCTCGGGGCGCGCCATGGGCTCGTTGAAGGCCTCGAAGGCCATCGGGTGGTGGAGCATGGTGCGCACGGACACCGCCCGCGTCACCGCCGCGCGCATCCCGGTGGCGCGCAGCGCCGCCAGGAGCACTCGCCTGGGGGCCGCCGGGATCCGCGCGGCAGGCGGCTCGAAGAGGCGCGTCGTCGTGCCCGTCGCCTCGGCGAAGGCCTCGGCCGTGAAGCTCCTGTACCACCGACGGGTCGCGGTGAGCTCCTGAGAGCCCCGCAGCCAGGTGCGCCACACCTCGACGTCGAGCATGGGCAGGGCCCAGCCGTAGCCGAAGGCCTCGTAGGCCCTCATCGAGCCGTTGATGTACTTCGCCTGGCGCTCGCGGAGGTTGAACCACTCGATGAGCTCCTGGACCGAGCGCGCGCCGTCGGGGAAGGAGACCTCGTCGGCGGCCCGCACCACCTCCCGGCGCAGGCGCGGCAGGCGCCGCCAGGCGCTCTTCTCGCCCTGGAGCGGGCAGTGGTGGGCGGCCACCGCCGTGAGCACCCGGGTGCGCGAGGGCTCGCCGTCCAGGAGGTCCTCGTCGTGCATATTGCCCACGATCGTGTGGCCGGGCAGGAAGACGGCGTCGGCGTCCACCAGGCCCCGCTCGCGCATTGTCAGCAGCGCGTACCAGTCCTGGACGTGGGGCAGGGATGTCGCCCCCCAGGTGCGCTCCTGGAAGTCCGCGCCGTCCGGGCCCGCCCAGGCGCGGGCGACCTCGGCGGGATCCAGCTCCACGCAGAACCAGTCCAGTCCCAGGGCCCCGGCGACGTCCCGGGAGACGGCGGCCTCGGCGCTGCCGGGCACCCCGTAGGTGAAGGCCGCGGCGTTGCGGGCCCCGTGGCGCTTGAGCCAGGCGGCCAGCAGCCGGGAGTCCAGCCCGCCGGACAGGGGCACGAGGAGCCGGCGATCGCCGGCGTCCCGGAGCATGCGCTCGACGGCCGCGTCCAGCGCGTCGCGGAAGACGGCGGAGAATTCCTCCGGCGCCGTGATCGGCTCGGGGTCGTAGCGGTAGGTCTCCCACGGCCGGCTCGTCCAGGAGCCGTCGGGCCGCAGCTCGACGACGGCCCCCGCGGGCGTGGCGCGCACCCCGCGGACCAGGGTCGTGGTGCCCACGGTGAAAGCGGTGTGGAGGAAGACCTCGGCGGCCGCCTCGTCCCGCTGCCAGGAGGGCACGAGCCGGCGCATTTCCTGCGGATCGTCGCAGACGACCCAGGTTCCGCCCGCGCGCGCGAACAGCAGGTGATGGGACCGGGTGCGGTCGGTGCTCAGGCGCAGACCGCCGTCGTGCTCCTCGACGAGCGTCCACGCCCCCGTGCGCTGCTCGGGGGGCCGGCGCAGCACAGAGGCGAGGTCCCCGGCCCGGGGGGGCAGAGGGCGCCACAGGTGCGCGGCGGGGGAGGACCCGCGGGTCCACGTCGGCGACGTCAGGTGAAGGCGGTATCCGGGCGCGGCGGCGGGCGTGTCCATACGGTCCTGTGGTCCTCGTGGGCTCGGGCGGGAAGGCGGTGCGTGTCCATTATCGCCCTTCCGTGTCATACGATGGGCTCCGACTCCCACCCGTCGGAAGGACCAATCCGCATGCGCATCGCCGTCGTCGCCCTGGGCAAGATCGGCCTGCCCCTGGCCGTCCAGTACGCCGAGAAGGGCCACGAGGTCATCGGCGTCGACGTCAACCCCCGCACGGTCGAGGCCGTCAACGCCGGCATCGAGCCCTTCCCCGGCGAGGCCCGCCTGGCCGACAAGCTCGCCGCGCTCAGCCCCGCCACCGGCAGCGGCGCCCTGCGCGCCACCACCGACTACGCCCAGGCCGTCCCCGGTGCCGACGCCATCGTCCTGGTGGTGCCGCTGTTCGTCGACGACGCCACCTGGGAGCCGGATTTCGCGCTCATGGACGCCGCCACGACCTCCCTGGCCGAGCACCTGACCCCGAACACCCTCGTCTCCTACGAGACCACCCTGCCCGTGGGCACCACCCGCGGCCGCTGGAAGCCCCTCATCGAGCGGATCAGCGGACTGAGGGAGGGCGTCGACTTCCACCTGGTCTTCAGCCCCGAGCGGGTCCTGACCGGCCGCGTCTTCGCCGACCTGCGCCGCTACCCCAAGCTCGTGGGGGGCCTGAGCGAGACCGGGACCAGGGCCGGCATCGCCTTCTACGAGGCCGTCCTCGACTTCGACACCCGCCCCGATCTGCCCCGCCCCAACGGCGTGTGGGACATGGGCGCCGCCGAGGCCGCCGAGATGGCCAAGCTCGCCGAGACCACCTACCGCGACGTCAACATCGGCCTGGCCAACCAGTTCGCCGTCTACGCCGACAAGGCCGGCTTCGACATCGAGCGCGTCATCGAGGCCTGCAACTCCCAGCCCTACTCCCACATCCACCGCCCCGGCATCGCGGTGGGCGGGCACTGCATCCCCGTCTACCCGCGCCTGTACCTGTCCACCGACCCCGACGCCTCGATCGTGCGCACCGCCCGCGCCTTCAACGCCACCATGCCCGCCTACGCGGTGGGCCGCGCCGAGCAGGTCCTCGGCTCGCTGACGGGCCTGCGCGCCGTGGTGCTGGGCGCCTCCTACCGCGGGGGCGTCAAGGAGACCGCCTTCTCCGGCGTCTTCCCCGTCGTGGAGGCCCTGCGCGCGGCCGGCGCCGAGGCGCTCGTCCACGACCCCATGTACGCCGACGACGAGCTGGCCGCCTTCGGCTGGACCCCCTACCACCTGGGGGAGGGGGCCGACCTCGCCATCGTCCAGGCCGACCACCCCGCCTACCGCGAGCTCGCCCCCGCCGACCTGCCCGGAGTGCGCCTCCTGCTGGACGGGCGCCGCGCCACCGACCCCGCCAGGTGGGCGGGCACCCCCCGCCTGACCATCGGCGGAGGCGAGTGATGACGTGACGACGACACCCGCGCCCCGCCGCGCCGCAACCGCATGAGCGCCCTCGACTGGTGGCGGGCCGTCCCGGCGGCGGCGACGGCCCTGATCCTCCTGCTCGGCCCCGGACTGGTCATCGCCCGGTCGTGGGGGCTGCGCCGGTGGGCGGCGGCCGGTGCGGCCATCCCCCTCGGCTCGGCCGTCGTGGGCCTGGCGGAGATCCTCGCGGCCAGGATCGGTGCGCGCTGGCTCCCCTGGGGATGGGCGGTCATCGCCGCCCTGACCTGCGCCCTGGCCCTGCCCGGCCCGCTGCTGCGCGCACGACGGTGCACCCGCGCCCCTGGTCCGTCCGCACCGTCGCGCCCGGGGGGAGGCGCGGACGCGACGGGGGGCGTTGGGACCTCCCGGTTCGTGACCGGGGCGGTCGGCGCCGCCGTCTGCGCGCTGGGCGCGGCCCTGATCATCGGCATGGGCTCGCCGACCACCCCGCCCCAGGCCTTCGACGCCGTCTTCCACCTGGCCGCGGTCGGCGCCGTGCGCGAGGGCGGCAGCGCCTCGAGCCTGGGCGGGCTGTCCGCCCTGTACCAGGGCGCCCCCGTCTACTACCCGAGCGTGTGGCACGGCATGGTCGCCCTCCTGCCGGGCGGGGCGGTGGAGGCCTCCAACGCGATGATCCTCGTCGTCGGGGCGGTGGCGTGGCCGCTGGGCATCGCCGGGCTCCTGACCGAGGCGCTGCGCGACGGCCCGCGCGAACCGGCTCCCGCCGCTGACTCCGTCGCCGCCGAAGCGGACCGTGACGCCCGCGCCGCTCACCGAGCGCGGGAGAAGGCCGTGGCGCTGAGCATCCTGCTGTCGGCGGCCACGGCCGGCGCCCCCGTGCTTCTGCTCACCGCGCTGGCGGTATGGCCCTACGCGCTGAGCGTCGTCGCCCTGCCCGGTGCTCTCACCCTGGTCGTGCGCGCCCGCCGCGCC
>ERZ773070.1137-NODE-1137-length-16974-cov-9.724629_pt1 | contig 16974 bp, 11 predicted proteins | sample MGYA00580618_ERZ773070 | MGnify/ENA primary metagenome ERZ773070 (study PRJEB29015, sample SAMEA2738023) | human oral metagenome | biome: human oral; feature: human-associated habitat; material: dental | place: China | collected 2019 ... | reverse complement strand
CCAGGCGCTCGTTGGTGGGCAGGCCGCCGTTCTCGTGGGCCCAGGAGCGGTGGGTCAGGGCCAGGTCCAGCAGCGCCGGGTCGATCTGCGCCCCCCACCGGAAGACGAGGGACTCGACGTCCGCGCGCGCGGGGGGCGGCGTGCGCCGGGACTTGCGGGACCCCGGCATCAGGCCCGCACCTCCCCGTCGCCGACGGCGCCCCCGCCGTCACCGGCACCGTCATTCCCGCCGCTCCCATCACCGCCGACGTCGCCGCCCGGGGCCCCGTCCCCGCCCCCGGCATCGCCGTCGAACAGCCCCGCCAGCGCGGACCAGCGCGGATCGATCACCTCGTGGGCGTGGCCCTCGGGCAGGTCCTCCATCCTCTCGCCGCAGCCGGGGCACAGCCCCGGGCAGTCGGGGCGGCACAGGGGCCGCTGGGGCAGGCCCAGGATCAGGGCGTCGCGCAGGGCGGGCTCGAGGTCGAGGTCGGTCTCGCCCACGAGGAAGAGGTCCGCGGCCTCCTCGTCCCCCTCCTCGAGCTGGGCGGCCGCCGCCTCGGGCAGGAGGTAGAGCTCGTCGAAGTCCACCGTGCGCTCCTCGTCCAGGTCGCGCAGGCAGCGCACGCACTCGCCGTGCACGCGCACCCGCGCGCCGGCGCGCACGAGGACCCCGTTCTCCATGGAGATCAGGGTGGCGTCGAGAAGGATCGGCGAGCCCTCCGGCACGCCGATGACCGGCGTGCCCAGGCCCGCGGGGGCGGGCGCCCGGCGGTGCACGGTCTTCGCGGCGCCGCTGGAGCGGGGCAGGTCCACGATATCGACGACGAGTCCGGTCACATCTTCCTCCTGGTCCGGGGCCGCCGCCGGGGCGGGGCCTTCGCGGGGTGAATCTACCGGCGTCGGGCGCCCGAGCGGGAGCCGGGGCGGCCGGGGGGTCAGCGCGAGGCGGTCGGGTCCACCGACCACCCGGCGAAGCGGCGCGAGGACTCCTGGGAGCGCTCGCGCCCCTCGCCGTTCTGGGCGCCGCCGAGCCTGCCCGCGAGCACCTCGCGCCCCGCCCTGACCTGCTCGGCGAGCCGGCTGATCTCCGCCTCCAGGAAGGCCAGGGACCGGTCGGAGTACTCGTCGGCGCCCCGGCGCAGCGCCCCGGCGCGCTCCTCGGCGGTGCTGACGATCGCGTCGGCGCGGTCATTGGCCATGCGCACCACGTTCTCGCTGGCGGCCAGGCGCTCGGCCTCCTCCTGGGCGCGCAGGACGATCCTCTCGGCCTCCGCCTTCCCCTGGGCGAGGACCGCGTCGGCGTCGGCCACGATCTGCTCGGCGCGGCGCACCGCCCTCGGGACGGACTCGCGGGCCTTCTCAATGAGCTCGAGGGCGTCCTGGCGGTGGACGATCGCGGAGGCGCTCATGGGCATGGAGCGCGCCGAGGCGATGAGGGTGTCGAGCTCATCGAGGATGCGCAGGAGGTCCTCTCCCGCGTCACGGCTGGTCGTCACGGTCTCATCCTTCCAGATGGCGTTGAGGTGGTCAGGGTCGCCCGGCCGGCGGGCGGGCCGCGGCGGGGGCGAGCTCGCGCTCGAGGGCCGCCAGCACGGCGGCGGGCACGAGCCCGGACACGTCGCCGCCGTGCCCGGCCACGTCCTTGACCAGGGAGGAGGAGACGCGGGCGTGGGCGCCGGCGGCGGCCAGGAAGACCGTCTCCGGCCCGCCCAGGTCGCGGTTGAGCAGCGCCATGGGGACCTCGGCGTCCAGATCCGTGCCGCCGCGCAGGCCCTTGACGATCGCCCCCGCCCCGCGCTCGCGGCAGTAGTCGGCCAGGAGCCCGGGGACGACGTCGACCTCCACCCCGCTCAGATGGGCCAGGGAGGCGCGGGCCAGCTCCAGGCGCTCGTCGAGGCCGAACAGGTGGCGGCCGCGCTTGGCGGCGTTGTGGGCGACGCCGACGACGACCCGGTCGAAGACGGTGCGGGCGCGGGTGACGACGTCGACGTGCCCGAGGGTGATCGGGTCGAAGGTTCCGGGGTACACGGCGAGCGTCATGGCAGCACGCTAGCGGGCGGGCCGCGCGGAGGCGGGACGCGCGCCGAGGACCGGCCCGCTCCGCCCGTGTGACGACGCCGACCCCGCCGCCCCCGGCCCGCAACACGGCTCCCCGTTTTGCTTGCATCCTGGGCGCGCCCCTCCTTACAGTGGGCTCATCCATCGCAACCCGACATATTGACCGACCGGTCCCGGCGCCGCGCGCCGGAGCCCGGTCGACACGGAGTAGACATGGCTCAGTCCAGGATCCAGGCAGCTTCCTCGACGTCCCCCGCCGCGACCGGCGACTTCTGCCGCACGACCTCGTATCGCCGTTGTCAGTGATGTTGACGACCGCGCGCGCCCCGACCCTGGCCGGGCTGCGCCCTCGCGGTCGTGCAGTCGCACTCCATGCCGTCCCGGTCCGCACCGCCGTCGCGCACCGGGACGCGCCCGTCAGCGCCCCCTCGTCTTCGCGCGACCCTCTTCCACGGCATTCCTGACTCGCGCCCTCGCATTCTCGCACATTTCCACAAAGTCTTCGAATCAGCTTTTCCGGAGTATCTCATGACCTCTCAACGTCTTCAATTCTTTCGCCGTCGACGCGCCGACCAGGTGAACTCCCCCTCGCTGCGCACCGCCCGCCGCGTCGCCCAGACGATCGCCATCCTGACCTCCGTGAGCCTGGCGCTGCTGACCGCCTGCATCTGCGTGGAGCAATCCACGGCCTGGGGGGCGCCGGGACCGCAGGGGGCCCTGGCCGCGGGTCCGGCCGCCCTCCCCGACGACGTGGAGGTATTCATCGAGCCCGCCCACCGCGGCGCGGGGCGCACCGTGGCACAGGACTTCGTCGAGCGCGGCGCGGGGAGCGAGCGGGTCGAGTTCTGGTCCGTGCAGAGCTGACGGGCCGACGACGGGGCGCGGGTCCGGCGTAGGGTCTGGGCCATGACGAGGATCGTGGCCGGGTCGGTCGGGGGACGCCGGATCGAGGTGCCCCGCCGCGGCACGCGCCCGACCTCCGAGCGCGTCCGGGAGTCCCTCTTCGGCAGGCTCGAGCACTACGGGGCGCTCGACGGCACCCGCGTGCTCGACCTGTGCGCGGGCTCGGGGGCGCTGGGTCTGGAGGCGGCCAGCCGCGGCGCCGGCGAGGTGGTGCTGGTGGACTCCTCGCGCACCGCCGTCGCGGTGTGCCGGGCCAATATCCGCGCCCTGGGCCTGCGCGGCGTGCGGGCGGCCTGCGCGAAGGCGACGAGCTTCCTGGCCGGGCCCGCCTTCGCCCCGATGGACCTGGTGCTCATCGACCCGCCCTACGACCTCGACGAGGCGGGCGTCGCCGCCATGCTCGCGCCCCTGGTCCGGCGCCGGGATCCGTGGCTGGCGCCGGGCGCCGTCGTCGTCCTGGAGCGCTCGGCCCGCTCCCCCGAACCGGTCTGGCCCGCGGGGCTGAGACGATTCGGCGAGAAGAGGTACGGCGAGACGCGCGTGTGGTTCGCCGAGCCCGGCGGAACCGGCGAAGCCGCCGGGACCGGCGCGCCCGGCTGAACCGGCCGCCCCGCCGTCGGCGCGCCCGGGGCGGGACGGCGCCCTACAGCTTGCCGAAGTTGATCTTCCACGCGATCCCGGTGCCGATGTGGTACAGCTCCGAGAACGAGTCCTGGTTGACGGCGACGCCGATGTTGAGCAGGGAGTTGACGTACACCAGCGGCTCCCCGACCGAGACGCCGGCGAAGGTCCGCGTGAACGGCATCTGGTTCTGGTACCGGAGCTTGCCGTTCTCGCGGATGGAGACCCGGACGAAGTCGCCCGAGTCCACCCCCAGCGCCCTGAAGGAGTCGGCCGGGATATTGGTCCACAGCGACCCGAAGCGGATGTCCAGGATATCGATGGTCCCGGTGATCTCCCCGTCGCCGACGACGACCTCGCCCAGGGGCAGTCGCACGAGCTCGGCCGGGGGCAGTGGCCCGCCGAGCTGCTCGAAGGAGATCCGCCCGCCGGCCAGGCGCGCCCCGGCGTAGGCGTAGATGTCGCGGCCGTGGAAGGTGTGGCTCTCCCGGCTGCCGGCCAGGGCGTGGGCGTCCTCGTCGATCTCGCGCGCCTGACGGATCCCGATGTAGCGGGCGAGGTGGGTGAGCGTGCCGTTGTCCGGGGTGATGACGATGTGCCCGCCGTCGGTCCGCACGGCGACGCTGCGGCGGTCCGAGCCCACGCCCGGATCCACGACGGAGACGAAGACCGTGCCGGCGGGCCAGTGGCTCGTCGTCTGGTAGAGCCGGTAGGAGGCCGCGAAGATGTCGAAGGGCGGGATCTCGTGGGTCAGGTCGTGGATCGACAGCGTCTCGTCCACGCTGAGGGCGACCCCGTACATGGCCGCGACGGCGCCGTCGACCAGCCCGAAATCCGTTTGCAGCACCAGCTTCGCACTCACCGGGGCGGGCTCCTTCGCAGATCGACGCGCGGCGGGATCCTAGCAGAGTCGCCGACCCGCCGCGCTCAGGCCCGGTCCAGGAAGGCCTCGGACTCGGCGTCGAGGCGGTCCGCGATGGCCGCCGCCAGCGCCCGGTGGTCCCTCAGCTCCGGGTCGACGGCGATGACGGCCTCCGCCTCGACGCGCGCCTGGGCGATGACGTCCCCGTCGCGGGTGACCTTGAGCAGGTCCAGGTCGCTGGCCCGGCCCGACTGGGCGGCGCCGAGCACATTGCCCTCGCTGCGCAGGGCCAGGTCCGCCTCGGCCAGGGCGAAGCCGTCGCTGATCCGGGCGAAGGCCCGCAGCCGGTGGTAGGCCGGGGAGCCGACCTCGGCGCCCGTGACCGCGATGCACACCGACTCGCGCCCCCCGCGCCCCACGCGCCCGCGCAGCTGGTGGAGCTGGGACAGGCCGAAGCGGTCGGCGCGGTCGACGATGAGGGTGTTGGCGTTGGAGACGTCGAGGCCGGTCTCGACGATCGTCGTGCACACGAGGACGTCGATCTCCTTGTGCCAGAAGTCGTCGATGACGGCCTCGAGCCGGGCCTCGCTCATCTGGCCGTGGGCGGTGGCCACGCGCGCCTCGGGGACGAGCTCGGTGATCTGGGCGGCGACGCGGTCGATGTCGGAGACGCGGTTGTGGACGAGGAAGACCTGCCCGTCGCGCAGGAGCTCGCGGCGGATGGCGGCGCCGACCTGCTTGGTCTCCCAGGCGCCCACGTAGGTGAGGATGGGGTGGCGGTCCTCGGGCGGGGTGGCCAGGGTGGACATCTCGCGGATGCCGGTCACGGCCATCTCGAGGGTGCGGGGGATCGGGGTGGCGGACATGGCCAGGACGTCGACGTCGGTGCGCAGGGCCTTGAGGGCCTCCTTGTGCTCGACGCCGAAGCGCTGCTCCTCGTCGATGATGAGCAGGCCGAGGTCCTTGAAGCGCACCTGCCCGGTGATGAGGCGGTGGGTTCCGACGACGACGTCGATACTGCCGTCGGCGAGCCCGGCCAGGACCTCGGCGGACTCTGCCTCGGACTGGAAGCGGGAGAGCTGGGCGACGCGCACGGGGAACCCGGCGTAGCGCTCGGTGAAGGTCTCGGCGTGCTGGCTGACCAGCAGGGTCGTGGGGGCGAGGACGGCGACCTGCTTGCCGTCGGCAACGGCCTTGAAGGCGGCGCGCACGGCGACCTCGGTCTTGCCGTAGCCGACGTCGCCCATGATGAGGCGGTCCATGGGCTGGGGCTTCTCCATATCGGCCTTGACGTCGTCGATGGTGGAGAGCTGGTCGGGGGTCTCGGTGTAGGGGAAGGCCTCCTCGAGCTCGGCCTGCCAGGGGGTGTCGGGCCCGAAGGCGTGGCCCGCGGCGGCGGCGCGGGCGGCGTAGAGGCGCACGAGCTCGCCGGCGATCTCGCGGACGGCCTTGCGCGCCTTGGACTTCGTCTTGGCCCAGTCGGCGCCGCCCATCTTGTTCAGGGCGGGCGCGTCCCCGCCGACGTACTTGGTGACCTGGTCGAGGGAGTCGGTGGGGACCATGAGGCGGTCGCCGGGCTGGCCGCGCTTGGAGGGGGCGTACTCGATGACGAGGTACTCGCGGGTGGCGGCGCTCTTGCCCGTGCCGACGGCGCGGCGCCGCAGCTCGATGAAGCGCCCGACGCCGTGCTGGGCGTGGACGACGAGGTCGCCGGGGTGGAGGGAGAGGGGGTCGACGGACTTCCGGGAGCGGCGGGCGGGCAGGGCCTTGGCGCCGCGCGGGCCGGTGGAGGCGCGGCCGGTGAGGTCGGACTCGGCGATGAGGGCGAGGCGCTGCCCCTCGGCGATGAAGCCGTGGCCGGCGGAGGCCTGGGTGATGCGCACGACGCCGTCGCCCTGGGGGGCGCCGCCGGTGTCCGACCAGCCGAGGTCGGCGGGCTCGTCGAGCTGGGTGACGATGCGGGCGGGGACGTCGCCGTCGGCGAGGAGCTGGGCCATGCGGCGGCCGGGCCCGGGCCCGTCGGTGGCGACGACGACGCTCCAGCCCTCGCGGGCCATGCGGCCGAGGTCCCCCACGGCCTCGTCGAGGCGCCCCCGGTAGCCGGCGGGGTCGCGCAGCGCCAGCGCGGTGACGTCCGGGGAGGCGGCGAGAGAGGTGAGGGACCACCAGCCGAGGTTGGTGGTGAGGGCCAGCGCCCGCGCCTCGCCGAGGCTCGCGAAGGCGGCGGCGGACAGGTCCACGGGGACGGTGCCCCCGGAGACGGCGGAGGTCCAGGCGGCGGCGAGGAACTCGGCGGTGGTGGCCACGAGGTCCTCGGCGCGCTTGCGGATGCGCTCGGGCTCCAGGGCGACGACGAGCCTGTCCCCCACGAGGTCGAGCAGCGGCACCATGCGGGGGACGAGGACGGGGGCGAGGGACTCCATGCCCTCGACGGGGATGCCCTCGGCGATCTTGCCGAGCATGTCGGCCGCGCCGGGGATCGCGCCGGCCAGGGCCGCGGCGCGCTCGCGCACGGCGTCGGTGAGGAGCAGCTCGCGGCAGGGGTGGAGGGTGGCGCCGCCCAGCTCCTCCACGGTGCGCTGGTCGGCGACGGCGAAGGAGGAGACGGACTCGATGTCGTCGCCGAAGAAGTCGACGCGCACGGGGCGCGACGCGGTGGGCGGGAAGACGTCGAGGATGCCGCCGCGCACGGCGAACTCGCCGCGGGACTCCACCATGTCCACCCGCGTGTAGGCGGCGTCGGCCAGGCGGGCGGCGATGGTCTCCAGGCCCTCGCTGGGTCCGGGGGCGAGGCGGATGGGCTCGATCTCGCCCAGGCCGTCGATGACCGGCGCCAGCAGGGCGCGGATGGGGACGATGAGGACGCGGATGGGGCCGCGCGCCTCATCGCCGGCCTCGGGGTGGGCGAGGCGGCGCAGGACCGAGAGCCTGGTGGCGACGGTGTCTGCCCGCGGGGAGAGGCGCTCGTGGGGCAGGGTCTCCCAGGCGGGGAAGACCGCGATGTCGCTCGGGGGGAGGTAGCAGGCCAGGGCCGCGGCGAGCTCCTCGGCCTGGCGCCCGGTGGCAGTGATGGCGAGCAGTGGCGCGCCGCCGCCCGCGGCAGCGCCAGCACCGCCCGCGCCATCGGCGCCGCCGGGGGCCTCGCCCACGGCACGTGCGACGCCGCGCTCCCCCAGCGCCATGGCCGCGAGGATCGCGGGGCGCGCCCCGGGGGCGACGACGGCGCTGCTCTCGCCCCGCCTGCTCGACGCCGCGGAGCGGACGAGCTCGGCGATCGTGGGGTCGGTCAGGAGCGGGGGGAGGACAGCGGTGAGACGCACGCGCCGAGTCTAGAGGCGCTGGGGATGAGTTCCGAGCCCGCTGGGCGGGGGGAAGCGATGGCGCTCTCGTGCGCTAGGCCCGAGGCGGGAGGCGGAAGCGGGCGAGGTCGGCCGACGAGATGACCGGGAGGGCGGTCGGGTCGGGAGAGGGCAGGGCGGCGACGGGCTCCAGCTCCTCATCGGATGCGTCAGGAGCCCCCGCCGGTCCCCCACCGTCAGCGAGGAGCGCGCCAGGCTCGGCGCCATCGTCCTCAGCCTGCTCGCCGTCGTCCCTCAGCCCAGGGTCCCAGCGCTCCCGCGGCAGCCCGGCGTCGTCGGGCCTGCCCTCGCGCTCGGCGGCGCTGGCGGCGACGCTCGCCCCGACGACCACCCACACGACGGTGGAGAGCTGGGTGATGAAGGCGACGGACACGAAGGCCGGGATCATGGCGGCGATAGCCACCTGGGGAGCGTTGCCGCGCCCGCCCAGCACCCGCAGCGCGATGTAGAGCGCGCCGATGATGAAGGGGATGACGGGCGCCCAGCCGTAGCGGAGCGCGGCGAGGAGGACCTGGTCGTCGATGGAGCGGAAGCCCTCCCAGTACACCGTGCCGTTGCGGACGGTGCGCGCTGGCGAGGCGCCGATGAGGACGAGGCGCTTGAGGAGGATGAGCAGCTGGCCCCGGTAGGCGGCGCTGCCGGACTGCTCGTCGCCAGCCTTGGCGAAGACGCGCAGCAGCACGGGGGCGACGACGAATATCCCAGCGCCCAATGTGATGAGGGTGGCGGAGCGCCAGGACGGGGTGATGTCGGTGCGCAGGATCGTCAGGGACAGGATGAGGGCGATGACGGCGCCGATGATGCCCGCGCGGGACAGGGACGGCAGGGTGACGCCGACGATCGCGACCATCCCGGCGATCCTCGCCCACGAGGGCCAGCGCGCGATGGCGACCATCGGGATGCCCGCCGCCATGGACACGCCGAAGGCGATCGAGTGGCCGAAGGCCCCCTCGATACGGGGCAGGCCCGCGCGGATCTGGATGTCCGCCCAGTCGGCGTAGGCGCGGGTGGGGAACTCGATGAGCACGAAGGGGTTGATGCGGGTGATCGCCTCGACGTAGCCGAGCGCGGCCGCGATGAGCCACATCGTTGCCATGGCCGTGGCGAAGTCCCTCAGGCCGATCCTCTCCACGAGCATGCGCGCGGCGAGGTAGGCGGGGACGGCGTCGAAGACGAGCTCGCCCAGGACCGTGTTGGTCGAGGCGCCGGCGACCAGGGAGAGGGCCACGAGGGCGAAGCCCGCGCCAACGAGGATGTCGCCGCTGCTCAGTCGCCAGGAGAAGTCGGAGGCGAGGGCCAGGCAGACGAGGATGCAGACGCCGGCTGCTGGCGGGATGGGGATGCCGACGTTGACGGTCATCCAGATGCCCATGAGGGCGAGCGAGCCCGCGACGAGGTACGCGCCGACGATCGGCTTGCGCCGCACCATCCACAGGGTCATCGCGATGACCGGGTAGGACAGGAGGACGATGGCAGCGAGCAGGAGCATCTGCATGATCGTGCCCTCCTCTTTCCTCGCGACTCCGCCCCGACAGGGGCGTCATGAGGCTACTACGCGCCACCCCCGCCCGTGCAGGGGCGCGGGTCAGGCGGGGTGGGCGCTCAGGAGGCCGAGCCCTGGAAGACGACGGCGGGCTGCCCCGGGACGACGGTGACGGACACGGTCACCTGGTCGCGGGCGTCGGCGGGCACGGAGAAGCGGAAGGATCCGGTGGTGGTCTGACCGGCGGAGACGCTGGCGGGCAACTCGGTCCCCTCGGCCGCGCTGAGCGGGGCGGCCGGGGTGGCGTCCGGGCCGTAGGTGAGCGTGGCGAGCGCGCCGGACAGGTCGACGTCCTGGCCGCCAGCGGTGACGGAGAGGTTGACCTGGAGGGCGGCACCGCCGATCTCCCCGGGGGCGAGGGCGTCGCCGGAGACGTCGACGGCGTCGAGCGAGGTGATGGCGACCGTCGCGTCGCCCGAGGTGGAGGACTCGTTGAGGGCGACGGCGGGGGCAGATGCCCCGGTGTAGCCGGCCTGGCCGGGCTGGAGGCCCTGGGGGTCGGCGGACTGCCCATCGGGTGAGGAGCCGTCGGAGGCCTGCCCGGTTGAGGCGGGGGCCACCGGCGTCGGCTCCGCGGTGGCGCCGGCCGTCTCGGTGGTGGTGACCGGCGGCACGGACTCAGTGGCCGCGGCACTGCTCGAGGAGGAGTCGTTCGAGCAGCCGGTGAGGATCGCCGCCGACAGGAGGAGGGCCGAGGCCCGCAGGATCCGGGTTCTTCCCTGAGGTGACATGGTGCCTTCCGTGGGATCGATGGGGTGTCTGGGAGCGCCTGGGCCGGCGGCGGCTGGGGGATCAGCCGCCGCCGGCCAGGGCGTCACTGGTGGTGGGGTGGGCGAGAGCTCGGGCGGCTCATCACTGCTCGATCGAGCGGGCCTGGAACTCCGAGACCAGGAGCTTGTTGTTCAGGGAGGTCGCCGAGCCGGAGAGGTAGGCCGACATGAGCACTGAGCCGGCCCCCTGGATCTGCTCGGTGGCATCCGTGGCGGTCAGGGTGGGCGCGGCGGGCTCCTGCTCGCCGTCGAGCCACACGGTGGCGTCCAGCGATGTGGTCCCGTTGCCGATGGCCGAGGTCCTCACGTTGATCTTCGTGCCCGCGGCCCAGCGGCCCGGGAGCGCGGTCTGGGCGAGGATCTTCTCGGTCCCGCCGACCTGCGAGGTGAGGAACACGAACACCTCACCGGTCGACTTGACCTGGATCTTCGCTCCGTAGGAGCCCGAGGCGGTGGACCGGGGGAAGAAGGAGGCGTAGACGCCGCCGCCGGTGGGGGCCTCGGTGAGGGTGAAGCTGGAGGACACCCTGGTGGACTCGGAGGAGACCTTGGGCAGCATGGCCGTGGAGGTCCAGGCCGCCTTGTTCAGCGCGATGGCGCCGACGCCGTCGGCCGCGGAGAAGCGCGAGGGCGAGGAGAGCTTCCAGGCGCCGCCGACGCTCGCGTCGGGCCAGCCCTTCTCCTGGGACTTCTTGAAGGAGGCCTGGGCGATGATGCCCTCGCCCTGCGGGACGTCGGAGACGGTGATCGGCTGGCTGACGGACTTGCGGGCGCCGGCGTTGTCGGTGACCGTGAGGGTCAGCGTGTAGTCGCGGGCCTCGGCGTAGGTGTGGGTGGTGGTGGCGCCGGTGCCGGTCGCGCCGTCACCGAAGTCCCACTCGTAGGACTCGATCGTGCCGTCGGGGTCCACCGAGCCGGTGGCGTCGACACTCACGGTCATGCCGGCGACCTGCTGGCGCAGGACGGGCTGGGGCGCCACGTTGGCGGCCTGGCCCAGGCGCTGGCGCACCTGATCGGCGGAGAGCTGGGTGTGGTAGATCGCGGTGGAGTCGACGGTGGCGTCGAGCACGCCGGGCGTGTCCCCGGTCGCGCCCGGCCAGCCGTTCAGGCGGCTCACGCCCAGACGCCAGGTCCCTGAGAAGGACTGGGCGGAGGTGACCGAGGGGTCGGTGGCCACGGCCTTGCCATCGATGTACAGCACCTGGCCGGCGGGGCCGAGCGTGGCGACGACGTGGTGCCACTGCCCGTCGTTGAGCCCGGGCTGGGATTCGACGACCTTCGTGGGGCGGGGGTAGACGCCGAAGCGGAGGACGCCGTCAGAGTCCATGTAGATCATGCGGTCGCGGTTGGCGTTGCTGTCCTCGTAGCCGAGGATGGCTCCACCCTTGGTGGAGGTGGTGCGGAACCAGGTCTCCATGCTGAAGGTCTGGACGGGGCCGTCGGAGGCCGAGGAGACGGCGGTGGCGCTGCCCCCGATCCCCACGGCCTTGGACCCGGCGCGGGAGCCGTCCTGACCGGGCGTCACACCGGAGGTTCCGGTCATGTCGCCGCCACCGAGGACATCCTTGAAGGTGGTGCCGGTCGGCTCGTTGAAGGTCCACAGGTGCTTGGCGCCCAGGTCGGCGGCGCCGGCGTCGAGGTCGTCGAGGTCGGGGCCCTTGGCCACGGTGATGCTCATCGGGTCGCTGGCCAGGGTGTTGCCGCCGGCGTCGGAGACGACGAGTGTGTAGGTGTGCTCACCCGCGGGGGCGCGGTTGTCGCGCAGTGTCTTGCGGGACTCGCGGCTCCAGAAGCGGTCCGAGGCCGTGAGCGTGCTCGTGGGCGTCGCAGCGCCGTCGCGGTAGAGGGAGTAGGTCAGGGCGGAGTCGTCGCGGTCCCAGGTGGGGGCGAAGGCGACGTCGACGGCGCCGTCGGCGGGAGTGCTGATGCTCGCGGCGAGGTCGGCCGCCTTGCCCTCGGGCGCGTGGCTCTTGGTGGCGCCGCGCTTGGGGAAGCGGGTGAGGCCCTGCTGGGGCTTGCCATCGACGAAGATGAACTCGCCCCCGGCGACGATGTACTGGTCGTTGCCGGTCACGTCCCAGGCGCCCTGGCCCATGCCGGTGTAGGTGCCCGCGGACAGGTCCGGGAACCAGTCGACGATGGCGGGGGAGGTGAAGCCGGACCAGTCCTTGTAGCCGTTGGTGCCCTTCTTGGACACTGTCACGTCGCCGGAGTTGGTGAAGGAGGTGAGGCGGTACTGGCGCAGCTGCGTGGCGCCATTGTCGTCCTTGTACCTGGTGTCGGCGAAGCCTCCGATGGTCTCGCACGAGTGCGTGTGGCTGGCGATGTAGACCTGGTCGGACGTGGGGTAGATGGCGTAGGAGTCGCCGTGGCAGGGCTCCACCCAGGTCATGTTGCCGTCCCAGTCCGCCTTGAAGGAGCCCTCCAGGTTGGCGTTGCGCACGGAGTAGGAGTAGCCCGTGCCGTAGAGGCTGGTGCCGTCGGTCTTGAGGTCGGTGATGGCGCCGTAGACACCGCCGTTGCGGACCTCGGAGTTGACGGGGGTGGAGAGCACGGTGCCGTCGGAGGCGGAGACGAGGGCCAGGCCGTAGCCAGGGTTGCTCGATCCGCCCAGCGTGGTGAAGGAGCCGCCGAGAGCCACCTTGGATCCGTCGGGCGAGACCTGCAGGGACCAGACCTGGGAGTTGGGGCCGTCGGCCTGCGGGTCCCAGGAGAGGGTCTCGCCGGTCGAGGCGCTCACCGCGGCGGCCTTGAGGCGCTTGACGCCGTTGACGTGCTTGAAGGCGCCTCCGGCGTAGACCGTGTTCCCGCGCACGCCGATGGCCCGCACGGTGGTCTGGAACTGGGGGTGGAAGGAGGAGATGAGGGTGCCAGTCGAGGCGGAGATGTCGAAGGCGGCCATGCCGCTGTGCCACTCGCCATTGACCTTGTTGAAGTCACCACCGACGTAGAGGGTGCGCCCGTCCTCGGACAGGGCGAGCGTGCGGCCGGCGTTGTTGAGCTCCGGGGCGAAGCCATCGATGAGCTCACCAGTGCTCAGCCGGTAGGCAAGCATGTTGGCGCGGGGCGTCTCCTGGGACCCGGCTGGGGCGCCATAGGGGCGGGCCTGGGAGAACGAGCCGACGACGTACACGACGTCGCCGACGATGAGCTGGTCCCACACGACGCCGTTGATCTGGACCGTCGGCAGCGGATCGGCCGTGTAGTTGGCCTGGGGACGGCCCGAGGCATCCGCCTCAGCAGCGGCAGCGGGAGCAGCGGCGGCGGGGAGGAATGCCAGGGTAAGGGGGACGCAGGCGGCCAAGGCGGCCAGGGCGCGCAAAGAACGGTGAGCGCTCACAGTGATACTCCGGGACTTTGGTGAGGAAACCAAGGGAACACAGCGGTTCGCCGTTGATCAGGGGCGAGCGCTGGCGATCGGGGAACCGCTAGCGCACAAGGCGAGTGTAGGGCACTATCTCGCGGAATCGCAGCCTCCCTGGCGAGCGCGCGCGTCCCCCTCAGCCAGCGATCCTCAGCACACTCACAGCGATCCGCCCGCGCTCCTACCGCGCTCCGACCGCGCTGATCCGCGCGCCACGATCGACCAGGAGGGACAGAGCGCCGGTTCCGCTCCGCGCCCGTTGGACGCACCGGTCCCCGAGCTCGAGATCCTCGAGCCCGGGGACCGGGTGAGCGAGCAGCGTCCGCTGCCGGTCAGGCCTTGATCAGGCCTTGCGGCGGCGCAGCACGACGACGCCTCCGATCAGCGTGCCACCGGCGAGCACCAGGGGCAGCAGGATCTCAGCACCGGTGCGGGCGAGGTTGCTCTTGGGGGCCGGGGTGGCCGGGGCCGACGGGGCCGGCGTAGTCGGCGTCGAGGGGGCCGAGGCCGACGGGGCCGGGGCCGACGGGGCCGGCGTAGTCGGCTCCTCCGGGCGGATGTAGCCGAAGTCCAGCGTCAGATCCGAGTCACCATCGTTGACCAGATCACCAGACTCCGCCTTGCCCGCCTGGGCCGAGGAGTCCTTGCCAGCATCGCCAGCGCCGTCCTTCGTCGCCACGAACCCCTCAGGGGCCTTGACCGACACCACGTAGTGCGTGCCAGCCGGCAGCACCTGCAGACCCGAGAACGAGTACGCCCCCTTGTCATCGGTGGTCGTCGTCGTCGCATCCAGCGCCGAACCATCAGCCTTGTTCACCGGCTGACCGTCCGACCGCGAGATCGTCAGCTCAACACCCTTGATCGGCTTGTCGGTCTCATCCTGCAGGCCGTCCTTGTTGACGTCCTCCCACACATAATCACCAACAGACACCTCCGCCAGTTTGTCCGCAGTGTTGGTGAGCTTGACGGGAGTCGCCTGCTGATCCTTGATCGTGAAGCTCGTCTGGTCGAACGTCGGCGCCTGCCAGGTCACGCGCGCCTTGGGGGCCGCCGTGTTCGGGTCCTCCGAGAGGGTCACCTTCGTATCCTTCGGCAGGGTGACCACCGGGTCGAAGTAGGTCGTCTGGCCAGGGTAGATCTTGATCGTCCCATGCCCATGGATCCCGTCGGCATCGATGGCGAAGCCGTCCGGGGCCTTCCACGAGGGGTTGTACTCGTTATAGGACTTCGGCAGTTCGAAGTCGACCTTCAGATCGAAGGCCGTGTCGTTTGCCATCTCCGAGGCGCCGCTACCGCCGACAAGCTTCTCCACCTTGAAGGTGCCGAAGCCCGGCTTCATCTCGACCTCGATCTCGACGGACTTCACGTAGTAGGCCGAGGCATCGGCCTTGAGGTCCAGACCCTCGATCTCAGCGTGATTGGTGTAGATCACGCCTGGCTTGACCGGCTCGGTGTACTTGATCGGCAGGCGGAGGCTCATGTTGGTGTGAGCGGGGAAGACGCCCGTCACCGTGGCGTCAACATTGTTGCTCGCCTTCTTCGTGATCTCGAGACTCCAGTCATTCCCAGCAGGGTCAACCACGCCGTTCAGGGTCCGCAGGGTCTTGTACTGGTTGGGGTCGTCAGCAGACTTCTCGAAAACGATGCTGGCGTCCTGTGGCCGGCTCCAGTCGAACTCCTGACCGGGGCCGAGCAGGTCCGTGAACTTCAGCGTGGACTTCGTCTTCCCGTCGGCGACGACGCTGCCCTCCGGCTTGACGCTCTCAGCGACGTAGTCGGTCCCGAAGGCGAGAACCCAGATATTCGTGGTCTGCTCAGCGCTGAGCTTGAGGGCCCACTTGCCGAACTTCCAGGGGTTGTAGGCGATCTTTCCGATCCCACTGTCGCCGGGGAGGGGCACCTCGATGACATTGCCGTTGAGGTTGAACGGCAGCGTCTTCTTGTCAGTCGACTGCTCAGCGGCGAGCCGCATGGTGAGGGAGCCCTTGAAGTCCTTGAAGGTCTTGGAGAGTTCTTCAGCGGTCTTGTCGAAGGTGCAGGTCATCTTCGACTGAGTGGTTTCGCAGACGCCGATGTTGTGGGACTTACCGCCGGCATCGATCACAGTCATCGTTTCCTGGAGCGGGAACTCCCGGGCGTGGAACTGCTCAGGCAGGCCCACGCTGAAGGAGGTGCCAGCGGTGATCGAGGTGAGGGCGCTCGCGTCCCACTTCACGGAGAGCTTGGCGACATCCCACTGCCGGAGCGGCCCCGGCTCCTCATCGGCGCTGGCAGGGTTTACTTTGACGAGCGAAACAGCGGTGACAACGATCTTGGGGTCGTCAGCCGCGTGAGCGGTGGTGGACAGGCCCGGGAGCACCAGCCCCCAGGACGGCGAGGAGCGCGATGAGCGCGATGCCCACCCTCCTCTGCAGTGGGACAGGCCGCGCCTGCCCTGCGATTGGTACGACGGCGTGCATCGCTACTCCTTGTCACGGTCCGGGCAGCGCGCGCAGGGAACAAGGCGCATTGCCCGGCTAGGGATTGTCAGGACACGAGGTCAGTGACTTCGTGAGCCGTCACCGATATGTGACCATTTGGGATCGCGATGAACGACGCCCGCGGATAGCAGTGCCGGCACGACTTACCCAGAGTCTAGACAAAGAATTGCGATAACGTTTATGTAACGCCTCAACATGAGGGCTCCCACCTGCGCGAAATAGCAGGGAAGGAGATTCCTCACGCCCCCCACGACTCGAAAAGACTCGTGACCGAACCGTCATCGAAGACCGCCTTGATGGCGCGCGCCAGGAGCGGGGCGATGGGCAGGACGGTGAGCTGCTCGAAGCGCTTCTCCGCGGGGATCGGGAGGGTGTCGGTGATGACCACCTCGCGGGCCCCGCACGTGGCCAGGCGCTCGATGGCCGGGCCGGAGAGCACCCCGTGGGTGGCGGCGACGATGACGTCCTTCGCACCGGCGTCGAGGACGACCTTGACGGCCTTGGCGATCGTGCCGCCGGTGTCGATCATGTCATCGACGAGCACGCAGGAGCGGCCCTCGACATCGCCGACGACGCGGTTGGCGACAGCTTCGTTGGGGCGGGTGATGTCGCGGGTCTTGTGGACGAAGGCGAGGGGGGAGCCGCCCAGGGCGTTGGCCCAGCGCTCGGCGACGCGGATGCGCCCGGCGTCCGGGGAGACGACGGCGGCGTTGGCCACGTCGAGACGGCCCTTGATGTAGTCCACGAGGACGGGCTGGGCCCACAGGTGGTCCCAGGGGCCGTCGAAGAATCCCTGTTCCTGGGACGTGTGCAGGTCGACGCTCATGAGGCGGTCCGCGCCCGCGGTCTTGTAGAGGTCGGCCACGAGGCGCGCGCTGATGGGCTCGCGGCCCAGGTGCTTCTTGTCCTGGCGCGCGTAGGGGAAGAAGGGGGCGACCACGGTGATGCGCTTGGCCGAGGCGCGCTTGAGGGCGTCCACCATGATGAGCTGCTCCATGAGCCAGTCGTTGACGCGGTCGCCGTGGGACTGGA
>ERZ773070.1132-NODE-1132-length-17031-cov-5.315563_pt1 | contig 17031 bp, 15 predicted proteins | sample MGYA00580618_ERZ773070 | MGnify/ENA primary metagenome ERZ773070 (study PRJEB29015, sample SAMEA2738023) | human oral metagenome | biome: human oral; feature: human-associated habitat; material: dental | place: China | collected 2019 ... | reverse complement strand
GGAATCGAACCCGGATTGCCAGGATGAAAACCTGGTGTCCTAACCGTTAGACGATGGGACCGTTTAGCGTTATGCTTGTACTATTTTATCAAAAATTAGGATTATTTCAAGTTATGAATAAGGGGTGAGCATGGATTTACCCACGCTCACCCCCAGATGAGGTCTCTAGTGCCAGCAACCGCCGACCGAGACCCCTTCGACCGTTCTGTTTTTTCGGTCGCGATCCGGTCGACCGTGATACGGTCGTCGGTCGTACTTCTTACGATGCCTACGACGCCCGCGACGACTCGGCCTACGCCCCGAGCTATACTTGTCAATCAGAGACTGGGCCGACTGCCAGCGAGAGAAGCCGGGTCCTGTGTGATACCACAACTGAACCATGCTATCGAGCAGTTCTTCGACAGCCTCTCTGATCAGCGAATAGCGAGCCTGTGATCGCACCGACTCGCGCCAGCTATAGGACAGGCCTCTATAGTCATCGCGTAGATCGCTCACCCGTACAAATTTCCCTGGTCTTTTTATATGGGTAACGATATACCCAACGAGAGACTCAAGGTCCTCGTCACCAGGAATAGTATTCTCTGGTGCTTGACGACAGCGCCCACCAACTGACAGGCAAAGCGTCACCAGGCTAAATGCGTCCGCCACCCTGGACTTCGCCTCATTCCTCAGGCGAGGTATACACCCCTCATTTATTATCTCAGCGAGGGGGAGTCTACCTCCCATTATCCGCACCGCTTGCTTTCGCGTCGGCTCAACACCTGATACACTCATCAAAACCTCTTTCTAGTAGGTGCCCGGCAATTTACCGTTAATATATGTATTATCATCAAATCCAGATTTTTACAATACCCAATCCTAGCGTGTGTAACTCGTCCTTTGCTGAGTTGACCCCTTAGTTTCGTATTGACATTTCTAGCTTTTTGTGATAAAATCTTAAGGTCACGATAGGCGAGGTGAATACCTCTCGTCAAGAGATGGGAACATTAATAATCAGGCTATACCTTATTGTACTAACCTACTACGAGGGCAGCGACAGAGTTCACGAGATTCGCGGCATCTGTCGCTGCTCTTGTAGCAGTGAGGTATATTACAATCAACTATTTCCTATTCTTTTGGTTGCACCGGAATACTAATAGACGATAAACAGACTCGCCTACTAGTATTCTGGTGCAATCAGGTACCGGAATCAGTCGGTCCAAGAAGGGTCCGACTAATCCTAGAGAGAGGAAATAAAATGGCAAAGAAAATTCGTACGTTGAGAGATAGGATAACCGATGCACTTGACGTCGAAGGGGTTCACCCCGGAAATAGCAGATGGTTCAAGGCATTTGATGCCTTCTTTGATGCGTTAAAGGCTGGCGCCACAATCAAACAGGCGCTTAACCTGGCACTTGACATAGTCAAGTGCCATGACATGGCACTGAGGAATAAGGCCTTCGTCGTCTTCGACGTGTCTGGAGCCAAAGCCGAAATGGCTCAGGGGGAGATAAAACCCCAAGGGCCAGTTCGGCCCAGTCTGATAAGGACACTGCTACACAGAGCTATTAAATGGCTCACCGAAAAGAACTGAGGCAACCGCAAGAAAGGAGATATGATGCTTGCGGCTGCATTCGCAATAGCGTCAATGATCACCCTGGGGCTGGCGACGAGCGTCGCCACGTACCAGGCGACCATGCGAGGGATAGTGGGCGACATCATCCTATACCTGGGAGTGAGCCTGTCACTTCTGTTCCTCGCTACATGGTGCCTGATAAAAGGCACTGGTGTCGCGCTATCTTTGGGTGGCGGTGAGGTCCTAATCGGCCTCGTCGCCATTGCCCTCCTCAGTGGAGGGTTAGCCGGCGCACGTCGGCTAACCCTGCTGGGGGTAGGGTTCGTGGCGTGGTACGTCCACGGACTACTATCCATAGATAACGCCTGGCCGTTGACATGGGCTTGGGTAGGCATTATATGCCTACTCGCCTACTCCGACAAACGCGCGAGAAGGCGCTGGGTAGCACTTCTCGCGGCGGTGACACTCACATTCGGAGTGTACACCGGTTTCAGCGACGTCAACTGGGATGAAATGACGCTAAAAGCGTCGCTCATAAACCAGGTTCGTTAGCTTTTTTGCCAAGGTCGGGTCACGCCGGCCTTGGCATACGAGTCTAGTCATTTCGTGGAATGGCTAGGCAGTTGATTGCAGTACCGAAAAACCAGGAGGCGCTCCGTGCGTAACGGTCGAGGAGCCAGCTCCTCTCGTGCGCATGGCGCCTCCTGGTAAAAACCCATAATACGACTAGTACGACAAGGTATAGCCTGATCGATAATCCACCTATCGAAACCAAACGAGACTGACCGCTCCGATAGCAACAAGTCTGAAGCATCAGTTTCAGCACTTTATTTAAAAAATACCCCGTTGTCATGGGGTGTTTTTTTTGGATGCACCGCCTGTAGATTCGGGCGGGTTAGCTAATCGTCTAATTGGCAGACGGAAGCCAAACGTACTTCCTTTGCCGACCGCCGATTCAAATACTAATTTTCCTTGATGTCCATCAATGATTCGCTTCGCTAAGTACAAGCCAATCCCTGTACCGTCTGGGCGTTGTTTGCGCGCATTTGAGGCACGGAAAAACTTTGTAAATAGCTTTTTTTGGACGTTAGCCGGCACGCCCATTCCTTGATCGACAACCTTCAAAACAACATCACCATCCTCAATCTCCATCACTACATCTACTGGCGTACCCTCAGGTGAATAGTAAATTGCATTGTCAATAAAATTCATAACGACCTGACGGATCTTGTTTTCGTCGAGATAAAGTATCGGGGATCGAGTCGGTTTTTTTAGTGTCAGCTTGATATCATGAGACAGTGCGATCGGCTTCATGCTATCAACCTCTTGCTCGATAATCCGCGCTATATCGACTGGGTGACGTTCGATCACGAATCGCCCGGTCTGGAGGCGACTCATGTTTAGAAAATCGCCGATCAAATGAACCATCCTTTCACTGCTCGTATAAGCCTCCTTGAGTAGCTCACGTTGGGCAGGCGCTAAATCGCCCGCGTCACCCTCTAGCACCATGCTCAAATAGCCCTTGACGCTTGTCAATGGCGTGCGAAGCTGATGGCTCGCCATACTGACGAATTCGTCTTTTGTCGCGTCTAGCTCCAGCAATTTGTTGTTACTCTCTCTTAGTTCTTTTGTCGCGTCATTCACCTCGCGCTCAAGCGTGCGTGCAAATGCCCGAATCTCCTCGAGACGAAAGATATTTTGGAGCGCCACCGACAACTCATCGGCGATCACGCCCATTGCTCGTTCGTCATCATGTCGATACAGGCGACCATCCGCCTCGCTACCAATTATAAAATAACCGATTCTCTGAGCGGGTGTCCTCAGTTCCAAGACTTTACCAATTGTTGGGGGTGTGATTACTTCGCGAGATACAAGTTTTTCTAGATAATCAAATGAACGATATCGATCCGCAAGCTTGCCCCTCACGATATCTGCGTGTGCCGAATCTCGAAACAATACCGCTATCATCCGCGGGTTAAATGCATCATCCGTCTTATCGATTACACTCTCGACTAGTATTCGAAGATCGGTAATTTCCACGCACATCGTCGTAATTTCGTCAATCAAAACTCGACTATCATACCGCTGGTACCGAAAATAACGATTAAGAAACCTGTCAACACCAGCCCGAATCGGACCAAAGCTAACAGCAACTATCAAAGATGCGACCACATTCGCCGAAAACTGCACACTCGGACTGACATTGTTTCCGAGAAGCACCGTCGTCAATACATAAATCGTTGCAGCATAGACACCAGATATAGCAAGTATGACGATGACGTATAGGGCAGTTTTTGCCAAAAAAAGCTTCACGTCAAGCATGCGATGTCGACCGATACTATAACCCGTCATCATGAGAAACAAAACCGAAGCAACGGGACCAATCCAGATGTATCGATAATCACCAAAATACGGCAAAATTAAATCTGCAACAAATCCTGGAATACTCGTAAACAAAATACCAAACGCATAGTATGAGGCGCGCTTCTGCTCACTACCTCTATATAAGAAATATTTCCGAAAAGCGACACCGATCGCAATCGCAAAATAGACGATGAAATACAAACTAAACGCCAGGTATCCTGGCTGGTTGATAACCGCTCGCCAACCACCAACCTCACGGCTCAACTCGCTTATTATGACATGATCCTGAGTCAGTATAACCGCCAAAAAAAGTACTGCGCTCCAGACTGTAGCGTGCCACAATGGTTTTGGAATGGATTTTTCTCGAGGATAATACAAGGCAAATATCGCAATAAGAGGCGCAAATAGCACAGATCCACCATAAAACAATTTGGAATAAGCGAGCGCATAGCGAGATTCCATCGTCGCCGAGAACAGCAGTATGCTCAAAGACCAAAGCGCAAAACACGCCGCTACTCCAGCAAATAACTGATTTGAACGTCGTTTACCGTCGCTCATCAAAATTACGATTGCCAGGATCGACGAGCCCACCAGTGTCGCGACAAGCATAAACTCTATCATTTGTGTTCTATTTTACGACGGTTTTTCTGTAAAGTACATGCTATAAACTCCATCTCGCGTCACACGTACTCGTGTATTTTTAGTTGGCACACCTGCGCGACGATGGAGCTCTAACCCCTCTTGAATTGTACGCATTCTCACCTGTGGCCACCAGCCCATCATGCCATGGATAAATCGCGCTTGAGGGCGATTGCGGTTCATGTTACCGGTCGTCATGATACCGCCCGGCTTGAGCGCATTCCAGGACTCTCGGGTCAGCCAACGGTATATCATATCTGGCAAGTACTCACGCAAACCAGAATCTTCGGCGACATCGAGCTGGCGACCCTTTAGAACGGTGTCAAGCTTGATAGGCTGACCAAAACTATTGAACAATCTTTCGCAGTGGATCTCGATATTATCAGCCAGACCCATATCCTCGGCCAATAATGATGCAGATGCAAGTGCTAGAGGGTCTTGGTCGAGTAGAATCAAACGACTATTTATGTCTAGCGTATCTTTTAGGTCTTTTACTATATCAAGCATCGGCAGGGCAGTACCGCAACCAAAACTCATCATGAGAAACTCACGTTTTCGCTCCTCTTCTGATTTGTCCAAGAGGTGATCCCGAATCGCATCGCGAACTTCTTCTCGTCTGGCTCTAATTCCAAGCGCATCTGTACAATACTGAGTCACATCTTTGAATACCGGCGAGACCGGCGCGTCGATAAAACTTTTTAGCTGAGTTAAGCGAGCCGAGCTTCTCTCTTTTGCAGTTATCCAGTCGCTCCGTTTAAACCTCATCTCTCCCTGAATCAACGCCTCGTTTAGAGAGAGGCCAGACAAAGATCCAGCATTTTCGCCAAACCGATAGTCAAATATTCTATCGTCAAGTGGCCCACTCATTGTTTCGTAAAATCCGGTCTCGGGATCTCGGTCGACCATCAGGTCGTGCGCACTGACAATCGATAAAAGCGCCGACGCGCTACCACGCTGATTATGCCAATCAACCGCCCTCTGTGGGCCAAACAATAATTCAACACGATGAGGATCGATCGCACGATCGATGGCCTGAGCTCGACGTATTTGTCTGCCAATCGGATTTATACCCAGTCTACCAAGCCCCCTCTCGATAGCACGATGACGCTCAACCGCTAGCTGATCGTCAAGACCTTCCAAAAACTCATATACACTTCTGATTTTCTCTGGATGATCATAAGCCTCATCCTCAGTCATTCCAACTATTGCGTCATGGCCGCGTTCTCTAGCCTGATCAACTTCTTGGATTAGGCGATCGTCAGCCTCAAGATCGAGCCCAAGTAGTACCTCATTTTTGCGCTTCTCAAGTGTATAAAGTGATTCTCTCATATTGCTTATTTCTACCTGCTGCCATTATACTAAAAATATGACAAAAATCGTTATCATTGAAGATGACCAAGTTATCAACCAGATGTATCGCATGAAGTTTGAAGCGGCCGGCTTTGATGTTGCGACAGCGAGCGACGGGCAGGCTGGTATAAAAATGGCTGAAAAATTCAAACCAGAAATTATCCTCCTCGACCTTCAAATGCCAAATATGGGTGGTGCTGAAGCACTTGAGATTATCCGTAAATCAACTTGGGGTGCGAAAATACCCGTCATCATCCTCACCAACCTTGGCGAAGAAGAAGCACCAAAATCACTCCGTTCACTCGGTATCCATAGCTACATCGTCAAAGCAGATCTCACACCAAGCCAAGTTGTAGTTCGCGTCAAAGACGCCCTCGGGATTACAGACTAATCCAGTCTGATAGTCAGACCCGGCGTTAAAGCATGCCCGCTTTTTTGAGACACGCCTCAATGAGGTGATCAAATAAGACAGTATAGGTTAGCGGACCAACGCCACCTTTTTTTGGAGTGATAGTTAGATCTTTTCGTTCACGCACATCTTCGGCTACATCGCCCACAATCTTACCCTTTTCGCTCGCCGTACCTGCATCTACAACAATCGCCCCAGGTTTCACGTCACGACTTTTAATAATTCGCGGACTACCTGTTGCCGAAACAATCACATCACTCGCACGCAATACCTCTGGTATATTATCCGATGAATCGTCTAGAATCGTTACCATATAGCCACGAGATTTCCACATCTGCGAAAGCGGGTTACCGACAAGTCTGCCATTACCGACTATCGCAATGTGCTTTTTAGTCAGGTCAATCCCGTAGCCCGCCAAAAGCCAATCAATCGCCTGCGCCGTAGCGCTTGGAAACAGGCTGCCAACGCCTAGCCCGTCTACATCTTTTTCGGGTGTGATTTTATTACACAGTGTATCGGTTTGACTAATATCATCTAGAGGTAGCTGGACAATTATTCCTTGAATCTTTGAGTCAATATTAGCCTCAGCTATCCTATTTATCATGTCAGCCTCCGAAAGCGACTCAACAATAACCTCGACCTCAATATCCTCAGCAAACTTAGTCTTCATGCGCACATATGTATCGATCACTGGACTCGCGCCAAGGCTTTTCAAAATAAGTAGCCTAGGGACAATGTGATGCTCCTGGCGCAGATTTCTCACCTGCCTGAGTTGACGTGCTTTTATATAGCTTTGCAGCTCTAGACCGTTTAGTAGCTTTGTCATGAGATATTATCCTTTCGGTCATCGATAAATGCGCTCCACTGGCGGATCAACCTCAGCACTGTCTTTAGCGGCAGCTCAATCAGCATATCAAGAACAAGGCTCACGATGTTTACCTGAGCGTACTTATCGCTCATCCAGCGACCGACCACCACAAATGGAAGATATATAAAATCACGCAAAACCGTGAAGCCGTTGCTTGCTCCACGTACCACTTCGAGCTCGCGAATAAGCCGGCTAAGTCTAAACCCGAGGAAACTAGCCGCCGAAATAAACATAAAGAATATACCTATATGTACCAGCGCAAATCCCATCATCAATAGAAGCCATGTTACACCGCTAAATACAGCGAGCCCAAAGATAATATACATAATCGAAAATACAGGACCATACCGACGTTGAGTAGATTGCTGTTTACACAAGACGCTGCTTGATCCGTAGAGTATACTATCAATCCGACCAACCAGTGCGGTGGTGTTGGCGTAGCCTGGCAAATTCAGCGTCAAACGAAGCGCCACCATATAGAGCGGCGGAAATAGTAAGTTGATTATGAGCGGCCACCAGAGGATTTCTTTGTGAACCCACAAATCATAAGGCACCTCGATCGCTACACCAATCAGAAACTTTGTTATGACCAGAAAAATTACACTTCTGACAATCGCTCGATTTACTCTATGCATTATGTACGAATATTCTTGCGCTACCTGCTGTTCAAACGCCTCGAGAAATGCCTCTCGGCGTGGTAGTAAATCGATGACATCAGCCCGACTCTCGATCATACGTCGCACTATACGCAGTGGCGCTCCTTGTCGGTTGGCGAGATGATATAGACGATCTGCCTCGGCTGATTCAAGCATTTTATCAATTAGCTTGTTGTATGTCACGTACTGATCGTTCATGTTTACCGCAATGCCATAGCGAGCTAGCAAATCAGTTCGGATTGTCGCCGTATCAGATTTTAATAGCGCCTTATGAATCGCCGCAAAAAGTGCGGCACTATGCGTATCGGTATTTTCTTTTTTCTTTGATGAAGACTGGCTCAATTTATCGAGGTACTGATAGGCAAAATCAACAAACACATCGTCAGTAGCATGTGGGCTGATTAAGCGAGCGACACCGACCGAAAGCGTATCAAGTATCCATTTAGTTGACGTGTCCAGAGAGATTGATCGGCGCTTTTGTAGCTTTTCGTACATCTGATAGTGATCGATAGCAAGTTTCGATATACCATCCAGATCACCATCCAAGAGGCTATCGTTTGGTATATAACCCGCCAACGTTAATTCCACTACCAGCTCGCCGCCACTCCTTCTGACCAGTGCTTCGTCGCGCATGATAAACAGTCGCTTATAGAAGCGTCGTATCGCATTTTGCAATAACAAGTGCTCCTCAGTATTCTCTGCCGCGTTGCGCAACTGTTCGTACGCAGCAGTCAAGACACCACCTGCACCAACAACATTAACCTTTTCGGCACGAGCAACACGTCGACGAGTCTCATCGTCGACATATTTTGCATGCGTAAGTCCCGCCACGAGGCGCTGACCGATTGAGTTAAGTGATGGCATTGTAGAGAGTATTATACCCGAAAATAAGCAAAAAACCTACCATAATAGTAGGCTATTTATCTGGAGGGCCAGGTGGGGCTTGAACCCACGACACCCTGCTTAAGAGGCAGGTGCTCTAACCAGCTGAGCTACTGGCCCATAACTTCAGGAATTATAGCAGTTTACCTCGATATTGTAAATAACTCCCTCTATAAAAACTATTCTAGGCCTAATTTTATTTGCCACGTGGTAATAGGTTTTTACAGATTAAAATATTAATAAAAAGGACTCCGAGGAGTCCTTTGATTTTCATATGGTACACCCGGCACGATTCGAACGTGCGACCACTTGGTTCGAAGCCAAGTACTCTAATCCACTGAGCTACGGGTGCCAACAATGATCATTATATCATATTTTACAGTGATATAATTGATATTATCATGGACATTCATATAGATATCCCTTTGAAAAACCATTTGACCATGCGCCTAGGTGGTGTCGCACGCTTCATGACCGATATCCACTCCCCAGAAGAGGCGGCCGAAGCCGTCAAACGCGCAACCGCCCAACATCTACCGATTTATATATTAGGTGGCGGCAGCAATACACTCGTCAAAGACGAGGGCTACGATGGTCTAGTTGTGCGTAATCGTATACCTGGTTTTGAGGTTATCGACGAGACAGCAACCGATACTACGATCAAAATTGGTGCAGGAGAAATTTGGGACGACGTCGTCAAAAGAGTGGTTGATATGAATCTTACTGGGATAGAATGTCTCTCGATGATTCCAGGCACCGCTGGGGCGGCACCAGTTCAAAATATTGGCGCATACGGCCAAGAGGTCGCTGATACATTGTTGTCGCTAGAGGCATACGACAAACAGTCTGACAGTATCGTTACCCTCACAAATGAGCAGTGTCGATTCTCGTATCGCCACAGTATTTTTCGTGGCGAAGAGATGGGACGATATATCATCACCTCAATCACTCTTCGACTCTATAAATCTGCTCCTCACCCACCGTTTTACAAGGCCGTCCAAGACTACCTAGACAAAAATGATATTTCAATTTATACGCCACAAGCATTACGTGAGGCGGTTATTGCCATCCGCACGGACAAGCTTCCCGACCCAAAAGAGCGACCTAATTCTGGATCATTCTTCAAAAATGCTATTATTGAAACCTGGCAACTCAAGGACCTAAAAACACGTTTCCCTGACATCCCCGCCTACGACATGACCGATGGATCATACAAAATACCCACCGGCTGGCTAATCGAACGAGCCGGCTTTAAGGGTCAACTTCTCCACGGTATCCGCGTTCACGACAAAAATGCCTTAGTGCTTATAAATGAATCCGCCTCAGGATATGCCGATCTCGCCAGAGCAAGAGATGAAATTATCGGTGGCGTCCGTGATAAGTTTCGCATCATGATCGAGCAAGAACCGCTCGAAATGTAGCCTCCCTACCCTTGCCTTTCCGCTCCAAACCGCTTATTCTAAATACATGAACGCTCGGCGTGGGTTCACTATAGTGGAGATTGTAATTGTCATGGTGATTATGGCAATTCTTATCGGACTTGCGGTACTAAATATATCCTCCACGCAAGCAAACGCCCGTGACAACAAGCGCAAAACCGACGTAGAAAATATCGCCCGCGGACTCGAAACGCGCTACAAAGAAGGCAACCCTGTCGTTACGGCAGTTTCGGCATACCCAGATGTCAACTCATACATAGGGCCTGGAACATACCCTAGTGTAGCCGAGTTATTTCACACGTTTGGTCAGAGCCAAGCTGGCTGGACGCCCCAGCAAGTACCAGGTGGCTACGGACCAAAAAACCTATCTGGTACCTCAGAGCAGTCGTTTACACCTCCTGCATTCACCGAACCATATGTTGGTGTAGGCGTCATCTGTTCGTCTGCGCCATGCACTGGTCAACCTGAGGCTCAATCTACGATCAACAGTGCTTTCTCCACTGGAAACAACCGTGAAAAGTATCTCTACGAACCCATTGACGCCTCGGGTCAACATTGCCTCGATAATCCATGCGTCCGATTCAACCTATATTATTGGTCAGAGATAGACAACGAATATAAGATGATAAAGAGTAAGCACCAATGAGATACTCCGAAGGGTTTACCGCTGTAGAACTTCTCGTTGCCCTCGTAATTGGTGCGCTACTACTGGGGTCGGGATATCAACTTTATACGGCAGTTATACGCGACTCGAACGACAACTTAAAACGCTCTCAGGCCAGCGGCGCGGCGTACCAGATCCTCCGTCAAAACCAGAATTTACTGACCTCTCCCTGCACAAGCTCAACGAGAAACCCAGCCATACCCGCCGAGTCAGGGCTTGGCACCAATGCGTCTGCTGAATTAAAAATTACCTGCCCATACAACACCTATAATTCAGACGGCTCCGTCAAAACAACCTCAAATATCAGTCTTATGTCGGTTACTATCACCTATCACACAATAACAGAGCAAAAGGTCACCCGTGCAATCGCTATTCGTCCATAAACACCAGATAAAACGTAACCGTCGACACGCTGGATTTACACTTGTCGAGATGCTTGCCGTCGCTCCAATAGTCCTAATCGTCATCGGCGTGCTTATCAGTGCGATGGTTTCTATGATCGGCGATGCGCTAGTAGCAAACGCACGCACCGTTGTTGCCTACAATACCCGTGATGCGCTCAACCGTATCGAAGAAGACGCTCGTATTAGCATCAATTTTATGTCAACCTTCTCCCTAATCAGTGCACCTCAAGGAAAAGACGGAGGCACTGGTGCGTTTAACTCTGGGAACGACGACCTGATCATGACCCAACAGGCGACCACCGACAATCCATACAACAACACACGCGACCTCGTTTATTACGCCAACCAGCCACACTCCTGTAGCGGTAGAAAAACCGGTAACCGCGTTCTCCTAAGCCGCGTAATCTACTTTACAAAAGCTGGTAGCGACGGCAAAAAACAACTCTGGCGTCGCGTTATCGTCCGTGATGCCAACAAAAATAACCCACCAACCGTCGATACAGTCTGCGACCTTCCGTGGCAACGAAACACCTGCCCAATTGGAACAAATTCCGCCACATATCCACGCTGTCGCGCCAACGATGAGCTTCTTTTAGAGCATATCACCAACTTTAGAACCGCATACTACACCAAAGACGGTACAGAAACAACCAACCCCGTACTAGCCACATCAATAGGCATCACAATCTCGACAAGTGAAAAAACTGCCGGAAAAGACATAAACCAATCCGGCAGCGTAAGGGTATCGCGTATCAACGATATCCCACCAACACCACCACCAGCAACACCTACAATTAGTATATTCAACCAAGGGGTAGCGATCGACAACAATCCTACAAAAGTAACATTCCAGTGGTCGTCAGCCAACGCCCAAGCCTACACAGTTTCCACTCGTGTAAATGGTGGCGCATGGTCTACACCAACTGTCACGACAAAAACCACCCTCGGCGTCACTACTGGCCCTAGCCAAACCGTCTCGATACGCGTAACCGCCCATAATGATACAGCCAACTCTGCCACGGCTCAGTTCGATACTCAATCAGACTTCTTTGCAAATCTCAACCTAGAAAACGGCTGGATATCCTACAACAGCACACCCCACAATAATGCCTATGCGCCAGCCTCTTTCTCGATAACTAGTGCCGGCTTCGTCAAGCTTCGTGGTCTCATAGGTGGCGCATCAGGCAAGATTGCGACCCTACCAGAGGGCTTTCGCCCATCAAAACGCGTCATGGTCACCGTCATGGGGACATCAAATAACGCGGCCTGGGTGACTGTCGATCCAGACGGTGCAGTAGCCATGACGAATAACACCAACCAGACCTGGGTGTCACTAGATAATGTTAGCTTTCTAGCAGACGGTAGAGGGACCTGGAATCCTGTCCCAAGTGGCAATTTTACCTGCCCGTCTGGATGCTCCCTCCCGTGGCGCGACTATACGACCAGCGGCGGCGGTGGCGGCTTCATGAACACTGGTTTTGCAAAGGATGCAATGGGGCGCATCCACCTCGAAGGACTAATCCTTCCCCCGTCACCAAACTCAATCCCACCTTATTCATCTATGTTTACCATCCCGTCATCAAGCTTTTACTCAGCCAATGGTCGCGGTGCGGACGATATATACCCAACATCATCTAACTACTCTTTCTCCGACTACTCAATATATGGCACATACCTCATGTATCGCTATGGCACAGGATCATTCTACAGCATGCATTCTATATACTACGGAACCTCGCCAACACCATCATGGACGAACGCCTCGCTAGAGAATAGCTGGTCAAACTATAGCGCTCCTGGCACAAACTATTCGCCAGCCTCGTTCACGAGAGCCTCCGATGGAGTAGTCTTGATTCGTGGTCTCATCCGGTTCGGCGCCAACTCAAACGGTACAACACTATTTAGACTGCCCTCAGGCTACCGTCCAAAACACCGGCTACTATTTCTAACCGCAAGCAACACGGTAGCTCCTGCCCGCATAGATGTATTCCCTACTGGCGAAGTCCAAGTTTGGAATACGCCAAACAACGGTTGGCTATCGCTCGCAGGCATTAATTTCGTTGCTGAACAGTAGTAAATGTATCGACAAAAAAGCTCTTGCATAGCCATAAACGGTTTGATATCATACGGGTATACAAGTTAACTTTAATTAGGGGGCATCTCTAATATGACAAAACAAACCAAATCAAGCGGATTCACGATCGTTGAGCTTCTCATCGTTATCGTGGTTATTGCGATCCTCGCAGCCATCACTATCGTCGCTTATAACGGTATCCAAGACCGCGCAAACACGACAGCCAACCAAGGCATCGCCTCAACACTAGCCAAGAAAGCAGAGGCGTTCCACACCTCGTCCCCTGACGCAAAGTACCCAGATAATATTGCAGGATTTGCAACCGTAGACGAAGCGAAACTTGACGCAAACATCTCATCCAACCTATCTAATGACACCGCAGATCCAGGCAACGCACATCCAAAGACAGTAGCCTACAAACAGTGTGATAGCGGTAGAGGCGCACAGGCAGTATACTACGACCTAGTAAAGAAGAAGCAAGTTGCCGTAGGCGTGGGTTCAGGCGCCTCAGGTGTTGTAGGTACTGGCACAGGCGAAGTAGCAATCTGCTCGTAGTAGACTTACTACGCCTACCTAAAAATAAAACCCTCGAGGTGACCTCGAGGGTTTTATTTTTAGGTAGGCGATAAACGTAACCCGAAAATGTCAAGTTAATGAGCCGCTAAATCAGCCAAAAAGTCTCGTACCTCAACGCGCAGCGATTTTAGCACTGTATCGTCGTCTCGATGGTCAATAGCCTGTTTCATCCATTCAGCAATTTTCGCCATATGCCCCTCAGACAGACCGCGTGTTGTCAGGGCTGGCGTACCGAGACGAATACCGCTTGGTGTAAACATCGGCAAAGGATCATCCGGCACAGCATTGGCATTAAGCGTCAGCCCAATTTTGTCAAGAGCCCGTTCGACCACCTTGCCGTCGACACCAAAGCTCTTGTAGACATCAGCCAAGATCAAATGATTACTGGTCCCACCAGTGACCAGCAGGAAACCACGTTTTTGCATCTCCTCAGCAAGTACTTTGGCGTTTTTGACAATTTGCGTAGCGTATTCACGAAACTCAGGCCGCAATGCCTCACCAAACGCCACCGCTTTTGCCGCAATCACATGCATATGTGGCCCGCCCTGCATACCTGGAAATACCGCGCGGTCGATTAGAGTTGGAATATTCTCGATAGTCTTTTCTGGTTTTTTGAGCGGGTTACCAACCACCCCCATAGACAAAATCAAACCACCTCGTGGACCACGCAAGGTCTTGTGAGTCGTCGTGGTCATAACATGGAATCCATGGTCGAGAGGATTTTTGGCAACACCACCTGCGATGAGGCCGGCGATGTGAGACATATCAGCCATCAACAGCGCACCGACCTCTCGACCAATCTCAGCAAACTTATCATAATCAAGCTCACGAGGATAAGCGCTAAATCCAGCCAAGATAATCTTTGGCTTATGCTCTAGCGCCAGCTGACGAAGCTCATCATAGTCAATCTCACCCGTCGAACTATCTTTCATCTTGTAGCGGATGAAATTATAGAGCCTGGCACTACGAGTTACCGGCGAGCCATGTGTCAGATGTCCGCCATGAGATAAATCCATCGCCAGAATCGTATCACCCGGCTCGCACCATGCACTATATACCGCCTCATTAGCTGGCGCCCCGCTATGAGGCTGAACATTTGCATGGTCAGCACGAAAGAGCTTTTTTGCTCGATCAATCGCCAGCTGCTCTATCTTGTCGGTAAACTCTTGTCCGCCATAGTAACGCCTGCCTGGATATCCTTCGCTATACTTGTTTGTAAACACGCTCCCAAGTGCCGTCAATACATCTTGGCTGACATAATTTTCGCTAGGTATTAGTTCTAAGCCCTCGAGCTGTCGTTGCTGTTCACCAGCTATAAGTTGCGCGACAATCGTATCGTTCATATCCAATTTCTCCTCTTGTAATTATCAAGGTTTTCAATACTTTTCAGGTGGATATGTCGTCGCTAGATCATAGTGGCATTATATCATAAAAAATTATTTGACAATATATCATGATAGGTATAATCTGTACTCATGAGCACGACAAAATACCTTCGAAACATCGGAAATCTTATCCAAGAAACACGTCAATCTCGAGGCATGACCCAGGCTGAGCTAGCTACCGCACTAGGCACTAGTCAGAGTGCTATCAATCGTATCGAAAAAGGTGGTCAAAATATCAGCCTAGAGATGATTGCGCGAATCAGTGAAGTATTGTCGAGCGAAATCGTTCGAATCAACAAATCTGGAAAAACTAATTTCCTAATCAATGGTGGCAAAAAACTACACGGTGAAATTGAAGTAAAAACCAGCAAAAATGCTGCCGTCGGGCTACTTTGTGCTTCTCTTTTAAATAAGGGTAAAACAACCCTGAGACGCGTAGCACGTATCGAAGAAGTAAATCGAATCGTCGAAGTTCTAGAAAGCATCGGCGTTAAATGTCGTTGGCTCGACAACAACGACCTCGAGATTCTCCCGCCAAAGAAGTTGAAACTTGACGAGATGGATATCGAAGCGGCCAAAAAAACTCGCACTGTTATCATGTTCCTTGGCCCTCTACTTCACCAATACAGAGAGTTCAGCCTGCCGTTTGCTGGTGGCTGCAGCCTAGGCACACGAACAGTCGAGCCACATATGACCGGACTAGCGCCATTTGGCCTCAACGTTGTCGCTACTGCTGACCGCTATCAAGCAAAAACCACCGCCAAACCGGTAAAAAAAGCTATCGTCCTGACTGAGCGCGGTGATACTGTTACCGAAAACGTCATCATGGCAGCGGCTTTATATGACGGCGAAGTAACGATCCGAAACGCCAGCCCAAATTATATGGTCCAAGATGTTTGCTTCTTCCTCGAAAAACTGGGCGTTAAAATCGAAGGTATAGGCACAACGACACTCAAAATTCACGGACTTAAGTCGATCAACAAGACGATTGAATATTATCCGAGCGAGGACCCGATCGAGGCAATGAGTTTCGTTGCAGCTGGCGTGGTAACAGAATCTGAAATTACGGTGAAACGCGTACCAATAGAATTTATGGAACTTGAGATGGCGACACTCGCTGGCATGGGACTTCGGTATGACATGACCGATGAATACCCAGCCCGAAATGGCAAAACTCGATTGGTCGATATCTCTCTCAAGAAGTCCAAGCTCCATGCGCCAAAAGACAAGATCCATGCCCTACCGTTTCCTGGAATCAATATGGACAATTTACCATTCCTTGGTCTGTGTGCAACCGTTGCCGAGGGTCGCACTCTAATTCATGACTGGAGCTATGAAAACCGAGCTATCTACTTTACTGAGCTATCTAAGCTCAACGCCACAATCGAGATGGTCGACCCACACCGCGTCTACATAACGGGACCAACCCGTTGGCGCCCAGCAGACATCACCGCTCCCTCTGCGCTGCGACCAAGCGTCGTTATACTCCTGGCGATGATAGCAGCGCCCGGTAAGTCTGTCCTGCGTGACGTATACAGCATCAACCGCGGCTATGAAGATATCGCCAATCGCCTAAATAGACTCGGCGCAGAGATAGAAACCACCTGGGAGTAGTCGACAAATCACGCCACCTCTGCTATAATTACCAAGTACTTTTGCACTTATCTGGTAGCGTAGTTATATCGAACTAGAGACCTGCAAAAATTAAATATGGCGGATGTAGCTCAGTTGGTTAGAGCGCTGGATTGTGGCTCCGGAGGCCGTGG
>ERZ773070.1131-NODE-1131-length-17036-cov-7.383252_pt1 | contig 17036 bp, 10 predicted proteins | sample MGYA00580618_ERZ773070 | MGnify/ENA primary metagenome ERZ773070 (study PRJEB29015, sample SAMEA2738023) | human oral metagenome | biome: human oral; feature: human-associated habitat; material: dental | place: China | collected 2019 ... | reverse complement strand
CGTGAGGGAAAGGTGAAAAGAACCCCGGGAGGGGAGTGAAATAGAATCTGAAACCCTATGTTTACAAGCAGACAGAGCGATTTAAGGCGCGATGTCGTACTTTTTGTAGAACGGTCCAGCGAGTTATAGTGTATGGCAAGGTTAAGTTTTAAGTAAGGAACGGAGCCGAAGCGAAAGCGAGTCTGAATAGGGCGAATTAAGTCATGCGTTATAGACCCGAAACCGGGTGACCTATCCATGGTCAGGATGAAGCAAGAGTAAAATCTTGTGGAGGTCCGAACTGATTGTCGTTAAAAAGGCACCGGATGAACTGTGGATAGCGGAGAAATTCCAATCGAACTCGGAGATAGCTGGTTCTCCTCGAAATAGCTTTAGGGCTAGCCTTGGAGGAAGACGAATGGAGGTAGAGCACTGAATGAGGTAGGGGCCTAACCAGGTTACCGAACTCTATCAAACTCCGAATGCCATTCGTTAATATCCAGGAGTCAGACTACGGGAGCTAAGTTCCGTGGTCAAAAGGAAAAGAGTCCAGATCGTCAATTAAGGTCCCAAATGGATAGCTAAGTGGAAAACGATGTGATTTTGCGTAAACAACCAGGATGTTGGCTCAGAAGCAGCCATTCATTAAAAGAGTGCGTAATAGCTCACTGGTCGAGTGAAGTTGCGCGGAAAATTACCGGGGCTAAGTTATCAACCGAAATTGCGGATTTGTAATTTATTACAAGTGGTAGAGGAGCATTCTATTGTAGGATGAAGTCAGAGCGTGAGCACTGGTGGACGAGATAGAAGAGAGAATGCTGGAATAAGTAGCGAGAGCAGGGTGAGAATCCCTGCCGTCGAAAGTCTAAGGTTTCCTGGGGAAGGTTCGTCCGCCCAGGGTTAGTCAGGACCTAAGGAGAGGCCGAAAGGCGTATCTGATGGATAGCAGGTTGATATTCCTGCACTATATAATACTTAAAAGATGCAACTGACGCAGAAGTGGAAGGTGAGCAAGGAAATGGAAAAACTTGTTCCGCAAGGGGGAGTGAAAATAAAGTAACGAAGCACCAAGAAGCACGCTGACGAGAAAAGGTTGTAGATCTTGTATTATATACTTGTACCGCAAACCGACACAGGTAGATGAGGAGAGGATCCTAAGACGATCGGGAGAAGCATTGTTAAGGAACTCGGCAAATTGACCCCGTAACTTTGGAAGAAGGGGTACTGGTGTAACAGCCAGTCGCAGAGAATTGTCCCAAGCAACTGTTTAACAAAAACATAGGTTTCTGCTAAATCGAAAGATGAAGTATAGGAGCTGACGCCTGCCCAGTGCTGGAAGGTTAAGGGAACGTGTTAATAGTAATATGAAGCACCGAACTGAAGCCCCAGTGAACGGCGGCCGTAACTATAACGGTCCTAAGGTAGCGAAATTCCTTGTCAGGTAAGTTCTGACCCGCACGAAAGGCGTAATGATTTGGGAGCTGTCTCGACAATGTCCCCGGCGAAATTGTAGTACTAGTGAAGATGCTAGTTACCTGCGACAAGACAGAAAGACCCCATGGAGCTTTACTGCAGTTTGATACTGAGTCAGGCTAATTTATGTACAGGATAGTTAGGAGGCTTTGAGGCTTAAGCGCCAGCTTAAGAAGAGCCAACGTTGGGATACTAACCTTAAATTAGTTTGAATCTAACTCGTGATCGTAATCCGGTCAGAGGACAATGTCAGACGGGCAGTTTGACTGGGGCGGTCGCCTCCTAAAGAGTAACGGAGGCGTTCAAAGGTTCCCTCAGCGCGGACAGAAATCGCGCAATAGAGTGTAAAGGCAGAAGGGAGCTTAACTGGGAGACTAACAAGTCGAGCAGATACGAAAGTAGGACTTAGTGATCCGGTGGATTATGAATGGAAATGCCATCGCTCAACGGACAAAAGTTACCCTGGGGATAACAGGCTTATCTCCCCCAAGAGTTCACATCGACGGGGAGGTTTGGCACCTCGATGTCGGCTCATCGCATCCTGGGGCTGTAGTCGGTCCCAAGGGTTGGGCTGTTCGCCCATTAAAGCGGTACGCGAGCTGGGTTCAGAACGTCGTGAGACAGTTCGGTCCTTATCTGTCGCAGGCGCAGGATATTTGAGGAGATCTGCCCCTAGTACGAGAGGACCAGGGTGGACGAACAGATGGTGCAACAGTTGTTCTACCAAGAGCATAGCTGTGTAGCCAAGTTCGGAATGGATAAACGCTGAGAGCATCTAAGTGTGAAGCCAACTCCAAGATAAGATATCCCATACCGTTAAGGTAGTAAGATTCCATGAAGACTACGTGGTTGATAGGTTGGGGGTGTAAGTGAAGCGATTCACTGAGCTGACCAATACTAATAAATCGAGGGCTTAACCATAAAATATGATTAAGAAGAAAAAAGATAACTAAACATTGTGGAAAGACAAAGAATAGAGAGAGACTTGTTAACTATGTATTTTTGAGTGTGCTAAAAGTACACAAAACATTTCTGGTAACGATAACATTGAGGAAATACCCGTACCCATCCCGAACACGGAAGTCAAGCTCAAATGTGCCGACAATACTCGAGGGTTCCCCTCCTGGAAGATAGGTTGTTGCCAGGTTTTTTTATTTTATAAAGTATGTATAAATTAGTTTTATAATTAATTTATGCATACTTTTTTTGTACTTCAAAAAGACACAATCTTTTGATATAATCAAGAAAATAAAAGAATGAGGAATATATGGAATATAAAATAATACAAACAAATGATTTTGCATATTTAACATTTACTTCATTAGAAAAATATAATGTTGTAAATGCAATAATATTAAGAGAAAATATGGGATTTAGTAGAAATTTAGAACCAGATAAAAGAGATAAATCAATAGATAAAATAAAAACAGCTTTTAATATTAAAGAAATAGTTCAACCATATCAAAATCATACGGATATAAGCACTACAATAGCAAGTATAAATAGTGTAGAATATTCTGATGCAGTAATATTAGAACAACGAAATATAGCAACAATAATTGCAACGGCTGACTGTATGCCAATAATAGTATATGATCCAATTAACCATGTAGGGGCAAACATACATGCAGGTTGGAAGGGAATAGTAAACAAGATAACAGAGAAAACTATAAAGAAATTATTAAATGAATATAATTCAAATCCAAATGACTTAATAATTTGTATAGGACCATGTGTTCGAAAAGATAATTTTTTAGTAAATGATGATGTTGTAAAAATATATAGAGAAGCATTCCAAGATGAAGAATTGGAAAAATATATTATAAAAACAGATAAAAGAAATGACAAAGGAATAAATTATTCAATAGATAATTCCAAGCTAATTGAGTCAAGATTAATAAAATTAGGAATAAAAAAATCAAATATACACGACTGTGGAATATGTACTGTTGATAATAATGATGATTGGTATTCGTACCGAGCTGAAGGAGATAAATCAAATAGAACTGGAACAATATTAATGATAAATTAAGAAAGGATACAAAGTAAGAATGATAGCGAAAATACTAAAGAAAGGTGATACTATAGGAATAATATCACCATCATCAATATTACGAGATATAGAAGATATTGATGTAATGAATAATAGTATAAAAATATTTGAAAAAATGGGATACCTAATTGAAAAAGGAGAACACTATTTAACAGACGAAACTGGTTATGGAACGACTGCAAAGCATAAAGCATATGATATGATGAAAATGTTCCAAAATCCCAAAATTAAGGCCATATTTTCAATTACAGGAGGAAATAACTGTATTTCACTTGATGAATATCTAGACTATGATAAAATAAAAAATAATCCCAAAATATTTTGTGGATTTTCAGATACGACATCACTATTAAATTTATTAAACAGCAAAGCAGATTTAGTAACATTTATGGGGCCATCATTTAAATCAATGTCATCAGGTGAAACCGAGTATAGATTGAAATCAGTAATTGATAGATTCATAAAAAATAGAGATAATCTAGCATATGAAGAAGATATCGAAGAATTTGAAATAATTAGACAAGGAAAAGTAATAGGAAAAACAATAGGCGGAAATTTATCTTTAACAACAGATTTAATATCAGGTATAAATAAATTAGATTTTAAAAATAAAATATTACTAATTGAAGAATTATCATATGAATCAGGACCTGAAAAAGTATCACATGACTTATATAGAATGAAACAAGAAGGGATTTTTGATGAAATAGCAGGTATTTGGATAGGAAACTATGAACATGAAATTCAAATTGAAAAGATATTATTAGACACAATAGGAGATATTGAATTTAACAAACCTATAATTAAATCAAACAATTTCGGACATAGTGAGAAGAAAATTGTTATCCCTATTGGAACAACAATAGAAATAAACACAAATGATAATAAACCATATGTTAAAATACTTGAAAGATTTTTGGAGGAATAATTAGTGAATCAAGAAAAAAGAGATTATTGTTTAAATTGCATACACAAACCATGCCAATTAAATGGTTGCCCAATAAAAAATAGAATTCCAGAATTTATAAAGGAAACAGACGAAGAAAAAGCTTATGAAATCGTAACATCAACATCTCTATTAGGGGCAGTATGTGGCAGAATATGCCCATTTTCAGATCAATGTGAAGGTGTTTGTACTAGAGGCAGAATTGGAGAACCAGTTGATATTGGAGGAATTGAAGCAGAAATTTGTGATAATGCAATAAAAAAAGGTTTTAAAATAAGTAAAAATATAAATCCTGAGTTACAAAGCAAAAGTGTTGCTATTATTGGAGGAGGTCCATCAGGGCTTGAATGTGCAGGATTTTTAGCAAGAGAAGGAGTAAAAGTAACAATTTACGAAAAACACAGTGAATTAGGTGGAATTTTAACACATGGTATTCCAGAGTTCAGGCTAAAAAAAGAAATAACAATGCAAACAATAAATCAAATATTGGATTTAGGAATAGAGGTAAAATATAATCAGGCTCTAGGGGAAAATTTAAATATTGAAGAATTGCAAAATCAATATGATGCAATATATTTAGCAATTGGTGCAAACGAACCAAATATAACTTTAAAAGGAAATAATATCTATAGTGCTAACGAATTATTAGAATATAGAGATTTTCCGGATTTTAAAGATAAAAAAGTAATAGTGAATGGTGGAGGAAATGTTGCAATGGATGCTGCTAGAACAATAAAGCATCTAGGTGGAGACGTAACTATTGTATATAGAAGAAGCGAAAGCGAAATGCCAGCAAGTAAAGAGGAAATTGAAGAAACAAAAGCAGATAAAGTTAAAATGGAATATTTAACCAATATCATGGAATATGAAAAAAATATTGTAAAATGCATAAAAACAGAATTAGTAGAAGTAGAAAATAGCAAAAGAAAAGTGTCAAAAAACATACCAAATTCAGAGTTTGAACTATTAGCAGACTACATAGTATTAGCAACAGGATCATTACCAAATATAAAAGCAATTGAAGATTTTGAGAAAAATGAAAAAGGTTATATTAAAGTAAATGAGAAATACCAAACATCATTAGAAAAAGTTTTTGCAGGTGGTGATATTATTGGAACAAATAGTACAGTAGCATTTGCAGTATCAGACGGATTAAAAGCATCAAAAGAAATTAAAGAATTTTTATTAAAATAATTTTAAAGAGAGTAGCAAATATGCTTGTTTAGATTTAAATTTAGAAAGTACAATAAAATAACAAAACCCGAATGCAAAATAAAGCATTCGGGTTTTACTATATTAATTCAAAACTGTTTCTTTAGAAGTAAACAAAGTTTTAAGTTTATCAAAAAATAAATTTAATTTAGATTTTTTAACAATAACTAAAGAATTATTATTAAATTTATTATCAAGTTCAATCATTTTTTGAATATAAAAATCATTAAAGAAAGAATATTCATCAGAAGAACCAATTAAATTAGTAAAACTATATAAAAGATTACGATATTTTATAACTTCATCAGAAGATGATATATCATTTATTTTCTTGTTAAAGAAAGATTTCAAAATCAAATTTTGAGTATCAAAAAAAGTAGCCTTGATAGATAATTTTAATTTGTCAATTTTAGAAGAAATCTTTTTAAATTTTGAATTAGAAAGATCTTCAGATCTAATACGAGAAGTTAATTTTATAATATCTTCTTCAATATTCATTATTTTATCAAAATATTCTTGTATTTTATAAGCATTTGATTCGCCAAATAAATTTTTAAAAGAATCATAAAATTTATTATCAGCAAAAAAACAACTTTCAAATAAAACACCATAACCAACAAGGTAAGCAATTTGTTTGATTAAATTTGTAATAATAGGATAGTAATTAGGGCTATCAGTAGGAAGTTTTATACCATAATAAGTAACTACATCACGTTCTTCATTGGTTGCATAAGCAGCCATAAATTGAACAGCAGCCTCATTCATAGAATTTCCAAAAGTTTTTGCACCTAAGAAAGAAGATAAGCCAAGTTTATACAATCTACCACCAGGAGTTTTTACTTCTTGAAAATGGTGAATAATTTCATGAACTGCTAATTTTTTTAGTTCAGAAAGGTTAACACCCTCACAGAAATAAATTGATGAATTTTTATAATAATAACAAGCAGCAGAAAGACCATCAGGCATTTGAGCATAATACATTTGTAAATTACTTATATTATCATATAATGCGTCATAATTAAAATTAAGTGTTGGGAACTTTGAAAACAAAGTATTTGCAACATACTTAGATATCTTATTAATTTCATTTTGAGGTAATTTGTTAATAACAACGATACCATACTTTTTTAAATCAGAATTCTCAAAACTCATCATAAATCTCCTTTGTTATCAATTATACAATAAAATATCAATTATACATATTACACGAATATTAAAAAAAGAATACAATCTTGACATAATGTTAAACTAAGAGTATATAATACATTTATAGAAAGGAGAACTTATGAAACAAGTTGAAATAACTAGATATTTATTAGAAACAGAAGAAAGTGCATTTGCTAAACTTAAGAAACAAGGGTTTAAATTAATAAGAACAAGTACAATAGAAGATAAATATTTAACTTCAAAAATTAGAGAATTAACAAAAGATAATATTCAATATATTCTTAAAAATTCAGTATTATTGAGATATTTAAATATTGAAGGAAAAGAATTCAAAAAAATCACATATAAGTATAAAAATGTGGATAAAGATGGGAATATAATTTCAGAAACAAAAATAAATATCAACTGTGAAGATTTATTAGAAGCAGAGAAATTATTTGAGAACTTAGGATTTGAATTATTAACAATTGTTAAATATAAAGTGAAAGTTTATGAGAAAGATGGAATGGAATTAGCTTTTCAAAATGTAGAAGGATTGGGAATCATGATTGAATATGAGAATGAAGAAGATTTTGAAAATAAGACATTATTAGAAATACAGGAAGCAAAACAAAAAATGGAAGAGAAAATTGAGTCATTCGGATTGTTAATAGAAAAAGAAAGAGACGTAAAAAAAGCCAAAGAATTAATTGAAAAAAGTATAAAAGATTAAATTGCATTGAATCAAAATAAAATGGAATTCAATGCAATTTTATTTGTTTTGGATACCAATAAACCTTTAAAAAACTTGAAAAATATTGTATAATACATGTATCAATGAAAAAGGAGATACGACATGGCATATAATTTTATAGAGAATGAAAAAAAATGGCAAAAATATTGGGATGAAAACAAAACATTTCAAACAGATATTTGGGATTTTTCAAAACCTAAATATTATGCCCTAGACATGTTTCCATATCCATCAGGACAAGGATTACATGTAGGACATGTTGAAGGATATACAGCAACAGATATTATAAGTAGAATGAGAAGAATGCAAGGCTATAATGTATTACACCCAATGGGATGGGACGCATTTGGACTACCAGCAGAGCAATATGCAATAAATACAGGAAATCATCCAGAAACATTTACAAGAACAAATATAGAAACATTTAAAAAACAATTAAAATCATTAGCAATATCATATGATTGGAATAGAGAGTTTGCATCATGTGATGAAGACTATTATAAATGGACACAAGCAATCTTTATAAAATTATACAATAAAGGTTTAGCAAAATTAGTAGAAATGCCTGTAAACTGGTGCGAAGAATTAGGAACAGTATTATCAAATGATGAAGTAATAGACGGAAAAAGTGAAAGAGGAGGATTTCCGGTTATTCGTAAAAATATGAAACAATGGGTAATGGATATTCCAAAGTATGCAGAAGAATTATTGAATGGATTGGATGAAATTGATTGGCCAGAATCGACAAAAGAAATCCAAAGAAATTGGATAGGGAAATCAATAGGAGCAGAAATTGATTTTATAGTATCAGGAACAGATAAAAAATTTACAGTATTTACAACAAGACCTGATACAATTTTTGGTGCAACATATTGTGTATTATCACCAGAGCACCCATTAGTAAAAGAAATTACTACAGCAGATCAAAAAGAAGAAATAGAAAAATATGTATCAGAAGCGGCATCAAAATCAGACCTTCAAAGAGCAGAACTAAATAAAGAAAAAACAGGAGCATTTACAGGAAGTTATGCAATAAATCCATTTAGTAAAAAATTAATGCCAATTTGGATTTCAGATTATGTATTAATGACATATGGAACAGGTGCGATTATGGCAGTTCCAGCACATGATCAAAGAGATTATGATTTTGCTAAGGCATTCAATTTAGAAATAATTCCAGTATTAGAAGGGGGAGATATTTCTAAAGAAGCATTCATTGAAGATGGAAAACACATAAATTCGGAATTTTTAAATGGATTAAATAAACAAGATGCAATAGATACAATAATTGAAAAAATTGAAGAAAATAAAATTGGAACAAAAAAAGTAAATTATAGAATTCATGAATGGATATTTGCAAGACAAAGATATTGGGGAGAACCAGTCCCAGTAGTATATACAGAAGATGGGAAAATTCACGTATTAGCAGAAATTGATTTACCTATAACATTACCAGAGCTAGAAGACTACAGACCAGGAAAAGGTGGACAATCACCATTATCAAGAGCAACTGATTGGGTAAACACAACATTCGAAGGACAAAAAGCAAAAAGAGAGACATCAACAATGCCAGGTGCAGCAGCATCAAGTTGGTATTTCTTAAGATATATTGATCCTAAGAATCAAAATGCAATTGCAGATGAAGAATTATTAAAACATTGGATGCCAGTTGATTTATATATGGGTGGTCCAGAACATGCAGTAGGACATTTATTATATTCAAGATTCTGGAATAATTTCTTGTTTGAAGAAGGAATATCACCAGTAAAAGAGCCATTTGCAAAATTAAGGCATCAAGGAATGATATTAGGACCAAATGGTGAAAAGATGAGTAAATCAAAAGGAAATGTAATTAATCCAGATGATGTTATAAATGAATACGGAGCAGATGCATTAAGACTTTATGAAATGTTTATGGGACCAATTGAATCGGCAAAACCATGGGATGAAAAAGGAATAGAAGGAAGCAAAAAGTTCTTAGATAGAGTATGGAGAGTATTTGTTGAAAGTGATAAAGTACAAAATAAAGAAAATCCAAACTTAGAGAAAGAATATAATTACACAATAAAAAAAGTAACAGAAGACTATGAAAACATGAGCTTCAATACAGCCATTGCGCAAATGATGATATTTATAAATGCAGCATTTAAAGAAGAAATAATCCCAATCAAAATGGTAGAAGGATTTATAAAAGTATTAAATCCTATAGCACCTCATATAACAGAGGAAATCTGGAATAAATTAGGACATAAAAATACAATTTCATATGAAAAATGGCCAGAATATGATGAAAGTAAAATCGTAGATGATAAAGTAAATCTAGCAGTACAAATTAATGGAAAATTAAGAGATTTAATTGAAATTAATATGGATGAAAATCAAGAAAAAGTAAAAGAAATTGTTCATAAGTCAGAAAAAGTAGCATCATATATAGAAGGTCATGAAATAGTAAAAGAAATATATGTAAAAAATAAAATATATAACATAGTTATTAAATAAGGCGGAAAAAATGTCAAAGCAAAAAAATGTAAAACTAAATAAACAAACTAAAATAGCCTTTGAAATTTTAGCAATTATATGCTTAATATTATTAGCAATTGCAATAACACCAAAGGTATTCCAAAATGATACATTTTATACAATAAAAATTGGACAATCAATTAGACAAAATGGAATAGATTATAAAGACCATTATTCATGGCATAAAGATTTAAAATACCTATATCCACATTGGATGTATGATGTTATAACATCGTATATATATGACTACTGTGGAGGATTTCAAGGGTTATATATTGCAACAATAGCCCTAGCTATATTCTTAGGAATAGCACTGTACTATACAAACAAAAAAATAACCAAGAATCAGGTAATTGCATTCTTGATATCAATGTTCCAATTATATTTTATGGGAAATTATACTGCAGCAAGAGCTCAAAGCATCACATTCCCACTATTTGTATTAACTATACTACTTATTGAAAAACTACTCGAGACTGGAAAAATAAGATACATGGTAGGATTGGTTATAATACCAATATTAATAGCAAATCTACATTCAGCAGTATTCCCATTTTACTTTATACTATTCTTACCATATTTAGGTGAAGATATAATTAAAAATTTTATAAAAACACCAAGAATAAGAATTATACACAAACAAATATTAGAAAAACAAAAACAAATATATTTAGGTAAAATAAAGAAATTTGAAGAATCAGATGTAAGAATAGAAGAGTATAAAGCAAAAATAAAAGAATGCGAAAGCAAAATAAAAGCAGCAAATTTAAAAATTGACAAATATCTTTTAAAAACAAAAGATTTAGATAATCACAAACTAAGAATAGCAACAAGTGAAAATATTAAAAAATTATACATAGTATTTATAATTTGTTTATTTACAGGATTGCTAACACCTTTAAAAGATATGCCATATACATATACTTACAGAATAATAAAAGGTAACACAACACAAGCAGTCAGTGAACATCAACCAATGATATTAATAAATGAGAAAAAAATATTAATATCATATGGAATATTATTAGCAATATTAATATTTACAAAAACAAAAATAAAATTAAGAGATTTGTTCTTTTTATCAGGACTATTTATACTATCAATCATGACAAGAAGACAGGAATCAATGTTAATTCTATTTGGAGGAATGGTATTTGCAAGAATTTTAACCGAATTTATTCAAAGAAAAAATTCAAAATTATTATTAGAAGTACAAGAGTACCTAACTACAATCTTTGGAGAAATAGGAATATTGATAATTGTATTACTAATCTCTACAAAAATGATAAATCCAAAATTTACACAACCATATATAGATGAAACATCATATCCAGTAGAAGCAAGTTATTGGATAAAAGAAAAATTGGACTATAAAAATATAAAATTATTTAATGATTATAACTACGGAAGTTATTTATTATTTGAAGATATTCCAGTATTTATAGATTCAAGATGTGATTTATATACACCAGAGTTTAATGGAACATTCAACAAAAATAGCAAGAAATTCGTAGGAAGAGACATATTTAGTGATTTTTTAAATGTTTCACAAATAGCCACATGGTATGATAATGTGTTCAAAGAATATGGTGCAACACACGTTATAACGGGAAGTAGCTCAAAATTAAATATGCTTATATCAAAAGATCCATTATATAATAAAATATATAGTGATAAAAACTTTGTACTATATGAAAGAGTAATTAATGAATAATATAATAAAATATAAAGTAGAAAAAGAAGATGAAAAAATAAGATTAGATAAATATATTTCAGAAAAAAATGAAGATTTATCAAGAGCAATGGTCCAGAAACTAATAAAAGAAAATAAAATTTTAGTTAATGGAAAGATAGCAAAAGAATCATATAAGATAGTGGAAAATGATGAGATTTTAATAGAAATAGAGCCTCCAAAAGATGCGAAAATATTAGCAGAAGATATTCCATTAGAAATAATATATGAAGATAATGATATATTAATAGTAAATAAGCCAAAGGGAATGGTTGTACATCCAGGAGCGGGTAATCATGAAGGAACACTTGTAAATGCAATTTTAGCACACTGCAAGGAAAGTTTATCAGGAATAGGCGGAGTAATAAGACCGGGCATAGTGCATAGAATTGATAAAGATACATCAGGCTTATTAATAATAGCTAAAAATGATCATTCACACCTAAATCTATCAGAACAAATCAAAAATAGAGAAGTACAAAAAGTATATATTGCATTAGTAAAAGGTTTTATTGAAGAAAATGAAGCAACAATAGATATGCCAATAGCTAGAAGCGATAGAGATAGAAAGAAAATGGCTATTGTACGAAGCGGAAAGAATGCAATAACACATTTCAAAGTATTGAAAAGAATTCAAACTGAAAAAGGAAATTATACTTTAATAGAAGCTAAAATAGAAACTGGTAGAACACATCAAATAAGAGTGCATATGTCATATATAAAACATCCAGTAGTAGGTGATGAGGTATATTCAAATGGAAAAAATGAATTTGGAATAAAAGGACAAGCATTACATGCTTTAAAATTAGAATTCAAACACCCAACTACAGGAAAAACAGTGAATTATGAAGCACCATATCCAGAATGGTATAATAAAATAAAGGAAATCTAATAATGGAAGAAAGATTACAAAAATATCTTGCTAATAATGGAATTGCAGCAAGAAGAAAATGTGAAGAATATATATTAGAAGGAAAAGTTAAGGTAAATGATGTAGTTGTAAATCAACTAGGATTCAAAATAGACCCTGATAAAGATGTAGTTAAATACAATAATAAGATAGTAGAAAAGAATGAAAAAAAGGTATATATTTTGCTAAATAAACCAATAGACTATGTAACAACTGTAAAAGATCAATTTAACAGAAATACAGTATTAGACTTAGTAAAAGTGAAAGAAAAAATAGTTCCTGTAGGAAGACTTGACATGTATACCTCTGGAGCATTATTATTAAGTAATGATGGTGAGTTTATAAATAAACTTACACATCCAAGTTTTGAAATTGAAAAGACTTATAATGTTACAATAAAAGGAGTGATTACTTCAGAAGAAATTGACAAGCTAAAAGCCGGTGTTGAAATAGATAATAATGGAGAAACATACTTAACTAAGCCAGCAAAAGCCAAAATTCTAAAGACAGATGAATTAAAACAAATTTCTAGAGTGCAAATAACAATACATGAAGGAAAAAATAGAGAAATTAGAAAAATGTGCGAAGCGATTGGAAAAAGAGTATTAGCATTACACAGATCAAAAATCGGGAAATTAGCAGTAAAAAATATCGAAATAGGCAAATGGAGATATTTAACTCAAAGTGAAATAAGTTCTTTTAATACAAACCTTATAAAATAATTTTTAGGAGGAAAAAATGATAGCAGACAACGAAATACGTTCAAAAGTATCACCATTCTCAATGAGACAGAATGAAATTAAAGTATTTGATGGAAAAGACGGCTATGTTTCAATGAATCAAATAATGGCAAAAATCAATTCAGGAGTAATAAATGATATTCATTTTAAAATAATAGAATTAATCAATGAATTTGATTTTTTAACATCAAGACAATTATTCCAATTATTACAAATTAAAGGAATAGAAATTAAAGATCAAAATGCAGTTAATAGAAAACTAGATCAATTAATGAAAAATAAAATAATAACAAGATATTATTTTAAAAATGAAAGTGGAATGAGTGACTACAGAGTATACTGCTTAGAAAAAATGGGAAAATATATTTTAACATCAAGAGAAATTACTTCAACATGGCAACCATCGGATGTTGCAAAACCAATAGAAATAATAAAGAAGAAATTATCAATAAATCAATTATTAATAGCATATATGACAAAGGTAAAAGCATTTAAAACATATAAAAATAAGCCTGAGTTATCAGCAAAAATAATCGGAAAAAAATTCAAAGCAGGACTAAGAATAACAATAGAATTTGAAGGGAAAAATATTGATTTTATCTATGAGTCAATTAGAAGAGAAGATAATTGGCATAAAAAATTAGAAGAAAGATTAGTATATTATAGAGATTTTTATAACAATTTTACATCAGGTGATTCAGAATTCGGAGTAAGGCCACAATTGGTATTACTATGTGAAGACAGCAAACACATGGCAGAAACATTCAAAGAAATAGTAATGAATAAATTAGACATTCCAAATATAAATATATACTATACAACTGATTTATTACAAAATGAAGAATCAATGCAAAAAACTCTATCAGCATTTGCAGAACAAGATGGAAAATATAAATTAATTAAATTAGACGCAAAATTATTAGCATAAAAAATAATCCTAGAACACACAATGTTCTAGGATTATTTTTTATTTCTTAGAAGATGAATTATTACTCTTCTTATTTATGATAGCATCAGAAGAATTGAAATTAAAATTTAATTTTGAATTATTCATTTTAATTGGTCCTTCTTCAGAAGTAAATGTATCAGTTTTACTATAATTAGAATTTACTACATTGTTAGATTCTGCAATTCCATCAGAGAAACTAGCAAAGTCGTAAGATTTAACAACTTGTTTTTGCAAATATTTTGCAGGTAAGAAATCTAATTTAATTTGACCATTATCATTTTTACCCTTTAAATTCTTAATTCTAAAAGCAGCTGCTTTAAATTTTAAGTCTTTTATTTTACCAGCACTAACTGCAGCTTTATTAGCATATTCAGGTGTAATCTTTGAATCATATTCCATTTTATCAGTATTATAACTTCTCTTACCAATATCCCATTCTTTTTTAGAACTAAGTTCTTTTTCCCAGAACTCATTTTCAGCAGGAGTATTATTACCAAATACAATTTTGTTAGCACAGTTTGCGATAACCGTCTCAGCTAATTTATCTCCACAACCTTTAATTTGTGAAATACTTTGAGAAGATATAATTGCTCCAACTTTATATTTTCTATAAACAGTAAATATAGTTTCAGTCGCACTAGTAAGGAATGTAGGAGCTTCATCAATATATAAATAATGAGGAATTCTAGTTTTTTCACTACCAGGTCTTGATAGAACAGAAGGTTTCATAAGTAATAAGAAGAATAAACCTAAAGCTTTATGAGTAGACTCACCAAGTTCACCCCTTCTTGTTAATACTAAGTTAACTTGACCTTCTTCAAGAGCTTGATCAAAATTAAGATTATTAACTCTATTACATAAAACAGCTCTTACATTAGGATTTCTTACAAGGCTTTGAATAACGCCAATAGGAACTTGGATAAGTCTTTGCATTTCATTTCTATTAGGACTTCCTTTATAGAAATTATTTCTAAAGAAGGTAATTTCAGCTGTATATTTTTCAGAAAACTCTTCATTTGATTCTAAAACTGAAGAAAGACTTTCAACTAAATCAAAATTAGACATTACTTTCATTAAATCTACTAAAGTAGGTAGTTTACCATTATTAATTTTTGGATAAACAACGGCTAACATAATTGATAAATTAGTAATTGATTGAAGCATTAAATTTTGACTATATGATTCATATTGATTACTAAGATCACCAGGGAATAAACCTTTTAAAATAGTTACAATGCAACTAGCAGCTTTGCTAGGAGAAGCATATGCAAAAGGATTTAATCCAATAGAATTTGGATCAAGTGGATCTACAATATTATAAGCAACATTGAAAGCATCACAAACTTTCCCCATCTTTTTAAATGATTCATTATCAGCTGCGATATATGATAGTCCTAAATTACGATAAATTACTTTATTTCCAGCTTCAGCATAAATTAAATCAGAAACACGATTATTGAAAATTGATTTCTTTGATTCTGAAGGAGAAATCATATTTAAAGAGAAATTTTTATTTAAATAATCATTGCTATAAGGGTATTTCAAAGAACATATACCAGTACGAAGAGCAGCAAAAGCAATAGCTTTAGATGTTTGAGCATAGAAAGACTTTTTACTAATATCTTGAGCAATCCAAGGTTCAAAAATCAATGTGGTTTTACCAGAACCTGTGATTCCACACACTAATGTATGTTCAAATCTTCTAGTTTCACAAAGTTTAACTTTTTTACCATTATCTTTTCTAATACCAATATAAATCTCATCAGTATAATCACCCCAACCACTAGATGAATCAGATAAATTAATTCCATCATAATCCTCAATAGAATCAAGCATAGGCTTAGTTTGTGAAACAGATCTATACAAGAAATTAAATAAATAAATCCAAGTAGCAAGAGGTATAGCAATAGCTACTGATGAAAAAGCAGGTCTGATTAAATAAGAAAAGTCAATTACAAAATTGTTGAAATTAGGTAATTGCAGAATACCAAACCACGCCATTTTATTAATCCATTCAATAAGCATACAAACAGCTAAAATATAAAGCTCGATACAATAAGCATAAAACCATTTGTGTTTATCTCCATCTGATTTAATAAATGAAGATGAAAAACTAAATAGAAAACAAAATATAGGAGCCAAAAAGGCAAGTCCATAAACTTGAGGCTCAAAATAATGATAAGCAACACCATTAGTAAGTATTAGCAATACTTCAAATACACGATCAACAATTAAATAAATTGTAACCATAAGTAAAATATATGTTGCAAATGTATTTCTATCAGTTTTTAATATTTTTAAAAATTTTTATCCATTTTAAAAGTTCTTTTTTATTTTCATCATGCTGTATTAGAATTTTTAATATTTTTTCTCTTTGTTCATCTGATAAATTACTAGTTTTTGGAAAAACTGTTAACTTAAAAATAATAAAATATGCAATTAAAGCTAAGATAGTACCAAAAATGACATAATCTAGATATTTTTCAAATTTATTCTCTGTAGTTAAAACTTCTTCTCGCGTACTTTCAATTACTTCATCTATTTCATCATCTTTATAAATTAATCTTAATGTTACATTCCCTTTTTCATCATAGTTAACTAATTCGCCATTCCTTTTTCTTC